>PVBE010882074.1_pt1 | contig 19322 bp, 16 predicted proteins | sample 1631181 | NCBI WGS metagenome assembly PVBE01 (sample SAMN08397723, study PRJNA350692) | Marine metagenome, whole genome shotgun sequencing project. | isolation source: water | place: Pacific Ocean | collected 2012-04 | reverse complement strand
GGCATGCTTTTTTTAGATAAAATTCATTTCATTAAAATTGAGAATACTTTCTCATAACCATTTTTTTTTCAAAAAAATAATTACTAATATAAATGCTGTGATGATGATGATGTTGATGATCACGATGAAGGCAAAGGGATTTTTCTCAATAGGCAAAGTCACGTTCATCCCGTAGATGGATGAGATAATCGTGGGAATGGTAAAAATAATCGTAATTGCAGTTAGTCTTTTGATGGTTTTGTTGACATCGTTCGTAAAAATGATCTGGTAAGCATCCCTTAGACTCCGGATGCTTTGGATATTAACAGAACAAAGATCTTCTGATTGTTTGATGGCAAGCATCAAATCTTGGAGTAAATCAAAGTCTTTTTCATAAAGATGCACAAATCTACCTGAAGAAATAGCCTCTAAAAGAGAACGCATAGGTACTAGAGAGGTTAGGTATTGGTTTAAAATTTCTTCATTTTTAGTCAAATTTACAATCGCATCACTATCGACATTTTGAATTTCTTTTTCTTGCTCTAAGACTTTATGTCTCACTCTTTTAATGTTTATATTAAACTCTTGGGTAATCTTTAAAAGGATATGGAATAAAAGCTTGGATTTTTGTGTGGAATTGACCTTAGAAGATCCTTCTAAAATATTTTGAACCACGTCACTTTGCTTAGGTGAGATCGTAATCACATGGTTTGGGGTTAAAAGTATGGTCAAGGTTGTGGTGTAAAGCCCCATTTCAATTTCTGAGGGATGACGGGTGAAAATTAAGATGTTGCTCTCTTCGTGCTCGATTCTGGGGATTTCATAGTTATCTAAGCTGTCTTTTAAATGAGAGAAATCAATGTCAGCGATTTCCATGACACGGTCTAAATCTTGGGTGTTTGCCTCAGATACGTGGATCCAAGAACCGGGCCTTAGATCTTCGGTAGGTTTAAAAGCAGCATCTCTTAAGCTTTTGAAATAAAATTCGATCATAGAGAGGCCCCCCTTATTTAATTACATATAAGGGAGATCGGAAAAGAGCAAGAAATTTTATATAGTTACTTGGATGAAACCTTTGAAATCTTGCTTTCTAAATCTTCAAATTTTTGACTTAAAACTTGCAGACGTTCGATATATTTGGATAATTTTCGAATATAGGCTTGTTGTTTATTATATTGAATGATGTCAATAGCGGGAGCGCCTCTATATTTTCCTGATTTAAGCGATTTACTAACACCGCTTTGTGCGGCAATAAGCACATTATCTTCGATCTCTACGTGCCCTGAAACGCCTACTTGTCCACCTAGGATCACTCTTTTTCCTGTTTTACTAGAACCTGCTATGCCTACTTGTCCCGCGATAATGTTGTCTTCGCCTATCTCTACATTATGGGCTATCTGTACGAGATTATCAATTTTAGTCCCTTTTCTAATAAGGGTTGCTTCAAATCGGGCACGATCAATTGTTGTATTGGCGCCGATCTCTACATCATCTTCTAAAATAACTATTCCAAGTTGTACTAACTTTTTATGCTTTCCTGTCTTATCTGTTATATATCCAAAACCACAAGATCCAATGACACAACCAGGTTGTAAAATGACATGGTTTTTTATTTTGCATTTTTCTCGTATGGTGCAATGGGAATAAATTTTGCAATTTTTACCGATTTCTACAGAGGCGCCAATTGTAACGTGAGAGGCGATGTCTGTTTTTTCACCAATAGTGACATCTTTATCGATAACAGAATAGGGGCCGATCGTCACGTTAGGTGCTATTTTTGCACTTTTATGAATGACGGCAGTCTCATGAATACCTGTGAAAGCAGTCTCTGTTTCACTGTCTAAAAAGTGTTCCGCTATTTTTTGAAAAGTCAGAGAGGGATCTTCAGAAATAAGGTAGTTTTTATCTTTTTCAAGAGAAATTTCTGATGAGATGCAAAAAGCGGATGCCTTAGACTCTTTTAAGGCTTCTGTATAGCTCGCACTTGCATAACGAGGGTTTGAGAAAAAAGAAAGGTCGCCCTCTTTAGCATTTTCTAAACTATTGACATGATAAATGAGGACATCTTTATTTCCGTAGAGCTTGCAGTTGAAGTGTTCTGCAAGCTCAGCTAAAGTCTGTTTTTTCGAAGCCATGACTCACTTTACGTTAGGAACTTCGAAATCTAAAAAATCTTCTTCAGATGCATTGTTCTCAGAGAACTCTTCACTTGCGCTGTTTACGGAGAGTTCTTTTGCTTCTTTTTGTTCTACTTCAAAAATTTTATCCATTTCAGTGATCACAGAATTTGTGATTTCAAGCTCTGGTTTGTAGTAAAAACAAAATTCTTTATTCACAACATAAGAAAGACCTTTGTCTTTAGCAATTTTCTCTGCAGCTTGGCCTACAGTAGCGTTTAGCTTTTGAACAGATTGCATTTGTGCATGTTGTAGTACTTGATAATACTGGTTTTGGTAACGAGCTAAATCTTCATTTAATGATTGATATTTGATTTTAAGCTCTTCTTCAGCTTTAGGAGATAGACTGTCTAAATACTCAGGATCTTCGAATTTTTGTGAAAGCTCTTTTAGGTCTTTCTCTGTATCTTCGATCATGGATACAACTTGTTTTCGTACGTTTTCAAAATTGGTTTGCTCTTGCTTACCATATTTTGAGTTTGTCATACAATCAGCAAAGTTAACGATTGCAAAAAGATCTTTATCTACCTTCGCAAAGGCAGGTGAAATTGCAAAAGCTAGCAAACTGCATAAAATTCCAGTTGTCATTTTTTTCATTTTTGATGCTCCTTCTAGTTTTAAAATTGACCCGCTAATGAGAAGAAGAATCTTTTTTCATCTTCTTTTCCATGTTTTGGATTGATGGGATAACCATAACCTAACATAATGGGAGTGCGATTCATAAGTTCTAAACGAATGCCTCCTCCAACACTAGCCCTTAATTTTGTAATTTGAAATTCTTTTTGGGAAACGCTACCCGCATCCACAAAAACGAACACATCTAACATTCTAAAGATTTCTTGATTATATTCAAAAGAAACCAGCGCAGATGTAATTCCTCCGATGGGTTCTCCATCGACTAACGGTCCGATATGAAATGGTGCATAACCACGAACGGTTGTTTCACCACCGAGGAAAAACTTCTCACTAACGGGAACACGTTCATTGAGTTCTCCAAAAGGAAGAATAAAGCGAACATCTCCTCGGTATTTTGTAATTCCCTTTTTCCAAAGGGGTACGTAAAGAGTATTGATAAAACCTGTTTTCAAAAATCGAAATTTACCTGCAATTCCAGCAACTTCTACTTCAGCACCTGATCGAAGTCCACGATGTGGTTTATAAGCGCTATCAGTAGAATCATAGGTAAGTGAGGTTCCCACAGAGGAAAGAATTCCTGCATGGTCGATTTCGTCTTTGAGCTGTGCTAATTTTGCCTTGTTTTCTACATCAGTATCAGAATAGCGTAAGCGATACTTTGTACCAAATGTCCAATAATTAGAAAGAGGATAGGAAGCGTAAACAGAAAATCCTACGGTATCTACATCATAGTCTTTGGATTGCAAGTTGCTCGTTGTTCTGACAATTTCAAATCCCAAGCGCCATAGAGAATCTCTGACATAAGGATCCATCCAAGAAATAAGGTAGTTGGTTTGTTTAGCTCCTACACTAGCCCTTACATGAAAGTATTCGCCTCCACCTCTTAAAGATTTAGGAGTTCCTTTAGAAATAAGATCTCCAATACCTAAGATATTAAAGTTCCTTTCTGTAACTTCTAAACCTCCAAAAACATCGTCCATCGAACTAAATCCCATGAAAAGACTCAAGCTTCCTGTTGTTGTTTCTTCAACTTCGATGTAGACATCGCGGTAGTTGTCTCCTAAAGTTTTTTCATCTGCTGATCGTACGGCATAAACATTGACATTTTTAAAATAGCCGATGTTTTCGAGCCTCATTTGTGTAGCTTTTAGTCTTCTTGAATCAAAGCGCTCTCCAGGTACAAGAAGAGATTCACGCAAGATCACATTTGAATTTGTACTTTGATTTCCAAGAATGTGGATCATTCCGATTTTAAATGGATCTCCTTCACGGATATAAAAATCAATATCGAAAACAGGCTCATTTTCTGAAAGTTTGATTTCGTAGACCACTTCTGCTTCGATATGTCCTTTTTGACCATATAGATCTCGAATTGCTTGAACTGTATCTCTTAATTTTTCAGGGGAGTAAACATCTCCTGAATGAACTAAAAAACGCTTCAGAATATCTTTGTCTGAGATTAAAGAATTACCATCATATGTGATTGTGCCAAAGTGATAGACAGGTCCTCTGTGTGCATTGATTGTTACAATGATTTTATCTGCAGTTTCGTTATTTTCAACACCTATGTCAACTCTAGCATCTGCATATCCTTTATTATGAAGATAGTTCAAAATAGTCATTTTATCTTGTTCGATAGCGTCATCACGAAAAGTACCTGTGCCAATAAGCCAGCTGTAAAAAAAATTATATTGTTTTGTATACATTTGAGCGAGCAAATCGCTTCTTTCACTTCTGGTAAATCCAGTGAGAATTAATTTTTTAATATGCCCTGTTTTGCCTTCTCGGACATCGATATCGATGTTTACTTGATTTGTACCTTGAATAGGGACAATTGTATAGCTGAGTTGAGATTCAAAGTAGCCTTTCTTTACATAAAACTCTTTGACTTTATTGAATTGTTTGTTGAATTCAACACGGTTGAAAACATTACCCGGTCTGACACCAAGCTCTTTTTGGAGCTTTTTCTTAGAAAATTTTTTATTTCCAGACCAGTCAACTGTGTGAATCATAGGCCTTGGCCATACTTTGATTGTGATATGTATTTTGTCGTGCTCCAGAGAAACAGAGGGTTCAATACGATCATATTCTTCAGAAAGCATTTTTAAATCTGTATCAAAGGTAATTTGAGAAAAACGATCTCCCTCATGTGTTTGCATGCGCTTCAAAATTGTATCTATACTATAGGTGACATCAGGATCAGCTTTTTCAATGCAGATATCTATTTTTTCTACTTTTTTATCCTCATAAATTTCCGTTGCATGTAAAAAAACATGAAGGGATAAAAGGGGTAAAAGTAAAAACTTCAATTTTTTTAACATTATTAGGTTCCTTTTATGTAGCTGAGTCTTCTCAGCCTATCTCGTAAGACATCTGCAGTATAATATAGAATGTTAGAGTATAGAAAAAGAGTTGGAATTAATGCAAGTTGTGAGAGCTTATCTTATGAACTGATGTTATGTAGCAAGAGTAAAAAAAAATGAGAGATTTTTCTTTCAAGGTTTTTCTAAATATAAGGAAGGGGGTTCATCTTATTCTTAAAACTTTAAAATTTTTGCCTGCCACAAAGAGCTCTTGCTAAGGTTCCTTCATCTGTATATTCCAAGCTACTTCCCACAGGAATACCAAAAGCCAAACGGGAAATTTCAAGGTTCCATTCAGCTAATTTTTCTTTAAGAAAAAGAGCTGTTGTATCTCCTTCTAAAGTAGAATCTAATGCGATAATAATTTCTTTGACTTGGTTTTTTTTAATTCTTTTTTTCAATGTTTCAAGATGAAGATGCTCAGGCATATGACCATCAATCGGTGATAATAAAGGACCGATTACATGATATAACCCACAAAAAGATCTTGTATCTTCGATTAAAAAAATATCTCTAGCAGATGAAACAATACAAAGAAGTTCTTGATTTCGATCCTGTGCATTGCAAAAAGAACATCTACTTTCGATTAAAGCACCGCATATTTCGCACTTAGCAAGTACTTTTTGAATTTTATGAAGAAGGTGACCTAGAGACTCTAGCTCAGCTTGATCCCAATTCAATAGTTGAAAAGCAAACCTTTCCGCTGTTTTACTGCCAATTCCAGGTAGCTTTTTTAAATATGAAATCAGTTGTTGCAAATCTTTTGGGTATCTCAATGCCATAAAACGTACCTTTAGAGTCTGAATTTTTGAAGTGGAACCAGTATATACCCATCATGATTCAAGAATCGGTTTTTGAGCTATGAAAAAGTTTTTTTAATTAATTTTAATTCAAAAATCTAATTTTTGAATTAAAATAGATATAAGTAAATTAATTTTTATCTTATTTTTTGAGATTTTGAAGATATTTTGGTATAAATTTTATAAAATGTATTAAAAAAGATCTAAAATAAGAAAGAGGATGAAATCTTTTAATTTAATGAGATAATTTTATGAGCTATATTAAGTACAATTCAAGAAGCGTTTATTCTAAGATCTTTAGCAAAGTCAAAATCTCAATTTTTGAAATTATTTCAGTATAAATTCAAAAAAATAAAAAAAATGTTCTTTGGGGGCCTTGCGGTATAGATAATTAGTTTTTGAGATTGTTGATCAAATTAGGACATTATTTCTGATTTTTGGTATTATTTTCGAATTTCTACAATGTCAGTATTTAAACAGGGAAACTAACGTAAACTTAAAATTTTAATTTTTATGAAAAAGAGTAAAATTATTGCTACAGGATCTTATGTTCCTGAAAAAATTCTTCATAACCAGGATCTTGAAAAAATGGTCGACACTTCAGATGAGTGGATCGTAACAAGAACGGGGATTAAAGAAAGAAGAATTGCTGCGTCTGATGAATTCACATCAGATATGGGAGTGGCCGCTGCACGTATAGCTTTGGATCAAATAGATCTAAAGCCAGATCAGCTAGACTATATTATTGTGGCTACACTGACACCTGACTATGTTTTTCCTAGCACAGCTTGTTTGATTCAGGAAAAGCTTCAAGCTAAACGAGCGGCTTGTTTTGATATTCAAGCTGCTTGCACTGGATTCTTATACGCGTTGTCTGTTGCAAAAGCTTTGGTAGAAGCAGGATCTGCTCAAAATATTTTAGTAGTTGCTTCAGAAAAACTTTCTTCGATTGTCAATTATGAAGACCGGACAACTTGTGTTTTATTTGGAGATGGAGCTGCTAGTTGTATCGTGAGTAAAGAAGGTTCAGGATTACAAGTAGATAGTATTTGCTTAGGAGCAGATGGAGAACAGGCAGATCTTTTGATGATGCCAGGTGGCGGATGCCGAACTCCTTCTTCAGAAGAATCGGTAGCACAGGGTTTACACTATATTAAAATGGCTGGAAATGAAGTGTTTAAACATGCTGTGCGAAGGATGGAATCATCTTCAAAACAATGTTTACAATTGGCCGGGTTACAAGAAACAGATATCAGTTGGCTTATTCCTCACCAAGCCAATATGCGCATCATCGATGCAATTGCTAAACGTTTTAAACATCTTTCTTCAGAAAGAATTTATAAAACAATTCATAAGTACGGTAATACAAGTTGTTCTTCCATAGGACTCGCCTTAGATGAACTGCTAAAAGAAGGCAATGTACAAGATAAAGAACACATTCTTTTAACAGCTTTTGGGTCAGGCTTTACTTGGGGATCGTGCATACTAACCAAGGATTATATAAATCGTGAAAAATAAAAATCGAATTGCTGCTTTATTTCCAGGACAAGGTGCTCAATATGTAGGGATGGGAAAAAGCTTTTGTTCATTTCAAACAGCGAAGCGTACTTTTGAGGAGGCAGATGATCTTCTTCAAGAAAAAATTTCCCAAATTATCTTTGAAGGACCTGAAGACCAGTTGACGCACACAAAAAATAGTCAATTAGCTATTTTTATTCACAGCGCTGCGATTTTAAGAGTTTTAAATGAAAAATTTAATTTTTCGTTTTCTTTCACTGCAGGTCTTAGTTTAGGGGAATATACAGCGCTTTATGCATCAAAGAGACTTTCTTTTAAGCAAACTCTTTTGTTGATTCAAAAAAGAGCTTATCTCATGCATGAGGCTTGTCTATTACAAAAAGGGACTATGGCAGCTGTTTTGGGGTTGTCTTCTGAAATTATTGAAGAAAAAATTCAAGGTATTGAAGGTCTTTGGATAGCTAATTACAATACACCGGGACAAATTGTGATTTCTGGTCAAAAAGATGCTGTCGAAAAAGGTATTGCTGTTTTAAAGCAAGCCAATGCAAAGAGAGTAATTCCTCTTCAAGTGCATGGAGCTTTTCATAGCGGTTTAATGGAAGATGCTCAAAAAGCATTGATCCCATTTCTTGATCCTTGTGACTTACAGCCATCTGATATACAAATGGTCCCGAATCTAACGGGTATAAGTACTTCTGATGAGGACTTAATTTTAAAAGGATTGAAAGGTCAAATGACAGGATCTGTGAGATGGGAAAAGAGCATTCGTGCAATGATGGATCAAAATGTGGATTTATTTTTAGAAATTGGATGTGGAAAATCACTTACGGCTATGAATCGAAAAATGGGAGCGAAACCAACTCTTTCTATCGAACATCCAGAGGACCTTGCACTTCTCGATCAGATAGCAAAAAACTAAAAAAAAGGAACATGTATGAAACTTTTGAAAAATAAATATGTTCTTATCACAGGTGGTACATCAGGCATTGGAAAAGAAATCGCTTCTCATTTTGTACGTCATGGAGCGAATGTAGCTGTTTTGGGAAGAAATGCTGAAAATGCTCAAAAAGCATTAGAAGAAATCTCATCCTTTAAATGCATTGAAAATCAATCGATTATTGCGAAGGTACTGAATGTATCAGATCGTTCTGCTGTTCAAGAAGGGTGTCAAGAAATTTTAAATACTTGGGGACAGCCCATTGATGTTCTCATTAACAATGCAGGAATTACCCGAGACAATCTTCTAATTAGAATGTCTGAAGAAGAATGGGATGAAGTTTTACATGTGAATTTAAAATCTGTGTATAATACTTGCAAAGCTCTAGCGCGTCCTATGATGAAGGCAAAATCAGGTAAAATTATTAATATTGCATCAGTTATTGGACTTACAGGAAATGCAGGACAAGTCAATTATGCAGCCTCAAAATCAGGCATGATAGGATTTACCAAATCATTAGCTAAAGAATTGGCTTCTAGGGGTATCTGTGTAAACTGTATTGCTCCTGGATATATTTTAACCCGAATGACAGAAAAGTTGCCAGATCAGGTGAAAGATGCTATCCTCTCAAAAATCCCTTTGCAAAGAATTGGAGATTCTAAAGATGTAGCTCAGGCAGCTTTATTTTTAGCAAGTGATATGTCTGATTATATTACGGGACAAGTAATCACCGTTGATGGTGGAATGGTAATGTGAAAAAAATGATTTTAAAATAAAAAAAGGAAAAAAGTATGTCAATTAAACAAGAAGTAATCGACATTATTGTTGAACAACTCGGAGTAGATGCTTCTGACGTGACTTCAGAAAAGTCTTTTGTTGAAGATTTAAATGCAGATTCATTGGACCTTACAGAATTAATTATGACTTTAGAAGAAAGATTCGGTTTTGAAATTTCTGAAGAAGATGCTGAAAAGCTAAAAACTGTGGGTGACGTGATTGACTATATCGATACAAGAAACACGACTATTGACTATATCGATACAAGAAACACGACTACTGATTCAAACAAGACGCTCACAAAGTAACTTCAATTTTTTGAGTAGAAAAAACTACTTTTGAACTGAAAGGGATAGGAAGTTTTTAAACGCATTGAGTTGTTTCCAACATCAATGCGTTTTTTTTGTGCTCTATAAAGATTCTGCAATCATTTCAATGAAAGGATGTGCAATTGCTTTAAAGATAGGATCAGAATAGTGGTCAGGTAGGTAAGGTGTGTCTGTGTTATCAACTACATAGTCAAGCAATGTTTTTGTGAAATCACATTTTTCTTCATTAGAAAGCTCAACAAACTGATGAGCTAGTCTGTAAGAATTATAAACAACAGAGGCTAAATCGTTCCACTCAAACCCATCTTCAAACATATCTACAATATTTTCTTTATATTTTTTAAGAACCTTTTGTGTAGGTGAACCTTTCAATACTTGAAGGTTTAAGTGAGAGGCATCAATGTTTTCAGGGAAAAGAATTTCTGCAAATGAAGGTAGCATCGCTTTAAATAAAGGATCAAAAAAATCATCTGGTAAACAAGATGTGTCGGTGATATCAACAACATTCTCTAGAACTGTGATGAGGGCTTCTTTTTTTTCTTCATAATTTAATGCTGGATAAGCATCTAAAAATTCACAGCTCACATTCATCATTTTTGCAAGATCTTGCCATTGAAAATCATCTCCAAAAGTATTTTTGATCTCAAGAGCAAAATCTTTTAAATCTTCATCAGAAGGAAATGCTTGATCAGCAAGAAGCTGATTTTCATCTTCCCTAACATTAGTGTCTTCTGCATCAACAAGCTCTTCTATATCAGAGTCCAAAGCATCTTCTTCTAGATCAGCAAGCTCTTTTGCATCAGAGTCCAAAGCATCTTCCTCTAGATCAGCAAGCTCTTCTGTATCAGAATCCAAAGCATCTTCCTCTAGATCAGCAAGCTCTTTTGCATCAGCTTTAATGTCTAAATCTTCTTTTGGCCTAGCAAAATCTTTTACTTTCATGAAAGCATCTAAGTCAGAAGTATTTTGTTTTTTTGCATCAACAAGTATAAGGCGCTTTTTTTTAGGAGAAGTATCATCTACATCGATCCAAGGATTTGCATTTGTAGTAGAAATTTCTTCTGATTCATTTGAATCTTGCAAAATCGGAGGAAGACGACGCACCGGAAAGTCTTCTTCTTCTGTGAGTTCATCTGATTGTTGAGATAAAACTTTAAAATGAACTTGGTTTTGTGAGTTACTAGGAGGAAGAGCAATAGGAGGCATGGGATATATAGAAAAGTCTTCTTCTTCTAGCTCATCATTCAATTCATCTTCTTCGAGTATCTCATATGCAAGCGAAGGTAAATGTCTTACAGATGCTCTTCCGAAATGAGTAGGAACTTCTTCTTCTTGAACGATGTCATCAGATGGTTTTTTAATATTGAAGCCAGGGTCTTCAACAAAAGTATCTGCAATATTTTCGATAAGGGGCTTATCGTTAGCTATTGCTTCGTTAGGTACGTAATCAAACATAGAATCCTCCAAAATATATTATAATTTTAATCGATATATGAACTTGTCCCAATAATGTTTTTTTATTTTATAAAAATTACAGTTCATTAAAATTCCCCTCGATTTTAAGGAAAATGAACCCAATAACTCAGGTTATTAGAATAAGTGTATTAAAAAGGGCAATACGATACTCTTCTTTCTCTTTGTATTCAAGGAAGTTTTTAAAGAACTTGAAAAGAAATCAGATGGAGATCTTCTTCAAAATCTTTTTTCCGAACCATAAATCCGATTTCTTTTTTTAACATCGATGCTGCTGTGTTTAATCCTTCTTCTGAAAAATTATTAAATACCTTATGAATCAGTAACTGTAGCTGTTTTACAGATGAATACAACTTTAAAAGAGAAGGGCTGTATAAAAAGAAACAGTCTCCTTTTTGAAGAGGTTCATCAAGTGTTAAAATACTTTTTTTGCTCAGAGACCAAACAAGAGGAGGCGTAAAAGAATTTGGATGGAAGGATAAAGAAAGAGTCTGAGGATCAAAGGATGCATATAAAAAAGGGAAAAATTCTTTTTTATGGGACGTTAAAAGATCGTACATCCCTTTAAAACCATTTTTTGTAGCTTCGATCAGATGAATTTTGATGAGATGATCGGTTACTTGAAAATCAATTCTAAGACCTGTTGGTGTATGGGAATATATGTTAATTGCTTGGATAGCCAGTGCGTCTGATGTACACTCTTGAATGGGAACATCTAACATGAGATGTTGAAGCATCAAGGCAAATTCATATTCTCCATATTTTTTTTCTCTTCGAATAGAATTTTCTTTAGCCCGGTTGATGTTTTCTTGTAAGCACTCACTCATTGTGTTTAGAGTATTTGAAAAATCAACAATTTCTTTCGGACCTTTTACTTGAATTTTTTCACCATATTGTCCTGCTGCAATTGTCAAAGCTGCATTGCTTAAATTTTGAACGGGTTTTGAAATTTTATGAGAAATAATGAAAAGTAAAAGGATGGTTAAAAAAATAGCTCCTAAAGTTGTCGAAATTATAATCAGAAGATTTTCTTGAAATGTTTTAGAAAAAGATTCAGAACTTACATCAATAGCAAGAAGATAAGGGCCAAGCCCCATGTAACCTGTAATCCTTTCTTTAAAACGATCTTTTTCAGAAATATAAACTTTTTGAGAAGGATAAAAGGGAATGTTTTTACTATGTTTATTGGGAATAAGATACACATTTTTAATAACAGGTGCATCTTTTATGTTTTTTAAATCGTGATAAATCGAATGATTTTTGGGAAAGTAATAGGTGTTTTGAATTTCAAGTTCAAGTGCAGCAATTTGTGAAGCAGAAAAAATTAAAGCAGATTCCACTTTTGCATGAAAATTTGTCTTCAGATCAGAATGCCACTTATAAGAAAATAGAGCTGCAATCAAAAAATTGCTGAAGATAATAGCAGGGATTAAAAAAAGTAAAAGTTTACTACGTATTTTCATAGGATTGTCTACAGGAAATAGCCTTTGTATAACATTTAAGAAGAGAAACAGCGACTGTGGGACACTCAGAAATAATAGTTAAAAGATTTGTTCTCGAAAGCGTTAAAAAGAGTGTATTTGATGTGCAAATTGCAGAGTAAGTTCTAGGATTTTCATTAAAAAGTGCTTCATCACCAAAAAAGGCGCCTTTTTCTAATTTTTTTAAAGAAAAATCTTTGAAAGTGATTTGTACACTCCCTTCTGCGATAAGGTACATGCGGTTAGCTACTTGATTTACACTAAACACGCATTCTTCGTGATCATAGATGTCTTGGCTCATCTTATCGGAAATGGCTAAAAGTAAATCCAAATCAAGGGGAGAAAAAAGTTCAATTTTTTTCAAAAAAAAGGCTTTTTCAATCAAGCTTAACTGTTTCATATTCTAATAATTCGTAGGCAAAGTGATGAAATGTTTCATCACAGGTTTTTATTTTTTCCCGAAGTTGCTTACGCCACTCGGGCATTTTTAATTTTGCTTTGAGTCTTGCTGCTGCGATTTGGTTAAAGATAGAAGGAGAGTGATTCAGTTTATTCAAAACACCTGAAAGATTTAAGGGAGGCTTATGTCCCATATGTTTAAAATAAGCTGTCATCTTTTCTTCTAAGGGTACATCTTCAATCAAAGGTAAAATCCAGCTAAAAGTTTTTAAATCACAAGCTTTTGAAAGTGTCTCCACAGCAGAGCTATGTACTTTTTCATTTTTACTCTGTAAAGAAAGTACTAACACCTCACAGTCATCCACTCTGCCACAGGCACCTAAAAGGTGAATAATGAAATCAATAACAGATTGGAGGCTGGTAAGAAGAGCGCTTTCTAAAAGGCTAAGGTCATAAAGAGGGTATCTTTTTTGGATCGTATGACCATAGTAGAAATAAAAGTAGGCTCTTTCCATTTCGATAGAAAGGATATCAGATAAATTTGCTTGCAATTGTGGTAAAGAAAGTCTTGTTAAAATTTTACTGGCTAATATTCGGGCTCGGTCATTCATGTTTACATCTTTTAAAAAAGAAAGAAGAGCGGGGACTGTTTTGAGGCCCATATTTTCTATGATTGTTTCTGTAAGTCTTTTTTCAGAGGGTCTAAAATGAATGGAAGCACTTAATATATCTTTTACTGTGGTAGAATCTCCAATATTCCCAAGAGCATTTAGGGTGTAAAGCCTTACTTTTGCATCTGGATCAGCCAGTTGTTGGATAAGTTTTTCAGAAAAATGGCAAACTGATTTATCAGCTACTTTTGATAGGGCATATGCGGCGTGCCTTCTGATTTGGGAACATTCATGAGAAAGATACATAAGAGCTTTTTCAAAAGACTCAGAACTAGGTAATTCTGCTAGGATTTTAAGCCCCATTATGATTTCTTCTTTTTCAGAATCTTTTAAGAGTAAGTCGATTTCTTTATCTGCAATTGTTCGAAAAAGTGCTTTATTTTCTGATTTTTTAAGAGCTAGTATAGCTGGAGCTCTAATAAATAGATCATTATGGTTTAAATTTTCGATTTCTTTTTCAGGGTTTAAAAGACCTCTTTTCGCTAAATAAAAATTTGTATAATGAAGAAGTTTTGAGGATATAGAGCTTTTGATCCAATCATCGATTTTTTCAATTACTCCAGCATCTGCTGCGTACTTACTTTTGTCTAAAAGCTCCAAAAGTTCAATTTTTGCATTTTCAGAAAAGTGATCTGCTGCATTTAAAATAAGAGAAATGAATTTTATTTGATTTAAAGATAAAAGGCTTTGTGCCGCTAAAAGTTGGGATTTTTCATCAGAAGCATCAAGTGCTTGTATACTATCTTTTATTGTTTCTTTAAGCTCTTTGTCTCCCATTTGCTTGAACCAATCTTTTATCTTTTTTTCAAATTGGATCATATTTTCAAGAAGATTGATGAAGAGTGCTTTAGGATAAAATCCTCGAAGTATGAGTGTTGTTACAATGAGAAAGATAGATAAAATAAACCCGAGGACTCGGCTTTGAAAAGAGTTAAGAAGGAAAAAACAAAATGATGCGATCAACATGCCGATAGGCTCAAAAAAAGAATCGTTGATAATGCGGACTTTTGATTTCAATTTAGTAGGAACTGCTTTTGTAAGAAGGTTGAAACTATTATCTTCTACTGTGAAGGCAATGCCATCAACCGCGATTAGACCTAAGATAGCGATTAAAAGGGTATCTTGAACGATCCAACCACTATAAATGATAAAAAAGAAAATAGGGGTAATTAGAATGACATTATGCAAACCAATATGTTTAATAAAGGGACGGTATAAAAAAGCGCCGATTAAGATATTTGCAAAAGAGATCCAAGCTCGACATTTTCCTAAAAATTCAGAGATATGATTTGCGGTAAAACTTTTTTGAAAAGAATCAGATTGAAACGTTTTTTCAAAAGTTTCCATATAATTGATGTCAGTTGTAGTAAAAATAAACTCTTGAAACAAACTTAAAGCTAAAAGAGCTAAAGCGTAAGGAGATTTAAAAAGAAGAGCAATCATTGAAGTAAAACCGTTTCGATCCCCTGAAAAAACGCCCTCAATTGTATCGTCATGAACAGGCCTTGTTTTTCGAACAATGCCAAAAGCTTCACGATAGGCAAAAAGTACAGCAAAGAGTGTGAAAGTAAAAAAGGCCAGATATCCTAAATGGTGTAAGAAAAAATTGATCGTAGTTCCTGCAATGACAATGCCTAAAAAATAAGCTGCACTATAAAGTGAGTAAACTCTTTTGGCGTCTTGTAAGTCATGATACTGATCGATAAAAGTCCAGGCAGTTGCTAAAAATACAGAAAAAAAGAGTCTAGAAAAAACTTTAAGAAAAAACCAAAAAAGATGAGGGGGAGAAAAAGGAAGGGTTAAAATAACACAAAAGCACAAGATGCTAGAGCTAAGCATCACCCACTTTAAAATTTTATAAGGACTGACTATTTTAAGGCTGTAAATAATAATTGTAGAGATAGCAATTAGTGAGATTGCACCGATTAGGTACATACTGGGGAGAAAGGAAGCTCCTATTTTCTCCAAAAATAAACCGTCCGAAAGAATTTCAAAGCAAGAAGTGGAAAAGCCCCAAAAAATGGAAAGGCGCACAAAGCGAAGGGTGTTTCTGCCTTCACCTGGATAAATTCCAAATAATTTTTGTAAAACTCTTTGCAAACTCAAAATCTCATAAAAATTTTTAGCAATAGCGCCCGTTTATTTTACAGAGTCAGAATATATATTGCATTAAGAGAAAATTTTTATTAACTAGCTGATGTTATGCAGCAAGAGTTAAAAGATCTAACAGAAAAACTTTATACCTCTCGTGATTCAAGAATCGGTTTTTGAGCCATGAAAAAGTCTCTCAAATCAACGATCACAAATAGGTCAATATTAATAATATGGACCTATTTGTGATCGTTGATTTGAGAGACTTTAGCAAGGTCAAAAAGCCAATTTTTGAATTACGAGAGGTATATTCAAGATGTCTCAAAACCATACTTTTGAAATGGCAGGAGTATAGATTTATGGACAAATTTCTTTAGTTTACATACCTTAAAAAAAAACATTTTAATAACTGATGTTACGCGGCAAGAGTGAAAAAAAGAAATGAAAGGTTTTTCTGTCAGACTGTTTCAAAATAGGAAGAGATATTCAATGAATATCTTTGAATACTTTGGAAAAACCTGACTGGAAAAGATCCGTTTAATTTTTTGCTCTTGCCACGTAACGTCAGTTAATAGCTGATATTTATATGGAACCGAATCATTTTTTATACGGATTTATTGGATTTGGACACATGGGATCCATTATTTTTGAAGGCATTACTAAAGCTCATTTAGTTTCAAATTCCCGTCTATTTTTTACGAGAAAAGATCCGAAAAAAAAAATAGAGACTGAGATGAAGTATGGGATTACAGCCATGACTTTACCCACATTAGTTGAAAAATGTGATGTGATCTTTTTTTGTATTCCCCCTCAAAAAATTAATGAAATTTTTTCTTCTATTCCTCAAAAAGTTGATCTTTCAAAAAAACTGCTTCTTTCCATTTTAGCGGGTACAAAAATCAGTGCTTATGAAAAAGCTCTTGGGGAAAAAATACAGGTCGCGAGGATAATGCCTAATGCTCCTTCATCTATAGGGGAGGGGATGAATATTGTATCTTGGGGAAAAAATATACAAGATGATTATGCTCATTTAACAAGGATGATTTTTTCTTGTATGGGACAAATAGAAGAATTGCCAGAGTCTTTTATGAATGCTGTTACAGGGATTTGTGGTAGTGGGCCTGGATTTGTGTATAAGTTATTGCAAGCTTTCGTTCAAGTAGGAGTGGAGCAAGGACTTAGTAAAGAGGTTGCGATGAAATTAGCCTCTCAAACTTTTATAGGCGCTTCGAAAATGATTTTTCAGGGGATGAAACCTCAAGATTTGATCGATGACATTTCTTTGCCTGGAGGAACAACAGTTGCAGGGTTTCAGGTGTTTGATGACTTGAAGATCAAAGAGCAAATGCAAAAGGTTCTTCTTCGATCTATTGAAAGAGCTCAAGAGCTTCAGTAATTTTCTCAAAATATATAGAAATTTCACATCACTTTCTGTAGAATGGGTAGTTTTTAGGCATATTTTAAGTGGAAGAAGTACATAGTACTTCTACTTCAAAACTAGATTAGGATAAAAATGGAAAAAAGAAAAGTCGTCATTATTGGATCAGGACCTGCTGGATATACAGCAGCGATTTATGCTGCAAGAGCAAAACTTGAGCCTCTTTTATTTGAAGGATTTATGTCAGGGCCTGCAGGCGGGCAGTTGATGACAACTACAGATGTTGAGAATTATCCTGGTTTTTCAGAAGGGATTTTAGGTCCTGATCTTATGGAAGTATTTCGTAAACAAGCCGCTCGTTTTGGAACTAAAATAATAACAAAAGATGTTATTTCTGTAGATTTATCCAAACATCCTTTTGAAGTGCATAGTGATGAAGAAGCTCTTTTAGCAGATGCTTTGATTATTGCAACGGGAGCTATTGCCAAAAGACTTGATATTCCAGGAGCAAGAGATGGAGAGTTTTGGCAAAAAGGAGTTTCTGCCTGTGCTGTCTGCGATGGAGCTGCGCCTATTTTTAAAAATAAAGATTTATTTGTAATTGGAGGCGGTGATAGCGCTGTTGAAGAAGGTATTTTTTTAACCAAATATGCATCTAAGGTCTACATTGTTCATAGGCGTGATGAATTAAGAGCTTCTAAAATCATGGCAGAGCGCGCTATAAAACATCCTAAAATTGAGATTTTGTGGGATTCTGTGATTGAGCAAGTATTAGGAGAGCAGCTTGTAAGTCACGTAACTTTGAAAAATATAAAGACAAATGAAACAGAAAAAAAAGAAGCGGGAGGCGTTTTTTTTGCTATTGGTCATAGTCCCAATACAGCTTTTTTAAAAAATCAAATAGAGCTTTACCCTAATGGGTATATCAAAGTACAACCAGGAACGTCGATTACAAGTAAAGAGGGAGTGTTTGCTGCCGGAGATGTGCAAGATTATATTTATCGTCAAGCCGTAACGGCTGCAGGATCAGGTTGTATGGCTGCCCTTGATGCTGAAAAGTGGTTTGCAGGAAGAGAGTAAATGAAAAAATTTTTCCTTTTCTTTTTTTTCCCCATGTTGCTTTTTGCCCTTGAAAAGCAGCCTTGGTTTAGCGATGTTTACGAGTTTCATTTTTTAGGAGCCTATGCTTATAGCCGTTTTCGTAAAGTACAAGGCGCAAATCCCCAGCTTACTTCTGCTTCAAATGATCAGCTTCTTCATTTTGCTCTTGAGTGTTCTGTAAATCCAGAATGGAGCATCGATGGAGATATTGAGTTTGTAGATACACCTCGTCAATCTTTTGGATTTCGAAGTACAGCTTTTCAGGGACGTTATTTATGGCTTGATGATATTGTCGGAGATCCCATCAGCTTAGATACAGGGATCAATGTTCGCGTAGTATCGGGCCGTAGCTTAAGAGATGTAAGCTGTCCTTACCACGGCAATGCTGAATTTCAGTTAAACTTTTCTCTTGGAAAAGAATTTGATTATTTTCGTTTTTGGCGCTACCGAATTTGGGGATTTGGTCAAGCCGGGATTGCCAATAAAGGATCTCCTTGGATCGAAGGTGTTTTTTCCGTCGAAGGAAATTACGATGATTTACACAAATGGGCCTTAACCTTAACCGGTGGGCATGGTTATGGCCGAATTCAAAGAAACCTCAATGTGAATGATTTTTATGGTTATGGCCGCGTTCGCTATAAATTTGTAGATATAGGTGCTAGGTATGGTCGTAGATTAGGTGTGTGGGGAACGATCCGCTTTGAGTATATACGTCGTGTTTTTGCAAGACTCTATCCTGAAAATGTAAACACATTTATGATCAGCTATTTGCTTCCTTTTTCTTTCTAACTGACGTTACGCGGCAGGAGCAAAAAATTAAATGAATCTTTTCCAGTTAGACTTTCCCAAAGTATTCAAAGATATTCATTGAATATCTCTTCATATTTTGAAAAAGTCTGACAAAAAAATCTCTCATTTCTTTTTTTCACTCTTGCCGCGTAACATCAGTTTCTAACCTGAATTATCTTCATGAAATAGAAGGTTTTTTGCTTAAAAAAAGTATCCCGCTGTTAGAAAAACAACGGGAATTTTTAAAAAATTTTATCTTATTGCTTCTGCGTCTTCTATTTTTTTGTAACATAGATAGAGCAAGATCTTTTGTGTCTGGTTCTTGAGATAAGATTTTAAGAGATTGTTTAATGCCTTCTAGGTTCATTTGTGTTCCAGAACTATAATCGGCTAAAAGAGCATCAAAAGCTTCTTTCGTAG
>PVBE012598836.1_pt1 | contig 19323 bp, 14 predicted proteins | sample 1631181 | NCBI WGS metagenome assembly PVBE01 (sample SAMN08397723, study PRJNA350692) | Marine metagenome, whole genome shotgun sequencing project. | isolation source: water | place: Pacific Ocean | collected 2012-04 | reverse complement strand
TGTAATCAGGAAATCAGTGTAATCACGAAATCAATGTAATCAGGGTAATCAGCAGCGTCGAAGCTCGTCATTCGAGACGTTGGCGTCGATGTTGACGCACAGGGTATGCCGCTTGAGCGACGAGGGCAGGAGCATGTCGTTCCTCTGCCTCCGACAGAACCGCTCAGAGCTGAACTCGAGCACTTCCTGGATTGCTGCGCGACGCGGCAGCAGCCGCTGACAAATGGGCAACATGCCGTTGATGTCTTGCGGGTTCTAGAAAACGCTCAGAGTTCACTCAATCAAACCAATGACTCTCGCCGATAGTCAGGACGAATCCCTACTCTCAAGTCAGAAGGACTGCACAGCCTTGCGTTGCACATCCATCACCATCTTTTTCGGAGTAACGCTGCTCTTTGGCTGCCTGTCATCGTTGACTGCTCAGTCAGTCGCGAAGGGCAAGGTGTTTGAAGTCACCAGCCACGGCAGCGCCGCGTCGGCCAAGCTCGCCCTGTCGATTGCAGAGTCTACCGTTGCGCCTGCGCAGAAGGTGTTTGGTCGCCCTCGCAAGAAACGCAAAGACCGTCTCAAGCTGCACGTTTTTCCAAGCACGACAGGCTTCACCCAAGCTGTTGCGAAGCTGCCGGAAACTGTGGACAGCGCGAATCTGGTCTCATACGCCAGCCCCAAGCTTGCCGCGGCCTATGTCACCGTCCATCCTCAGTCATCAGTACAAGCACTCGAAGAACTCATTCTGCCCGGCCCGACTGCAAGGCGCGTGGCCCACGAAGCCGTGCGGATCTACTGCTATGCAAACCTCGCGAATCACGCGGCCTTGCCTGTCTGGCTAATCGAAGGTGCGGCGTCAACCATCGCACAGGATACTCTTTCAGCTCGACGCATGGGATTGAAAGATCTTTGTCAAGACCCCTTCACCGCGACACAAATCGGCGTCGTGATCGGGTTGTCCAAGGCGGGAAAACTCCCAACTGTTGGTTCGGTTCTCGGGGGTCGTGTCAATGAGCTTTCACCGAGCGAACAGGACGCGGTTCACGCAGTGCTGTTTCGATACCTATGGGATGGAAAACACAAATCAGGCTTCAAACGAATACTGAAAAAGGCAGGCACCCTGCAGGCATCGCCGGACCTGACCAGAAAACTCACCCGATACGCAGGAACCACTCTCAAAGTTGAAAGGGTCGACACTGACTTCAAAGCATGGTTGACGGACATGTCGCCGACATGGATTGAGGTCATTCCCACTCTATTCTCATACAAGGGTGATTGGGTCGCCGCTGCCTACAAGAATCTCAACTCTGTAGCCTGGCAGCGTCAGGCAATCGGCAGAAAATCCTGGTCGCTGCAAGGCAGCTTTACGATTTACGACGGTCCTGAGAAACAACTCAACCTCCTGCTTGGACGCGGTCCAACTGGATTCCTGAGCATCGCACTCGATGCAGACTTCGGTGCCACAGCGTTTCGTTTCGACAGCCTGACAAGTAAGTGGAGCGAGATTGTCTCCCGAGAACTCGAAGGGATCAAGGTTGCTCAGTCGCACGCTTTCGTGCTGTCCATTAATGGACCGAACCTCGTGCTTTCCATCGACGGCGAAGAAGTCCTCTCGACGGCCGTGGAAGGCGTCGATCTTTCCGGCGCATGGGGGCTTGGGGCTCAGGCAGGCAGCACCGGAGTCTGGCAGAAGATCGTCGTCAAGTGATGGACAGCGGACACCTCACGCCGACGCGAACTTCCTGAGGTGTCAATTCCACTCGATAACTGAGAAACTCCACCCCCGCATCCTGTGCAACAAGGGCAGCCGCTGCATAGGCAGGGTCGACCTCTGAGGCCAATCCAAACGCTGTGCAATCGGTACGGCTGACGAGGTAGAACTGCACAGCTCGGATTCCGTTTCGCGCCAGCGTCGTCATTTCCTCAAGGTGTTTCAGTCCACGGGCCGTGCGTGAGTCGGGAAAATCGGCGCGACCAGGATGGGTTGTTGAGGCCATCGTGCAGTTTTTGACCTCGACATAGCACGGGCCATCTGCACCTTCGAGAAGGATGTCTATACGGCTGTTTTGCTCGCCGTAGCGCACCTCTCGGCGCAGGCCCTCATAGCCGGACAGCTCCGGCACCTCCCCTCGCAGAATCCCCTCCTCAACAATTCGGTTGGGCAATGCCGTATCCACCAGCGCCAGACCTCCATTGACGGTCCCCATCAAGGTCAACGTCCATTGCAGTTTTCGCTTGGGATTTCCATCGAACCGTATGTACGCGTCGGCGTTGTCATGGAGCAAGGAAGCCATAGAGCCCGTGTTCGGCAAATGCGATACGACGACAGAACCGTCGCTTCGCTCGACATCGGCGAAGAAACGTTTATAACGGCGTTGGAACTGCCCGCATTCAAGATCTAAGTGCATGGGAAGCCTCTGAAGAATAGGAGCCATCACGTGGCAGGAAACAAGCAAACACCCGGCGACAAGCGAATGCTACAGGCATCAGCGTATTTTGCCGAGGGCAAGCACAAGAAAGCAGACGCGGAATATGCTGCCGCCATCGCCGCCTACGAGAACAGCTCACCGGAAAACACTACTCGAATGGCTCTGGCTGTCTTTACGCGGATCCACTTGCGCCTCCGTGGGCTTCTTGACGCCGATGCCGCCGAGTTGATTCAGAAAGGGCTGCGACTCACAATAAACAGCGAGACTCCCCAACTGCGCCGCTTTCATGCCCTCTTTTACCTTCAGGCCGCCTCTCACTCGCGGTTGACAAAGGCCATGGACGACGCGACTGAGTTGATTCAGGAAGCGGCGCAACGACTTGCGGCTGACGGCGAACTGGCCGACCAATTTGAACTCCATCAAGAAGAAGCACTCATCCACTTGGCAAAAGAACAGGTAGAACGCGCGCTATCTTCAGCCGGCGGGGCGCTCGACCGAGCCGAACATCCCGAGCAGCGACTGGCCGCACAGTTCCTTATGGCGCAGTGCAAAGAAGCGGCCGGTGATTCAGTCGGGGCACTGGCCACATTGGATCGAGCAGCCGCCATTGTCCACGACCACAAGATTCCAGACGGGTCCAAGCAGCTCAAGGAACGCCAGTCGGCCCTCATAGGCCGCCATCCGGAATTGGACACCGCAACCGACGATAGCGAGTGGATTTGACCGCACGGCGCCTGGGCTATGACTCGTCGTTGACGTAATCCAGCAGCAAGAGTGTAATGTTGTCCTTGCCACCGGCGCTGTTCGCTTTATCGACTAATGCGCTCAGCGCTTCACCGCCACCTGTTTGCCCCTGCATTGTGTCAACAATCACGTCATCGGGAAGCATGTCAGAAAGACCGTCTGAACACATGAGAATGCGATCTCCTTCCTTGATACGGACGATCTCATAATCTGGCTTAACTCGTTTTTCCGTTCCGATGGCGCGGGTAATGATGTTGCGCTGGGAGCTGACAGCCGCCTCCTCTGCTGTCATCACACCGCTACGGACCTGACTGTTCACGAAAGAGTGGTCCTCTGTCAGTTGGCGGATCTTATGCCCGTTCACATGGTAGGCACGGCTATCCCCCACATAACCGATTACGACCGCGTTTTGAAAGGCGTAGAAGACCACAACAGTCGTCCCCATCTCCCTGAACTTCGCATCATCCTGCCCCTTCTTCCATACGGCGAGATTGGCGTCGTTGATCCAGTCGTCCATCATGTTGACGACCATATCGATAGAGTGCGCCTGGTCCGTCTCCGCCGTCTCGCGAACACTGGGTGGAAAGAAATTCTCGAATCGATCGCGGATGATGTCAACTGTCATCCGAGCTGCTACTTCGCCAAACATGCGACCGCCCATGCCGTCTGCCAGAACGCCAAAGTGATTATCAGCATCAAAATGAAGGGCATCCTCATTGTGCTCACGCAACTGCCCCACATCGGTGACACCGAAGTAACGAATCTCAGCGATTGACATGGGAAATCCCTCGATGTGGTTCCAAGACTTCTAAGCCACTGTGCCCAAGTTGAGTCCGATTCACCCAGCTTGCTGTGCGACCTACTCTAACGCATCGGGCGATCATTTCCTGAATCTCCGAAAAGGCAAGAGAACAGCCTTGCAGATCCACCTCAAGCCTACCCCAAGAGACAGGAACCAGCCAACGAAGAACGGATAATGGCGATCAATGTGCTTGCGGTAGAACACCAGCATGGAGCGATGAAAATGATAGTTCATTTTCGCCTGCTCCTGACGCACACTGGCACCCTTCACATGCAGTACTTCCTTGCTGCCGAGATACATCACTTTTTGATTGGCGCGCTTGACTCGATAACACCAATCCAGGTCCTCGCCGAACATGAAGAATGCCTCATCGAGAAACCCGACTTCCTCCACCATCTCTCGACGGAAGAACATGAACGCACCAACGATTGCATCCACCTCGTAATCGCCCTTCGGGTCACGAGTCAGAACATTGTAGCCGCCAAAGAGACGCGGACTGAGTCGATCCAGCATGAGAGCTCGGAACAATGCTCGAGCAGGTGTTGGAAATCCTCGGCGGCAAGCCATGTCCATCGTTCCATCCTGGCGCACCAATCGCACACCTGCCAAACCGACATCCTCATTTGTGTCCATGAAGCAACACATCTCTTCGAAGATGGACTCCGATACTCTTGTATCGGGATTGAGGAGCAACACGAATCGACCAGTCGATCGACGTAGCGCTTGGTTGTTGGCGGTTGCAAATCCCAGATTGGAGTCGTTCACCAACACCTGCGCATCTGGAAACTCGCTGCGAACCATCGCTGGAGTACCGTCAGAGGAATTGTTGTCTACAACGAACACCTCCAGTCCGCCTGACAGGTCTGATGCAAAGACGCTCTCGAGACATGTCCGCAGCAGCTCCAACGTGTTGTAGCTGGCAATGATCACGCTGAGCGCAGCGGCCTGCTCTACTCGTTGATCAACCAGTTCCATTTGCTCGGTCATCGCGACCCCTTGAATTCCGTCGTACCCAGCGCTTCCGAAGCGTTTTCGGAAGGAGTGCCAAGGCCATCCCATAGCCTACCGAAGTACGCGGCTCCAAAAGTAACAAGCGAAAAAGCAGTGCGAGTTCAAAAACAATAATGGCAGGAAAACGCCATAGGTCGCGAACAGGTGAGAGGTGCCTCGCCATGAGCAGGTAACGGTTCTTCAGCGAGTGACGCCTCAACAACAAGGGGACGTTTTGTCGCCGCCCCTGCTGCCAACCGCGAGTGTGCAGGCATCGCGCGGCTGGCTCGAAGAAGCACTCAAACCCGTGCTCGCGCAGGCGTAAACAGAAGTCCTGATCTTCCTTGTACATCCAATAGTCAACATCGAAGCACCCCTCGGGGCAAGCAGCTTCTTCGGCTGCGTCTCGACGAATCACAAGCGAAGCAGCGCAAAGCCCAAGGACCGATTCGATCTGATGAAACTGTCCAACATCGCGCTCACCTGATGCTCGATCAACGACGCGGAACCACGGCTGCATTGCAAAGCCGGCGGAGTCAATAACAGCCTCGTCTCCTTCGCTACGAAGCAGCAAACCGCCCACTGCGCCACAGCGAGGATTTCGAGACAGGACATCCAGGCTCAGCTCAAGGTAGTTGGGGGCCGGCAGCACATCAGGATTCAGAAGCCAGATAAATGGATGCGTCGTGCTTGCCATGCAGGCGTTCACTCCGCCGGAAAACCCAGGATTCTCAGGCTGAACTATAAGTCTGTCAATGCATGGGTGCGCCTGTAGTCGCGCACACAAATGTGCGTCATCACTGTTCAGGCAAAGGACGATCTCGTTTGGGCGGCCCGATAGGGAATCGAGGAACTCGAGCAAGCGCTCGAGCTCCTCGCTATGCGTATGGACGACCACACAAGCAGCGACATCGGTCGCTGAGTACGTCAATCCACGAACATTGCTCTCGTTACCGTTCAGGGCTTGAAGATGAAAGCAATGTTGGAAGCAGAAGCGCCATCACTACCGCCGGACACAAGGTATGTTCCATTGGCCAGGCGTGACATTTGGTGCGACCCGATCAGAGCGGTAGGAGCTCCCGGTATTCCCGGATTAGTCCCGATGTCAGCCCGCGGCGTAACCGAAGAACCTGTGTGCTCTTCGACTGTTGCGGTCGCTGCGATGGCGAGAAAGGTGCCAGTGAGACCGCCGACCACCACAGTGTTGCCATTGTCAAGCGTAGCAGCAGTGTGCATACCTCTTGAGTTGGTGATCGCAGCTGCGCTGCTCCAGCCCCCCGTCGAAGGGGACCAGCTCTGGCAGTTTGTTGTCGCGGTTGGAATCAGAAAGAGCCCCGAAACAACGCCACCTGCCATGAGGATGTCACCATTGGGGAGTTCTGTCAGGGAATGCCCTGCCCGCCCTGTGGTGAATGTACCCGCTGAAGAGAACGTATTCGACGCCATATCATAGACGTCGGCGTTAGCGCTCCAGGTAGGGACACCTTGACCAAAGAAGGTCGTACCACCATTGATACCACCGCAGACGAGAACCTTGGTACCGCCTGCGAAGGCTATCTGTGTATGTCCCATCCGCTTGTCACTCATGGTTCCTGCAACAGCAGTCCAGGAGTCGGTCACCGGGTCGTAGACCTCGGCAGTATTCATTGCGCCGTTCAACACTGCCGGGAGGTTGGTGGTGCCACCCGTAAAGGATGGAAGGCCGCCTGTCACCAGAACCTTGCCATTTGCAAGTTTCGTAGCGATGTGACCGGAACGCCCTTGAAGCATGGAAGCGGCTGAGCTGAGTGTGTTCGTTGCCGGATCATAGATCTCGTTGCCAACAGCAACGATGCCATTTGTATCCGAGCCACCCATAATCAAGACCTTGCCGTTGTCCAACAGGACCGACTGGTGCATAGCCCGAGAGTAGGCCATCGTCGGACCGGAAGTGAAGGTGTGTGTACGTGGGTCATAGACCTCAGTCGAACTCGTAGACACTGGTGACAAAATGGTTCCGTTGCCTCCTCCTGCAATGAACACCCCATCCTGGTTGGATTGCTGGCTGCCTTGCAGGGCGGTTGCGGTGTGCATGGCACGACCAGTGGCCATCGGTGCGATCATGCGATAACTGTCTGGATTCTCGAAGTCCACGCGGACTGTGCGCGAAAGACTCAGGAATGGCGAGGGAATCGCGAAGTCAACACCTACAGCCATCATATAGAAGGGTGCAAGGTTCACGAGCGAGGGCAGCGGCGGGATACTGGCTGTAATCAATCCTTCGCTGTTGGCATCGAGAAGGCCACTGAAGATGATACCAAATGACACCGAGTTGAGATTGAGATAGGTAAGACCTAGAGCAGGATGAGCCACCGGGCCAAGACCGTCCGACATGAGCACGAGGCTCTGACTGAAAGGTGCGTTGACTGCGCCCCAGTTGATTTCGATGTTACCACCAATGACCGCTGGCGAAGCGGTGATCCAAACACTGCCTAAACCATTACCATTTTGGGCCGAGGCCGAGTTACATGTGGCCACGACGAGGAGGCCAATTATGAGCAGAGATCGAGTAGTCACGGTGATTCTCCGATTGAGTTGACTGATTGGCAAAACGAGCACGAGGCGTACGCCGTAGGCTGCAACCCGCTTGGCAGGTCGACTAATAGTATAGACCAATGCCCTCGGTATGCGAACAGCAACACCTACGCAGGTGGTAATTCACCAGAGGCTCGGGCCGCCGCTATGGTCTGCCGAACCCCTGCCTCAAGGGACGTCGATGAGGCATAACCCACTTCCTTTAGCAGACTTCCAGCGTCGCAAACCCAGCTTGTCTGAGCGAGATCGCGCCAACGGTCCAGATTCAGCAACGGGGGCCGAGACAAAAAAGGTGTCATGAGGGAGCCAAAGGCAGCAGGAATCAGGAGCAGCGGCGAGGGCAGAGGCGGCTTCCATGCGGTGCGATTCAACCCGCTTTCGATAGACTCAACGAAGCGGCGACCTGTCTCCGAGGTCAGAGGCGCCACAAAAAACGTCCTCTTTGCAGACGACTGAGTAGCCGCCGAGATGATGAGCGCGTCGATCAGGTCGTCAACATAGACAAAAGAGTAGTGACGGGTACGCCAGCCAATCTGCGGTGCAACGCCTCTTGCTACGAGACGAAACAGCTGGAAGAGGTCTTTTTCACCGGGGCCATAGACGGCCGGCGGTCGGAGCGTGGTTGAGGGCAGGTCATTCAACTGCTCGATCAATTCCTCGCCCCTTGCCTTCGATCGGCCGTAGGCAGTAATCGGTTGCCTTGGGTGAGACTCGTTCACAGTTATGCCAGCCTTGGACGGCCCTGTTGCGGCAAGGCTGCTCACATAACAGAAACTCCGGAGATCTGGCGCGTGACAGAGCGCCAGCTCCGCTAAACTCCCCGTTGCCGTGCCATTGACTGACTGAAACTGTCGCTCGTTTTTTGCGCGCGTCAGCCCTGCAAGATGAAACACATGATCGACATCTCTGAGTGCGGCGGTCAATGCACTCGTGTCCAAGAGCCGCCCCTGAATGGGTTGTACACCATCCGCCCTCGGGATCCGCGGGTCATCGACAGAACCGGCCAAGACACGGATCTTGATGCCTGAAACTGTAGAGAGACGCCGAACAAGATGGCGACCGATAAAGCCGGTACCGCCTGTTATGAGACAGGTGGAGCCAACGAGGCCATCCAACGCACTATTCAGGAGTTGTTGATTATCAAGCACATTCATTGAATCAAACCGTGACACAAATTGACCTGAGCACCAAGATTTGGGATAAGGTCGAGCGCGGTGAATGATCACATGGTCAAGGGGGTCGGCAGGCTTGGACATTTTCGACAAATGCAAACGCTTCGATCGGGCTCAGTCTCTCATGGATTCTGGACTCTATCCCTACTTCCGCCCTATCTCCAACTCTGAGGGTACGCGGGTCGAAATCGACGGACGCCAACTTCTCATGGTGGGCTCCAACAATTACCTCGGCCTGACACACGACCCTCGGGTAAAGGAAGCTGCGGTACAAGCGATTCGTACCTACGGCACGAGCTGCACCGGCTCACGTTTCCTGAATGGCACAACCGACTTGCACATTGAGCTTGAAAAGAGGCTCGCGGAGTTCCTCGGCTATCCGGCCTGCATCACCTTTCCCACTGGATTTGCTGCAAACCTCGGTGCCATCACAGCCTTGGCATCCAAGGGCGATGTGGTTTTTTGTGACCGCGAGAACCACGCCTCAATCGTTGATGCCTGTCGCCTCGCCACGGCAGATGTACGACGATACCGACATGGCAATCTTGAAGAGCTCGAAGAGAAGCTGAGCAACACGCCAGACAATGTTGGCAAACTCGTCGTTGTGGACGGTGTCTACTCCATGGTGGGACGCATCGCCGACATACCTGCCATAGCGACACTGGCGAAGAAGTACGGTGCGCGCTTCATTGTTGATGATGCTCATGGCGTCGGCCCCCTGGGCGACGGCGGGCGAGGAACGTGTTCGCACTTTGGCAGGGTCGGACCCGAGAGTGGTGTCGACCTGGTCATTGGCACTTTCTCGAAGTCGTTGGCGTCGTTGGGCGGCTTCGTCGTCGGCTCGGAAGAGGTCATTCACTTTGTCAAGCACATTGCTCGATCTCTCATGTTCTCTGCCAGCGTCTCGCCGCCGAACGCAGCGGCGGCCCTGGAAGCCCTCAACATCATTGACTCTGAGCCAGAGAGGATTGAACGACTCCGAGGCAACGTGCGGTTCATGAAGACAGGCCTCGACGCCATCGGATTGGACACTATGGGCTCGGAAACTCCCATTATCCCCATTCGAGTCGGCTCGGAAGAACGGGTCTTCGAACTCACGAAAGAGCTGTTCGAGCGAGGGATCTTCGTGAATCCTGTGGTGCCACCTGGCTCACCTGTCGGTCTGCTGCGGACCAGCTACATGGCCACCCACGAACAGGTCGACCTGGCTCAGGCATTAAGCACATTCACAGAGTTGGCTGAGGGGTTAACCGCTCTCTCCAAAGACTGATGGTTGGGCTGCGAGTCATCGAAGTCACGTCAAGGCGTGACCTCAAGACCTTCATTCACCTCCCATGGTTGGTCTACGAGGGGCAGGAGTGTTGGGTCCCTCCACTGATTGCTGATGTAAAGGCCCGATTGAACCGTCGAAAGAACCCGTTCTTTGACCACGGTGAAGCGGCCTACTTCCTTGCCATGGAAGGCGACAAAGCCATCGGGCGTATTGCTGCCATCACCAACACTCTCCACAACAGCACACACCACGACACCGTCGGTTTTTTCGGGTGGTTCGAGTGCATCGACAACGCTGACGCAGCCGCAGCGCTGCTGGACAGGGCTTCGAGCTGGCTGCAGGAAAAGAACTGCTCAGCCATGCGCGGTCCCATGAGCTTCAGCATCAACGACGAGTGCGGCTTGCTCGTGGATGGGTTTGACAAGCCACCTGCCATCCTGATGTCTTACAACCTGCCCTACTATGAACAACTTCTGACACAGTACGGCCTTCGAGAGGTTATGGACCTCTACTCCTGGCGCCTCCCCGTGCGCGAGTTTGGCGCCGAACGGATCGGCCGCATCGTCAAGCGCGTGATCGCACGGGAGAATCTCGTCGTTCGGCAATTTGACATGAGCGACCTGCGAGGCGAAATCGACCGACTGAAGTGCCTCTACAACGACGCGTGGGAAAAAAACTGGGGATTTGTCCCCATGACAGATCGCGAAATCGAGCACATGGCTCGAGATCTCAAGCCCATCCTCGAGCCTCGCCTCGGTTGTTTTGTTGAGGTGGACGGCAAACCCGTTGGTTTCTCCCTCGTCCTTCCAGATCTCAACGAGATCACCGTACACCTAAATGGGCGCCTCTTCCCCCTCGGTTTCCTGAAGATTCTCCGAGGCATCAAGCACATTCGAAATATCCGCCTTCTGGCCATGGGGGTCAGTCTCGAATACCAGAAGCGCGGGCTGGACGCAGTCCTCTACTACAACAGCTTCGAAGCGGCGCTGGAACTGGAGAAGGAGGTGTCGGAGCTGGGCTGGACGCTGGCCACCAACACACTCATGAACAACGCCATAGAGCGCATGGGCGGCACGATTGACAAGATCTATCGCCTCTTCGAGAGCCCGCTCAATGCCAAATCCTGACCTCTCAGGACACGGATTCAACAAGAATGCAAGATCGCACAGGATAAGGCAGGATAGTGGTGGTAATCCGTGCGACCTTTCATAGAATCGCCGTCCGTCATCCGTTGTCCCAGTAAAGAGCGAAATTGAGCGTATGCCCTCTATCTCTGACTCGATGAAAAGACTCGTCGAACTGGCCTCGCGCCAGGATCTCAAACCCTTCGAGGGTGCCTGGGCTGAAGCCATTGCCTCAGGCGCCCATGGTGTGGAGGGCTTCCTCAAAGCAGCCAGCTCCTTGGAATCCCAAGGCCAAGACAAACGGTCCGCAAACTGCCTGTCACTGCTCATGCCTGGCTACATGAGCAGCGAAGACTACAGCTCAGCCCTTTTGGTGCTGAAGCGACTGGCCAAGATCTCCCCTACGGAAAGCGGACTTCGCAAGAACCTGCTGACGGTATACCGCAGCCTCAACGCTGATATTGCCGAAACAGAGACCTTTCTTGAGCACTCAGGGCTTGGGACCTCCGGTGGCAACATCGTCGAGCAGATCAAGCTGTTTGAGATCTTCCTCTCCTTTCGCCCAGGCGGCTATGTCTTTCACCCGGCTGGCTGGGGCGTTGGAACAATCGAGAGCATCAATCCTGATGAAACGCTTGTCACGATCGACTTCGCTGACAAGAAAGGTCACGAGCTGTCCATGGAGATGGCCAGCAACATCACGCGCCACATTCCGACGAACAGCTTCATGGCGCTCAAGTACGATCGCATCGATGAACTCCGCGCCCTCGCTGATGAAGATCCAGCCGAGCTGGTGAAAAGCGTTGTCCGAGGCCGCAATCGGCCAACTCGAAGCCGCGATATTCGCGACTTGATGACCGACGGCGTCCTCCCACTGAAGGACTGGACGCGGTGGTGGAACCGCGCCCGCAACAAGGTCAAGCGCGACGCAAATATCAAGATGGCCGCTGGCAACAATCCGGTAATTGAGGTCACGGAGGCCGTCCAGAGCTTTGAGGAGATCACGCTTCGCAACGTCTCCTCAATGGCCAAGTTCGCCGACAGGATCAAGTTCCTCCGCAGCCTTTATAGCGAGCTTGAGGCGCACCCTGAAACGGTCGCCACCTTCCTGGCAGCCGTGCAATTGGTGGCGCAGCTTTCGCTCAAGGCCAAGGACACTACACCTGGTGCCATGATGAGCCTCGCACTTCTGATGGATCGCGTCCCTGAGTTGGACAGCACGGTAGAAATACCCGCTGCTCTTACGGTGGAGAGCATGATTGCCGATGCCGACGCAACCCTGACATCACTGCCAACGATTCCAGTTTCTGCCGATCGCAAGGCAATCCTTACGCGACTGAAGGACGTTCACGACGAGAAATGGGAAGACCTCTTTGAGCAGGCTCTCTACCTCGGTCAAAACGACGTCGGCGACCACTGCCTCAAGGAACTGCTGGCGGCGAATGCCTTTGACCGACTGACTCGAACGATCTTCGACATCCTGAAGCGTTTCCGCAAACTTCGTGGCTCGTTCATGTGGCTCTACCGTGCAATCAATGGCAAGAACTACCATGACGCATTGCCCAATCCAGGCAAAGTGAGCCTGCTCGAGCGCCTCTTGCTCCTGCACACACACGTCCACAACAGCTACTGCAAGACGGACTCCCAGGAACTCCGAAAGGAGTTTCGCCTCATCGAGAAGACGCTGCAGGCGCGCAAGTACGCATCGGTCCGCGACACGCTCGTAGATTGCAGCGATGGCGATTCTGTCCGCCTCTACAACATGGTTCGTAACAGTCGGAGCCTCTCGGACGACGTCAAGGACGGTGTCGTGGCAACGATCCTCAGAACGCGCCCAGAGGTCGGCAAGGCGAACATCCAAGAAGATGATGGTGGCGTCGTCATTGACGAGCGTACGATCTACGTCAGCCGCGACGGCTATGAGCAATACGAGACCGAGTTCAACACATTGGTCAACGACACCATCCCGGCCAACGCCAAGGAAATTGGCAAGGCCGCCGACCACGGCGATCTTTCTGAGAATGCCGAATGGACGGCAGCTCTCGAGAAACAGAGCATCCTGACACGGCGTGCTGAAGAGATGCGCGACGCTCTCGATCGTGCCCGCGTCATCGACGAGTCCATGGTCGTTGGCGACTCCGTTGCCGTCGGCTGCCGAGTCATGGTCGAAAACCTTGACGAGAGTAAAACTGAGACGCTGACCCTCCTCGGCCCGTGGGAAGCAGACAGCAACCAGGGAATTATCTCCTATCTATCGCCATTGGGTCGTGGTCTCCTCGGACTCACTCTAGGCGCGACTGCTGAAATCGAACTCCCGTCTGGAACCGTTCGCTACAGCGTCAAGAGCATCGAGAACGCCCTCGCCACAACGTAGGCGCTGAGGTTTCAGTGGAAATCTCTTTCCGCCCTGGCTTTGTAGCAGTGTCATTCCCTCAATGGAGTGTCGCCGCCGTTCACTGAGGTGGGAGTGACCACACCCGCGCACGAACGCGCCACGCACCCTGTGTTGAGGGGATTGAGTTCACACGGTGTTTTCCTTCGATGCTTCGCAGGTTGACCAGCGAAGGGCGCATGAGGACAAAATTCCCACTTCGAAGAAGACGCACAAAGGCAGGCTTCGCGGCGGCTACGCCCATCTTCTTGAGAGCGTAGGCAGCCCCGAAGACAGCAAACTCACCCTCTTCAGCGAGTCTCTCCACGAGGTCCGACTCCAGGTTCTTGAGCCCGTGGTCGCCAATAGCCATCGCTGCAGCCATGCGAACGGCCTCATTCGAGTGACTCAATAATCGCCGCAAGACAGATTCCGCGCGCTGGCCACCCAACGCCGCCAGCGATGCAACGCCTGCGCGCTGAGCGTAGCAGTCGGCGTCCTCTTCACTGCTTCGAGTCTTGGCTACAGATGCAGCAAGAGACTCGACGAGCGCCACGCGATCCAGCCCCGAAGGCATCTGATCCTCGTGAGCAGAAGCCCATCTCAACACAGCTGAGGCGCGAATCTGCGGCACGGTGTGAGACAGCCCCCACTGAATGAGATCCTCTCGGGCAGCCCCTTCACTGAGACCTGACAAGATCGCATCGAACAGGAAGAAATTGCTGAAGACACTGCTGTCCTTGAGCTGTGTAATGCGCTTCGACACGACCTTCGGAGTGGCAATACGTTTCAAGAGTACAGCAGCGTTGTAGTGGATGCTCTCAGGATAGCCGTCTGTGTACTCAAGCGCACACCGTGTCACTGATGGACCCGCTGCCTTCAGTACCGCGTCGTCCTGAGTGTATAGGAAATAAAGACAAGCCTCGATTACCGATGGCCCCATTGCCTCATCGACCGCATGGTTGGCAACCCACGAAAGAAACTTCGGCGCTTGAATGCCTGCTGCAGCGGCACCGTAGAAGAGGGCTGCCTTGAGGTTCTCATCGCCGGCTTTCAAAAGGCCGCGAAAGGTCGGGCTGGGACCTTCCTCACCAACCCACTCGGAAGAGTCCACCATCCGACCGAGAATCATGGCCGCAAGCCCCCTCTGATTGCCTGATCGATCTTCATCCTTCAAGAACTCTGCAAGCACTTTCGCCCCAGGTGAACCCGCCCAAAACAAGCGCCCCAGCTCTCGATCATCCGACCAGCCAACACCTGATTGGTCGAGTCGCTCCAATTGAGCCTCAAGAAAGCGCCGCGTTGCGGATTCGCGCAGTGCAGAAGGTGGGAGCGAACACTCATGACGGCATGCAATTGTCAAAAGTGCGATTTCCAGTTCTTCAGCAACCAGCCGATCCTCTTCCTCCTGGCACACAGCCAGTACGGCCTGCTGATCTTCCCCTCTACCCGTTGCTGCGATGACCCGAGCAAGAGACAGACGCACTCGCGAACTCACTGAATCAAAAACACGGATCAACTCAGAGGTCTCGACGGGAATCCCGATAAGCTCCTGCGTAGCTCGTTCCCGTTCGGCTGCAAACGGGCTCTCCAATCGCTGCAGAAGCGGCTCAACCTGCTGTCCACGCAGCGGCGCAACCCAGACGCAACACGCCAGGGCCAGACAAGCAGTTGCGATCGTCGTGATCTTCATACCTCTCCCATAAGGTGAGGGTTGCAGCGGGATGAGCTTACCACAGCAAAGCTGGCTGTTGGCCTACGTTTGTCAATTGCAGAGAGCAGTGCTCTACAAATAAAATCCACGCTCCTGGAGCTTCTCAACAATTCCGGCACGGGTCGGGTCTTCGCCCAGTTCAACAACAAGGGGCGATAATCGGCGAGCCTCCATTGCCTTGAGCTCTTTTGTTTCCATGAGGCGGTTGATATCCGACTCCTCGTCAGCCTGAATAAGCCAACTGCGACGGGCTTCCAGCTGAATAACCTTGGCTGCCCATTCAGTGATGGAGAACTCGACGTTCTGTGGAACAGCATGACTGGAGTTCTCTTGCAGGGTCAAGAGAATTGACTCGGCATCCAATCCAGCTGCGACACCGGCCTGTACCGACTCCTGGGTCAGAATAAAGTGAACCGCGAAATCAGCTTTTGTACGGGTTGCAAAGCGGCCGACCTCTTGCGACAACTGAAAGCCGGCGACGTCGGTAAAGACGATGACCTCATGATCCGGGTTGACAACGAGAGCATCCTGAGACGCCAGGGAATCGACATTTGAGAGCCCGAGAACAACTCCACCAAGCTGACTCAGCTGCCAGGCCCACGGGCGATCCTCGCCTGAGACCAATGAGACCTCAACAAGGCCCAAACGCACCAGTCCCGCCATGAACCACTCACTCAATTCAAACTGAAGGTCATCGGGTGAAGCCAGTGCAGGAAATGGAGCATTCTTGTGTCGGTCCTGATATCGACGTGCATGGTCAGGGCGAACGGTCTCCCGCAAGTACCGATTGCGCACAATGAAAATGGACTCGTTGAACCCTACCCAGCGCCCGATGCCCTGCTCTTTGCAGAACCGCATCATGGCCTTTCGAAGGCCCGTGGCGTGCACATCAGAAATGCCGCCCTTCAGGTTTCGCCACCCATACTCCATGAGTTGTTCCTGGCGAGCGACTATGTCACGTCTCTCCCATCGACGCCAAAGAGGCGTCATCGCCAATTGTCCGCCCTCGTCGCGCTTTGCCAGATCACTGTCAATCAGAAACTGAACGAAAAACTCAACGTCAGCTTCCTTCCCTCGAGGGCGATACCCTGGGGAAAGGGCCTTTTTCGCAAGGCGTTTCACGCCGGTCTTATAGAATTCGCCACCTTTTTTGACCTTGAACGGAGTCTTCTCTATATCTGCGGCAATTGACATCACATCACCGAGCGCATCCGGTGCCATCTGTCGATCTTCGTCGGCATCGTCTTCGTGAGGAGCAATCTCTGCAAGCCGAGTATTCGCCAACTCAGAGTAGAGCACCAGCCAACCATCGTTGGCACGCAGACCAGCGTTCGCGAGGTCGGGAACATCGAAGGATCCAAGGAGGAGTGACTCCAGTTCGGCCCCCCACTCCTCAAAGACCCCTGAGTCCGGGTCATAGCCCCAACGCCTGAGGGTACCCGCTTCGAGGATACCGCCATGCTCTACGAGCATTGGGATCAAGTCCTGGAGATCTTCATCTTCAATAAGCTGACATCGAGCCTCAAACTGTTCAGGCGTCGCGAGCATTTCAACCATCTGACTGGGCTTTGTCTGAGATGAGACAGAGAGACCCAATCGTTCCCATGTCCCTGCGAGGTCCTTGCGGTCTGCCATGCGCAGCCACACATGCAAACTCAGAACCGACTCCGGTGCGCGGCGGCGAGTTCCCAGCACTTCACTCATCACATACCCAAGTTCTTCAGGTACGACGTACTCGTCTGCAGCGCTACCGTAGTTGTACCAGCCGCGAGCGCGACACAGGAAACCCCGCTGCGACAGCGCCATTCCCACAGCATCAACCTCGTGAGGTTCGACGGGTAATCCTGTTGTATCGATCGAACGAAGGGCAAAGGCCTCATTCCATTCCACTGCACGCATAAGGAATGCAAGAAATGTATTGAGCCGCTCGGAAAGGCTCGACAGCCGCCCCGCAACGCAATCGCGGTCGGTCATACAGTCTGTCAGAAGCGTTCGCCGTTGATCAACGGTCACGGGCCAGACTGCCTCATCCTCTTCCCAGAAACGCAGAACACCTTCCAACTGCGGACCTTCCATCTGTTGTAATGCGCGTTCTAACTTCACTGCTCGCCTACTCTCCGTCGATGATGACCATCTCATCCTCACTGTCGGACCAGTCGAGGTGAGAGAATTCCGTTTGGGCGTCCACGATTGTGTAGGAGTAGCCCTGCTCTGTCATGAAAAGTTGTCGATTATCGGCAAATCTCACCTCTGATGTATCAGTTGAGACGAGTGTGTAAAAGACCGTCTCTGTTCCTTCTGCTTTTGGCCGCAAAATTCGCCCAACCCTCTGTGCCTCCTCTTGTCGGGATCCGAAGGTTCCAGACACCTGAATGGCGATATTGGCGTCAGGAAGATCGACCGCAAAATTTGCAACTTTCGACACAATTAAGGTGCTGATTTCACCGGTTCGGAACTGCCCATAAAGCTCTTCTCTGCGGTCTTGGGAGGTGCGACTGGTGATCAGGTCAGCACCGACGAGCGTTCGGATGATCGCAAGCTGCTGCAGGTACATACCGATGATAAGCACACGTTCACCGGCGTGGCGGGCCAAAAGGGCCTGCAGGACCTTGAGTTTCAGCGGGTTTTCAGACGCCAGACGATACTGTCCTCTGCGATTCGACAATTCATACTTTTCTGCTGAATACGGAGTGAGAGGAACCCGCATCTCAACGCACTTCGCCTCGGCAATGAAACCGCCCCGCTCCAGGCGTCTCCATGGCATGTCAAATCGCTTGGGTCCGATCAAAGAAAAGACATCATCTTCGCGACCGTCTTCCCTGACCAGAGTCGCGGTCAACCCAAGTCGACGCCTTGCCTGCAATTCAGCGCACATTCTGAATACGGGCGCTGGCAGCAGGTGGACTTCGTCATAGATCACCAACACCCAATTGCTCTTCATGAACATATCGAAATGAGGAAAGGTGTCATCTTCGCGCGATCGATAAGTGAGCATTTGATAGGTCGTCGCCGTCACCGACGCGATATTCTTGACATCCGCCGAATACTCGGCAACCTGGTCGGGAGCGAGGTCTGTCTTTTCGCAGACCTCCCGCACCCATTGGCGCACGCTGGTGCGGTTGTTCGTGAGGATCAATGTCTTGGTTTGATACAGGTCCATGACACCGATTCCGACAATCGTCTTTCCCGAGCCACAGGGCAAGACGACAACACCATTGCCACCTCGCTCCATTCCGTCCTGATAAAAGGCCGCCGCGGCATCGCGCTGATACGGTCGCAGGTCAAATGGCGGCGCATCGTCATCCACCCCCAACCGATCGGTGAGATTAATCTCCAGCGAATCGCCTTCAACGTAACCAGCCAAGTCCTCGACAGGCATTCCGGCTCGAGTCAAGACTCTTTTGATCTCGCCGCGATAAGCCTCCTCCAGGACGATTTCGCAGATATCCCCGTCCCACGAGATAATCATATCCTCGATCGCCTTGAGTGAAATCACATCCTCCCAAAGGTCGTGCGAGACCATTAGCAATAGCTTGTCGTCGCGACGACGAAGAATGAGGCGGCCGAATCGACGCATGAGGCTCCCGACCTCATTTCGGACGGCCTTGGCGACACGGTTGCGAGCGTACGCTCCAAGAAACGACACCACGTCATCGGGGTCGATGCCACTGGCCGCCGCATTCCACAGGCTGAGAGGTGAGATGCGGTAGGTATGGAGATTCTCTGGACTCTTCACCAGTTCCGCGAACGAAGCGAGAACCTCCCTCGCCTCATCGGCCAGCTCATGATGAACATCCAGCAAGACCACTCGATCCGATTGAACGATCAGTGGCCCGCCTGATTTCGGCGAACTGTTCAAATCTCTACCTCTGTTTCTTGCGAGCAGGGCACGCAGCTCTACTTCGCTTTTTTTCGGGTTGTTCCGAACTTTCGAGACAAGTACTTACCAGTCTCACTCTTCTTATCCAAGGCAATCTCTTCAGGCATTCCGGTTGCGACAATATGCCCACCAGCATCACCGCCTTCAGGACCAATGTCAACGACGAAGTCAGCGCAGCCAACAAGATCCAGATTATGCTCGATGACAAGGACGGTATGGCCAACCTCCACCAACCGCTGCAGTACATCGGTGAGCTTTCTCA
>PVBE010832699.1_pt1 | contig 19328 bp, 16 predicted proteins | sample 1631181 | NCBI WGS metagenome assembly PVBE01 (sample SAMN08397723, study PRJNA350692) | Marine metagenome, whole genome shotgun sequencing project. | isolation source: water | place: Pacific Ocean | collected 2012-04 | reverse complement strand
CCATCCCGAAATTGAATCGGCCTTCAGCTATCAGCAGTCGGCTGTCAGCTAAGTGGTCGAGATTATTGACGCCAGGCTGATGGCTGACCGCTGAACGCTGAAAGCCGGCCCGAGAAACCGCTATTTCGGGACGGGCTCTAGACTAGACGATGGGCGAAGATCGCAGTCCCTCAGCGGAGGGACGACGCCGGCTCCGTCGTGCGTCGAGGCCGGCGTAGCGCCGTTCTCTGGACGCCAAGCGTGCGGTATCGTGGGCGACATGACCGCTCGACTCACCGCCGAGACGAAGCACTTGGACGAACTCGTCTCGCTCGGGTTGCGTGGCCGAATTCGGGTGCCGCGCTTTCAGCGGAGTCTTCGCTGGAAGGCAGATGACGTCTGCCAGCTCTTCGACAGCATCTACCGCGGCTACCCGATCGGCACAATTCTCATGTGGAGCCAGCCGACCGAAGGGGGAGACCTGCAGACCTTCGGCCCGGTCGAGGTTCCCGTGCCGCGGCAGGACTCGGCTTGGTGGGTCGTCGACGGTCAACAACGGATCACAAGCTTGGTTGCGGGGTTGTGCCACCCGCAACCCGACCCAAGCGATCCCGACGACCCCTACGTCGTGTACTTCGACACGGAGAACGAGACGTTTGAACGCGGCCTGTCCCCCGTCCCGGAGACGTGGATCCCGCTCCACCTGTTGGGGGATCGGCGCAGATTCCAACGCTGGCTCGTAGAGCGGCTCGATCTCCCCGGCTTCGACCAGGACACGGCCCACAACCTGGCCACGCGGATCCGCGACTATCGTGTGCCCGTCTACTTCGTCGAGGACGCAGACGAGCAGGAGGTCCGCGAGATCTTCCATCGCGTCAACGACGCCGGAAAGCGCATGCGCGCGCACGAGGTCTTCGACGCCCTGGTGGGGTCGAGGTCGGACCGCCCGGATCGCCTGGACGCGCTTGCCGCGAGGTCCGCCGACTATGGCTTCGGCGAGCTGGACCCAGATGCGCTCGCCCAGTGCGCGCTCGCGTTGAAAGACCTCGATGTTACCCGTCGCGTCGAGCACCAAGGACTCGATGGGTACGCTGACCTCCACGGTGTGATCCCCGACCTGGATCGTGCGCTTCAGCTCGCTCTGGAGCTACTGATGGAGGAGGCGCGAGTCCCCCACGAGCGCCTCCTGCCGTACCGTCGCGCACCCCTCATCACGCTCACTCGGTTCTTCCATCTCTTTCCCGAGCCCAGTCTAAACGCGCGGCGGCTCCTCGTCCGCTGGATCTGGCGTGGGCTGCTGACGGGCCGGCACCGGTCGAGTGATCAGACCTACCTGCGCGCGTGTATCCGCGCAGTGAGAGGGACCGACGAGGAGAGCGTGTTACGGCTGCTCGCCGACGTCCCGAGGGACCCAGCGTGGACACTCGGCGAGCGCTTTGATGCCCGCAACGCAGGCGACCGGGTGGCGATTCTCGTGCTTTCGACGCTGCGCCCGCTCGAGTTGGAGACGGGCCGTCGATTGGATGTCGCCGATGGCCTCTCGCGATACGGGAGCGGCGCCATCGCGAAGGTCGTCCCGAGCGGCGACGGACATGGGAGTGCGGCGAATCGCATTCTGGGCGGCGGACTGACCCCAGGGCGGATTCGGCGCGCGTTGGTTGGCGCAGCCCCCGAAATCACCGCTTCCCACGCGATCACCGAAGAGGCGATCGACGCGTTGCGTGCGGGTCGCGATGCGGATTTCTGCGCGCTGCGGCGCGAGGCGCTCGTGGCCGTCGTGGGCACCGCCGGTGAGCGATACGCCGAGTGGCGGCATCGCGACCGGCGCTCGCTGGAGCTCGTGGATGAGCTTGCTGGGTGACGCGTTGGACATCCGGATCCACGGGATCCCGGCGGGTCGACTTCAACGCGACGAGCACAACACGGTCTTCTGGCTCCACGAGTCATATCTCGAACAGCCGTCGCGCCCCGTGCTGGGTCAGTACTTCGAGGAGCGCCTCGGGCGACGCCGGTTCGTGGGAAATCACGGCTCGCTGCCCGGCTTCTTCGCGAACCTCGTCCCGGAGCGGGGGAGCAAGATGCGTCGGGTCCTCGCGCAGGCCAACGGCCTGGACGCCGGCGACGAATTCGGGCTCCTCGCCTCACTAGGGGCGGACCTTCACGGCGCGGTCACCGCCCGCGATGAAGCTCGGCAACACTGACCGGTGGAGTGAGCTGGCCCAGCGCCATATCGATCACTTTCAGGGGCAGCTCGGCCTCGACGGCGCCGCCGAGCAGTTGACGGAGGCGGTCGCAGGCTGTCTTTCGGCATGGCGCACGTCCAGCGGGTTCGGCCTGCCGGATGAACATCGCGAGGCGCTGGAAGCACACTGGAGGCGGGTCCCGCTGCTGCGCGCTCACCTGCCATGAGATCGAGCAGCGCCTCTCGACGGAGAGGATGCCCGCAACCAGCTTCGAGCAGACCGCGTGACGATGCGAGAGTGGACGCGCCCACGACCGGTGTGCTGTGCTCCGCCGGATGGCGGCGCCGCCCCGAGAAGACGGGCTCGAGGCCCTGCTCGACCGACTCCCCCCGGCCTGGGTGCTGATGGGGCTCGGTGCTGGCGTCGCGGTCGGCGGTGGGCTGCTCTTCTTTGGCGCGGGCTCGTTCCTGCTCAACGTCCTCGGCATTCCCGTGCTCTCGATCGGGCTCGCGACGGCGACCTTCGGTGGACTCAAGACGAGCACGGCGCGGCGGCTCGCGCGGTTGCAGCGGGCCGAACTCGAGGCGGTGGTCGACGACGCCGCGCGACGCGTCCAGGATCTGCTCACGCACGACGAGGGGCGCTCGGTGCAGGACATCGCGGACGCGCTATCGATGGACCGTGACGACGTGGTGCGCGCGCTCGGGAACCTCCAGCGTGTCGGGCGCGTTGACGAGGATGTGGATCTGCAGACCGGGAACTTCACCTACAGGCTAGACCCCGACGTGGTGCCGCGCGAGGGGGTGGACCCAGAGGGGCATCGGTCGCTGAACGACCGCCTCAACGAGATCGAGCAGTGAAGGAGAAGAAGACCGCCACTGCGTTGAGCTTCGTGCTGGGTGGGCTCGGGGTGCACAAGTTCTACCTCGAGCAGCACGGCTGGGGGTGCCTCTACCTGGCGTTCTGCTGGACGCTCGTACCGGTCGTGGCGGGCGTGGTCGAAGGTGTGCGCTTCCTGCGGATGTCGCCCGACGACTTCTACCAGCGCTACAACGCCCCGCAGTTGCCGACGCGGCTGCCGGAGCACGGGATGCCGGCGGTGCCGTTCCTGCAACCGAATGTGAACGTGGTCGTCAACACGGGACAGGAGGCGTCGGCGGACGACGTCCCCGGGCGGATCGCGCGGCTCCACGACCTGCTCGAGAAGGGCGCGCTGACGCAGGCCGAATTCGACCGCGAGAAGGCGAAGATCCTCGACGGCGACCCCTCTTGACGCATTGCGTCATTGTCGGCTGGCGTGAGAGGGTTCGGCGCCCTCTGGAGCCTGTGGGGACGAGATGCCAGCCACCGCCGCGAAGGTCCTGAGCATGCCCGTCCGCAACGCGGCGGTGAGCGTCCTGCTGGACGCCAGCGAGCTCCTCTCGAACGCAAGCGACCCCCTCACCGTCATCGCCCCGGTGCTCGAGATGCTCGAGGAGCGCTGCGGGCTGAAGCGCGCGACCTTCTGGGTGCTCGACGCCGATGGCGAGACGCTGCACATCCAGGCTTCGCATGGGCGCACCGAGGGTCAGCGCCGCCGCGGGAACGTCGAGGTGGGCGCGGGCATCACCGGGCGCGTCGCGCGGACCGGCGAGGTCGCGGTGGTCCCGCGCGTCGCCGAGCACGACGACTTCCTCGACCGGACGCGCGCGCCCCGAGCCGCGGAGGACGGGTTCGTCTGCGTGCCCGTTCGCGACCACGGCCGGGTCCTCGGCGTGCTCAGCGCGGAGCGCGCGGCGGCGACCGAGGAGTCGCTGTGGAGCGATGCGCGCCTGCTGCGGATCCTCGCGACGCTGCTTGCCCACGCGGTGTCGACGCTGCGCTCCGCCGCGCCCCCGGGCGAGACCGCGGACGCGTATCGGCCGACCAACATCGTCGGTCGATCGAAGGCGATGCTCGCCGTCTTCGAACAGGTCGACCAGGTCGCCGACGCCGACGCCACCGTGCTGCTGCGCGGCGAGAGCGGTGCCGGCAAGGAGCTGGTCGCCCAGGCCGTGCACGAGCGCAGCGCCCGCGCCGGCAAGCCCTTCGTGAAGGTCAACTGCGCGGCGCTCCCGCAGACGCTGCTCGAGAGCGAGCTCTTCGGCCACGAGCGCGGCGCGTTCACCGGAGCCATGGCGCAGCGGAAGGGCCGCTTCGAACTGGCCCAGGGCGGCACGATCTTCCTCGACGAGATCGGCGATCTGCCGATGCACACCCAGGTGACGCTGCTGCGCGTGCTTCAGGAGCGCGAGTTCGAGCGCGTGGGCGGCGTCGAGACGGTACGCGTCGACGTCCGCGTCATCGCCGCCACGAACCGCGACCTCGAGGCCCTGATCGAGACCGAGGCGTTCCGCGCCGACCTCTACTACCGGCTCAACGTCTTCCCGATTCACGTGCCGCCCCTGCGCGAGCGGCGGGCTGACATCCTGCTCCTGACCGACCACTTCGTGGAGCGCTACGCGCGTTCACTCGGCAAGAGCGTGCGGCGGGTGTCGACCCCGGCCATCGACATGCTGATGGCCTACCACTGGCCCGGAAACGTGCGCGAGATGGCGAACTGCATCGAGCGCGCGGTCATCCTGACGAAGGACGAGGTCATCCGCGCCCACCACCTGCCCCCGACGTTGCAGACCCCGGACGCCACCGGCACCAGCGACGCACGCCCCCTCGACGCGGCCCTCGACGCCCTCGAGCGCGAGATGGTGGTCGACGCCTTGAAGACGCATCGCGGCAACATGGCGGCGGCCGCCCGCACCCTCGGTCTGACCGAACGCGTGATGGGGCTGCGCATCAAGAAGCACGAGATCGACCCGAAGCGCTTCAAGCGCCGAAAGGGCAGCTGAGCGCGCTCGGTCAGCGACGCAGCGTGATGGGCACCCAGCGCCCCTTCCCCTGCATCTCGGGTGGCACCGCGCCCACCGGCCACGCTCCGTTGCTCGTCACCGCGACCGCGTAGGGTCGGCCGTGGACCGAGACCGTGTGACCTTCCGTCGGCACGGCGACCGCGACCAGCACCGAAAACTGGTCCGCAGCGGTGTGGTGGAGCACCACGCTCTCCAGGCCGACCCCCTCGAGGAGCATATGGGCCAGCAGCGCCTTGCCGCGTGCGTCGCCCTTTCGCAGCGAGAGGATGAGCGCTGGCGGTGTCATCAGCGCATCGGACGTCTCGTAGGGCACGCTCTGGACCAGGCGCACGACCAGCTCCGCGCGCTCGTCGGGTCGCAGCGCTTCATCTTCCGCGTGGCGGTTCAACGCAGCGAGCACCGGCTCCAGGGCGGCCTGACTGTCCTGCAGGAAGCGGCGATAGACGCACTGCAGCTCGGCGCCACACTTCGGGGGGACGTGCCACTGGAACCCGGCCGCCGTCTTCTTGAACTGCACGCGCCCCAGGAACCGGGTCTGGTCGGCTTCGATCTTCGACGCCGCCTCGGGTCCGAGGGCGTAGCGCAGACGCACGAGGCTCGGCCAACGTGACACCCGGAACAGGTGCAGCGTCCCGGAGCCGCCGGCGCCTGCGGGGAAGGTCGACCGCCCCAGATCCGTCACGCCCGTGCCATTCAGGCGCTTTGGGCGCAGCCGCATCGGTTTCCAGTCGTCCAGCCGCGCCAGCTTCGGCTCGATTCGACCGATCGGCCAACCTGTGCTGGTCGTCTCGGCGAGGGCGTAGCGGCGCCCGTCCACCACCAGGAACGACCCGGGCACAGCCACCGGGATGCCGAGCACCGCGTGCTTCGCCTTCTGGGACACGAAGATCACCGTCGGCACGCCGAGCCCCCGCAGTAGCGTCTGCGCGAGCAGCGCCTTCGAGTCGCAATCACCGTGCCCGCGATACGCCACCAGGCTCGGGGCGAGGATGCCGAATGGCTGGTCCTCGGGAATCCGGTACCTGATGGCCTGCACGTAGGACACCACCAGCTCTGCCGTCTGCTGCGGCGTGAGCCTGTGCCGGGCCACGTGCGCGCGGAATCGCCTGGCAAGGGGCGCCGCGGACTCGGCGCTCACCCGCGTCATCGCCTCGTGGATGCACGCCCTGCCCCCGCGGCAGTCTCCAGCGGGCGCCCATCGGAAGCCGGTCCCGGACTTCACGTGGCCGACCGAGCGCGCGAACTCGTCGACCTTCGCGACCACCGCGCCCTCTGCGTCGACGCCGAGCGCGTACTTCAGAGTGTGCCGGCGCCGAGCGACCGACCAGCGATGGCTGAGGTCTCGCGCGCTCGGCGTCTCGGCAGGGAAGGCGGCGCGTCCCAGCGCATGCGGCTCGGGGGGCGCGGGCAGACTGCAACTCTGGGCCAGCACCGCCAACACGGCGAGGGCGGCTCTGGTCACCCGCCGTGCTCGAGGTCGACGAACGTCGGCATCGGCACCATGCCGTCCAGCAGCGTCGTCAGGCCCGGCGCCACGAGGAGGGCGATGGCCACCATCATGGCGGCGATGGCGATCGCGGGCGCCACGTTGCCGTTGGTGATCTCGGCGACCTCGTCGACACCCCGGGTCAGCGCACCATAGAAGAGCACCCCGGCCGCGATCGCCAGCGCCCCGAGGAGCAACGACGCGCCGACGTGGACCGCCGCGTACAGCGCGAAGGACCCGAACATCCCGGCGTCGAGGGTCGCCCCGCGGTAGAGATAATCCATCGCCGTGAACGTCGAGACGACCGCGTGCTGGCAGAGCAGGGCGAGGGACAGAATCGCCCCGCCCTCGACCACGCCCAGCGCGACGTTCCCTCGCTCGAGCTGCGCTTCGACGCGGCGGATGCGCAACGCGAGGGACAGCGCGCGGGACGCGGTGAAGATGCCGATGACGGCGACGACCGCGCCGAACACGACCTTGGCGGCCCCCACCAGGACCAGTGCAGTGTTCATCGCCGGATCGTACCCCGACGGTCGGGCCGGCGGAACGGGCTCCATGCCATGCCGGAGGCTGGCGGGTTGCTCGCGGATGCGCGTTCAGGTTCCAAACGATGTGGGACGCTCGTAGAGGGACCATGCGCGCATCCCGTCTGTGTGTGGCGTTCGCTGCCGTGTTCTTCGTCCTGCCGGTCGACGGGCTCGCGGCTGGGCTGTCGGACGACGCACCGCCGATGGCACGGCAGCGCTACGAGATCGGCAAGCGCCTGTACCGGCAGGGCAAGTTCGCCGAGGCGGCCGTCGAGTTCCGGACCGCGCTCTCCCTGCACCCGAAGTCGGCGCGGCTCGCGTTCAACCTCGCCCGAGCGCTCGAGCGCGCCGGCGACCTCGCGGGCGCGGCGGCGCAATACGAAGCCTACCTCCGGCTGGCTCCCACCGCCGACGACGCGGGCGATGTGCGGGCGGTGCTGGCTTCGCTCCACGGTCAGCTCGCCGAGCGGAAGCCCGAGCTGGTGCTCACGACCATTCCCGCCGGGGCGTCCGTGTGGATCGACGGCGCGTCCGCTGTCGGGGGACGGACGCCGATCAAGGTCCGCCTCGCGCCGGGCAAGCACACGCTGCGGGTCGAGTTGGCCGGACACGAGGCGGCGCTCGAGACGGTCGAGCTCTTCGAGGGGCGGCGGGCGGCGGTCGCGCTCAAGCTGAAGCCGGCGCCGGGCGCGACAACCGAGCCGGCCGCGACTCCCACGGTCGAGGTCGAAGCGGAGCCGGAGCCCAGCGGACCGATATGGCCCTGGATTGCCACCGGGTGGATCTGGTGCGCCCCTTCCTGATGCAGCGCGCGCCCGTGACGCAGGCCGCGTACGCGCGCCTGATCGAGCCGCCGCGCGGCGTCCACGAGGGTTGCGGCGGCGGCTGCCCGGTGGAGGACGTCACCTGGTTCGAGGCCGCGGCCTACGCCAACGCGCTGACCGAGAACGAGGCCGACCGGTGCTACGACTTGCGCGACTGCCACTTGGACGGGGCGGCGAACCATGTCGTCTGCGACACGGTCAACTTCGCCGGGCCGAATTGCGCCGGCTATCGGCTCCCGACCGAGGCCGAGTGGGAGTACGCGGCGCGCGGGCGCCAGGACCGCGTTTACCCGTGGGGCGACGCGCCGCCGACGTGCGACCGAACGCTGCACCGCTTCTGTCCGCCCGGCGGTGAGACCGTCCCCAACTGCACCTTCCCGGAGGGTCGCAGCGCGCATGGGCTGTGTGAGATGGCCGGCAACACCTCCGATTGGGTTGAGGACACCTACGGCCACTACGACAACGCACCGGACGACGGCACCGCGGTGATCGGGGGTGCGCGGGCGGACAAGGTCCTCCGCGGCGGGAGCTACGGTGCGCGGCCCGGTGACGTGCGAGCCGCGCGTCGTTCTCCGCGGGACCCGTCGGAGCGCCACGTCAACGTCGGCTTCCGGCTCGTGCGCACGCTGGTGTTCGAGCGCGAGTGCGATGGCATCAACGACGACATTGACTTCACGATCGACGAGGACTTCATCGGTGAACGTTGTGGGGTGGGGGCCTGCGCGGCGCGGTCCAGGTGTGTGGGAGGCGTTCCGATGGACTGCACCCCGGGCGTGGCGGCCGACGACGACGCCAACTGTGATCTGGTGGACGAAGACTGCGACGGGCGCGTCGACGAGGGCTGCGTGCCCTGACTGGAGCACCAATCAGAGAAGCTCCCGTCGCCAGCCCGGATGCTCCTCGAAGCGCGCCGGGATCTTGCGGATGTCTTGCAGAATCTCGCGCAGCGCGCCGGCCTCGGCGCCCGCGACGTGGGGGGCGGCGAGCTCGACGGAGTCGGTGAGCCCGCCGAAGCGGCGCCCGATCTCAGCCGGTAGCTCGTCGTAGGTGCCGACGGCGGCGAAGGCGCGCACGACGTCGTCGGGGACCTTGCCGGGCATCTCCTTCCAGCGGCCCGTCTTCGACATCTCGTGCAGCTCGGCGGCGAGGTCGTCCCAGCCGTGCAGGCTCATGACCGGCAGGTAGGTGCGGGTCGAGGCGTAGAAGGAGACGCGGTAGCGGACCCACTCCACGGCCTTGGCGACCGCCTCGGCGTCTGCGCCGGTGGCGACGAACCCGCCGCCGCAGACCTCGAAGGTCTCACGCGCGCGGCCCGCTTCGTCGAGGCCGGTCTGCAGGTTCGGGAGCGCGACCTCCTCGAGATACTCACGAGTGCAGAAGCCGTGCAGGCGCACGCCGTCTGCGACGCGCCCGGAGATCTTCATCATCCGCGGGCGGACGGCGGCGGTGTAGACCGGGATCGGCCCCAGCTCGTTCGGTGCGTGGCGGAACTCGGGGGTCATCAGCGAGAAGTTGTAGAACTCGCCCTCGTAGGCGAGCGGCCCGCCGGTCTGCCAGCACGTCCAGATGGTCTTCAGCGACTCGACGTACTCGCGCAGGCGGGTGCCGGGCTTGCGCCACTCGACGCTGAAGCGCCGCTCGTTGTGGCCCTTCACCTGGGTGCCGAGGCCGACGCAGACGCGCCCGCCGCTGTTGGCGTTCACCTCCCAGGCGACGTTCGCGACCACCATCGGGCTGCGCGGGAACGCGACGCAGATGGCGGTGCGCAGGCCGAGACGCTCGCTGGCGAGCGCGGCGACGGTGAGCGTGTTGAACGGGTCGTTGTGGATCTCGGGCGTGGCGACGCTGTCGAAGCCCGCCGCCTCGGCGAAGCGCACCTGGCGCTGAATCGAGGCCCAGTCCTTCGGCTCCAGAAAGGCCTCGACCTTCACAACTCGTCCTGGTCGAAGTCCATCATGTGCTGCTTGCCGGCACGGATGACCGCGGCCAGGCCGTGAATCTCGGGCAGCACGTTGTGCATGAAGTAGCGCGCCGTCTTGAGCTTGGTCCGGCCCAGGCGGTCGTCGCGGTCGAGGGCCTCGCGGGCCTGCACGCACCAGATGTAAGCGAGCGCGCTGAGCGCGAAGACGTTGAGGTAATTCGACGCTACGGCGCCGGCCTCCTCGGGGTCGGCCATGCCCTTCTGGGCGAGCTGCATCGTCAGGTTCGTCAGCAGGTCCGAGGCGCCGCCGAGTGGCTCGAGGAACTCGGCCATCCGCGGCTCGTCGGCGCACGACTTCACGAAGCCTTGCACCTCGTTGGCGAAGCCGCGCATGAGGCGGCCGCCGGCCTTCGGGAGCTTGCGGCCGACGAGGTCGAGGGCCTGGATGTGGTTGGTGCCCTCGTAGATGGGGGCGATGCGCACGTCGCGCAGGTACTGCTCGATCGGCCAATCCGTGGTGTAGCCGGCGCCGCCGCAGACCTGGAGCGCGGTGTTCACATTCTCGAAGCCGCGCTCGGTGAAGTAGCTCTTTACGACCGGCGTGAGCAGCGCCACGAGGTCGTCCGCCTCCTGGCGCGCGGCCTCGTCCGGGTGCGCGTGGGCGAGGTCGAGCTTCATGCCGAGCCAGAAGCCCAGGGCGCGCATGCCCTCGGTGGTCGACTTGATGTTGAGCAGCATGCGCCGCACGTCCGGGTGCACCAGGATGCAGTCGGCCGCGTGGTCGGGGTCGCGGCGCTCGGGGTTGAGCGCCCGCATCTGCCGGCGGTCCTTCGCGAACGCCAGCGCGGTCTGGTAGGCGATCTCGCTGAGCGAGACCCCCTCGAGGCCGACGGTGAGCCGCGCCGAGTTCATCATCACGAACATCGAGCGCATGCCGCGGTGGGGCTCGCCGATGAGGTAGCCCTTCGAGTCCTCGAGGTTGATCACACAGGTGGGCGAGGCGTTGATGCCGAGCTTGTGCTCGAGGCCGCCGCACGTGACCCCGTTGAGCGTGCCGTCGAGGTTGACCTTCGGGACCACGAACGCCGAGATGCCCTTGATGCCGCGGGGGGCGTCGGGCAGGCGCGCGAGCACCAGGTGCACGATGTTCTCGGTGAGGTCGTGCTCGCCGAAGGTGATCCAGATCTTCGTGCCGGTGACGTTGTAGGTGCCGTCGTCGTTCGGTGTGGCCTTGGTGCGGATGAGCCCGAGGTCGGTGCCGCATTGGGGCTCGGTGAGGCACATCGTGCCGGACCACTCGCCGCTGATGAGCTTTGGGAGCCAGGTCTGCTTCTGCTCATCGGTGCCGTAGGCGTGCAGCGACGCCATCAGGCCGTGGCCGAGGCTGGGGCACATCGAGAAGGACTTGTTGGTCGCCGTGGGCATCTCGCCCATCGCGAAGCCCATGATGTGCGGTGCGCCTGCGCCGCCGTATTCGATCGGAGCGGTGAGCGCGCCGAGCCCGGTCTCGCGGAACTTCTTGTAGAGCGCCTTGAACCCGGTGGGCGTGGTCACCGAGCCGGTCTCGGGGTCGAACTTCAGCCCCTCGCGGTCGCCGACCGGGTTGAGCGGCAACATCTCCTCGGTGCAGAACCGCGCGGCCTGCTCGAGGATCGCCATGCACGTGTCGAGGTCGTAGTCCTGGTACGGCTCGAGCGCCTGCACCTTGTCGTAGCCCAGGCTCTCGAGCAGAAAACGCGCTTCTTCGAGGGGCGCCTTGTAGACCAGCATGCAACATCCCAGCGACTGAATGAGCATTCATTCAGCCACGGAATGACGCGTTGCGTCAAGCGTCGTGCGCTCTAGAGAGCAGGCAGAACGAAGGCATAGACCTTGGAAGGCAGGCCGACGAAACCGTCGGCATCGACGGCCATCACACGCCAGAACCACTTGCCGGCCGCGAGCCTCGGGAGCGCCAGCCGAGCGTCCTTCGCGGTCTGCGCCTGGAGCGCGAGGGAGAACTCCGCGTCACGCGCCAGCTCGACCCGGTAGGCGGCGGCCCGCGACACGTCCTCCCAGCGCAGCGTCTCGTCCGCATCGACGGCGCCCTTCAGCGGCCCGTCGACCTTCGCAGCGGGCAGGAGCGGCCTCACGGCGGACGGCGCGCGGCCCGGCTCTACGGCGGACCCGTGAGCGGTGGGGACCTCCACGCGCGCCTTGTCATTCGAGAGCTCGACGAGCCCGTGGAGCGTCTCGAGGCGCAGCTGCTCGTTCGGCACGGCGGCGACCCGGAAGTGGGTGCCGCGCACACCTGCGGTGCCCATCCGATTGCGGATCTGGAAGGTCGACCCTGCGCCTCGCGGCGCGGCGTCCGTCTCGATATTGCCCGCGAGCAGATCGATCTGGATGACGCGCTTCAGGTTGTCGTCCAGCTTCAACGCGGCGAGCCGAAGCGTGGTCGACGCCGTCATCCGCAGCCGGCTTCCATCGGCGAGGGCGAGCCACGCGCAGCTGCCTGCACCGGTCTCCACGACCATGCCGACCGGGAGCTTCTGCCCGACAACGACCGGCGCCAGCTTCTTCGATGAACGGCCCGCTCGGGTCTTCCCGCTCATCGACTCGATGGCGGCGACCGAGCGCTTCGAGCGCCGGGCGGTGAACGAGATGGCGACCGTCGGGGCTCCATCCGCTGCGGGCACGATCGTCGAGATGCGGCCCGCCGGGACGCCCCCCGCCGCGATCGCCGCCTCGTAAGCTGCTCCGATGCGCGCGCCGGCTCCGCTCACGCGCTCGGCGTCGGACAGACGCACCGCGACGGTCACCGCGCGAATCCCGCCGTGCGCCTTCAGGGCCACGCCGATGGCCCTCGCGCACGCGAGCGCCGCGGCGTCCCCAGGCTTTGCCGAGAGCGGCTTCGCTGGCGTCACCTTGCCGCCGCGCAGTGACAGCCCGGCGCACGGCTCGGCCAGCGCAGCTGCCGGCAGCGACAGGAGGGCGACGGCGGCGAGGAAGCTAGGGAGTCTATGGTTCATCTGCGTTCTCCAGCGCCGTCGTGTAGAGGAGCTCGACGCGGCGGTTCTCCGCGCGGCCTGCCTTCGTGTCGTTCGGGGCGACCGGCCGGTCGGGTCCGTGCCCGGCCGTCTTCATCCGCTCGGGGGCCACGCCATGCTCGACCAGCCACGCGCGCACGGCGTCTGCGCGGCGAAGCGAGAGCGCCCGGTTGTACTCGGCCTTGCCGCGTCCGTCGGTGTGGCCGCTGATCTCGAGTCGCAGGCGGGGCTCCGACTCGAGCAGCCCGCGGACCTTCTCCAGGATGGGCGTCGAGGCGCGTAGCAGCTTGTCGGAGTCGCGCCTGAACCGGATGCCGCGGACGACGCCAGAGAGCTCGGGTGGCGGCGCGATCTCGGGGCAGCCGTCGTCGTCCTGGTACCCGTTCTTCGTCTCGGCGACGCGCGGGCATTTGTCCGCTGCGTCGAGCACGCCGTCGGCGTCGTTATCCGGGTCGGGGCAGCCGTCGCCGTCGGCGTGTCCGTCCTTGTCCTCGGCCTCGGTCGGGCAGTCGTCGAGCTCGTCGTCCACGCCGTCCCGGTCCTTGTCGCTCGGCGCGGCGAGCGGTGGCAGCGTCACGTCCTTCGCGACCCCGCCCCGATCTCCGAGCAGCTCGGCGACCATCGCTGCATCCGCCTCGGGACAGCCGTCGGCGTCGCGCCGCCCGTCGACCGTCTCGGCCTCGAACGGGCAGACGTCGTCTTCGTCCAGGACATTGTCGTCGTCGGCGTCGAGGTCGCGCGGTCCGAGGCCGCGATGGAAGGGCGCCGCGTAGCCTACGCGCGTGAGCACCCGCAGCGAGGGGGCGCCCGCTCCGTCGTTCACCCCGCGCCCGGCGCCGAGCGTGACGTCCCAGCCGGAGGCGGTCCGGTACAGCACCGCGAGCAGCGCCTCCACGCTGTCGAGGCGGGCGTCGCCGGACAGATCCGTCACGTCTTCCGGCTCGGGCTGGTCTGCGAGCACGTGCGAGCCGTGGGCTGCGAGCTGGACCGCGAGACCCTCACCGATAGGCGCGCTCGCACCGGCGAACCAGCGCAGCGCGTCGTCGTTGACCACGTTGGCCACAATGCTGTGCGGGCGGATGTGCCAGGCGCCGGTCGCCGCGAAGTGAAAGCCGCCGCTGGTCCGGTAGTCGGCGCCCACCCGCGGCTCGATGCGCGGGAAGCTTTCACCGGCGAAGCGTTGGTCGTCGCCGGTGGGCACGTAGCCGGTCAATCCGAGCAGCACGCCGAGGCCCTCGGGCCCGTCGCGCACGCCGAGCAGTCGCAGAAGCCCCGCGTCCACCGCCAGCCGCGCGTCCCCGAGGGCAAACCCGGTGACATCCTCCGGAGCCCGGCCAGCGAACCCGTGCGTGCCCTCGCCGAGGACGATCGCGGCGGGCAAAGCGACAGCGAGCTGCAGGCCCTCGAGCAGCCCGTATCCGCCGACCAGGTCGAGCGCGAGGCGGTCTGCCACCACCGCGCCTTCAGAGCGCGTGTCGTCTTCGATGACCGGCTCCAAACGCAGCAAGTCCCGGGCGTAGTGAATCCACACGTCGACCGACCAGCCGTGGGAGGGCAGCGTGCGTGAGGTCGGCACGTTGAGGATGCCGTGGCCCGCGGGCAACGGCTCGAAGCGCTCGAGCTGGAGTTCGCCTTCCTGGGCGCGCGCCGCTGACAGGCCCACCGCGATAAGCAGGAGCCCGCCGCCCACCACGACCACACGTCGGCGTGTCCCCAACGAGACGAGCACCACCAGAAACAGCGCGAACGGTGTGCCCGGGCCGTGTCCGGGGACGGTGCTGCACCCGCCGTGAACGCCCAGCCCCTGCTCCGGCGTGTCCGCAGCTTCGTTGCCGTCGTCGGGGTCGCACGCGTCGCCGACCCCGTCCCCGTCGCTGTCCTGGTCGTCTCCGGGCAGGAAGACGCACGGGTCGACGTCGTCGGCCAACCCGTCGCCATCGGTGTCGGGGCCGCTCGGCGGATCCGTTTCGTCGTCGCTCGCTTCGAGCGGGTCGGTTCCGGCCGCGACCTCCGCCCCGTCGTCGACCCCGCCCCCGTCGGTGTCCGCGGCCGTCGGATCGGTGCCGCGGTCGACTTCGTCGCCGTCGTCGAGCCCGTCCGCGTCGGAATCGGCGACCAACGGGTCGGTGCCATCGTCGACCTCATCCCCATCGCGCAGGCCGTCCTCGTCGCTGTCGGCGTCGGCCGGGTCGGTGCCACGCCCGACCTCGTCGCCGTCGCCCAGCCCGTCTGTGTCCGAGTCCTCCGCCAGCGGGTCGGTGCCGCGCTCGACCTCGTCGCCGTCGTCCAGCCCATCTTCGTCGGAGTCGGCGATCTCCGGGTCGGTCCCGCGCTCCACTTCGTCGCCATCGTCGAGTCCGTCCGCGTCGGAGTCCGCGCTCAGCGGATCGGTGCCGCGCTCGACCTCGTCGCCGTCGTCGAGCCCGTCACCGTCGGAGTCCACCGCCGTCGGATCCGTCCCGCGCTCGACCTCATCCGCGTCGTCGAGCCCATCGCCATCCGTGTCGGGCACGAGGGGGTCTGTGCCGCGGTCGACCTCGTCTCCGTCGTCGAGCCCGTCTCCATCGGTGTCGGGCACGAGCGGGTCGGTCTCGCGGTCGATCTCGGCCCCATCCCGCAGGCCGTCTCCGTCGCTGTCGGCCTGCAACGGATCGGTGCCGCGCCCGGCTTCGTTGCCGTCCCGCAGGCCGTCTCCGTCTGAGTCTTCCGCCAGCGGATCCGTCCCGCGTTCGAGCTCTTCCGCGTCGTCGAGACCGTCCCGGTCGGTGTCCGCGGCGCTCGGGTTGGTTCCCCGCTCGACCTCGTCGCCGTCGTCGAGGCTGTCGCCGTCGGAGTCCGCGCGCAGCGGGTCGGTGCCACGCTCCACCTCGTCGCCATCGGTGAGGCCGTCCCCGTCGGTGTCGGCCCGTAGCGGGTCGGTGCCTCGCCGAATCTCGTCCCCGTCGTTCAGGCCGTCGCCGTCCGCGTCAGCGCATAGCGGGTCAGTCCCGCGCTGGACCTCGTCCGCGTCGTCGAGCCCATCGTCGTCGGTGTCGGAACGCAGCGGGTCGGTGCCCAGCTCGACCTCGTCGCCGTCGTCGAGGCCGTCGTCGTCCGAGTCTGCGTCGAGCGGGTCGGTGCCGACCGCGACCTCGGCCCCATCGCTGAGGCCGTCGTCGTCCGAGTCGGCGTCACGCGGGTCGGTGCCGTGCGCGACCTCGCCGCCATCGTTGAGGCCGTCGTCGTCCGAGTCCGCGTCGAGCGGGTCGGTCAGGCGCGCGACCTCGGCGCCGTCTTGCAGCCCGTCGTCGTCCGTGTCGGGGTCGAGCGGGTCGGTCCCGCGCCGCACCTCCTCCCCGTCGAGCAGCGCGTCGTCGTCGGAGTCGGCCGACCGCGGATCGGTGCCGAGCGCCTCCTCTTCGGCATCGCTGAGTCCGTCGCCGTCGAAGTCGTCGGGGGCCACCGCGTCCGGCACGAGCGGGTCGCGCCCCAGCTCGACCTCTTCGCCGTCGTCGACCCCGTCCTCGTCGGTGTCCGCGACGAGCGGGTCGGTGCCGCGGTCGACCTCGTCGCCGTCGTCGAGGCCGTCCTCGTCGGTGTCGGGCACCAGCGGATCGGTGCCGCGCTCGACCTCGTCGCCGTCGTTCAGGCCGTCCTCATCGGTGTCGGGCACCAGGGGGCCTGTGCCGCGGTCGACCTCGTCGCCGTCGTCGAGGCCGTCCTCGTCGGAGTCCGCCTCGAGCGGGTCAGTGCCGCGGTCGAGCTCGTCTGGGTCGTCGAGCCCGTCACCGTCCGAGTCCGCGGCGAGCGGGTCGGTCCCGAGGTCGACCTCCTCGGCGTCTTCGAGTCCGTCGCCGTCCGAGTCGACTTCGCGCGGATTGGTGCCGCGCTCTGCTTCCTCTGCGTCGCTCAAGCCGTCGTCGTCGTTGTCCGGGTCGAGGGCGTCGATGAGCTCGTCGCCATCGGTGTCGCGCCCCCCCGCGGCGTCGTCGCCCGCCACGCACTCGTCCTCCACGTCGACGACGCCGTCACACAGACCGTCACCATCGCTGTCGGGCTCGGCGGGGTTGGTCCCGATGCCCCGCTCGTGAGCGTCGGTCAGCCCGTCGCCGTCCGTGTCGCGCGGGACCGCCGTTCCCGGCCGCATCACGAACACGCTCACGGCCTCCGGAGCGTGGGTGCGTGCGTCGTCTCGGAACGTGTCGACGTCGATCGCGTAGAGGAGCTCGCCTTGGCGGATCTCGCACACCCGGGCCCACCCGCCGCGGGCGTCCGCGCGGGAAGATTGCGACACGAAGACCGCAGACTCCGGGACCGGACCGTCCGGCCCGAGTGGGAGCGCCGTGCGCACACACCCGTCGTCCACGCCCATGCGGTCTGCGGGGGCCGCCACGTGCCGCGCCACCCAGGGCAGCACGGCGCCATCCGCATCGAAGAAGGCCTGCTCGCCACCGGCCGTCGCCGCCATCCAGCCCACCGTCTCGGGGACGTTCACCGCCCCGGGCAACGCATCACCGCGCTCCAGCGCGATCGACGCGCCCCCCACGCGCACCTCCGTCTGTGCCACCGTCAGGAATGGTCGCGCCGGTTGACGCGGGACGTTGCCAGACTCGTTCTCGGCGGTCATCACCTGGGTCAGCAGCGCCGGCGGCTCGCGGAAGGGGGCGTCGAAGCGCAGCGGGACCGTCTCGCCGGCCTGCCCGTGGGCCGGGCCGAGCTGTTCGACCGCGACCTCGAGGCGCCCGGCCTCGAGGAAGCCCCCATCGCCGAGGTTGTAGACGCCCGGCGTCACCGCCAGCCACGCGATGTCGGTCTCACCCCTCTGCCCGTCCGTCCCCGCGGCCTCGACCGCGAGCGCTTCGAAGCCCTCTGCCGTGACCGCGCGGACCCGGACCGTGAAGGGGTCGTCGCCAATCGATCCGACGGGCGTCACCAGGACGACCGGAGGCGCCTCGAAGGGGTCGGTGAACTCGATGGGCGTCCACGTCGCGCCCGGCGCGTCGGTCGCGGGCAGCACGGTGCGCCGGACCTCGAGAACCTGCGCGGCGGCTGGATCGAGCGCGGCAAGGAAAGCCGCGATGACCAGACCCCCGGTGACTACGCAACGCGCTTGCACAGGCACTCCCCCTGTATCCCCGGGCATCATAGCCCCAGTCCTGATCTGGATCACGGCGCAGCGAGAGACGGCTCCGGTGTTACTGACCGCGACTCAGCGCTCGCTCAGGTCCACCCCGCCTGCGTAGCCGAACGAGACGTATTCCTCGAAGCCGTAGACCTCGACCGAGACCGGCGCGTCGGCGCTGATCCGGTGGAACCCGTCGTCGACTTCCAGGCGGTACACCCACCAGCTGTCGCCGACCGTCTCCGCCGCTTCCCCGAGGGGCTCGCCGTTGAGTCGCACCGCGACCCCCGCCGGCGCGGAGGCCTCCACGAAGGAGCCGGTCAGGTCGGCGCCCGGCGCGTCGGTCGCGAGGTTGAGGACGTCGTAAGGCTCCATGCGCACCTGCAATGTGTCGCCGGGCGACATCGCCGCGATCTCTCCGTCCGCCGAAGCGCGCGTCGGCGCGGTCACCGTCACGGTCACGTCGGTCGGACCGTCCTGGGTAGCGAGGACCGTCAGGCGCCCAAGTAGGCGCTTGGCAGGCGTAGAGTCCGACGCGTTCCGGGAGGAATCTCCTGCGCCTCGATCTGGCGCCCCCAATGGTCGGTGATCGTCACCCGGGCGGGCATATCGGAGCCGGGATTCAGGAGGACCACGCCCCAATTCAGCCGTACCCCGTCCTTCCGGCGGCTCCCGAACGCGTTGGCGAGGTCGACGGCCCAGAACTCGAGTCCGACATGAGTCTGGGTCGGCAGCTCGGGTCCCAGGTCGGGCGTCAGGAGACGGGCGTCAGGCGGGGCCGCGACATCCGGGATGAGTCTGTCCGGCGGGAGCGCCGCATCGCTACTTGGGACATCGACGTCTGGGGTCGGCGGCACGAGTCGGGCGTCGTGCACTGCCGAGTCCTCCAACTGGGCGCCTCCGTCGTCGTGCAGCGGCTTCTCGTCGATGCAGGCCGCGAGGGACACGGCGATGAGCAACCAGCCTCGCATCACGGGACCGGTGGCGCCACGTCGGCCCACACCTCGAGGTCGTGGTAGCTCGACCCATAGTACGGGAAGAACGCGCCGCCGAAGATCTGGCGCAGACCGAAGCCGACCTTGGCGTTGCGCACCATTTCGACCGTCGAGCCGTCGATGTCGACCTCCACTCGCGGGCCGTCGCGCTCCCCGTCGAGGAAGACCTCCACCGACGAGGTGAAGGGCCGCACGGTCTGGACGATGCGGTAGCGCTCGCCTGGGTTCCACGGGCCGTCGCGCACCACGAAGCGCGGCTCGTCGTCGGGGCTCCACACGTCGATCTCGATGGCGCCGGGCCGCGGCTCGCAGCCCACGCGCATGAAGCGGAAGAAGACGCCACCGACGTTCTGCGCCTCGGGGCCGGTGCCCTCGATGCCGACTATGTGGCTGAAAAT
>PVBE012727347.1_pt1 | contig 19329 bp, 20 predicted proteins | sample 1631181 | NCBI WGS metagenome assembly PVBE01 (sample SAMN08397723, study PRJNA350692) | Marine metagenome, whole genome shotgun sequencing project. | isolation source: water | place: Pacific Ocean | collected 2012-04 | reverse complement strand
TTTCTGTCTCCTGGTGATTCCTTCGGTGGGAGCGCTCCTCTTTGCGAAGAGGACTCGGACGCGCCTCGCGATCGGATGGATCGGGGGCGGGCTTCTCTGTGTTGCGGGAATTCAGATCTCCTGGTCGACCGGATGGCCGACCAGTCCGGTGATTGTGGTTGCCTTTGCGGGCGCGCTATTAATTGCTTCTCTCGTTCGATATGTTCTCAAAGCGCCTTCTCGCAGTCGTGCACTCTTGCATCTCGTGGCTTTTGGACTTCTCTTCTCTCTCTTCGGGGGAGGGCTCTATCTCTTTCGAAACAGAGGTGAAGATCCGTTTGAGAAAGCGATTCATCTGGCTCATGCAGAGGAGTCGGGTCAGAAGTTGACCGCGTTGAATGTATTCGATACTCATCCGGATCGTGTAGGGGAGTGGCTTCCCTCGGTTCGGGATTTGCTCAAGGATGGGGATCCGAATGTTCGCCTGCAGGCGATGAAGCTTCTCGTGTCAAAAAAGGTAGAAGAATCGCTTCCCGACCTTTTCCCTCTTTTACGTGACCCGGATGATCACGTTCGGGAGGAGTGTGCCGATCTGCTTCATGAATTTGGGGATCCGTCGGTCTCTTCGAGTCTGATTCTCGCAGGCGACGAAGAAGGGGAGTCCGATATCCGGGTTCACATGTACGAGGTCGCGCTCGAATTTGGGGATAAGCGGGCGGTTGATCGGCTGTTGGCTCTCCTGGATGACGAGGATTTTCCGCGACGTCGCCGGGAGAAGGCGTACAAGGTTCTCTCCCCCCATATCGACTACTCTTTTGGACCCAATCAATTGGAAGGGGTCCGCGCCTGGTGGAAAAAGAACCGGGAAGCTCTTGTCTGGGCCCGGAAGAACGGGCAGGATATGTTTACGATTCGGTAAGATTCCGGGGAACCAAATCGGTTCAATCGTGTTTACTATATATATAGATGATACCACTCACGTTATTTCTGTCGCTTTTCGCCGCTCCCCCTCAAGAGGAGGAGTTTAAAAATACCAAAGAGGCGATGCAGGCGGTGCAGGACGTTCTCATCGGGAAGTTCCGCTGCACCGGTACCTGGGGCGACCGCAAGAAGGAGGGGTGGCTCGAAAAGATCTCCTGGTCGTTCAAGATCAAGGATGAGGAGTATTCCCTCAGGATGACCGCCGAGAAGAGCCCGCTCTTCAAGCGGGTCGTTCTGCGCTACAATCTCAAGGAAAAGCGGTACGAACTCGACGCCACCACCCCGGAGGGGAAGAGTCACACCTACATCGGTAATCGGACGGGAAAGAATCTTACCCTTGAGCGAACCGATGAAGCGAAGGGGGAGAACGAACGGCTCGTCTACGTTCTGCTCCGCTTTAATCGGTATTTGCTCCGTGTTGAGCGCAAACCGGTCTCGAGCAGTTTCTGGAGGGTGATCGCCTCGGTCGGCTGTACCAAGGAGGGGGTTCCTTTTGTCCGGGAATCGAACGGCCCCAAATGTATCGTCACAGGTGGATACGGCTCGATGACGCTCGACTACAAGGGCAAAACGTACTACATCTGCTGAAGCGGTTGCCGGGTGAACTTCCTGGAATACCCGGAAAAGACAATCGCGGAAGCTAAAAAACAGGGTTGGCTAAAAGAATAGCTAATCGGTCGCCCTAATCCTGCACAGAGATTCCTGAGGGGAATTTCTCTGTATGGAGGTGGCCATGAAGCCGATTCGAATGTTGCTCCTGTTGTCCATTTCAACGCTGGCTCTCGTGGGGTGCCATCCTCCCCTGAAAATCAGCACCACAACCCTTCCTGTGGCGCATCCGGGCAAGGAGTATCGGGAAACTCTTTCGGCCACCGGCGGCTCCGGAGAGAGAAGTTGGTCTCTCGCGAGCGGAACCCTTCCCAGGGGGCTCTCACTCGATTCCTTCAGCGGGAACCTCTCGGGATTTCCGGTCGAGGAAGGCTCTTCCACCTTCACGGTCAAGGTGACCGACGAGGCGGTTCCTCAGGGGATCGATACCAAAACATTTACGCTTGCAGTCGAGTTCTCCAGCGACACCGAGGTGGTCAGTGGTTCCAACAGCAGTTCCATTCAGGCGGCGTGTGATGCGTTGAAGAATACCGGCGGGGTGGTCTATCTGCCGGCGGGAGACTATATTTTTACGAACAAGGTTACGGTCTACGCCAATACCACGATCGCGGGCGCGGGAATTCTCGAAAATGTCTGTGTCCAGGAGACGAGTGCGTGGTCGGATACCCCTCCGGAGTGGTCGGGTCGGTCCCGTTGTTACTCGGTCGACGGGGACCTCAAACTTTTTGAGACGAAGGGGGACGGAATCACCTTCGCGCATGTGATGGTGGAAGGGGCGTCGACCAATCCTCATAACGATACGTACAAAGGGAACGGGATTCATGTGACCGATTCGCATCGATTCAAGATGGTCAATTGCGAAGTAACCGGTCATGTGATGGGGCTCGTTCTGCGCAACTCGAAGAAAGCGGTTGTGGAAGACAGTTACTTTCACCATAACCTCAGAAAAGCTCTCGGCTACGGGATCTGCGTTTTCGGACCGACGATGAGCCAAGGGGGGGGGCGGGTTATCATCCGGGATTGCGAGTTCATGATGAACCGGCATGGGATCGCTTCGAACAGTCCCGATACCTGGTGGGCGGCACTCCGTTGTTATTTCCACGACAACGATCCGGTGACGAACCAGGCGGCGGTCGATACTCATCCGCAGGGTGGCGGGACGTTACGTTACTACCTCGCCGACTGCACGTTTGAGAATACCCGCCCGACCTCTTTCCGGGATGGCTTTGGGAGTATCCTTCGAAACAAATTTCAATCCTCCTGCGGCTGGTGGTATTCCTCGATGATCAAGGTCGGGATTCCCGAGCATAACGGGAACTATGTCGACAGCACGTTCCATGACTCCTATATCGCCGACAACAAGAACAAAAGTTCGCGCTCTCTTTTCTCGACCCGGTCCTATAACTACAGCAATACCTGGTGGAAGCCGAAGCGAAGGGTGCCGGTCTACAGCGCCTTTCTTGGTGGGAAGAAATTCAAGAGTTCCCTCTGGAAGCCGATCAAGACCAACCCCCGACCGGTGGTCGGAGAGGTCTATCTGACGAAAGAAGGGACGAAGACGCGCACCCGCCAGATTCTTTCGGGGAAAGTCTATACCGTCAACGCGATGTTGCTCGATCCACAGGGGAGAAAAAACCTCGAGTCGATGACCGTCTACTTCGCCCCGATGGAGTATTGGGATGGTTCCTTCTCTCCGAAGAAATCGTATTCCACGACGGTCGATATCGCCGGAAAGGGAGTCGAAGCAGGATGGGACAGTCGGACGGGGGATTGGCGTGCGACACCGTCGGACCTTTCGATCGTGAAGAAGGGGAATGATCGCTACCACGTGAAATTTGACGTCGTGATCCCCGGGGACCTCGACCTTTCCGTGGCGCATCGCCTGGTCGCTTTCGCGTGGGACAAGGATAATCACTGCTCGCTTCACTACTGGGATCCGTACGAAATCACCGTTCGATAGAAGGAAGTAACCGATCGGTTATTTCTGTTCGAATTTGTTGGTTTTTTAGCCTCGATTTTCAATGATGACCGGGTTAACCGAGATTTATTGAAACGGGGCTGTGATCATGAAGCGCGTCTTTCCACTTCTTCTTTTGCTTTCTCTCTCTTGCCAATCTTCTCCGAAGTCTCTGCCTCTGCCCGAGCGCGTTGAGATCGGTTCAAAGATTGAGAATGTGAGCTTCACCGATATCCGGTATCTCCGCCGAACACTCGATGATTTTGGTGAGCAGAAGGGAATCGTGCTTGTCTTCACAACTACCGGTTGCCCGGTCGCTAATCGCTACCTCCCCCGGCTTGCGCGAATGGAGAAGAAGTATCGGAAAAAGGGAATCCAGTTCGTTGCGGTCAATGTCGGTTCGGGAGATTCGGTCGTCGATATGGCCTCTTCGATGGTGGAACATAAAGTCGGTTTTCCGGTCGTCAAAGATTGGGATGGAGAGGTCGCCAAAGCGGTCGGGGCACGTCGGACGCCCGAAGTGGTTCTTCTCGATGGGGATCGAATTCTTCGGTACCGGGGCCATGTCGATAGCCAGTATCGCGTTGGGGGGGTGAGCTCTTCCCCGGGACGCGCCGATCTCAGGGAAGCGATCGAGGATCTTTTGGCCGGAAGAGAGATCGAGGTTACGGAGACGGAAGTGGATGGATGCAAAATCAACTTCCTCACACCCGCTCTGCCAGAGACTCCTATTACCTTTACCGAACATGTTGCTCCGATTGTTCAGAAAAATTGCCAATCGTGTCACCGCCCCGGCGGCGAAGCCCCGTTCTCATTGACGACCTACGCCTCCCTCCAGCGACGCGCTGAGATGGTTGCCGAAGTCGTTCGGGAAGAGCGGATGCCTCCATGGTTTGCCGATCCGAGACACGGATCTTTTCGCAACAGCTCCCGAATGAGCCCCGAAGATCGTCAGACGATCGTCGACTGGGTAAAGGGTGGATTGGTGAAAGGGGATCCTTCCCACATGCCCGCCCCCATTCGGTGGAAGCGGGCGAAGTGGAAGATCGCGAAGCCCGACCTCGTTCTTACCGTTCCCAAGCCGGTCAAAGTGCCGGCCGACGGATACATTCCCTACCAGTACGCTTCTCTTCACCGGACCGGTGTGGCGGGGCTCTTTCCGTATGTCTTCCCTGAGGATACCTGGATCGAAGAGGTCCAGATCAAGGCGCAGAACACGAAGGTGCTTCACCACGCGAATCTCGGTTTCATCATTCCAGGAAAGCAAAAAGGGAAAGCGGTCGATGGCGAGGGGAACTTTATTACCGGACAGGTTCCGGGCGGTTCGCCGATGCAGTTGGAGCAGGGGGTCGGATTTATGATTCCCAAAGGTGCGGTTCTCGCGCTTCAGATGCACTACGTGACGGTCGGAAAGGAAACCGAAGATCGCGCGTCGGTCGGGATCGTTTTTGCGAAGAACCAAATCGTGAAGCAGTTGCGCCACATGCGGGTCAACAACAACCGGTTCCGGATCACGCCCGGCTCGCCGGCGCATGAGGTCCGGGCGAAGCGGACGATCAAAAAGGATTCAACCGGCATCGCGATGTATGTGCATATGCACCTGCGCGGAAAGGATATGACCTTTACCGCGACCTATCCGGACGGGCGCAAGGAGACTCTTCTGGTTGTCGCCAACTACAGCTTCGACTGGCAGTTGCCGTACATGTGGAAAGTCCCAAAAGTGTTGCCGGCGGGGACGGTTGTTGAATGCGTAGCGCACTTCGACAACAGTCCTTTTAATCCGTACAACCCCGACCCGACGAAGAGGGTGAAGTTCGGGCCACAGACCTTTCACGAGATGATGTACGGATTCCTCTTCTTTATTGAGGATCTGGAAGACCTTGAATTGAAGGTCGACCCGAAGACGGGGCAGGCGCTTTCGCGCCGTTAGCGGAAGAAGACGAGCGCCACGCCTCCGAAGGCGACCGCGGTCCCGAGAATCGTCCGAAGGGTGATCTTGTCTTTAAAGAAGATCAGTCCGATCGGCAGTGCCCAGAGGGTCGAGGTGCTCGTAAGCGTGTTGGACAATCCGATCTCGATCATCCCCTGGCTGTAGGACATCCCGAGGAGCCCGAGAACCGTTCCTGCGATCACTGCGATCGTTGCAACGGTGAAGATACGTTTCTTGAAGAACGGGCTCATTGAGCTTTTCAATCTTCCGAACGCGACCGCCCAGAGGGTGAGGAAAATAACCGCGCCGACGAGCCGCAGTTGGGTGACCTGGATGGCGGAGACGTTTTCAATGAGGACGATCTTGTTGAAGACGCTCGCGATCGCCTGGCCGAGGCCGGCGAGGATTCCGGCGCCGGTGCCGATGAGGAGGATCTTTCGCGAAAGCGGTTCCTCGTCTCCCTCCTTCTCATCCTTTTCGCTCTGAACGACGCCGATCCCGACGAGGGTGAGCGCAATCCCGATCCAGCCGAGAGTTGCGATCGATTCGCCGAGGAAGATCCATCCGAGGATGGCGGCCAAGGGCGGTGCGGTGAGCCATAAGAGAAGGGCGCGACGGGCGCCGATGCGAAGCAGGGCGTAGAAGTAGAAGATGTCGCCGATGCCAAGGCCAACGACACCGCTCGCGAGAAGGTAAGCGATCTGCCTTCCTTCAAGGTCCCCCGGCCAGGCGGGTTGCCCGGCGATGAGCATCCCGACGGTGAGGATAATGAGGCCGGCGACTACTTTATAGAGGTTGATCCCGACGGCGGTCAGCTCTTTCCCCATGGTTGCCCAGAGGAAGGATCCGATCGCCCAGAGGAGGCCGGTCGCGAGGCCTGCAATTTCTCCGGAGTAGGGAATCATGGTGAGGAGGCATCCTACCGTCTGAATACGTTTTGGCCAACAGGATCCGCAGAAGCAAAATGCTCCTTTTTTTCGGTTGGCGCAGGAGGGTTCCCCGTATAGGGGTCCTCAGAAATGGAGCAGTTGTAGACAGGTGAGAAAGGAGCGTAGAGATGAATTGGAAGAAACGAATAAAGCGGTCTGTTTCCAGGATGGCGATGTCCGGCCTGGCTCTGGTGGTTCTGGGGGGGTGTCATCCCAAAGAGGATATTACCTTTCTTTTAAGAGACGGTCAGGAGCACAAGACCGGAACGGCCCAGCTTCAGGCGGCGGTCGACATTCAGGATGTGCGGGTCAATTGGGAAGCGGGGGCGCGGCGGTTCGAGGTGGCGCTTCCGTGGGGGGCCGGTTTTGCCGCGGGCGATGTCTTTACCTATGAATTGCGTTTTCGGGCGGATGCATGGTCGGCGGAGCCGGACTTGTTGTTGACCTGGCGCATTAACGGGGATGGCTATCCCGAATCGGACAAGATTGCCGAGGCGTTTCTTCTCGATGTCGATACCGGGTCGATCATGGCCAACAGTGAGGTCAGGCTTTTCCGAAACTCGTCCGAAGTGACCCTTGAGACCACCTTCTCTGAAGCGGATCTGCGGGAACGGACCCTCTTCGACGCGAACGGGTATATGAAGCCGAAGAATATTTCCTGGGACGATGCGGGGCCCGTGGGGTTTCTCGCGTCGAGCTTTGAAGGGGAGGGTGCTTCCCGTTCAGGCAGGGAGAACAATTACTATTCGACCACTCCGATCGACAAGCAGACGATGGTAGAGGACTCGGTTCTGACCGAGTTCTACAACAACAATGTTTTCTTTATCAATCACGTGACCACCCCTGCCGTCCCCCTGGCGGATCAAGAGAAAAAGGTTCCGGATCTGTTTGGATGGCGGGCGGTCCAGTTTCCCTATGGGGTGACCTGTCCTCCCGACCCTGCGACGGTCGAGAAGATGGACCTCGACAATCGCAAGAAGCTTGAGGAAGGGAAGTACAAGCGTTCGGAAGACCAGCTCGACAAGCTGGTGGGGGGGGACCGGATTACGGCGCTTCTCTATTTTCTCGGATCGCCTCCCGAAGAGGCGACCGGCGCGGACAGCTATTTCTCTCCGATCCTTGTTGTGGATGAAAACAAGGATGGTATCGCGAACAAAGAAGAGATCTGTGCCGCTTCGACCGATGTGGTCGGGATGTGTGTTTACCCCCGGGGGAGGAACTCCTGGCACTTCAACCGGACGAGCTTGAAGCTCCGCTGGATCAGTCGTGATTACGGAAGCGGGGGCGATCCCTTCCGCTTTACCGGCAAGTGGAAAATGTTCGAGTACGACACGACCAACGGAAATCTCAAGGTGGTCGAGATGACCACCAATTACGACTACGACCCGGCAAAGCCGGAGCCCGATCCGAACGCAACCGTTCCGACCGAGGATGGAGGGACGCGGCCGATCTCCCGGGAGCAGGATCCCGACCTGAACTGGAAGCTTGATCGGGATACGAAAGAAACAACGGCGGATAAATATTTCTCCCACCTTCGGTTCAATGGAAGCGGCTGTCGGTAAGGAGCGAGCGGAAAAAACTCTATGCTCCCTGTCCTGTGACGCGGGGACCCTTTTTTTGGGTCCCCGCGTTTTCTTTTTTATCTCGATATAATTTTACAATTTATAAATTACGACTTGACATGGGAGATGGGCAGGGTAACATATATACAGATAGAAGGGGTTCAAGGTAGACGTAGATGCAAGAGAGAGAGGGGAAGTCACACACCATTCCGATTCCACAAGCGGGTGTTCTGCACCTGACGGATCCGTGTTTCTGATTTCCTGGTTCTCCCTGGCTATGCCTTTGCGCCCCGTAGCTCATTAATAGAGAGAGGGGAAGAGAGACCATGGGTAAGCCAGCCGAAATCCGTCCGGTGTTGACCGGGCAGACCACTCCTGTGCCGATTCGGCCGCAGGACAAACCACTTTGGAAGATCGTTCCGTTCGAAGACCTGGATGTCGACGAAAACACCGAGTTCCTCCGCCTGGAAGATTACCTTCTTCCGGATGACGAGGACGTAACGATTACGCCACCCAAAAGTTGGAAAGAGATGATTCTTACCGAGCTCACGACCTACCACCGGTCACGCCAGCTTCGGCAAAAAATTGATCAGCGGGTGGTCGAGGTCTCCCGGGGGATCAACGGGGGAACCTCGCCCGCGATCGATATGGACGATGTCAAAATCGCCATGCGCGTCGAGACCAACACCTACCACCGCTCGATGCAGCTTCGAGAGAAGATCGATCGCTGCTCACGCGAGATGGCCGAGAAGGTCGTCAAAGAGAAGATGGGAAACCTTTCCGTTGCCGCTCCGAAGGTCGACCGGGAAGAGGTGGGGAAGATCGTTCGCGAACAGATGAACGAATACCACCACTCGCCCCGCCTTCGCCAACAGATTCGAAGCATCGCCCTGCCGGGCCGGGAAGAGGAGTTGAACAAACTCTTCGAACAGTACCGGGGTACCGAGATGCTTGTCGGCCGATTGCAGGAGAGGGTCGAAGAACTCGCCGCGGAGACGACCGCCAAAGAGATCCAGAAAGCGATGACCGGTGTCTCTCAGATGGTCCGGAAAATCGTGCAGGAATGTTTCGACGAACGGGCTCGAAAACAGGAAGACTAAAATTGTCCGCTGACTGGGCAAAGCGGATTTAAGCGTCGAGCGAGCCGGGGGTTGTGGCCAACAACCGCCGGCCGCTTTTATTTCTGCTCAGGCGCTCCGCAGATCTTTTCCTGAAGAGTAGAAAGGCCTTCGCTTCCGATCGTGCCGAGCGTTTCGATCTGGGGCTTTTCCTTGAGAAGGCTCAACACTCCCGTCAGAATCCAGCCGACAACGAAAATCGCCACCGCCACGCGGTAGTCGTTCTTCTTTACAGGCTCTTCCTCTTTCTTTTCCGGGATGGTTGGTAAGGGTCCCGCATCCCCGGTTGGATGGAACATTGGGGTCTTCGGTCGTTGGAAGGGTAGGGGTGCCGCAGGGGTCGCCCCGGCCGGGACGCTCCGGGCGGTCGGCTTGTCATCCTCTTCTTTCTTTTTCCGGAATTTCGTCTCGGTATCGACCGCTCCGGTCGGAAGAAGAACGAGATCTTTCTGACAACGGGGGCAGGTTCCACGCGCGGGCTTGGCCGGAAGGCGTCCTTTGAAAGACCCCCCGCAGCTCGGGCAGATTATTTTTACTTTTGCCCCTTCTTGACCTTCTGTCACGAAAACCTCAATAAATAATGGCGCACGAAATGTATCACGGCACCTCTTGAATGCAAAGGGTTGTTTCGAAAAGTAACCTTCTTCGCGCAAAAGGGGCCTGGCCCAAGAGTTGCCAATACATAGCGATTCGATAAGGAGAAAACGGAATGGCTCATTTCAACTCGGTGATGATTCTCGGCCGCCTCGTGCGCGACCCGGAACTTCGGTATTCGTCCAATGGGGTTCCGGTCTGCGATTTGACGATCGCGACGAGCCGGAAATTTCAGAAGGCGGACGGCCAGGAAGGGGAGTCGGTCGTCTTCCTCGACGTCAATGCATGGCGTCGACTCGGGGAGGTCTCGGCCCAATTCCTCAAAAAGGGAAGGGAAGTCTTTGTGGCAGGGGAATTGACGCAGAGCCGTTGGGTCGATGAAGAGGGGAAGAAACGAAACAAGATTCGGGTCACGGCCGATACGATTCAATTTCTCCGGGAACCGAAGGAAGTTACTTCTTAGAAGAGCACTTTTTGCAAAGCCCCTTGAGGGTGTGGCTATGAGAAGAGATCTGGAAGCCGAATTTTTTGGCGAGCTTATTCTGTTCTTTTTCGATTTCCGTACTTTCAAATTCAATGATTGAGCCGCAGGAGGTACAGACCATATGGTCGTGGTGGTGATGCCCAAAAACGTGCTCGTAGACCATTTGGCCTTTCATGAATTGCCGTTCTTCGACCAGATTTGCTTCCACCATGACCTTTAGCGTCCGGTAGGCGGTGACCCGGCCGATCTTCCAGCCCCTATTCCGAGCCCATTCATACAGGTCCTCGGCGGTGAAGTGCTTGTGGGTCGAGAAGATGATTTCGGCTAATTGGAGCCTCTGGCGGGTCGCGGCCAAACCCGCTTCTTTGAGGGCGGATTGGAATGCACCCATCTCTTTTGTGATCGTTTCGGCCATCCTAGAGAGGATTTTAAGTTGCACGCCTCTGAAGTCAAGATAAAGGGGAATGGGTTGAGCTCTCCCTTGACTTCCCCTCCTGGATCCACTATATTCTTCGCTCCTCCGGCATATCTCCGGGTTGGGCCTGTGTGGTAGCGGGACTGACCGAACAAACGCGATTCCTATTTTTGCAGGGAAAGTGTCTCTTCTGATGACAAAAGCGGTGATTTTGGCGGCCGGAAAAGGGGTTCGGATGAAGTCCGAACAGCCGAAGGTGCTTCAGGATATCCTGGGCGCCCCCATCTTGTCTCATGTCCTTACCTCCGTTCGGGAAGCCGGAATAACCGATATCATCGTTGTCGTTGGATTCGAGGCCGACCGGGTTCGCGAAGAGATCGGTTCTGACGTGACCTATGTTGAACAGCGGGAACGGCTCGGTACCGGTCATGCGCTTCTCTGCTGTAAGAAGGCACTCGCCGGTCACGATGGGGAAGTCCTGGTGCTTACCGGAGACGCCCCGCTCGTCCGTGCCGAAACGATCCGGGATCTCCTCGAACTTCACCGAAAGAAGGGAGCGCAAGCGACCCTCCTCTCGGCAGAGTTGGAAGACCCCACCGGGTATGGGCGTGTTCTTCGAAATGAGTCTGGGGAAATGACCCGGATTGTAGAGCATCTCGATGCTTCCGAAGAAGAGCGTCGTGTGCGAGAAGTCAACTCCGCGGAATACGTTTTCGACAACAAAGCCCTTCTGGAAGCGCTGGAGAAAGTCGAACCGCGCAATGCCCAGAAGGAATATTATCTGCCAGACGTTCTTCCTCATATGAACCCGGTTCATGCCTGGTGTGTCCCCGATGCGACCGAAATTCTCGGAATCAACTCGCGCAAGGATCTGGCCGGGGCTGCTGCTGTGATGCGAAAGCGGTTCCTCGAACAACATATGGATGCGGGCGTGACAATTGTCGATCCTTCGAGCACCTTTATTGAGGTGAATGTCGAAATCGGAATCGACACGGTGATCCAACCTTTCACGGTTATTCGCGCCGGAGTCAAGATCGGCCCCAACTGTGAAGTCGGTCCCTTCTCTCAAGTGCGGGCCGGGACCGTTCTCGAAGAGCATGCGGAAGTGGGGAACTTTGTCGAAGTGAAGAATTCCCACATCGGCCGGGGATCGAAAGCGAAGCACCTTGCTTATGTGGGAGATGCCCGCCTTGGCGAAAAAGTGAATATTGGCGCCGGGACGATCACGGCGAATTATGATGGGAAGAACAAGCATCGATCAAATATTGGAGACGGGGTGCACACCGGGTCAAATTCGGTCCTCGTCGCGCCTGTAACCCTCGGAAAGGGTTCCAAAACGGGTGCGGGTGCAGTGGTTGTGGGTGGCACCGTGGCGGAAAACACGGTGGTGGTTGGGGTTCCTGCTCGGGCATTGAAGCGGGGTTCGGAAAAGGTGGAATCAGCTTCGGAGGGCGGGAAATGAAGCGAAAACTGGTGGCGGTAACGGGGACGGCAAATCCTCTTTTTGCGGAAAAGGTCTGCAATTATCTCGATATTCCCCTGACAACGACCGAGGTCGGAAAGTTTCCGGACGGGGAGATCGACGTCAAGATTCTCGACGACGTCCGGGGGTCGGATGTTTACGTGATCCAGTCGACCTGTCCGCCGGTAAATGAAAATCTTATGGAACTCTTGATCCTGATGGATTGCCTTCAGAGATCGAGCGCGGAAAGAATCACGGCGGTCGTTCCGTACTTTGGATATGCCCGGCAGGATCGAAAAGCGGAAGGCCGGGTTCCGATCACCGCGAAACTGGTTGCGGATCTGGTGACCCAGTCGGGCGCGGATCGGGCCCTCTCGATGGATCTACATGCGCACCAGATCCAGGGCTTCTTCTCGATTCCCATGGATCACCTTTATGCCGCCCCGGTCATGATCGACTATTTCAAAAAAATGGATATCCCAAATCTGACCGTGGTTTCTCCCGACGTGGGGGGAATCAAGATGGCGCGGGCGTATGCGAAACGTCTTTCGGCAGGTTTGGCGATCTGCGACAAGCGGCGCCATGGTCCCACGGAAACAGAAGTGATTCACATCATCGGTGAGGTCGAGGGGCGGAATGTTCTCCTCGTCGATGACATGATCGCGACGGGGACGTCGATTGTAAATGCGGCGACCGCCTGCAAGAAAAACGGGGCACTGGATGTTTATATTTGTGCGACGCATCCGGTCCTTGCGGGAACCGCGATGGAGAAACTTGCGAACTCCCCTGTAAAAGAAATTATTGTTACCGACTCGATCCCCCTTGGGGACAAGTCGCTTCCCAATTTGAAGGTTTTGTCGGTCGCGGAACTCGTAGGAGAAGCGATTCGACGTATTCATAAGAGCGAGTCTGTTAGCTCGCTCTTCCTCTAGGAGATAGTTATGTCTGAAGAAATGGTTCTGAAAATTCAGGAGCGGGCTGACTTTGGTACCCGCAGTTCGAAGCGGATGCGCAAAGCGGGTCAGGTGCCGGCAGTTCTCTCCCACAAGAGTGATAACCCGATCCACATCAGTATTTCCGATCACGATTTCCAGATGATCCTGAACAAGGGTGGCCGGATCATCAATCTGGAAGGGGCCGGGAATGCGTTTATCAAGGATGTGCAGTGGGATCATCTCGGGGACAAGATTCTCCATGTTGATTTCACCAAAGTTGCGAAAGATGAAAAGCTCACGATGGATGTAGCGATCGTTCTAAAGGGAATCCCGGCCGGTGTTCGGGAAGACGGCGGAACGCTCGACCAATTTGTACAAACGTTGAAGGTTGAATGTCTTCCCACCAGCATCCCTGAATCGATCGAAGTCGATGTGACGGGCGTCAAACTCAACGCGCCTCTTCATCTGGGCGATGTTCCCGCGCTCCCGGGCGTTACCTTCCTTCAGGAAAAGGAACTCGTTCTCGCGACTGTCACCGAACACCGTGCGGAGGAGATCGTGGAAGATGAGGTTTCCGGATCGGCGGAACCGGAAGTGATCGCGAAGGAAAAGAAAGAGGATTCGGAAGACAAGAAGTAGTCGAAGAAAGGCGGACCGGTGCCCCACATTGTTCTTGGAATCGGTAATCACGACGAGAAGTATTGGAAAACCCGGCATAACATCGGCTGGATGGTGGTCGATGCGCTCTGTGACAAAATGGGAAAGAAATTCCGAAAGGCGGGATTTGAATTCTGGGCGACGGAAGGTCGCCTCGATTCAGAGGAGATTGTCCTGGTCAAGACATGGACGTATGTCAACCGGACCGGGAACGTTCTTCCCGAAATTCGTAAGAAGTGGGGGGACGATATCCTCGTTGTGTGCGACGACATCGCTCTGGAACTCGGAAGCGTTCGCTTCCGGGAAAAGGGGTCGAGTGGCGGACACAACGGCCTGCAATCGATTATTAATGCCTGGGGTGGCAATGGGTTTTCCCGGCTTCGACTCGGTGTCGGAGGGGGGCGCCCGAACCCCAACTATGTCCTGGGTCGCTTTCCGAAAGCGGACCTCCCGGTGTTGGAGGAGACCCTGGAGTACTCTCTTGAGGCGATCGGGTATTGGACCCGATTTGGAACGGAAAAAACGATGAACCGGTATAACCGGGTTCGAAAGGAGAAGGATGAGCACGTATGAAGGTATGTTACTCGTAGAGCCGACCGTTGCGGCACGCGAGTGGGAGAAAATCGTCGAGGAAGTGGAGCGCGTCGCCGAACGAAACAAGGCGAAAGTTCTCTCCCTGACGAAATGGGGAGAGCGGAAACTCGCCTTCCCTGTGAAGAAAAATAACCGGGGCGCCTATGTCGTCTCCTATTTCGATGCGGAAGGGGATTCGGTCAAGGGTCTGCGGAGTGATTTCTGTCTCTCTGAAGTGATTCTCCGAAGCTCGATCTTTAAGCATGAAGGCGAAATGGCGACGGAAGCTCCGGAAGACTTTCCCACTGCAGGACTCATTCGTCCGAAGCGGCCGGGAGATGGGGACCGTCCAGGCAGGCCTCCCATGCGTCGGGGAGGGTTCTGATCATGGTGAATCTGAATCGTGTCCTCCTGATCGGAAACCTGACCCGGGATCCGGAACTGCGCTACACGCCGAGCGGAGCGGCCGCTTGTGAGTTTTCGCTCGCGATCAACCGGAACTGGACCGACAAGAAAACAGGGGAAAAGAAGGAAGAAGTCTCCTTCATCGATATTGTTGCCTGGGGCCGGACCGCCGAACTCTGCGCGGAATACCTTAAAAAAGGTCGTTCCACCTTTGTCGAGGGTCGTCTCCAACAAGACCGTTGGGAAGATCAGAAGACGGGTCAGAAAAGAAGCAAGATTCGTGTGAATGCCGAACGGGTCCAATTCCTTGGTGGGCGTTCCACCGAAGCGGCTCCTGCGCCTCAGGAGATCTCGGGACAGGTGTCCCCCGAAGAAGATATTCCGTTCTAGGAGAATATGATGCACAAGCGAAGTCATGATCGCGGAGGCGATCGCAAGAAGAAGTATACAAAGTTCCGAAAGGACAACCGTTGCCGCTTCTGCCGGAACAAGGTGGACGAGGTGGATTACAAGGATGTCGGAACGCTCTACAAGCTCTGCACAAACCAGGGCAAGATGTATTCCCGGAAACGGTCCGGAAACTGTGCGTTCCATCAGCGGAGTTCGAAAACCGCAATCAAACGTGCGCGGGTTCTCGCTCTTGTCCCTTACACCGGCTCGGTCGGTCTCTAGGAGGTTATCATGCAGGTATTACTCTGGCATACGATTGAACAACTCGGAAAGCGCGGAGATATCGTTACCGTAAAAGATGGATATGCGCGTAATTTTCTCATTCCTCGTCGAATGGCCTCTCTTCCGACTTCCGGTCAATACCGTGAGTTTGAAGTGGAGAAGCGTCGTCAGGACCAGATCGAAGTTCAGTTGATCGATAACGCGAAACAGGTCGAAACGAAACTCGCGGAAGTGACCTCGCTCTCGATGGAAGTGAACACGAATGAAGAAGGCGTTCTGTACGGTTCGGTTACGCCCACGATGATTTCGCAGGCGCTCCTTGGCGAAAATATGAAGGTGGAAGCGAGAAGTATCGAGATCCTCGAGCCGATCAAGAATATCGGTACCTATGAGGTCACCATCAATCTTCACCGGGAAGTGAAGCCGACCCTCAAATTGTGGGTTCTTTCCACGAAGGATCTCAAAGTGAATGAGGATGGCTCCATTGCATCGGAAGAGGTTTCCGCAGAAGGGGAAGACGCCTCCGTTGAGGGTGAAGAGTCGTATGACGAGGTCGGGAACGAAGAGTAAAAACGGGAAGGGGGATAGATGCCACAGACGAAGCAACCGGTAGCGCCCCGGGATGTGCTTATGGACAAGGTCCCTCCGCATAGTACGGAAGCGGAGATGGCACTTCTGGGATCGATGATTCTGGACAATGAATGTATCGGGGAGGTGATTGAACAACTCGATCATGAGGCGTTCTATCACCATACCCATCAGATGGTTTTTACCGGGGTCGCTTCGCTCTTTGCAGGGATGAAGTCATGTGACCTCGTCACGCTCAAGGATGAGCTCAAGAAGTTGGGGAAACTCGATGAGGCGGGCGGAGTCGAAGGCCTTGCCCAGCTCGTCGAGACCGTGCCTTCTGCCGCCAACGCGCTTCATTATGCCGGGATTGTTCGTGAAAAGGCGATCCTGCGGTCGTTGATTCGAACCTGTACGAAGATTATCCGGGAATCCTCCTTCGCCGCAGGAGAGGATGCCGAACGAACCCTCGACCATGCACAGGAAATGATCTTCCAGACCGCTCAGAAAGAAGGACAGGAGAAGGTCCATCGTATGGGAGATCTTTTGAAGAGTACCTTCCAGCAGATCACCGATATCCGGGACCGGAATCAGAGGATTCTCGGGATCTCGACCGGGTTTTATGAGCTCGATGATCTCATCTCCGGGCTTCAGCCTGCCCAGCTGTACATCATGGCGGGACGTCCTTCGATGGGGAAGAGCAGTCTTGCGATGCGTGTGATCGAAACCGTGGGGGTTGAGCAGCAGAAAGCGGTTCTCTTTTTCTCTCTCGAAATGTCCGCGGCGCAGATCGCCCAGCAGATGCTCTGTTCCCATTGCCGCGTCTCTTCGCATAAACTGCGTACCGGGAGCCTTGGGGAAGAGGAGTATCATAAACTTCTTATCGGGGCGGGGGCCCTCAATGAAGCAAAGATCTTCATTGATGACAGTGGGGACCTTACCGACATGGAAATGCGTGCGCGGGCGCGCCGGTATAAAGCGCAGTACGATATTCAGCTGGTGGTGGTCGACTACCTTCAGAAGATGCATTCGAAGGGGGCCGAAAGCCGTCAGCAGGAGATCTCGCGGATCTCTTCGAGCCTCAAAAGTCTGGCGAAGGAGCTCAATATTCCGGTGATCGCCGCCGCCCAGCTCAACCGGGGAACCGAAGGGCGGGAAGATAAGAAGCCGGTTCTCTCTGACCTTCGTGAATCAGGGGCGATCGAGCAGGATGCCGATGTGGTGATGCTTCTCTATCGGGATGAATATTACAATCCGGATACCGAGCAGAAAAATATCGCGGAGATCAATATCGCCAAGAACCGGACCGGGCCGACTTCTGCGATCGACCTGATCTTCCTGAAGGATTTTACCCGCTTCGAGAACCTTTCTCCGCAGCGGGCAGAATCGTAACCGCTTCATTCATGACGAAGAAGCGGTTCGACTCTCTCCTGACCGAAGAGCGTAATCCCGCTACGCGGGATCTCGACCGCTTATCGCCTCTTCAAATCATTGATCGAATGAATGAAGAGGATGCGCTCATTCCGAAGGCTCTTCATGCCGTCCGTTCGTCTCTCGCCCGTGCGGTGAAACTGATGGTCGTGCGGGTGGGAAAAGGGGGGCGGATCTTCTTTGTCGGCGCCGGGACGAGTGGCCGGCTGGGAATCCTCGAAGCGGCGGAATGCCCCCCCACCTTTGATACGTCGCCCGATCTTGTCCAGGCGGTGATGGCGGGAGGCCCCGAATGTGTCTGGGCGAGCCGGGAAGGGGCGGAAGATGATCGCGATGCCGGGCAGGTGGCGCTGAAGAAAAAACGAGTCGGGAAAAAGGATGTGGTGGTCGGGATTGCCGCGAGCGGCGTGACCCCTTTTGTCCACGGCGCTCTCGACCATGCGAAGAAGGTGGGAGCGGGCCGGATTCTCGTGACCTGCAATCGGAAAGGGGTTCCCGCTTCGAGTGCGGATGTGATCGTGGCTCCTCTTGTCGGACCCGAGGTGATCAGCGGTTCGACCCGATTAAAGGCGGGGACGGCGACGAAACTGGTTCTCAATCGCCTTACCGTAGCGACGATGGTTCAACTCGGAAAAGTATTTGAGAACTGGATGGTCGACCTGCAACCGAAATCAGAAAAGTTGAAAGCGCGTGCGATCCGGATTATTCGGGACGTTTCCGGGGGCGGAGAACAAGAGGCTTATGAAGCCCTCGAGGCTTCCCGGAATCGGACCAAAGTCGCCATTGTGATGGTTCGCCGGAAAGTCGGGATGAGACAGGCGGAACGTCTCCTCAAAAAGTCAGGCGGAATGCTCCGGAAGGTGCTCACGCCGTGAAAGTCCTCGGATTGATGTCGGGAACTTCGGCGGATGGCATTACCGCCACGCTCATGGAGACCGGCCCTCCGATAAGGATCCTGGAGCACCATACTCGTCCCTTCTCCGCTCGATCCCGATTGAGGATTCTGGCGCTTCGAGATGCTTCCGTTTCTGAAATCTCTTCGGCGAACTTCTGGCTTGGGGAAGAATTTGCCCGAGCGGCCGCAAAGATAAAAGGGCGATTCGATCTCATCGGATCACATGGTCAGACAATCTGGCACGAACCGGGTCGTTCTACTCTGCAGATCGGGGAACCGGGGGTCATTGCCGGGAAGACCGGGGTAACGGTGGTGGCCGATTTTCGTCCGGCGGATATCGCCGCCGGAGGGGAAGGGGCTCCCCTCGTTCCCTGTTTCGATCGCGCATTTTTTGGAAGAAGTCGAAAGAAGGCAATTCTCAATATTGGTGGTATTGCGAATGTAACTTTTCCCTCCACGGGTCTCGCTTTCGATACAGGCCCCGGAAACTGCCTGCTCGATGATGCGGTACGGATGATGGGAAAAGGGTTTTATGACAGGAACGGGAAGATGGCACGAACGGGATGGGTCGATCGTACTCTTCTGAAAAAATGGAAGGCGCATCCTTATTTTCGCAGGAAACCACCCAAGTCGACCGGGCGGGAACTCTTTTCCCCGGAGTGGGTCGGAAAGAATCCGGACGAGGGGACCATTGCCACCCTTACTTTGCTCACCGCAGAGACGATTGCCCGGGCGATCGAAAAGAGTGCGCCGGAAGGTCTCAAGGAGGTCGTCGTATCGGGGGGAGGAGTGTACAATCGGACGCTGATGGAGCATCTCGATGCTCTTCTCTGGCCGGTTGTGGTTCGTTCTTCCCAGATGTATGGCCTCGATCCGATGGCAAAAGAGGCGGCCGCGTTTGCGCTTTTGGCTCATGCATCTCTTTCCGGGCAGGCGGGAAATTTTCCCCCTTCGACCGGGGCGAAGCGATCGGTCGTTCTGGGAAAAATTGTGCCGGGCGTGAACTATAAAAAATTGATGCGAAAGGTCTTCTCATGAACCTTCGGGAAAAATGTGCACAGATGGTGGTCGGGGCGTACTGGTTTAACGATCAGGAATATGAGGGGGCGATCGAACTTGCCAGGGCGGGTGCGGGTGGCTTTGTCTTCTTCGGTGGCTCGATCGATGATGTGGC
>PVBE010898858.1_pt1 | contig 19329 bp, 23 predicted proteins | sample 1631181 | NCBI WGS metagenome assembly PVBE01 (sample SAMN08397723, study PRJNA350692) | Marine metagenome, whole genome shotgun sequencing project. | isolation source: water | place: Pacific Ocean | collected 2012-04 | reverse complement strand
CGGTCAACTGACTTCGTATGCCGTCGTGTTCGCGTACGCCTTCGTGTCGTCGAGAGCGAAGACGGCAGCAACCGTCGTCGCGTTGCGCAGTCAGTTGGCTCGCCGCGCCGACCGGGTCCAGCACAGAAGAAGGAGCCCAAGCCTCGCTTCACACCGGCATTCCGTCTCGCGTGGGTAGTGATCTCGCGAATCCTCGATGGCTGGGAGGATCTCGCCCAGCTGATGAAGCCAGCCACGGTCAAGCGCTGGCATAGCCAAGCCTTCCGGCTCTACTGGCTGTGGCCGACCCGACGAGGGTTGCGGAGGACAACCGGGGAAGCCCCCAACGAACGGCTGACCGTTCAGCCAACGCCGGGGCGCTGAGTTTCATATGGGGTCCCCGGACAAAGAGACGGGAGGAAACAACATGCCGATCGAACCCAGTGGTGACACCATTCGCGCTCGCGCCGACTACAGGCGGGGCAAGAGGATGTGGAGGATTGCCGACAAGAGCGACCGCAAGGCGGCTCGGGAGGGAAAGGCCGCAGACGCAGCCAAGCTCAGAGGGCAAGCGCGCCGGTGGAAGAGAGCATACAAACGCTATTGGGAAGCCCAGCGCGCGCACACCGACGCTGACGTGGCGGATGAGATAGGCAAGCCGAAAGAAGCGGCGAAAAAACGGCGAAGAGGGTATATAGCCGAGGCCGCGGCCGACATGTGGGGCCGTTCGGCCGATGCGTTGCGGATGGCTCACGAAGCCGATACCAAAGCGGACGAGGCCCAGGATCCGAAAGATGCGCGTCGCAAGAAGGCAGACGCGAAAGCCATGCGAGATCTCGCCGAGGCCTGGCAAACAGCGGGAAGGGCGTTTGACGACGCGTTGGCGAAACGCAAAATTGCGGACTCGCCGCCCGGGCCGCTCCAAGGCCCCGACCCCGCGAAGAAGAAGGAAGCTGAGATAGCCCTTGCCGCAGCGAGGGGCCTCTGGGAAGCGGCGGCGATTTTGCTGGACGCGGAAGAGGTGCGTCGTGGAGCTGTAGAAGCCAAAGAGGCCGGCGACAAGAAGGCCGGCAGAATACTCGATGGCGTCCGCAGAGAATTGCTCAAAGCCGCGGAAGCCTGGAAGAAGGCCGCCGCCGCGGCTGGAGAGGGGAAGGAAAAAGCACGGTTGGCCCATGAGAAAGCCGCGAAGAACCATTACAGAGCCGCCGGGGCGCTGGAGGAGGAGAGAGACGAAGAAGACATTCCGGGAAAACAGCCGAAACCAAAGGGCCAGAAAAGCTCCGGCTTGTTTAAGAAGGCCGCCGAGGCTTGGGAAGAGATTGCTTTGGCGCGTAAGGCCGCGCCTGGTGCGATCGTCGCCGCCAACGCCCTGACAGCCGCGGCGCGAGCGACGTCCGCAAGCGACGCCGCATGGGCGGAAGGGCACGATGTGGCTGGCGACGCTTGGGGTAGGGCCGCCTGCTGTTGGCTGGCTATCAGTGGCAAACAGGCTTCGAATCCAGGACTGGTCGAGGCGCTTTCTCTAGGTGCCGGCCTGTGGGAGAAGGCGGGCGAAGCCTTGAGCGTGGGCGAGAAATTCGGCGCGCCCTACCTCAAGACAGCGCGGTCGTATCCCTCGACTGAATCCTTGGTCGAAGCCGCAAAGGCAACCGGCCCCAGCAAACCTCTGGATCGACAGCAGTCAAAACGCGAGCGCAAGTGATTGGAGTAGGGCGACAGAAGCGTAACAATCCTGTCCATCCGAAAAAGTCCATCCACGCCTGAATCTGGGGCTTTGCAGGATGCCGGAAGTTGACGTGGGAAACGCCCGTCCGTGACCATCACAGCCCTCAGGATCGTCTACCGCAACCTCGCCGAACTCGTCCGTTCCGTCGGGCATCTATGTTCCTATGCCGCGGTGTTTGTGTGCGCCTTCTTGTCATCCAGAGCGAAGACAGCAGCGACAGTCGTTGCGTTGCGCAGTCAGTTGGCTCAGCGCATCGACCGAGTCCAGCAGAAGAAGGAGCCGAAGCCTCGCTTCACCCCTGCGTTCCGAGTCGTCTGGGTGGTGATCTCGCGGGTGCTTGATGGTTGGGAGAATCTCGCCCAGCTAATGAAGCCCGCCACGGTCAGGCGCTGGCACACTGAGGGCTTCCGGCTGTGGTGTCGCTGGAAGTCGCGGAAGCGCGGCCGTCCGTCGCTCGAGCAAGAGATGCAGGCTCTGATCCGCAAGCTGAGTCGAGAGAACCCGCTCTGGTCGGCAGAGCGGATCCGCGACACCTTGTTGCTTCTGGGTTGGAGGAGTTGCTCTTCGACGTGACGACCGATCCCGGAGAGATGAGGAATGCCGCTGCCGAGCGTCCTGAGTTGGTCGAGGAGTGCCGCGCGCAGATGAAAGCGTTTCTCGGCGAACTGCCGTACTCGAGGGTGACTGAGCCCACTTCATCCTCCGGGCCCTTCACCGAGGTCGGGCGGCATCGGCGATGGGTCGAGGAGTTGGAGGCTCGGAGATAGGAGCAAGATCTTGAGAGTTGCCATCACCGGAACCAGCGGGTTCATTGGCCGCGCGTTGGCGCAGTCGATGGCGGGGGAGCATGATGTCGTGTGTCTGTCCCGACAGAAGACCGAAGTGGACGGCGTGACGCCAATCCAGGCCGACTTCACGTCCCCGGATGGTCTGCGAGCGCTGGATGCGCACGAGCTCGACGCGCTGATCCACCTTGCTGCTGTCACAAGCCATGGCACGGAGGAGGAGCAACTCGGCGTCAACGTTCTCGGCACGCGCCGTCTGCTTCGCCACCTGATTGACCGCGGGTGCCGCAAGTTCATCCTCGCCAGCTCCATCGCGGCCGCGGGTGTGCTGTGCCCCGAGTTCCGGCCGCTGCAACTGCCGATGCCCGACGCACACCCCTGCCTTGACACCATGGGGTATGGGTTCTCGAAGTACCTGATGGAGGAGTTGGTGCGCCACATCTCGCGCCAGGACGGGAGCCTCGACCTGATCGTCCTCCGACTGTCCGGCATCCTACGCGACGACGCCACGCGCGTGCGCTACAGCGCCAAGCCGCCGTTCAACTGGGGTATGGCCCACCTCTCGTCCATGTACGTGAGCGACGCGATCCGCTGCCTGACGCTGGCCGCGGAGGCGCCGATCGAGCCCGGCTGCCGAATCATGAATGCGGTCGGCCCCCAAGCGAGCGTGGTTGATCCCGTTCCCGAGACCATCCGCGCGCGATACGGCGACGATGCGGATGCGCTTGACCTGTCGCATTACGAGCGCCCCGGCCACGAGCGCGATCCCGTGTTTGACACCAGCCGGATCGAGCAGGAGCTGGGATTCACAGCTGAACGGGATGTGTCTGAGGAGGGATCCCCGTGAATGCAGCCGCCGCAACGCCATGCAAAGCAGGCTTCGCCCGCGCCGAATCCCGCGGTCGACAGGCCATACTACTATCGTAGGCGTGAAGCCGGAAGTGATTCACAATCCCGAGGTCGACGAACATGAGGACCGCATTGCGCACACGCGAGCAGGGCTGTCCATCCGAAAAACTCCATCCACGCCTGAGTCTGGGGCCTCGGCTCAACCCACGACCGGTGAAGCCATCCCCCTACGCTGTCGTCGACGACGAGGAGTAATCACCCAGTCTGGGCGACGCGGTAACAGCGGTAACGGGTTCCGAGCACTTTCTTTCTACCAACCCACTGCAATGGGGGGAGCCAGCTCAAGTGTTAGTAGATTGAATCGCTCCCCGGGCGGGGAGCCAGTTCGTACACTCAGACCCTTCTGCTATCCAGCAGAAGGGTTTTCTGTGTAAATATGCGAGTTTCTCGCCATCCCAGGTGCAGTTCGATAGTAGCAGATTCAGTAGCTTCCTCTTCTCAGTTTGGGGCTGTTTCAGCCAGAGATCATAGGCCCTATGGGCCAGGCTGAGGACCCGCAGACCGTCCTCGAAGTAGCACTGATTCGCGGTCTCGTGACGCTCAATCGCGGCGCGGGCCTCGAGCTGCTTCTGCCGCCACTCGCCGCTCTTGCGCTCCCAGAACTCTTCGGTAATCGTGCCGTCCAGCTTGTCTTCGTAAATGACGTCGAGACGCTGCTGCGCCAGAGCCGCTTGCCGCTCCAAGGCGGCCACTTGCGCGGCATGAAACTCGCGCTCCTCGCCGTGACTCTCTTTGAGCGCCGCCGTGATCCACTCCAGCGTCTCCTCGTCTATCGCCACAGCACGTACCGCCTCGCCGAGCATCTCTTCGAGGCGCTCTTCGCGGACGTAAGGCTTCGAGCAATCGCCGCGTCCGCCAGTACAATGGTAGTAGACGAATACGTGCTTCTTTCTCTCGGCAGTGACCGCACACCCGCACTCGGCACACTTCACCAGGCCCGTGTAGGCGAACTCTCGCTTCGCCATGGTGGCAGGCTTCCCGTCCTTGCCGAACGCCAACTGCGCGCGCTCGAACAGATCCATGCTGATGACGGGAGGATGGTCGCCCTCGTGTAGCTTGCCCTTCCAGGTGAACAGGCCGGTGTGTATCGGGTTCTTGAGAATGTCCGAAACCGTGCTGCGTGAGGGGTGCTTGCCCCGCCGCGTGCTGAAGCCTGCTTCGATGGCCCGCCGACGCACCTCCGCAAGACTCACGTCCCCGCCCGCGTACCACTCGAACATCCGCCGAATGACCGGCGCGCGCTCCGGGTCGACGTCGAGTTTCCGGTCGCCGTTGCGGTCAACGTTCATGTACCCAAGCGGAGCATAGGAGGGATACGTGCCCTGCGCCGCCTTCTCCACCATGCCCTTGCGTGTCTCCTCGGCGAGGTTGTCGATATAGTTCTTCGCTAACACGACCTTGATGTCGTGGACCAGCTTCTCGTGGGAGTGCGACTCCTCCGATATGACCACGCCCTCCTTCACGAAGTGTACGTCGACGCCGAGTTCGTTGATGGTTACGCTGTCGCGAAAGTTGCGATAGAGCCTGTCGGTCTTCTCGGCGATGATGGCCCGGCATGACTTCCGCCGCCGTCGCAGGAACTCGACCATCTCGCCGAACTCGGTCCGCCCCGCGCGCTTGGCGGTCTCTGTGTCGACGAACTCGCGGGCAACCTCGAAGCCTTGCTTGGATGCGTATTCCTGCAGTAGCTTCAGTTGCGCGGGAATTGAGAAGCCCTCTGCTGCTTGCTCTGCGGTTGAGACTCTGGCATACACGACTGCTTGCTCCACGGAGGCCACCTCCTGGGCTTGGGCGTCGGTCTTTCTCTAGGTTCTGTCTCCGCAGGCCCAGAACCTCCTACAACGCGCTCACTATCCCGGAACTCACGGCGCTCGGGGCGCAGGCAACGCCACTCCACGAGGCCAACAGGTCGAAGTAGGCCCTGACGTTGCGGACGGCCTCGCGGGCGTCCTCAGTGGCCACCGTGGAGCCCGTGCGGGCCTCCCAGAACTGCTGCGTCGTGAACACGATGCTACTCTCGGTCTGTAGTGTCAAGCTCAACACCTCCGGTTTGCTGCCTCGACTCGTCGAGGTGATCGGCGATGCGCTCGGCCGCTTCCGCCAGACGCTCCAAGGCACTTGGCCCCACTGGTTCAGGAGCGGGCACCAATAGGTCGATTGCCTCGGCCATGTATAGCGCGCCGTCCACGACCGGAGCCAGTCTGTCTTCCGTTGCTGTCGCTTCGGCCATCAGTTCTTCGAGCGCCTCGGCAAGCGGTCGAAATGAGTCGATGTGCGGGCCGCTCGCCAACTCGAAGGAGAGTTCGGCCCACGCTCGATTGCGCCACGTGAGTCCGGCGCTATCAAGTGCGCTCACGACCTCGGGCAGACGCCGCTCAATCGCAGCGACGAAGCCCTCGTCGAGTCTCAGGTCGGTTGTATCCATCGGTCGCCTCACATCTGAGTCTGGATTGACGGCGGAAGTCCCCGCCGCCTCAATTCCTCGTATTTCGCAGCGCCGGGCAATGATGAAATCCACTTCGCCTGCCAGCGGCCGCGCAGTTCGAAGATTTCTTCGGGGGGCATCTCATCGAGTCGGGGCTCGAAGAGCGCGAACTCCGCCTCGTGCCCCAACAGTCCCGCCAGCCGTTCGAGGTCGGCCAGCACAGGAGCCTTGAATGTGGCGATGGCATGTAGGGTTTTCTCGAGTTTGGTGGCTCCCTCGGCGAGCGAGGCTTCCAGTTCCTGGGTCTTCCGGTCGATTGCGGCTTTGTCGTCGGTCATCGTCTGCCTATCTTTCTCCGGCGCTGTCGCCGGTTGAGTTTTGCTGACGGCCGGTCTCCTGGATATGCCTGGCGCGGGCGAGGACCGGCCAACCTGTTTCCAGGCCAAAGGAGGTGAGCCCGCGCCATGACTTGCTAAATCCACTGCGCGTCAAGTCCGAGTTCGGAGCCGATGTGCGGTCGGCGGCGAGCGGGCTCTCTGTTGTCTCCACCGGCGACGGCCATCCGACTTCCGATGGGTTGTTCGGCCAGCGCCGCGAATGCAATCGCGACCGCGTAAACCGAATCATCGTGAACTCCGCTCTGCGTTCCGAACTTGACCATCACACTGCCCGTCGAGTCGCCGCGTGGAGCCTGCGCCTGAAAGCTGAGAAGCTCTTTCTGCAACAGCCCATCCGCGCCGGTTTCGGGATCGCGCCCTGGCCGACATGACCCGGGCGGCGCGAGCCCGACCATGCTACTGCCCAAACAGCACATCGGCCACGTAGATGTCGGGGTGATTCCATTGGGGAATCGCCGGATCCTCGTTGGCCAGAGCGTTGCCATAGAAACTGAGCGCGAAGCGATGCCGGTTGGTGGGCCAACGGGCGACACCCATGTACGAATGATCCGGCCCGGGGCCGGAGGGCAGCACGCAGATCAGGTAAGTCTTGCCATCGCGGACCCGGAAGACGGCCGTGTGGGCGAAGTAGTCTTCCTCTTCGGCTACACGCTCGTCCAGCGGATGCCAGCGACCCGAGATGTAGATCCGGCCGTCCACGGTCCACGCGGCCGGCCCGGTCAGGCTGATGTCCTCCAGCCGCTGCATGTCCCATGAAGTGAAGGGATGCTGGCTCTGGCAGAGGTAGGGGTGTTTCGGGCTGCCCTCGCACCGCATCAGCATCGTGGCCGTGCCGTCCGGTAGGATCTCCAGGAAACACTCGTTCGGCATCTCGTCCGCGGACTCATGGACCACGCGGGTCCTGTTCCACCGCTGACCATCCTCACTCTCGAACCAATGCACTCCGAACCCGTTCTCGCGATCGCGACGATATCCAGCGCAGTAGTGCCGGCCGTCGTACCAGACGGGCCGCCACAGCATGAAGCCATCGACGCCCTCAAATGGCCGGAAGGGGGTCCAGCGATCGCCATCCTCGGTAACCGAGAAACTCGACCGATCCCCGGGGCCACCCGCATTTTCGATACCCACGGCATGCAGCCGGCGGCCGTCGGTGTAGAGGGCCGCATCGCGCGTATCAACATCGCCGCGCAACACCGCGACCGTGTCCCAGGTGATGCCGGCATCGCGGCTTCTCATGACAACGATCCGCCCCCGCGGGCACTCGTGATCATCGCCCTGGCGGTAACCCACGTACAGGTCGCCCTTGAACCAGCACGCGCCGGTGAAGGCATTGTGGTGGCGGTCGTTGGTGATGCGACGAATGCTCAGAACTCTCATGGCTCTCTCTCCGTCAGCGGGGCTCCACGTGAATCTCCACTTCATCAATGATGATCGTGGGCGAGTTTGCTTCAGGATCGGTCTCCGTCAGCGTGACCGACAGGCAGTTCTCCCCATCCTTCACCATGGCGGGCGCCAATGAGAACCAACGGGTGGCAAAGGCCGGCGGCGGATTCTCGACACTATGACGGAAATCAATCCGCCCGCCTTCCGCGATGCACGACATCATCTTCCCGTCCGACTCCCTTGCCGAATCCACGGTACTCGCCCGGTCGGAGGAGGCGGTCCGGCCGATCGTGTCATCCGGAATCAGCCGGCCGTTGAGACGCACTTCCAGCTCATCATCTGCAGTCATGCCGAAGCCGCGAAAGAGGAGCGTGGCTCCGAATGCTCCCCGTAGGTCTTCGAAGAGCTGGAACCGGAACTCGCCTGTCGCGTCCGGCTGGCTGCGGTCCAGCCGGAGCCGCTGGGCCTTGATCACTCCCGTGTTGCACGTTCCCTCGCCCCCGAAACCGCTATGGCCATCCCAGGTGGGATCGAAGATGTAGTGCCGCGCGCCACTTGCCACCCTTTCCGGGTCGCGAAGCTGATGGAAGACGTGCATGGCCTGGGGATAGAAGGGCGGTTGCCACACGCAAGGGACGAAGTGGTTGTAGAGCGACACGCCGTCGGCACCCGCCCCGTACATCGTGTGGGTCAACGCCCGCGCATTGGCACGACTCAGTGGAGTGCGCCCCAGTCGGTAACGGGCCCGATAGCTGGTCCAGGGGTTAAGGCCGGGGTAGAGCAGGCAGTCCGTCTCTCGGGTTAACGCCGACCATTCCGCATAGGGCACGTTGTAGTCGGCGTACATGGTGTCCTGCGGGCTCACATAGTCCAGCAACCCCTCGCTGATCCAGCCGGGCACGTCCAGCCCCTGACGCGCACATTCGTCCAAGGTCGCGAAAACGCGGGCACCGAGGATCATTTGCCTGTCGATCTGTGAGCCCCGGCGGTCCGACATGGAGCGGATTCTCCGCACTAGTTCCGTCATCAGATGAGCGCGTCCGGCGGCCTGACCCGGGGGGAAGTAGGCCGTGTCCCGGAAGCACAGCTCCACGCCGTCGATGTCGAAACGATTGGCGACTTCTTCCACAACGCCGAACGTGAACTCCCTGACCTCCTCGGACGTGAAATCGAGCGCCTCCGGCTCCTGGAAGCCCTGCCCCGCGCGAGGGTCATGCAGGCGCAGGTGCGGATGGGATTCGATGAACTCGGCAATGCCGATGCCCGCCCGCCTGTTATGCCCCGCGTGTCCGTCGTTCATGCGGAACCCAGCCAGAAAACGCATCCCGCGCCGGCGCGATTGGTCGATGAGAATGTCCAGCGGCATTGTGCCGGCCTCGATCAGTGGCAGGAACCGTTGGTGTTGGGGACGCTGGTCGTATTCGTAGCGGTCTGATGTCCAGTAAACGGTCCACCCCTGCGAGAACACCTCCTGGTCGAACGTGTCCACGCCGCTGTCGGCAACCATATCGACCAATCGCCGGAGGTCTTCTTCCCGGACCGGGTCGGGCAGGACGGTGCGGGCGATGCTGGAGGGGTCGCTGACATAAAGAACGCGGTGCTCGCCGCGGCATGCGCGATTGCTGGTGGTGCTTTCCGACATGTTGGTGAGCCTCCTGCATGGCGCCGCTCTGTCGGGGCGCCAGCATGGCGGGCCATTCCACGATCGCGGCGTGCAGAAGGTCCGGGCCTTCCGACAGACTGAACTCGGGGGAGGAACTCTTGCGCCGCCACGGTGACTCGTTCCCGGTCGTTGGCCCCGGACTGCCGGCCTTCCTGCATGGTGTCCCGGTGAGGGACCCCATCCACGCCCGAGGTGCGAGTGGCGCCGAGTCATTGGGAGACAGGCGTCGCTCGCGCAACCCGGACCAGCTCCGAGTCTGGCCCCTCCCCAGTCACAGAAAGGGATATCGGCGCCCCGTCCTGACACGCTGTCGGCGTCCGCGGCCAGATGTGCAGGCTTCTGCAGCCGGGATGGTGAAGCGCTGCAGCGAACGGCTGACCGTTCAGCCGACGCCAAGACGCCCAGTTCCATATGGGCAATCCCGGGCTCAATGGCGGGTTATATCAGGATTCGGCGAGTCGCCTTGCCACCGGGATTGCTGGAGGCAACGGAGGGGACATCATGCTCAGCTACGAGAGCACCTGGCAACAGGTTGAGGAGGCGCGGCCCGAGGGCGCCGTGATCGGCATTGGCGCGACTGAGCAACACGGCCCGCATCTGCCACTGAACATGGACTGTCTCAGTGCCGAATACCTGGCCTGCGGAATAGCGGAGGCGATGGACTGGTACCATCTGCCGACATTGTCCATCTCAGCCAGCGGGGAGCACATGGACTTCCCTGGGACGCTGACGCTGCGATCCGAGACCCTGATCGCCGTTTTTCGCGACATCGTCGAGTCTCTCAGGCACCACGGCATCCGGAGACTGGCCATCGTCTCGGGTCACGGCGGGAACTGGTTCCTGAAGATGATGGTACGAGAGTTCAACCTGGAGAACCCGGGGACAACGGTCTTCCTGATTAACACGGACCGATGGTTCTATCCAGTGCTTCAGGAAATGACAGACGACGTGACGCTTCACCATGCCGGAGAGCATGAGACGGGCATCGTCATGCACCTGCGGCCCGACTTGGTCGTCGGCCCGGTCCCCGAGGACGACAGCCCAGACTACGGCTTCGATGTGCTCGACCTCGTGCAGTCCCGGAGGCTGGCCGTTCAAGGCCACTGGGGCTATCCCTCAAAGGCCTCCGCGGAGAATGGCCGCCGGTTCCTCGAGCGGGCTCTGGAGATCTCCGTGGAGTACCTCCGCTCGCGACTCGACCTCGTGGAGGAGCTGGGCGGTGACGCGTGAAGCCTTCGAGCACCGGGACGGTTGCCTACTGATCTGCCTGATCGCTGAGACGGGGGCTCTCTGCGCGCTGTCCCGCGTGGTCCCTCCGAGGTTACTCCATCCGGGCTGCAATCTGGGCCTTCCGCACTAAGGTGACCCCTTGTGGCCTGCCTTCCCTCTGCCGAGACGCACATCGTCCATGACGCGCCGATCCGTGGCGTCGCGCGGCCACGCGCCCACCTGCTGGAGGACCTCCGCCGCCGCCTGCCCTGCCGACTGGGTCTCAACGAGAGGGACCTCGAAAGGAGAATCGGCTCGGACCTCCGGGATGCTGCCGAACTCCCTCTGGCCGGCCACCTTCACAAGCGCCCACTCGTCCAGGTCGACGCCGCCTCGGTGCGGCCCCAAGTTATCGTGGACATAGAACCTCCCCCACCCGTGCGTCTCGTCGGGCCCGCCAATGGTCAGCTCAGCAGCGCCGCCGGGTGTTGACGGGCCGGCCATGTACGTGTTCCCAACGAAGTTGGTGTGCGGCACGAAGTCGACGTAGCCGCCGCTGACGTAATTGAAGAACACGTTGTTGCGGATGTCGAACAGCGGGTAGATGCGCGCCCCTTGCCCATCCAGCCCCGTCGGCAGATCAGGCGACGGGTCCTCGCCTCCCCATGGCAGCCCCCAGTTGCCCTTCCACCGCGGGTTGCGCGCGACGTTGCTGGCGAACAGGCAGTGGTGGATGGTGACGCCTTGCGCGCGATGGAGGATCATCCCCATACTGTGCGGCCCCTTCGGATGGCCCCCCTCGATCAGTCCCTCAGCGCTAATGCACCACTGGTACGTCACATCGGTGACCCGGAACGCGCCGAAGTTCTCGTCCGTAGACCAGGCGCCGGAGCAGTGGTCGAAGAGCACGCGATTGCACCTGAGCAGACCGAAGCAACCTCCGTCCGCGCCATCGTCCATGCGCGCGCGGCGCTGGCGGACGTGGGTCACGATCACGTCGTCACAGTCCTCGAACTCAAGGCCGTATTCCGTGAGCGTGATGCCTCCGTGTTCCGCAGCGCTGGCGCCATCGATGGTCACCCGGCCGTTTGCTCTGACCACGAGCGGCCCGGCCAGGGCGATGGTGCCTCCGACCCTGAACCGGATAATCCGCGGCCCGGGCGTGACCAGCGCCTCGCGCAGACTCCCCGGTCCGTCATCGGCCAGACTCGTGACATGGATGACCTGGCCGTCCTGGCCCCCGATGGAACGGGCCCCGAAGCCCTCCGGGGCCAATGGTGGCAGAAACAGCCCCTCATTCTCCTGACAGGCGCTCTGCCCGCTCGGCCCGGCAATGAGTGTGAGCGCGAGCGTCAGCACGACCAGTTGCGATGCGAGCTCAGTCAATCCTGGTCTCCTTCCTGCGCCTGACGCTGGGGTCCCGACAGGTGAAGCGTGATGCTCGGGCAGGATCGGTGCCAAGCGTGTCTCTTCCCGCCCGGACCTTCAGCACGAGCGGACCGCGCTCCTGCCTCCTATCCGGGATTCCCCATATGGGACCGGGGGGCCCGGCGTTGGCTAAACGGTCAACCGTTCGTCGCGGCACCTCGGCAACGAGGCTCCACACGCCTGCTCATCAGCGTCTCGGAGCGTCCGAGCACACGAGGCAACCACCGAGGCGGGCCCGTCCGGTAACAGCGGTAACGGGTTTCGCGCACTTTCTTTCTACCAACCCACGGCAATGGGGGGAGCCAGTTCGAGGTTACCCATCCCAATGGCTTCCGGGGCATTGCTCGGACCAGGAACGTGGGCGCTACCATTCGTGTCCCCTCCGGAGCGCCGAGATGCACGCCGTGCCGGAGGGTAGCGCGCAGATCACCGAATGCAAGACCCGTCAACCCAAACGGACCAAGGTCCCAGATCTCCCCAGATTCAGTGCCGATGAATTTCCGGACACTGGGGGCTGGTCGCCGGAGCGTCCTGTCCGGGGCCCTCTGGTGTGCCGAGGGGGCAATGTGGCCCACAGCACTTCCCGAGCGGCGAGCCATTTGGGCATGGTGGCTCTTAGCGATTCAGCCGCCATTCGTCGATCAGCGCGCGGATGTTCTGCCAGGTCTTGTCGGATGAACCGGTGACGTTGTCGACCGGCGACAGAATGAAGCCATCCGGGCCGAGCAGGCGGATGGCATCGCGGACCTCGCGCCGCACGTCGGCCTCGGTTCCCGTCTCCACGCTAACGAACCCGTTCACGCCTCCCCAGAGACAGATGCGTCCGGCTGATCTCTCGCGAATTGCGGCCAGGTCGGTGCCCTGTCCCTGAACGGGGTCGACGCCGATCAGCACGTCGACGCCCGCCTCAACGATGAGGTCCAGGATCGGCATGACGCCCGTGGTGCAGATGTAGCCGAACTTGGCGCCCGCCTCGTGGGCAAGGCCGGCTTCCGCGCTCAGCGACGGGAAGACGTGCCGCCGGAACTGAGCCGGCGACCAGAAGGCGGTGCTCTCGTACCAAGCGCGTCTCACGAACAGATCGACCCCGGCGTCGAGAACCGGGCGCATGCGCGCAACGTTCCACGCGTGGACCAGCTCAGCGAACTCATCAACGAAGGCTGGCTCCTCGATGGCCGCCCACGCCAAGCGCTCAAACCCACAGAGCCACAGCCCTGCCTCCAGTCCCACGCCCCAACCGGCCTGCAGCGCGACCCCTCGGCTGTTGGCGAACTGTCGGGCGTCGGCGGCGAGTTCGGCGACTGACTCTCGCGATTCAGGCGAGGGGGGCGCCAGGATGTGGCGCAGACTCCGCAGGTCGTCGCGCGTCTTGACGAGGAACTCGCGGGAGCGAGGCACCAACCAGTCGTCCATGAGCGGCACTGCCTCAAGGTCGGCCCAGTCGGGCGTGAGGTTGACCTTCTGGGTCAGCGTCCCGTCGGGGGTCGTGATCTCCTTACAGAGGACTTCGCACGCCGCGTCAGCCGGCGTCTCGCGCCAGTGCCGGACCTCGATGCCCTCGCCCGACTCGACGGGTATCCCGGGGAGGTCCGACTGGACCTGAGGGCGGGTGCCCGCCCACGCGCTGAGCTCGACCACCGCGTCGAGGCCTAGCTCGAGCTGGCGGTCCACGAACTCGGCATGGTCGGCGCACTGCGAGCGGAGCGCCTCGAAGATCATGAACGCGCACGGGGCGTGGTCGACGGAGTCACGTGATACCGCCGCCTGTGTACGATCCCGAGATGTCATTCGGTGATTCACCTCGCCAGAGAGCGCTAGAGCAGTTGCTTGTGTCCGTCAACGACCTTGTGGATCGCCTCGGCCACTTGCCCGATCAGCCCATCATGGGGCTCAATCCATCCACCGAGCGAGAGCACCCGGTCATTGAGACCCTCGGACACCGGATAGTCGCCCTCTTTGTACCTGGGCAGAGGGATGTCGGCGGGGCCTGGATGGCCCTCGCCCCACAGGCCAGGCAGGTCGTTGGTAAAGAGTGCCCGGAGGTGCTCGAGATGGGAGAATCCCCCCGCCCTCATCGGCACGCCCTCGGCATTGAGCGCCTCACAGAGCCGCGCGGCGGGCAGGCCGCCGAGTCGCTCGGGCTCGTAGGTGAACTTGAGCCCGCCATACAGCTCCGCGCCCTTTGACTTCGGGTGGTTCCGCGGGGGCGCGACGCCGGGGACGCCCGCCATGCCGTCGTGAAGTTCCTCCCGGGCTGCGATGAATTTGGCGATGCGCTCGGGCAGGCTGGCGAAGGACACCTTCGCGATGGCCATAGCCAGCGGGTGCGCCCGCCACTTCCAGCCGAGCAACTGCAGGTCCATCTCGCGATAGGTGGGGTTGGTCAACTCCTCCAGGGCGCCCGTGCGGTGCAGATGGCAGTAGATGAGCGCGCGCTCGTAGAGTTCCCTATCGTTGGTGGCCACGATGCCACCCTCGCCCGCCGACAGCGGCTTGCCCCTGGGGCCGACCCCCTGACAACTGAAGCCGGCGATGTGGCCTAGGTTGCCGATCTTGATCCCGCCCCATTCGCTGCCCGCCGCGTGGGCGGCGTCCTCAACCAGCACGACGTTGTGGCGCGCGCAGATCTCGAGCAGCGCGTCCATGTCGCAGACGCGGCCACACATGTGGATGGGGTTGATGACTCGGGTCTTGGGCGTGATGCGGCTCTCGATGTCGGCTATGTCAGCGAGGAGCGTGTGAGGGTCAAGCTCGCAGAAGACCGGCGTCGCGCCCATGTGGAGCGCGCCGGCGTAGCTGCCCAGATAGCCGATGGTCGGGTGGATGAACTCGTCTCCGGCGCCGAGGCCGGCGGCGAAGTAGCAGCTCGCGAGCGCCGTATGACCATGGCTGGTGGTCAGGACATACTTGCAGCCAATGTACTCCTTGAACTCCTCCTCGAACTCCAGCGGCAGCCCGGCGCCCGCGCCGCTCAGGAAGCCCTCGTCAATAAGCTTGTTGACGGCCGCCTTCTCTTCCGCGACGGATCGACGGTGCCGATCGCTCGCGTCCACGGTGACCGCGGGCGGCCCTCCCATCAGTGCCAGCTCCTGGGGCATAGGGATCCCTCCGGATTCTGCGTCGACTGGTGGTCCGATGGGTTCTTCGCCGCCGGGCGGCATCGCCCTCGTGAGGGGCGTCCTCGGTCACGAGGACCTCCGCGCCCCGCCGGTCAGCGACAACGACACAGGCTAGCTCCCAGCCCTCAGCACGGTACCCAGTGACCGCCCCTCCACCCGCGTGAATCGCCGGTCGCGGGAGTGATTCGGTATTGTCTCTTCTCTAGCCACCAACCCCGAAGGAGGGACCAGCGACGTATGTCGGGTTCCTCCTGAGCACAGCGCCCAGTGGGCGCCCAAGCAGATCTCCCGTTTTCCCATGGTAATTCGGTCTTCCCGTCCACATCGACAGCCCCGAGCCAGACGCACGAGGTGCTCGCGTCTGTCAAGGTCAGACGGGACCGGTGGAGGAGGAGCGTCTCGCCAGTACCAATGGCTCCAAGTTCCCGCCACGCGACGGGCCAATGCCCACACTGCTACCGAGATGTGCGCCTACCTCATTCGGGAGGACGTGGATCATGGGATGCGGAAGCTGAGAGCGGCCTGGCCCCACGGGGTGAGCCCCTGTTCAGGACCGAAGTGCTGCTGGCTGTATGGGAGTCAGGCACCGTACGACGACGAGCTAGGCCGCGGGCAAGCATGAGCGCCGGCCGCGGCGCCACCAACGCGGAGGTTTGGGTTCGATGGGAATGTCGCCCGACAACCGAAGCACGGCGGCGATCACCCGCATGGGGTTGCTGGCCGCCCTCGCCGCGCTCAGCCCAGCCACGGGCGTCGCTACCGCGGGCATGTCCCGCGTGGTGGGCATCGCCTCCGCCGCTGAACTGATCGACGCGGTCGAGCAGGCCCAACCCGGCGACCTCATCGAGGTGGCTGATGGCGAGTACAGTCTCGCCAGCCGATTGGAGCTGTCCGCCAAGGGCACGGCGGCCGAGCCGATAATCATCCGCGCCAGACACCGGGGAAGGACCGTGCTCACAGGCGCGTTCGAGGGGATCTGGCTTGTTTCAGCGGCGCATGTGACCGTCGAAGGCTCACGTTCGCCCACACCGGCAAACATGCGATCCGGGCCCGCGGATGCGAGCATGTTCGCATCACCCGCAACCACTTCCGGCTGGGCCCAAGCGACTCGAAGAGCTGGTGGGTGTTCATCGATGGCGACGGCAGCCGACTGAATCGCGTCGATCACAACCTCTTCGAAGGGAAGCGCGAGCTCGGGAACTGCATCACCATCGAGGGGAGCGAAGAGCCGGAACTCCAGGTGAGCCAGCACGACCGGATCGATCACAACCACTTCCGCAACATCGGCCCGCGGCACGAGGAAAACGGACTTGAGACCATCCGCCTAGGCTGGAGCAGGATGTTCGCGTCCAGTGGCTTCACAACGGTGGAGGAGAACCTGTTCGAGCACTGCGATGGGGACGCTGAGGTCATCTCCGTCAAGTGCTCCGATAACAGGCTCAGACGCAACACGTTCATCGACTGCCAGGGCTCCTTGGTATTGCGCCATGGTAACCGGAACACGGTGGAGGAGTGCTTCTTCCTGTGCAACAACGGGAAGAGGGGCGTTGGTGGGGTGCGGGTCATCGGCGAGGGTCACAAGATCATCAACAACTACTTCGGCGGACTGACGGGCACGGGGTTCTACTGGCCTCTGGTCCTGATGAACGGGGACACCGAGCCAGGGACCTACACCGCGAGCTACCACCAGGTCCGGCAGGCGCTGATCGCCCACAACACATTCGTCAACTGCATCGGCAACACGCTCGACATCGGCAAGATCAACGGAACCGGCCAACTCCCCGTGAAGGACTCGGTCATCGCGAACAACATCGTGGTGGGCTACACGCCCGTCGGATCGGAGGACGTGCTGGTGATGTTTCGCTCGGAGCCGGAGAACCTGGTCTGGCAGGGGAACATCATGTACCACGCATCGGCGGAGCTGGGAATGACGGCGCCCGAGTCGGCCGTCAGGTGGGTCGACCCCAAGCTTGTGCGGTCCGCGGACGGCGTCTGGAGACTCGCTGAGGCCAGCCCGGCCATAGACGCAGCCGAGGGAAGCTACCCCGATGTCGCGCGCGACCTCGACGGCGAGGTGCGGGATGAAAGGCCGGACACCGGCGCGGACGAGTACCTCCCGGCGAGCAATGGCGGCAGGCACCCTCTGACACCAGCCGATGTCGGCGTGGATGCGCCGGAGGGGGACGATGGGAAACGCGTGGGTCACAGAAGTGATCTCCGCGAGGCGCGGCGACTGCGGGTCCGCCTCGCCCAGCGTGGCCAGTCGGGGCTCGTCGACGCCGGGCACCCAGTCCCAGATGAACTGGTCGTCCTTGTCCATCCAGAACTTGCACGATTCGCGCAGCCTCTCGCCCTCCTCGACCGCCCAGTCCTCTCCCGCATCGCGAGCCGCCCGAAACTCCGCCAGCCACGCCGCATCGGTCAGCGTCCGCCCATCCTTGGCGGTCGCCGACGCCGCCAGCATCAGGGCCGCCAGAACCATGACCGCCCGGCACTCACCTGTCACGAGTAACCAACTCCTCCCGGGGCGTGGCGCGTCTGTAGACACCTACAGCACCGGCCTTCCTCGCACTTACCCCTGTTCTCTTCCTCTCCGCTGCACGAGCGGCGGACACTCGCCGGTGTCGACGCCACGCGCTGTCAGCTCCGAGGTCCGCAAGGCCGCGCCGGCTGGTGGACCTGCCAGGCGGGGCTATGCATGGACGCCGTCAGCCACTCTACGCGCCATCCGATCGCGGCGGCGAGAGCAGGTTGGTCATCAGCGTCGCGATGTAGCGGTTCGCCTTCGCGCTGTTGGCCTCGTTCGTGACTGCGACGTCCCGCCGGCCCGGCGCTGGGCCAAAGCCCACATCAGCGCGTGACATGTACTCCCGGCACTCCTGCGTTGTGTCCCACAGCACCTGGTCCACGACCACCTGCCCTCGTCCGAGTGGAACGCGCAAGAGAGCACAGACCCCCGGCACCGGTGATTCGGTCAGTTCCTCGGCCCCTGGCGCCTTGCAGTGGACTGAGTTCAGCACGAGCCGGTCGGGCAGCTCCATCTGGCCGGCGATCAGGACAACGAAGACCGTCCAGTTCAGATCGAAGCTCCCCAGTCCCGAGGTGAGCGGGTGTCCCGTCTTGGGGCAGCCGATCGCCGACGGATCGAGCCACCACCTTGGGGCGGGCTGGACGGGTCGGCACTCGATTTCAAGCCCCGTGAGTGCCCCGAGTTGGGGCGCGGTCTCAGGCGTCAGGTCATGCACGTACAGCGTCGCGCCAGCCGTCGCGTGCTGCACTATCTCCTCCCGACGATCTCGGACGCGGCTCCAGTCCGCGCGCGGGGCCTCGATGGCTGCCACCGTGGAGGGCGTGAGGGCGGCCCCGGGGCCAGCCATGGCAAACCCACGCGCGGCGAGACCGGGACACGGCGAGAGCGGGACGATTGAGCCGCTTTCCCTTGGGTTGAGCGAGGACAGGTAGACCAGAGAGCGGTCCAAGAGCGTCGCGGCCGCCGGATCGTCCGCCGACTTCTCGGCCAGCAGCAGCGATGTCACCAGAGCTGTGCCTTTGCCAAACGGCACTTCCACCAACAGAGCCGCGTTCATGCCCTTCTGATAGCCCGCGTCGACAAGACACCGGAACTGCCCTTGCTGGGGCTTGCAGAGGTTGCCCAGCGCCACCACGTTCTCCCCCGGCCACCGGATGCCGCCCGCGATCTCCGGCATCTCGAAGCCTGAGTCCCCGTGCCAGCAGCGCAAGTCCTCGTCGGTCAGGTCGCGCAGGATCGGGTGATCGGGTGCGCGGCGAAAGGCGTATGTGCTCGCCTCACCTGCCGTTGCCCCAGTGAACTGCGGCTGCCCCCCTCCGGCATGAAAGGGAAAGCGTAGTTGTTCGGCTCGGCTGCCAGCCGCCAATCCACGCCGCACCACATCTCGGGCATCTTCTCCGGTCGCAGCGCTAGCGCGCGCGCCCCATCCTCAACGAGCCGCTCGAGGCGCTCCCAGTCCGCAGCGGACTCGGGTGCGCCACGCCCGATGACAGCCACCGACCCCGGAGCGACGTCATCGAGGCTCGCGACCGGCGGCACGGCTATCTCTGCTCGTTCCAGTTGGGCCGCCGTCGTCCCGTCGGGATCCACCAGCACGGCATCCTCGCGCAACTGGCCTTACCCCCTAAGCGCGTCCAGGTTCAGTGTTAGTATCTGGGTGTACCTGGGCCAACTGAAAGGGGCAATACCGATGGGTCAGAAGCGACATACGCCGGAGCAGATCATCCAGAAGTTGAGGCGAGCCGAAGTGGAGATAGCCCAGGGCGACACGG
>PVBE012609632.1_pt1 | contig 19331 bp, 18 predicted proteins | sample 1631181 | NCBI WGS metagenome assembly PVBE01 (sample SAMN08397723, study PRJNA350692) | Marine metagenome, whole genome shotgun sequencing project. | isolation source: water | place: Pacific Ocean | collected 2012-04 | reverse complement strand
GTTGGTTAGTTGTTGGTTAGTTGTTGGTTAGTTGTTGGTTAGTTGTTGGTTAGTTGTTGGTTAGTCAATATTTTTCTTTTATTATTTAATTGCAATATGTTAGGGGATAGTCATCGGTTTTCGAGACCGCCCCGTTCGACCACTCCGGCACCTCCGCGGTGTGGCGGTTGCGGCCGCGGAGCCTAGACCATGGCCCTCGCCCCATCAACCATGCCGCTTCGCTGGATACCGCCATAAGGCGTTGACAGGCTTGGGCGTTGGGGAGGATAGTCGCGTTTCGGCGGCCGGCCCCGTGACGGGCGGGCCGCGCGCGGTTTGGGGTGAATGGCCCCGAGGTGAAAGCGATGTTCGCGGTCGTACGCACCGGCGGCAAGCAGTACAAGGTCGCCGAGAACGACATCATCACGGTCGAGCGGCTGGCCGCCAAGACGGGCGCCAAGGTGACCCTCGATGAGGTGCTGATGCTCGGCGCCGGCGCCGAGGTGACGCTCGGCTCGCCCGCGGTCGCCGGCGCCAGTGTCACCGCCGAGGTCCTCGACCAAGCGCGCGGCGACAAGATCATCGTGTTCAAGAAGAAGCGCCGCAAGGGCTACCGCCGTACCCACGGCCACCGCCAGGATCTCACCGTCTTGCGTATTACCGCCATCGCCGGCCCCGGCGTCGCCAAGCCCGCCGCCAAAAAGCCGGCCAAAGCCAAGGCGGAGACCAAGCCGGCGGCTGCGAAAGCCAAACCCAAGCCGGCGGCGCCCAAAGCCAAGGCGGAAACCAAGCCCGTGGCGGCGAAGCTCAAGCCCAAGACCAAGGCGGCGGCGAAAAAGCCGGCCAAGGCCAAGGCCGCGACGACCAAGGAGAAGGACTGATGGCGCACAAAAAGGCCGGCGGCTCCTCGCGCAACGGCCGCGATTCGGCGGGACGCCGCCTCGGCATCAAGAAGTATGGCGGCGAGAGCGTGATCCCCGGCAACATTATCGTCCGTCAGCGGGGCACCAAATGGCGCCCCGGCCAGAACGTCGGGCTCGGCAAGGACCACACCATCTTCGCGCTGGTCCCCGGCCGGGTGACGTTCGACAGCGGACAGGGCAAGCGGACCACCGTCTCGGTCGAGCCTTTGAACTAGGCGGCGGCGCCACGGCGCCGGCACGGCCGCGCACCGGCGGCCCACGATGAAGTTTCTCGACCAAGCCAAGATCAACGTCCGCGGCGGCGCGGGCGGAGCCGGCTGCGCGAGCTTCCGGCGCGAGAAGTACGTCGAATTCGGTGGCCCCGACGGCGGCGGCGGCGGTCGTGGCGGCGACGTCGTCGCGCTCTGTGTCGAAGGGCTCAATACCCTGATCGACCTCCGCTACCGCCAACACTTCCGCGGCGCCAAGGGGCGCCCCGGCGCCGGCGGCAACCGCAGCGGCGCCGCCGGGGCCGACGCTGTGATCTCGCTGCCGGCCGGTACCCAGATCGTGACCGAGGACGGCCACGACAAGATCGCCGACCTGACCGCGCCAGGTGAGCGCGTGGTGCTTGCCCACGGTGGTCGCGGCGGTTTCGGCAACATCCACTACAAGAGCGCCACCAACCGGGCGCCGCGGCGCGCCGACGCCGGCACGGCGGGCGAGGAGCGGTGGCTCTGGCTGCGCCTCAAACTGATCGCCGACGCCGGGCTCATCGGCTTGCCCAACGCCGGCAAGTCCACGCTTCTCGCCGCCCTCAGCCACGCACGCCCGAAAATCGCCGCCTATCCCTTCACCACGCTGCACCCCGTGTTGGGGCTGGTGGAGCGGAACCACGAGGGCTTCGTCATGGCCGACATCCCGGGCGTCATCGCCGGTGCCCACGAGGGTGCGGGCCTCGGCGACCGCTTCCTCGGCCATATCGAGCGCTGCAGCGTTCTGGTGCATCTCGTCGATGGCCTCGACGAGGGCGTGGCGGAACGCTACCAGACGCTGCGCCGCGAGCTCGCACTCTACGGCAGCGGCCTCGCCGAAAAGCCCGAGATCGTCGCGCTGAGCAAGTGCGACGCCCTTGGCGAGCCCGAGCGGGCAGAGCTCGAGGCCGAGCTCGCCGCCGCCGCCCATGCCCCGGTCGCATCGATCTCGGCGCACAGTGGCGCCGGACTCGATTCGCTGCTCGCGCGTGTCCGGGCCGCTGTTGCGGCCTCGCGCACGGACGCCGACCCTGTGCCGCCACATGCCATCGGCCTGCGATGAGACGGCACCTCCGGAACGCTTCGCGCGTGGTCATCAAGATCGGTTCCAGCCTCTTGGTCGATCCCGCACGCGGGCGGTTGCGCCGTACCTGGCTCGCCGGGCTGGCCGAGGACATTGCCGCGACCCAGGCGCGCGGGTGCGAGGTCCTGGTCGTGTCCTCGGGCGCGATCATGCTCGGGCGCCGCGGGCTCGGCGCGGCGCCCGGCGCCTTGAAGCTCGAGGTCAGCCAGGCCGCCGCCGCATGCGGCCAGATCCGTCTCGCCCGCGCCTACGAGGAATCACTGGCCCGGCGCGGTGTCCGTGTCGCCCAGATCCTACTGACGCTCGAGGACACCGAATCGCGTCGCCGCTACCTCAACGCGCGCGCCACCATCAACACGCTCTTGCGATTGCACACGGTGCCGGTGATTAACGAGAATGACACCGTCGCCACCTCCGAGATCCGCTATGGCGACAACGACCGCCTCGCCGCCCGCGTCGCCCAGATGATGGAAGCCGATTGCCTGGTGCTGCTCTCTGACGTCCGCGGTCTGTACACCGCCGATCCTCGGCTAGTGGCCGATGCCCGCCTGATTCCCGAGGTCACCGAGATCACGCCCGAGATCGAGCATATGGCCGGGAGCACCGGCACCGACTACGGCTCGGGCGGCATGGTGACCAAGATCGCCGCCGCCAAGATAGCACTTGAGGCAGGCTGCCACGCGGTGATCGCCGAGGGGACGGTGCATCGCCCGCTCGGCGCACTCGAGGCGGGCGCGCCGGCGACTTGGTTCGCGGCCCGCGCCAATCCGCGGACCGCCCGCAAGCAGTGGATCGCCGGCAGTCTCAAACCGGCCGGGACGCTGACCCTGGATGCCGGCGCCGTGGGCGCGCTGGCGGCGGGAAAGAGTCTCTTGCCGGCCGGCGTCACCGGGGTCGAGGGCGACTTTCAGCGCGGCGACGCGGTGTTCGTCAACGGTCCCGATGGCGACCTGTTGGCACGCGGCCTCAGCGCCTACTCCGCCAACGATGCGCGCCGTATCATGGGGCACAAAAGCCGTGAAATCGAAGGCCTCCTCGGCTACCGTGGCCGCGACGAGATGATCCACCGCGACGACCTGGCGCTGGCCCAGAGCAAGCGATGAACCATGAAGCGCAAGCCCCGGCCGCCGACCTCGGCGCGCTGATGGGCCAGATCGGCCGCCGCGCCAAGGCCTCTGCCGCAGCGCTTGGCCGTGCCGCTACGGCGGCCAAGAACGCCGCGCTCAACGCCGCTGCGGAGCGCTTGCGCCACGATGCGCCCGAGATCGAACGCGCCAACGCGGCCGACATGGTGGCGGCGAAAGCGGCGGGCATGCGCGCCGCCATGCTCGATCGGCTGGCGCTCGACCAGGGCCGCATCGAGGCCATGGCCGCCAGCCTCGAGCGAATCGCGCTCTTGGACGATCCGGTGGGTACGGTGGTCGACGAATGGACCCGCCCCAACGGACTTCGCATCGGCCGCGTCCGGGTACCGCTCGGGGTCATCGGCGTGATCTACGAATCGCGGCCTAACGTCACCGCCGACGCCGGCGCGCTGTGCCTTAAATCGGGGAATGCCGCGATTCTGCGTGGCGGCTCCGAAAGCTTCGAGTCCTCGCGCGCGATCTTCGCCGCTCTCGCCCACGGCCTCGCCGCCGCCGGGCTCCCCGCGGGGGCGCTGCAGCAGGTGCCCATCCGCGACCGCGCGGCGGTCGGCGAGATGCTGCGCATGGACTCCTACATCGACGTCATCGTACCCCGCGGTGGCAAATCGCTGGTGGCACGGGTGCGCGAGGAAAGCCGTGTGCCGGTGTTCGCGCACCTCGACGGCAACTGCCACGTCTACGTCCACGCCGGCGCCGAGAAGGAAATGGCGCGGAACATCGTCGTCAACGCCAAGATGCGTCGTACCGGCATCTGCGGCGCAGCCGAGACGCTGTTGATCGATCGCGCCGTGGCGCCGAGCCACTTGCCGGGCATCGCCGAGGACCTGCGCGCCGCCGGTTGCGAGATTCGCGGCGACGATGCGGCGCGCGAAATCGACCCGGCGATCGCCCCGGCGGCCGAGGCGGATTGGGACACCGAGTACCTCGATGCCGTGATCGCGGTACGCGCCGTCGCCGGGCTCGATGAGGCCATCGCTCACATCGCACGCCACGGATCGGCCCACACTGAGAGCATTGTCACCGAGGATGCTGCCGCGGCCGAGCGATTCCTCGACGAGGTGGATTCCGCGATCGTGCTGCACAACGCCTCGACCCAGTTCGCCGATGGCGCCGAGTTCGGCATGGGGGCCGAAATCGGCATCTCGACCGGCCGCCTGCATGCCCGCGGCCCGGTCGGCCTCGAACAACTGACCACCTGCAAGTACGTGGTCCACGGCTCCGGCCAAGTGCGCCCCTAGACGGTGGCTCGGCCGCGCTCAGGCATCCGTGTCGGCCTTCTCGGCGGATCGTTCAACCCGGCCCACCGCGGCCACCGCCACGTCAGCCTGATCGCGCTGTCGCGGCTGCGGCTCGACTGTGTGTGGTGGCTGGTCTCGCCGCAGAATCCGCTTAAACCGGCGGCTGACATGGCGCCCATGGCTGAACGGGTGGCCGGGGCGCGGGTCCTCGCCGGGCACCCCCGCATCCATGTCTGCACCGCCGAGGCGTGGTTGGGCACGCGGCGAAGTGTCGACACGCTTGCCCGCCTTCTGCCGATGTTCCCGCGCCACCGCTTCGTCTGGTTGATGGGCGCCGACAATCTGGCTGAGATTCCCCACTGGCACCGCTGGCAGGCGATCTTCGCGGCGCTGCCCGTCGCGGTATTCGACCGGCCCGCCTACACGGCAGCGGCGCTGGGCGGGCGCGCCGCCAGCCGCTACCGCCGCGACCGGGTGAGCACAGCCGCTGCATACACCCTGGCTGACCGCGCACCGCCTGCGTGGACGTTCGTGTGGGCGCCGCACGATGCGACGGCGGCCCGCGAGATCCGCGGCCGCGACTCGGCCGCCTAGCCCAGCGCCACCCCGGTGGCAACGATCAGGGATTCCAGCAGCGCATCGATGATCACCAGCGCCGCGGCGACGGTTCCACTCGTCGCCAACGCGGTCTTGGTAACCACCCACTGGTAGACCAGCACCGCGGCGATCGCCGTGAGGGTGAGGAAGTCGCTCGGCGTACCGGCCAGCGCCGCCGCACCCGACACCGCCACCAGCAGCACCGCCTGTAGCACCCGGGCCCAGTTGAGCGCGACGATGAAGCCGACGTAGGCCTGGCGGAGGTCGAGAAAGCGGGCGATGAAGATCATGGTGATCGGGAAGGCGACCCACACCAGAACGTAGGTCAGGACCGCGGTCAGCGCCGGGCCGATTCCGCTGGCCTCGGCCTCGGCCGCCAGCGGATCGATGAGGCCGCGCAGAATGTAGAGCGGCGCCACCAGCACGGCGGCGAAGAACGAGCGCCAAAACCCGCCGATCGAGGCGTCGAATCGGCCCATGCCGCTGGGGTCGAGCAGCAGCAGCCGCCAAGCGCCGTTCAGCGAGCGGACGATCTCCGCCGACGAGGGGATCAGCGAGGACGGCATCGGCGGCCGGTCGACCCGGCGGTTCGCCGGCGCGCCATCACGCCGGCCCGAAGTAGCGCCCCAAGACGTCTTCGTAAATATCGGTCAGCGCCTCGAGATCGGAAAGCGCAACCCGCTCGTCGATCTTGTGCATGGTGTGGCCGACCAGCCCGAACTCGGCCACCGCGCACACCTCTTTGATGAAGCGCGCGTCCGAGGTGCCGCCGCCGGTGCCGAGCGCAGGCGATTCTCCGTTGCGCGCCTCGATCGCCGCCGTCAGTAGATCGCTCAGGCGGCCCGGCGGGGTCAGGAACGATTCGCCGCTGACCGCGATCTCCAGCTCGTACGTCCCGTCCCCCACCGCATCCAGCCGCCGCCGCAGCCACCCCTCCACCGCCGCCGCCGTGTGAAGGTCGTTGAAGCGGACGTTGAACGCGGCGCTGGCGGCGGCGGGAATGACGTTGCTCGCGGGGTTGCCGACGTCGACGGTGGTGATCGCCAGCGTCGAGGGCTCGAAGTGTTCCGATCCCGCGTCCAGGGGCTCGGCGCTGATCGCCGCGAGCATGGCGATCAAGCGCGGGATCGGATTGTCGGCAAGCTCGGGGTAGGCGGAATGGCCCTGCACCCCGCGCACCGTGAGCCGCCCGTTCAACGAGCCACGGCGCCCGATCTTGATGGTCTCGCCCAGGCGCGTCGGGTTGGTCGGCTCGCCGACCAAACAGCAATCGATGCGCTCGCCCTGCTCGGCCATCCAGCGCAGCACCTTGGCCGTCCCGTTGATCGCCGGTCCTTCCTCGTCGCCGGTGATCAGCAAGCTAATCGAGCCGGCGAAGTCCGGCGCGCGGTCGAGGAAACGGGCCGCTGCGGCGGTGAAACAGGCGATCGCCCCCTTCATGTCGGCGGCGCCGCGCCCGTAGAGGTGACCCTGGCGCACCTCGGCGGCGAAGGGATCGACGCTCCACGCCACGGCATCGCCCACCGGCACCACATCGACGTGCCCGGCGAAGCAGAAGTTCGGCGCCGCCGCGCCGCGCCGCGCGTAGAGGTTGTCGACATCGGCGGCGCCCGGTTCCGAGAAGGTGAGGCGATGGCAGACGAAGTCAAATCCCTCGAGCGCCGCCGTCAGGACATCGAGGACGCCGGCGTCTGTGGGCGTGACGCTGGGGCACCGGATCATGGCCTGGGCCAGGCCCAGCGCATCGATCTTTGCGGTCTTCACCCTCGCGGTCATAGCCGCTCGCCCCTAGGACGGTCAACGGCACGCCGCGACCCCGCCCGGCGGCGACCGTTAGGGGTTGGACTCCCGCCCGCGTATTCCCGGACGCTCGCCCCCAGGCAATCCCTTCCCCGGGGGGCGTGGCCGTGGCAACCCAGGGCGACACGCGCAGGCTGGCGGCGATCCTCGTCGGCGATGTCGTCTCTTAAGGAACTGGTGCGGCACGTACCCGAAGTTACGCTGGACTTCGTGGGCAAGAAGTTGCCAATCACCCGCAGTCGGGACCTTGATCACCTTCTGGACGGGCTACGCAAGGCGGGCGTCCCCGAATAGCCTAGCCTTTGCCGGCAATCAGACCGATCGCGCATTCCAAGAAATCAGAATCCCAAGCCGCCGCGCGGGCGCGGTGCTTTCACTCGGCCCCGGCGGTGCCGGCTTCGATGTCCGCCCGGCGCCAGCGGCGGAGCGCACCGCCGGCGTCATCCTGGATGCTCACCAGCGCCGGCACCAGCACCAGCACCAGCAGGGTCGCCAACAGCAGGCCAAAGACGATGGTCACCGCCATTGGGATCATGAAGCGAGCTTGCAGATCGGTCTCGAACATCAGCGGCAAAAGCCCGCCGATGGTGGTGAGCGAGGTCAACAACACCGCGCGCAGGCGGTCGCGGGCGCCGCCCACGATCGCATCGTGGTGCGCCTCGCCGGCCTTGATCCGCTCCTCGATGGTGCTGACCAGGATGATCGAATCATTGACCAGGATGCCGGACAGGCCCAACAGCGCGACCAGGCTCAGGATCGTCAGATCGTAGCCCATGACCATGTGGCCGACGATCGCGCCGAGCACGCCGAAGGGAATGATCGCCATGACCACTAAGGGCCGGGCGTAGCTCGCGAATACCCAGGCGAGGACGATGTAGATGGAGACCAGCGCCACCAACGCCCCGAGCTGCATGTCGCCGAGGGTGCGATCGCGCTCCTCGTTCTTGCCGGCGAACCAGGTCTCGACGCCGTGACGGTCCTCGATCTCGGCCAGGCCCTCGCGGCGCAACGAATCGACGATCACACCGCTCGAGGTGACCGTCTCGTCGACCTCGGCCACCACCGAGACCTCGCGGGCGCCGTCCTGGCGGCGGATGCGGGAGAAGCCCTGGGTCTCGTCGAGCTCGACGACCTCGGTGATCGCCACCTCGGCGCCACCCGGCGCCCGGAGATAAAGATCGCGCAGGGTCGACCCGGTGACCGACCCGCGGGGATAGCGCACGCGCACCGCCACCTCTTCGTCGCCGCGGGCGAAGCGCTTGGCGATGCCGCCCTCGAATGCGTCGCGTACCTGGCGGCCGACGCTCTCGGTGGTGGAGCCAAGGGCACGGCCGCGCGGGCTGATGCTGAGTCGCAGCTCCTGCTTGCCGTACGGGAGGTCGTCCTCGACGTCGCTGAGGCCGGGCATGCGGCGCAACAAGTCCCGTACCTCCAGCGCCGCCGCCTTGAGGGCGACGATCGAGCCGCCGGTGATGCGGACGTCGATCTCGCGGCCAGGCGGCCCGCCCTGCCGCGGGTTGAGCGAGAGCCGCTCCACGCCCGGCAGTAGCCGGATCTCTTCGCGCCAAACCGCGATGAAGCGATCGGTGCGTACGTCGCGCTGGTCCGAGGGCACCAGCTCGACATGGAGACCGCCAAGATGGTCGCCGGAGATGGCGCCGAAGTTGTCGGCTTGCGAGGTGCCGAGCTTGGCGAGGCTCATGACCACCAGGCCGCCTTCGCCGCCGGTTAGCCTATCCTCGGCGCGGACCAGCGCGGCCTCGAGCTCGCGGATCATCGCCTCGGTGCGCGCGCGCGGGGTGCCCGGAGCGAAGACGACGTTGGCGAATACCGTCTCGGCCTCGGGCGAGGGAAAGAAGTTGAAGGGCAGGTGCCCGCCGCCAAGTACCGCAAGGCTGATCGCGAGAAAGCCAACGGCGGTACTTACCGTCAAATAGCGCCAGCGCACGCAGCGATCGACGAACCGGCTGAACGGCCCGTCGCGCACGCGCTCGAAGCCGGCGTCGAACCAACGGCGGAAGCGTGGCGCCTTGCCGGCGCCGCCGCGCAAGGCGTCGCGCATGTGGGCGGGCAGGATAAGGAAGGCCTCGGCCAGTGCGGCCAAGATCACCGCGACCACCACCAAGGGGATGGCGACGATGATCTGCCCGATGATGTCCGAGATCATCAGGATCGGCAGGAACGCGGCGATGGTAGTCAGCGAGGCGGCGGTGACCGGCGCCAGCATGCGAAAGGCCCCCGCTTGCGCGGCATCGATGGGCCCCATGCCGCGGGCGCCCAGGGTCGCGGTATGCTCGCCGACCACAATCGCGTCATCGACGATGATGCCAAGCGTCATGATCAGCGCGAACAGGCTCACCATGTTGATGCTCTGCCCGGTCGCAAGCATCGCCACCATCGCCGCCAGCAAGGCGATGGGAATGCCGGCCGCGACCCAGAACGCGAGTCGCCACTCCAGGAACACGAACAGAATGATCAATACCAGCACCAGCCCGCCCGCCCCGTTGCGCAGCAACAAGTTGATGCGGGCGCTGACGAACCCAGCTTGAACGTCGTACTGTTCGAGTCGCACGCTTTCGGGCAGGGTGGGCTCGATCTCGGCGACGGTTCGCTCGACGATGTCCGCGAGCGCAAGTGAATCGCCACCGGGGGCACGCTGGATGTGCAGCTCGACCGCTGGTTTTCCGCGCCGGAGCCCGATCTTGCCGTCCTCCTCAAACTGGTCCTCGACACGGGCGATATCGCGCAGGTAGACCTTCTGCCCGTCGTCAAGCGCGCGAATCTCGATGGCGCCGACGGCGTTGGCGTCCACGGCAAGGCCGACGCTACGGACTTGCCTCTCGAAGTCCCCCTCCAGCGTGCCCGACGGCAGATCCTGCGAGCTCGCCGCGACGCGCGCGGAGATATCGGCCAGGGTCAAGTCGTGGTGCCGCAGCGTCGCAGGTGCGATCTCGACCCAGACCTCCTCGTCGCGCGCGCCGAACAGGGTCACCTGATTGATCCCTGCCGCAAGGAGCGTGTTGCGTACCCCTTTGGCGAGCGCCTTCAACGCGGCCTCGGTTACCGGCCCCGACAGGACGAGCCGCGAGATGGTGTCGTAAAGCACCACGCGCTGGATCACCGGGGTCTCGGAGTCCTCGGGGAAGGTCGTGACCCGACTGATCGCGGAATCGACGTCCGAAAGCGCCGACTGCATGTCGGCCCCGGCCTCGAACTCGATCAGCACCGCGGCCGCCCCCTCGACCGCGAACGAGATCACTTGCTTCACCGAATCGAGGAACCGGACCTCGGGCTCGACCGCCTCGATGATGTTGGCCTCGACATCCTCGGCGGCGGCGCCTGGCCAAGCGATTTGCAGGGTCACGAAATCGATGCCGAAGGTCGGAAAGAGCTGGGTGTTCATGTTCACCAACGCCACCGCCCCGCTGACGATCGCGAGAATCGCCAGCAGGTTGGAGGCGTTGCGGTGCCGTACGAATAGCCGGATCAGGTCCTTGGGCGACATCTCAGCGTACCTCGACCCTGATCCCTTCCGAAATCTCGGTGAAGCGGGTGATCGCTACACGGTCGCCGTCCTTGAGGCCGCCCTGGACGACGATCTCGTCTCCGTAATGGGCTACAACCTCGACGCGCCGAGCCGCCAAACGATCACCCTCGACGATGTAGACCGTATCGCCGTGAAGGGCACTTTCGGGCAGCCGCGCTACAGCCGAGTATCGGCGGTCCTTGAGCTGGACCTCTACGAAGGCGCCCGGGCGAAGCGGGCTCTCCAGGTCGACCCCACTTAGCCGCGCGTAGACCGGGACGCCCCCGCTTGCCGGATCGATATTTGCGCCGGTGCGCTCGATGGTCGCCTCGGCGGTGATGGTGCGCGGACCCACAGTCCACACCACCCGCGCCGGCCGGCCCTGGAGCTCGCCTTCGTCGAGCAAGCGCCCGAACTGGGCGTCGGACAAGTTGACGTGGACCTCCAACAACTCGGCGGCGACCAGGCGTGCAACCCGGTCGTTGACCGAAAGTCTCTTTCCCACGGCGGCCGAGGTATCGGCCAGGAAACCGTCGAACGGCGCGAGTAGTCTGGTACGGTCGAGGTCACGGTTCGCCCGCCGCACACCGACTTCGAGACGATCGATTATTGCGTTCTGTTGGGCAAGCTTGGTGGCCCACCCATCGAAGGCATTGCGGCGCACTACGACGGCCTCGCGTTGGCGGCTGAGGGCCAGCCGGGCGTCGTCGAGCGCTTTCTGAGAGACTGTGCCGCGCTCGCGCAGGACCTCGAATCGTGTGACGTCGTCGGCGATCATGCCGGCCTGCTCGATCTCACGATCGAGGGCCTCGGATTCGGCGTGACCGCTGGCAACAATCTCCTCGGCGCGAGCCCGGGCCTCGGCCAGTTGCGCCGTACGCTCGTCCAATAGCGCCTGAGTGTCGAAGGGGTCGATCGCTACCAACAACTCACCCTTGCGCACCGAGCCACCTTCGAAGAAATCCTCGCCGAGCGCCACGACCGGTCCCGCCACCAGCGCCCGCATCTCGACCTCGCGGCCGGCGATCACCTCGCCGAAGACAGTCATGTCGGGCTGCAGCTCGCCATAGGCGACCTCAACCGTCTCGACCACCCACTGCCGCTCTTCCGGGGGTGCGCGCGCAAGCTCGGGCCGGTTGGTCATGAGGAGGGCAGCGATCGCGATGCTCGCGGTCAGGACGACGATGGGCAACACGATGCGCATGTTCCGCCTCACTGGCCGGCCGGCGGTGCATCGGCGCCGGTTTGCAGTCCGAGCGAGGCCAGGACCGAGCAGCCCACGGCATCGACAATGCGTTCGAAGCGCTTAGGGGTCACCTCGTCCCAGCCGAGCCGGGTCTGAATCACGCGGCGCCCCGGTCCGAAAACCACACATTGGCCGATGACGGCGTGGGCGAGGATGCGAACCGATTCGTCATCGGCGGCGGCGTGGCGGGCCGCCGCGACCAGCTCGCAGACGGCGTCATGAACAGGGTCGATATGGCCGGCCATGACGTCGTCGAACGCCACCGAGGGCTTGTTGATCTCGCGCAGCATGATCTGCATCCGCCCGCCCGGGAGCTCGGTCAGTACCTGCGCCGCCAACATCCGCCGGACGAAGGCCAGCGCGACGCGAGCGAGGGTGGCCCGGTCCGCGCCGGCGCGCAGGATCCCCGACCGGATATCGTCGATCAAGGCGCGGCGCAGCGGTTCGGTCTCGCGCAGCATGCGCGCGATCACCGCACGGTAGAGGCCCTCCTTGCCGTCGAAATAGTAGGTGATGGCCGAGAGATTGACGCCCGCGGCCCGGGTCAGCGCCCGCGTTGAGACATCGGCGTAGCCGCGCTCGGCGAACAACTTTGCCCCGGCCGCCAGCAGCCGCTCCGCCGCGCTGCGGCGCCCCTGTCCAGCGCCCGCGCCGGGTTCGGAGCGTTGCGCGTCCTCGGCGTCGAGCACGCTCTCGATCGGGCTCACGCCCGCGCTAGCCATTTGCCCCCGGCTCCTTCAGCCCATAAAAATCAAACGTTTGAACTAGACATGGCGCGCCCCCCATTTGGTGTCAAGTTTGTAATCTTTGCCGGCCCCGCGAAATTCACCGAAAGTCGCGCGTAGCAAGGGCTTCGGCGCATCACCAGGTAGACGGCTTGAGAAAGCCGGCCTATTCTTGAGACTTCTGACTCCGTCGGGCCACCCATGCCGCAAAACCCAACACCTAGGGAGATGATCGAACGGCTGGTCGGCTTCGACACGACCAGCCGGGAATCGAATCTCGAGCTAATCGGCTTCATCGCCGAGTACCTCGGCGGGCACGGGATCGAGAGCGAGATCATCCACGACGAGAGTGGGCGAAAGGCCAACCTGCACGCGGTGATCGGGCCGGTCCGCGACGGCGGCGTCGTCTTGTCGGGGCACACCGATGTGGTCCCGGTGGACGGCCAGGCATGGCGCTCCGATCCGTTCGTCGTGCGCGAGGCGGACGGTCGGCTCTACGGCCGAGGCACCGCGGACATGAAGAGCTTCATCGCCATCACGCTGGCCCTGGTGCCCGAGTTCCTCGCCCGCGACCTACGTGTGCCGATCCACCTCGCGTTCTCCTACGACGAAGAGGTCGGCTGCCTGGGTGCCCTTCGCATGGTGCCGCGGATCGTCGCCGGTGCCGCGGTTCCGGCGGTGGTCATCGTCGGCGAGCCGACCGAGATGACGGTGGTGAACGCGCACAAGGGCTTGCGCGGGTTCAGTACCACCGTGACCGGGCTCGAGGCACATTCGAGCGCGACCCACGTCGGCGTCAGTGCGGTCTCGGCCGCGGCCGAGCTGATCTCGCATCTGCGCGAATTGGCCGAGGAGATGGTGGGGAGGGCCGAGGCCGACAGCCGCTTCGATCCGCCCTATACGACGATCAACGTCGGCACCGTCGCCGGCGGCACCGCGCTCAATATCATCGCCAAGGAGTGCACCTTCGCGTGGGAATACAGGCTGGTCCCGGGTGACCCCGAAGACGAGATCATCAACCGCTTCGAGGCCTATGCCCGCGACACCGTGGTGCCGCGCATGCAGGCGGTTTCAGAGACCACCTCGATCGTCACCGAAGAGCGCGCGCGGGTCCGGCCGCTGGTGCCCGAGGACGGCTCGCCGGCCGAGACTCTGGTCCTGGCGCTGGCGCGCAAGAACGCGTGCGGCGCGGTTTCCTATGGCACCGAGGCCGGCATTTTCCAGGGCGCGGGCATCCCGAGCGTCATCTGCGGGCCCGGCTCGATCCGCCAGGCACACAAACCCGACGAGTTCATTGCGCTCTCCGAAATCGAGGCCTGCGCCGCCTTTGTGCGCCGGCTCCTCGATCATCTCGCCACGACCTGAGCGCGACGCTATCTCAGATATTTCGCAAGGTGCTCGCGAATCCGCGCCTCGAGCTGGGCGTTGAGGTCGACCATCAGGGCCTCGGTCATCTCGAAGAAGACGGTGCGCCGCTCGTTCACCGTGATGTCCTTGGACACGCTTTGCGTGCGCGTCGCCGTGGCTTCGACGTGGGCGTCGCGAAAACCGCGATCGGAACGGATCTCGAGGACCACGTCCAGGACGCCCTCGTAGCGCTCCGATTGCTCATCGGTGAACGCCCCCTTGAGCCCACTCTCGCGCTCGAGTGCGGTTTCGGTTACGCCGGCCTCGTGCACGATGAAGCGGGCCCAGCCGGCGTCACCGACCGCCTGGATGCGGTCCTGGGCCCAGCGCTCGGCGGCCGCGGCGGGCGTCGTCGGGAAGGTATGCTCGACGTTGGGCGCGGCGAGTGGCGGCTCGTACGCGACGACGATCTCGAACCGCGCGACATCGAGCCGGATGGCGCCGAGATGGCCATAGGAGGGCTCGGGAAACTGAGGGGTCGGGGGCGGCGGCGCACAGGCCGCCAGAGCCAGCACCAGCGGCGCTAGGAACCCAAACGATGCGCGATTCGCCCAACGCATGACGTGCTATCTTGATCGCACGGCGCGCGGTTTACAAGCGCCCTCGCCGACCTCACGATAGACACCACGCGAGCACCCCTTTCTGCGCGTGCAGGCGGTTCGCCGCTTCGTCCCAGACCACGCTCTGCGGCCCGTCGATTACCTCTGCGCTTACCTCGCGCCCGCGGTGCGCCGGCAGACAGTGCATGAAGATTGCGTCGGGCTTTGCCAACGCCATCAGCCGCGCATCGACACGGTATGGGACCAGCCGATCGCCGACGTCGGGCCGCGTCTCCTTGCCCAGCGATTCCCAGGTGTCGGTGACCACACAATCGGCGTCCGCCAGCGCCTCTTCGGCGCTTTCGGCCAGCACGATCCGCCCGCCCTCGCGGGCCGCCCAATCGAGCGCGACGGCGGGTGGCTCCAGGCCCTCGGGACAGGCAAGCCGAAGCTCGAATTCGAAGCGTACAGCGGCGTGAATCCACGAGGTGGCGACGTTATTTCCGTCGCCCGACCAGGCGATCGCACGGCCCGCGATGGGCCCCCGATGTTCCTCGAACGTCATCACGTCGGCCATCAGCTGGCAGGGGTGGGTGCGGTCGGTCATGCCGTTGATCACGGGCACCTCGGCATGCGCGGCAAGCTCGGCCAGCGTCTCGTGATCGGCGGCGCGAATAACGATGACATCGGCGTAGCGCGAGAAGACGCGCGCGGTGTCGGCGACGCTCTCGCCGCGCCCCAAGTGGAGGTCGTCGCGATTCAACACCAGCGAGTGGCCGCCGAGTTCGTGCATGCCGACATCGAAGGAGACCCGCGTACGGGTCGAAGGGTGCTCGAAGATCATGACCAGTACCCGGCCCGCCAGGAGGTCACTGCCCTTCGCCGCGGCCTTCAGCGCCGCGGCGCGGTCGAGGATGCCGCGGAGCGTCGCGGTCTCCAGCGCATCGAGGTCGAGAAAATGTTTCGGCCCGCTCATTGGCCGAGCTCAGCGCATACGCTGGTCAGGATCTCCAGCGCTTCGTCGATGTGCGCGTCCTCGACGTCGAGCGGTGGCGCGAGCCGCACCACGTTGTCGGCGGCGATCACGGTCAAGAGCCCGTTGGCGCGCGCCGCCTCGATCACGTCGGTGTTGGGGCAACGGCACTTGAGCCCCAACATCATGCCGCGGCCCCGCACCGTTTCGATGACCCCGCTGTTGGATTTCAGGAGCGTCTGCGCGCCCTGCATCAGACGCTCGCCGCGAGCTTGCACGCGATCGAGGAAGCCCGGTTCGAGGACCAGGTCTAAGACCGCGTTGCCAACGGCCGAGGCGAGCGGATTGCCGCCGAACGTCGAGCCGTGGCTGCCCGCGGCCATGCCGGCCGCGGCCGCCTCGGTAGCCAGGCAAGCGCCCATCGGAAACCCGCCGCCGATGCCCTTGGCCACGGCCATCACGTCGGGCGGGGTGGACTCCCACTCGTGGGCAAACAGCCGTCCGGTGCGTCCCATACCGCATTGGACCTCGTCGTAGAACAAGAGCACGCCGGTTTCGTCGGCGATCTGGCGCAAGGTCCGGAGGAAACCCTCGGGCGCGGCGTTGATCCCGCTCTCGCCCTGTATCGGCTCGATCAGAATGGCGGCGGTCTCGGGTCCAATCGCCGCCCGTACGGCGTCGGCATCGCCCAGGGGCACCTGGTCGAAGCCCTCGACCTCGGGCTCGAACCCCGCGAGGTGCTTGGCCACCTTGCCCGCCGCCAGCGTCGCCAAGGTGCGTCCGTGGAAAGCGCCGGCGAAGCTGATCACGCGGTAGCGTTCGGGGTGTCCGGTCGCATCGTGGTGCTTGCGCACCACCTTGAGGCCGCACTCGACGGCCTCGGCGCCGGAGTTGCAGAAGAACACGGTGTCGGCAAATGTGGCCTCGACCAGGCGTTTGGCCAGCCGCTCTTGCTCGGGAATACGATAAAGATTTGAGACGTGCCAGAGCTTGCCCGCTTGCGCTGTCAGCGCGGCGACGAGGTGGGGATGGCCGTGGCCAAAAGCGGTGACGGCGATCCCCGAGCCGAAGTCGAGATAGCGTCGCCCGTCCACGCCGTAGAGGTAGGCGCCCTCGCCGCGCTCGAAGGCAAGGTCGATACGGCCGTAGGTCGGCATATCGGCGGAGATCACCGCAGCAATCCTTCTTCGGCGCCCAGCGGCGCCCGTGAAAATCGCGAAAGGCGCGGAGTATGGAAACCGACCCGCCGGCTGTCAATCGAGCTCGGCGAGGCCGGTGGGCGCGGCCCTAGGCTCTAATGTCTAGGCGTAGCGATCAACGACAAGAGCAAGGCTCTGTTTCAAGCCTCCCCGGTATCGGAACTATTGCAGCGACCGGGGGGCCGAACTTCCTTCGGTCGTGATGTGGATATCTTGCGTATGGTCGCCATAATAGGTGCCGGCGCAGTTCATGTTCACAAACTGTACCCGCAGATGCCAGGTCCCGGCCCGCTCCGGCACGCCGACGATGTTTCCATCATCGATGTATAGCCCCGGCGGCAACGCTCCGGTGACGATTTCCGTAGCGTCAATGTACCAATCGCCCCCCGTGCAGTGGGCCAAGGGACTCCATTCGACCGGCAAGCCAACATATCCCTGCAGGTCTCCGGTGCAATAGGAAGCGTCGTAACATTCGAAGCCCATGTTACCGTACCAGCCGGCGCCCTCGTGCTCCCAGGCTTGGGCTTGCGGCACCATCGGTCCGTACCCCGACAAGGCGATCAAGACCGCGACCACCGCGCCAATCCGACGATACGATCGAGTCGTTTTCTCCAAAGTCATCGTTCGGGTACCCCTCTGGTCAAGAAGACAGCCGCTCTCGCGTCGCCGGACGGCGCCTATTTCGGCAAATCGATCGCGACGGATTGGATCCGCCGATCGAGGCGTACCAGAACCTCTTCGGTGAGGTCGGGGACGGCGGGCGTGCCGAGGATCGCCGATCGGGGCAAAACCATCGCCAAGCCCTGCTCCCCCGTGATCTCGTCGACGACCTGCCCAATCGCAGCCGCAATCCTCCGCAACGCGTCGCGCAGCGCATCATCCAACCTGCCCTGGCGTGCAACGCTTCGCTCTGACGAGCCGCCGCGCGTTCCCGCAATTCCAGCAAGCGAAGCTGGTAGGCATCGTCCGACAGGCTCGCGCGATCGACAAGGATGCGCTCGTACGACTCGGTAATGCCCTGCATATTGGCTTCGGCTTCCTGTTGGTATTCGGCTTGCACCCTCTCGATTCGCACGCGGACGTCGTTGGCGGCGGCCGAGTTCTCCATGAGAAACTGCACGTCCACTACGGCAATGCCCGCGGCGGCCGATTGGTCCTGGGCCGAAGCGACGTGGACACCGGCAACCAGCGTCATGACCGACAGCGCCGCGGCCAACGCCATGATCCTCCGGTTCACCTCCATACTCCGGGCCTCGTCGCCCTAGAACCGACCCTCGCCGGTCAGCAGCCACTTCAACTCCTTGTCGAGGCCCGGGGTCCGCTTGACCCGCACGCTCGCGGCCTCCTGCCAGTACCAGGTCCGTCCGCCGGGGTAGGGCTGTACGTACGGGTTTTCTCGAAACAACCAGTTCGGGATCGGCGGCTTCGTCTCACCGCGGTAGAAACTCGGAAAATCATAGTGTGAGCCCGTGGGCGACTGCGCTTGGGAGCGCGAGCGGAGCACGCGATCGAGCTGTTGGGCCGACGGCGGCTTCTTGGCAAGGCCGGCCTGCAAACCGGCTTTCGCGGCCCCGCCACGGCCAAGGACTGCCTGCGATACCGCCAGGGCATCGTCCAATATGAGGGGCAGCGAAGCGATGATGAAGGCGTCACCGACCCAGGCGCGATGCATCGGGTCGTTCCACCAGGCCTGAGCTTTGACCCGCCACTCGGCGTCCGGGTCGGTGTAGAAGTAGTAGGCCGAAACCAGCTTCCGCCAGGCCGCCACGGCCTTGTGGCGGCGCCCGGCCCGGGTCACCGTGTGCCGCCAGCCACGCGTCACCTCGGCCCGGGCCAGCCGCCTCTGGCGTTCCGCCTCGGCCAGGGCCTCGGCCTCCTGCCGCAGTCGCTCTGCCTCGGCCTGGGCCGCAGCCTCCTGCCGCTCACGCTCGGCCGCAGCCTGGGCCTCGGCCTCTTGCCGCTCGCGCTCCGCCTCCTGGGCGCCGTAGTCGGCCTCGGCCTGTCGCTCCAGGGCCAGACGCAGGTTGGCGAGGACGGTCGGATCATCGGGACTGTACTCAAGAGCCAACTGGAAATAGCGGATGGCATTGGCCCAGTCTCCATACTGGAAGGACTCAATCCCGCGGTCGTTCGCCTCATGCATCGCCATCTCGAGTTGCTGCTGCAACTCCTGCTGCGTCGGCCCCGAGGGTTGGTCGGGCGTCGAAGTCCCGCCCCCACCGCCGCCGCCGCCGCCACTGGGCCCATCGTCGCAGAGGGCCACGCAACCGCTCGGCCCAACGTCCTGAGCGAGGGTGGAATGAATGCCGAGAAACACCATCGCCACGGCAAGCACGGCACCGCGGCCGAGCCGCCAAAGCAGCACTTGGTCGAAGCAACCCCGATAAACGTCCAGCGAACGCGGGATCACAGAATCTCCCACCCTCGGTGTACGGGATCGCGGCGAGGCACGTCCGACGCCGCTCTCACACCGGCCACTCACATCCTTCAACTTCGTACCGCGGGCATGGCTAGCGAGCACTGATATGGATCAATGGGCCCGGGTTCGGTCGTGGATCAGGGCGGCGGTCTGTGGCTCGCCGCACACCCGGGGTCGGCGCGAGGCTCAGGTCTTGAGTTTGTAACCGCGGGCAAACATCAGGTAGCAGCAGAGCCAGAGCGCGGCGTCGATGGCGGCGACAACGGCGGCGCCGAGGATTACGGAGCTGTCGGATTCG
>PVBE012441039.1_pt1 | contig 19331 bp, 19 predicted proteins | sample 1631181 | NCBI WGS metagenome assembly PVBE01 (sample SAMN08397723, study PRJNA350692) | Marine metagenome, whole genome shotgun sequencing project. | isolation source: water | place: Pacific Ocean | collected 2012-04 | reverse complement strand
CCTTGAGTCCGGACGATACTGAAGCTTCGGTAGTTTTTGTTATTGACGAGGGGCCCCGCTATACCCTTGGCGGCATCACTGCGGAGTTTGTTTCACCTGAGGGGTACGAACCAGTTTTCACCGTCGAGCAATTGAAAGGTCTTGTCCCTATGAAAGAGGGTGATGTGTATCGTCAAATAGACGTGCATGATGCTATCCAATCAATCAACCGCGCGTATGGTGTCCTGGGCAGAATTGTCAATGTAGACCCAAGGCAACAAGCAATTACCCGTGCACGTAAAAATATGTTCGGCGGCCGAAATTCAATCGAGCAAGAGGTTGCCACTGCAATTCCATATCATGCTGAACCCGGTGTAACGATAGATATTGTTTTTATGATTGAAGAAGGTGTCCCCACGAAGGTTGGACTCGTCGAAATTAAAGGCAACTCCATTACGAAGGATAAAGTAATTCGAGGGCGCCTTGGGTTGAAGCCCGGCTATCCCTTCGATATGCAAGAGGCAAACCGTTCAGAAGCGCGTTTAATGAATACGCAACTTTTCAATAAGGTTACGATGACCGTTCAGCCGGAGGAGCCCGACAATCTAGGCTATCGCGACTTACTTGTTGAAGTAGATGAACGTCAAACCGGCTCGTTTAATTTTGGGCTTATGGCAGGTAGCGACTCTGGGCTCTATGGAAACATTTCGATTACGCAGAATAATTTTGACGTTGCCGATTTGCCTGAAAGTTTTGAGGAGTTTTGGCAACGAAAAGCATTTGTTGGCGCAGGGCAGCAGTTCTTTATGGCATTTCAACCAGGCGATGAACTTTTTAATTATGAAGTGGGTTTGACAGATCCTCGGTTTTTAGAGACGGACTATACTGTTGGTGGTCGAGCGGGTTACAACAGGCGACAATACAACGACTACACGGAGGCAACTGTCTTTGGGAAGGCAAATGTCGGTCGCCGTTTTGGTGATATTTGGTATGCAAATCTGCTTATGGATCTTGAGAGAGTTAAACTGACAGATATCAACAACAATGTTCCTGTCGAAATATTTAATGACCGAGGTCCTGCAACAGTTGATTCAATGGGTATCTCCTTTGTGCGAAGTACACTTGAGCCTAAGATGAATCCATCTCAAGGTTCTCGATTCAAGTTTGCCGTTAATCAGTTCGGTATTCCGGAAGGCGACTATTCATTTACAAAAACATATTTGACCTACACGTCCTATTTTGCGATGGACAGAGACTTCCTCGGTCGGTACTCGACGTTACGATTAGATTCTAGGGTCGGCTATTGTTTTAATGGAACATCACCCACGTTCAAAAGATTTTATATGGGCGGCCGCAACTGCCGTGGTTTTGATTATAGAACTATTTCACCTAAGGGCACACGTCGATTCATAAGCAGTGATCCAGATGTTCCAATTGGTGGTGACTGGGAATTCTTTCTCGGTGCTCAATATGAATTCCCAATTCTTGACAAATTTTTATCGGTGGTCTTTTTCTGCGATAGTGGCACCGTCCTGGAATCTCCAGGCTTTGATGATTACCGCGTAAGCGTAGGTACTGGTGTTCGTCTTCATATCCCACAACTTGGGCAGGCCCCACTGGCCTTTGATTTTGGGTTTCCGATTGTCAAGCAAGAATCTGATAAAAAGAAAATGTTTAGTTTCAGCGTACAGTTACCCTTTTAGACCTTGTACTTCCAATAAGAATATCACATACAATTACGTAATACTCTTTCTACACACTTCGATTTGAAGGAAAAAACTATGTGTACTACACTAACAAATTACCGTAAGACTTGGATAATAACAATCGCAACAACGCTGTTTCTTGCTGCGGGCTATGCAGCAGTTGCTGCCTCATCACACATGCGACCCCCAACGGTAGTAGTTACGTTTGATTTGGACAAAGTTCGAGGAGATTTGACCGAACGTGCCGACGCAATTGCAAAAATAGAAGGTTTCGTGAATAAGATTAATGATGAAATGCAAAAGAAAATCGAGAAGATTAAAGTAATTGACGAGAGTTTGAAAAACGCATCAGACGATGACCGAAAAATTCTTGAAGAGGAAGGAAATCAACTAATTCTTGAGCTAAATAGTTATCAACGATTTGCTGATTCACGAATCGACATCGAACGTGCGCTCATGTACCGCAATCTCTACTTGCAAATTCAAGCAGCAGTGGATGAGATTGCTCAAGAAAACGGATATGACCTTGTGCTTATTAGTGATAACGCTCGTGATATCGGCGTGAATCCAGAGTTGGATATTCCACGCGAGTTCCAAGTCCGAGAGCAAATAAGACAAAAACGAATTATGTTTACAAGCAACCAAATTGATATCACAGAACAAATTGTGACCCATATGAACCTTGCTTGGGAAAAGAAATCGAACGAGTAAGTGTGAAAGGAATGAGATGAAACATTGTACGTATAAACAACTAAATATCCTTTGTGTTGCAGCAATTGTTGCAATAGGAGCCATGGTATGGCAGACACACGCTTTGCGGCGGTTTGCGCCAGTAGAACCCGCAGTGTTCGTATCAGTTGATTTCGAACGAGTCTTCCTCTCTTTGGAAGAAAGAGCATTCGAATTGGCAAATAATCAAGCAAGACTTGATGCCATGGATGAAGATCTTGCGGCAAGGCGCCGACATATAGACAGTTACGAAATTGAATTTGAGCTGTATCAACCCGGCTCTCCTAAATATAAAGAACTTGAGCAAGACCGCCAGTTGGAACTCATTGAGTGGGAAGCACAAAGCGATTACCGCGCCCTTCGTGCAGCGAGTGGATTGTCAAAAAGTTTAAGGAGCGTGTACAAGCATATTCGCGAAGCTTCTGCCGAACTCGCTCAACAAAATGGTTGGGATTATGTTTTTGTGAACGAGACCGTTGTTGAACTACCTGAGGGCGACAATATTGACATGGGCGCTGTTATAAGCGCAAGACGAATGTTGTATGCGAATGCAGCAATGGATGTTTCTGATCAACTCATTGAATTTATGAACGCTTCCTTCGATGAGATGGCGGTTCGCTGAGCAATCAAATGGCATCAACGGAACATACAGCTCGCACCATTGCGGAAGCGGTCGGCGGAACTATAGACGGTCCTGAAGATATCGTTTGCAGTGGGGTCTCTTCGGTGCACGATGCCTCAAGTGGTGACCTGACGTTCATGGTCAATGCAAAATACACAAAGAGTTGGAGGAACTCAAAGGCATCTATCGGTATCGTGCCCAACGGTGTTCAGGTCCCAGATCACGATCCGACCACGAGAACGTTACTGTGGGTTGAAGACGCAGACGTTGCGATTGCACATGTCCTCTCACTCTTTGCTTCAGCACCAGATCTTCCTCCATCCGGGATTGATGCGACTGCGGTGATTGCACCTTCTGCAACATTAGGTGAGGGAGTGCAAGTTGGGCCAGGTGTCATTATTTGTGATGACGCGAACGTTGGTGATGGTGTAATAATTGATGGTAATGTTCGGATTGGCCGAGGGGCGAAAGTCGGAGCACATACAACCTTGCACGCTAATGTTGTCTTAGGTCACGACTGTGTTATCGGCGAACACTGCATATTGCACGCTGGCGTGGTGATTGGGACAGATGGCTTTGGATATTGTCAGAGTGAAGACAAGTCTCATCTTGTAAAAATACCACATATTGGGAACGTCCTCATTGATGATTATGTTGAACTTGGCGCGAACACCTGTATAGATAGGGGGAAATTTTCGATGACTAAGATAGGAAAGGGTACAAAAATCGATAATCTCGTGCAAATCGGGCACAATTGCATTATTGGATCACACTGCGTCATTTCGGCAACGACAGCCATTGCTGGCTCGGTTCAAATTGGGAATTGGGTTCAAATTGCTGGAAATGTGGGCATTGTTCCCCACGTTGTTATCGGAGATGGCGCAAAAATAGGGGCAAAAGCTGGTGTGATAAACGATATACCTGCTGGCGAGACGTGGATGGGGCTTCCGGCGAGCCCGCTGCAGGATGGTTTGCGTCAATGGTCCGCAACTCGTAAACTGCCCGGAATCCTCGCCGAATTACGCCGAGGCAACAAAGAGAAGTAATCACCCCCAATTCGGGTGTGTCTTAAAGTATGACAGACGCAAAGCAAAAAGCCAATAGAATCGACGAGACTGCGCCACTGCATGTTCCCATGCAGCAAACGCTTGCAAGACCAGTTTCAGTGAGTGGAAAAGGGTTGTTACTTGGGAAACCGGTAGATCTTGTCATCGTTCCAGCCTCTGCTGGCCAGGGCATTGTGTTTGAACGAACGGATATAGAGCCAAAGATGCAAATATCTGCACTGGTTTCAAACTCCGTAAGCCGAGCTCGACGTACAACACTCTGTAGCGGGGATGTGACAATCGAGACAGTTGAGCACCTTATGTCAGCACTGTCTGGTCTTGGTATTGACAACGCTGTAATTCGTATTGACGGACCAGAAGTCCCTTGTGGCGATGGGTCATCAATGCCGTTCGTTGAAGAAATTCTAGCCGCAGGAACTGTCGAACAAGATTTGCCTCGGCGAATGTTGAAAGTGACAGAACCAATTTGTTTGCAAGAAGGTGATGCGATGATTGCTGCATTCCCATCCCATCAAATTGGCTTGCATATTGTCTATGACCTTGATTACGGCGAAGCGTCTTCACGGATTGAACGGCAAACCCAAGCGTGGAACAGTGCGAGTGGAACGTATGCCACAGATGTAGCTCCTGCACGAACATTTAGTTTAGAAGAAGAGGCGAAAGCGTTGCAATCGCAGGGGATGTGCACCCACCTCTCCCCATCAGATGTCCTTGTCATCGGTGAAAATGGTCCAATTGACAACACCTTTCGATTCGACAATGAACCAGTGCGACATAAAATTCTCGACATTATTGGCGATCTCTATCTTTGTGGAGCGCCAATACAGGGGCGTATTGTCGCAAGTCGTTCGGGGCACACACTTAATCGTAAGCTTTGTAAAGCAATTCTTGAACAAGACAAATCGGCGAACCGAAAAACACTTACATCTAGCGGCTCAGCAATGGACGTGCGTGAGATTCAACGCATTATGCCACATAGATATCCGATGCTCCTTGTTGACCGAGTAGTTGAAATGGATGGTGATGAAAAAGCAATCGGCGTAAAGAATGTCACTATCAACGAGCCATTTTTTCAAGGACATTATCCAGGAACTCCAATTATGCCAGGCGTTTTAATTGTTGAAGCGATGGCTCAACTTGGCGGGCTCCTTATGAGCCGAAAATTAGAGCACACGGGCAAATTAGCTGTGCTTTTAAGTTTGGACAAAGTAAAATTACGACATCCGGTCATGCCCGGCGACCAACTGGTTCTTGAAGCGATAGCAATTCGGGCGGGGGTAAGGACCGCTGCGCTGCAATGCAAAGCATTTGTTGGCTCTCGCCTTGCCGCAGAGGCACAAATTCGGTTTATGATGGTGGATGCAGAGCAAGATTAACGATGTCGAATATACACCCAACAGCAATTATTGATGGAACAGCAACTATCGCAGACGATGCAATCATTGGGCCTTATTGTGTGGTAGGCCCAAACGTACGCATTGGTTCGCAAACGCGTCTCATCAATCATGTGACGATCCAGAAAGACACGGTTATTGGTGATGGCAACCAACTCTATCCATATTGTGTTATTGGCGGCGATCCACAGGACAAAAAGTTTAACGGTGAGACGACAACGCTTGAAATCGGCGATCGAAATCAAATTAGAGAGCACGTTACGATTCATCGTGGAACAGAAAATGGTGGGGGTGTGACACTTGTTGGAAACGATAACTTGCTTATGGTCGCATCTCACGTAGCGCACGATTGTATATTAGGAAATGATCTTGTAATAGCAAATCAAGTAATGCTCGCTGGGCATATTACTGTTGAGGACTGTGCTACGATTGGTGGCGGCGCTGGCATTAACCAGTTCGCTAGAATTGGTCGGTGTTCTTACGTTGGCGGACTTGCGCGGATAACTCGTGATGTTCCACCATATATGATTGTCGAAGGGACTCCTGCGGAGGTTCGTGCAGTGAACATTGTTGCTATGTTGCGTCGCGGATATCCAGAAGTGCAAATTGATGCAATGAAGGAGGCACACCGAAGACTATTCAAAGAGAACGGTGGTCCACTTGCGCAAAAAATGGTAGAACTTCTTGCCGAGCTCGGGGAACATGACCCAATTCAAATGCTCTGCGATGCATTGGTTGCGTCTGCAGCAGGGAAACACGGTCGGTCAAACGAAAAAATTCAGAACGCGTAATTACCTCTTTTTTATCTTTGCACCCCCGCGCCTTTGCGCCCAATCCCCAATCGTCCAGAATCTGGAACCGGCAAGTAAACTGAAAAGACGACCGTTACAATAAACTCTCACGTGGGATTGTTTTTACTCATCGTCCTCGCCAAATAGGTACTGTTCAAATTCATCATCATCATCATCAAATGATTCTTCTCCCCCTTCATCGGCGGTGTCCTGATCCTCATCGTCGTCCTCAAGGTCAGGGTCGATTTCAACTTCTATAAGGGGTTTCTCATCTTCTTTGTCCCCATCGTCGTCGTCCCATTCCTCCATGGAGGTTGTTTGTGGCTGTACTTGGAGCGAATGGATAGGAGCAAAATGCATAGCAAAATCGTTCGAATCAAAGGCGAATCCCGTAGTTTGTTCTATGAGAGGAGTTTGTAAGGGCATAAGCATTTCCGTATTTTGCGTATTGATATCGAAATTTGGGAAATTGTCAAGTTGAGGGTCTGATAATTATGTATTTTTTTTATAAAAATCACTTCAGAAGAAAAGATGATGAATGTTTATGGTTATCGGGTCGATGCTTTATTAGCTCAATGTCAAACGCTCCACGAACCTGTCTCAGATAGGTGGGGTAGTAGATACGAAATAGATATGTATAAATGTAATAAATCAATCTCTTGTGATGTAGCAACCATACAACGTTCAGAACGCGTGACGTGGCTGCTTGGCGGTGTGGTGTTTCTGAGCATAGCTGATTTAGTGTTGACATTGTCGTATCTCACATCGGTTGGCATGAGTGAGGGAAATCCAATCGCACTCTGGTTGCTTCAAACAACAGATTCGATTTGGCCACTCGCTATCTATAAGGGAATTACAGTGGCGGTTTGCGTAACTCTACTGTACTGGAATCGACAAAAGCGGCAGAGTGAATTGGCTTCGTGGTGTGCGTTGATGATTCTCGCAGCACTGACGTTCTGGTGGAATCAGTATTCCCACTACCAACCAATGTTGCCTTTGGCCGAGGATCACATAGTGATGATTGGCGACACATTTGAACAGCCTTGTAGTGTCGATAAGTTCCCAAACTCGAGGCAATAGCAACAAGGCACAAACAGAGTGCCTCTGGTTTGGTACAGTAGTGGCATGATTCGATGGATTATGATAGTTTTAATAGCGGTTTCATCTTTTGGCTGTAACGTTCGCAAGCCAGTAGCACAATACAACAAAATGACAGTAACCCAATCAACCTCTGAGGCGATTGCTTTAGCGGTTGAGTTTGAAGTTTTTAATACGAATGATGAACCACTGAAACTGATGATGTATGAATATACAGTGAACGTTCACGGTGCAACTTGCTATAGGGGGCTTGCCTCCGCTGAGCAGACTGTTCCGAGATGGTCTTCTACTATGCAGACAATACCTGTTGTTATTCGACGTGATGTGCTCGATGGACAGGATGTGATTGCGTGGAGTTTGCATGGCTCACTTGGCTATATACCCACAAAAGAAGTCTCTATTACTTTGCTTGAAGCGAATATATGGAAACCGACCACAACTGTCAGGGCAAACGGGCTATTGGAATTGCCAGAGATAGCCAACTAATTGCTATAACTAAACCATATAACCGGAATCCGTCGCATGACCGGCTGTTGTTATTTACGAGTTGTGAAGTTGTTCAAATGGCGCCCCGATGAAAGTGCAATGGATATAGAGCTTATTCTTGCATTTGCCTCTGAGCATGGCGCATCGGATATACACCTTGTCTCCGGAGAGCCCCCAATCATCCGAGTTGACACAGGATTAGTTACCTTAGACCAGCCCAAACTTAATCCAGAGGAAATGAATAATCATCTTGCAGAAATGCTTACTCAACAACAATTGGCCACTTTACATGAACAGCAAGATGTTGATTTATCGTGGGCAACGTCAGCTTGCCGGTACAGAGTTAATGTACATATGCAATGTGGAATGCCCGCAATCGCGATGCGAACAGTTAAAACAAAAATACCTGCACTTGAATCCTTAAATCTTCCTCCATCAATCGCACCGCTTGCAGAGTTGCCCCGTGGCTTGGTTCTTGTTACGGGCGATACTGGTTCAGGCAAATCAACAACCCTTGCCTCGTTACTTGAGCGAATCAATACATCGAAACACCGGCACATCATTACACTTGAAGATCCTGTCGAGTATACATTTGATTCAAAAGGATGCTTGGTTGAGCAACGTGAACTTGGAAGAGATATGCCCAGTTTTGCCTCAGGACTAAAACATGCACTTCGACAAGACCCAGATATCATTTTAGTTGGTGAGATGCGTGATTTGGAAACAACATCACTCGCAATTTCAGCAGCAGAGACGGGACATCTTGTTCTTTCAACTTTGCATACAGTGAATGCATCGCAAACGGTTGAACGCATAGTCGACATGTATCCAGCAAACCAGCAATCACAAATTCGTTCCATGCTCGCAAATACATTAAAAGCGGTCATCTCACAAACACTTCTTCCCAAGATAGGTGGAGGCATGGTTCCTGCAGTTGAAATTTTATTGTGCGACCCAGCCGTTCGTAACATTATTCGCGAAGCTCGTACTTTTGAAATAGCAAACGTTATCGAAACAAATAGTCGCAAGGGAATGGTTTCAAGAGACGCTTCCATTGCGACGCTTGTTTTTAATGGGCTTGTCGAAAAGAGTATCGCAATCGCAAATTCAACCGATCCTCAGAGATTACAAATGACTTTAGCCGCATAAGGAACAGCATATGCCAACGTACCGCTACGAATTACAACAAGAAAGCGGAGATCTGTTGGTCGGCCAGTTAGCGGCACAATCCGCTTCTGGTGCTGCTCTTGCATTAAAACCTCGTGGGGGCAGAATAGTTCGGCTCATTCCATTAAATAATGTGGAACTAAGTGTATGGAGGAAAGTGTGGATTGGGCTTAATGCAGGCAATGGACCATCGAAGAAAGATATTTTGGATTTCACGACACAACTTGCTGTTATGGTTCGTGCTGGCATTAGTTTAAGAGTTGCTATTGGAGGCATCTGTGAACATGTTGAAAACGACAAATTTAAATCTATTTTAAGATCGATTATTGAAGATATTGAAGCGGGATGTACTTTTTCAGATGCAATTTCAAAGTACCCCAAACTATTTTCTCCTTTGTACGTCAATATGGTGAAAGCGAGCGAATTGTCTGGATCATTTGGGCATATGCTTGATCGAATTGCGAAGATAATTACACGTCAGATTGAAACAAAGAAGATGATTGTTGGAGCAAGCATTTATCCAGCGGTAATTGGTGGACTTGCAACTGTTGTCACTATTTTCTTATTGACATTTGTGCTGCCTCGTTTTGCAGGCGTCTTTGCAGGCAAAGAATCAATCTTACCTTGGCCGACAATTTTTTTAATGGCGTTGAGCGCTTGGATGGTTCTGTATTGGTGGACCGTTCCAATCGGAATTGTTGTGCTTTTCATTCTTGTGATGCTAGGGAGCAGAACTGCTCGGGGAGGAATTTTGATAGATACGTTGAAGTTGCGTTTTCCCGTTGTTCGAAAAATGTTACGTGCGCTTTATATAATGCGTTCCTTGCAGACGCTAGGTGAACTTGTGAACGCAGGCGTTCCCATGCTTAGTGCGCTTGAAGTGACAGGAAATATAGCAGGAAATCGGAAATACCATGCTTTGTGGGGCGAAGTTGGCAACGGCGTAAAAGACGGTCGAAGAATACATGAAATTCTTAACACAACACCATTGCTCCCTAAGCCAGTCACTCAAATGATTTCTGCCGGTGAAGAATCTGGGAAACTTGGTGATGTTCTCGAGGAAATATCAGAGTACTACGATCGTGTTTTACGAGATGCAGTTAAAACGTTTACAAGTTTGCTTGAACCAACAATGATTGTCCTCATGGGCGGTGTTGTTGGTTTTATTGCGATGGCAATTATTCTTCCAATTTTCAAGATGAGTGCGGTGGTTTCAGGATGAAAAGTCATAGAACTACATCTAGGCGTGGTTTTTGGATTGTTGAATCTGCCGCCGCAATCGCAGTAATTGGAATAGGAGTAGTTGCTCTTGTTGGTTCTCAGCAAGCATGGCATATTCAAACTGTGGCATCAGAGGAACTTGCTACAGGAATGCGTTTGGCAACAGAAATCCGAGAGATGACACTATCGCTTCCAGCGAACGATCCGATTACTGGAAGTACTACTTGGGGAATAGAGTTTGGAGAAATAATTCCACAAGATATTGATGACTTAGATGATTTAGATGATGCAGTATTTACTGACAATGACGGGAGTGGGCCACTTGACGCAACCGGAGCATTGATTGTAGGAATGGATGGATGGGAACAACAAATTACTGTGCACTGTGTTGATCCATTTGATATTACACAAAATGTTGCAGATGGCGCATCAGAGACTGTACGCATAGAGGTTACTGTTTTGTATGGAGGCGAACAAATAACGAGGCTGCCGTGGATTGCACCAAGATGAATAGGTATTACTCGCGTTTTTTCAGTTTACTTGGTGGTAGTACCGTACGAACTGGTAGGAAGTTGTCGAAGAGCCGAAGAGAGAAAAAATGTTCTTGCCGCGGAGACATTCACACAGCAACGGTCACACGTCGAAGCCGATGTATGGGCTGGGCGACCGTCCCGGCGTTGATTATGTTGACCGTTATTGCATCGATTACCGCAGGCATTGCAAGTGTTTCGTGGACCAATGTACGCAGTGCGCAAGCAATGATTGGAATTGCAAAAGCACAATCCGCCGCCGAATCTGGTTTGTCTTTTGCAAGTATTCGCTTACTTGATGAGGTTAACCGTTTCGTTATCGACAGAGGAGTAGTCGACAGCAATCTTGCAGAAAAGCTTTGGAAGGGAACATGGACAGGTGCTGATGGAATTATCGCGGTATCTCCCGGAAATGGATATGTCGTGAGTTCTCCAACTGGAACAGGAATTGTTAACTGTCTGCAAGATGTTTTTGAACAAGTCGATGCGCATTGGATTGAGGTTGTTCCAAGCGATACATTATTGCCAATGTTGACAGAAAGTGACCATGTACTAAATGTCAAGCCAATTGCAATCGATACTTCTGAAGAAACATTTTTTCGTTTGCAGTACGAACTAATTCAAAACACAACTCGAATTTTAGTTACGAGCGTTGGTGAGTTCGAAGGAATTGCAAGAACAATTTCAATGGAATTTGATTTGGATAAGAGAATTGATTACGCACTTATTGCAATGTCTCGGGTGATGTTAGGCAGGAACGTTATTGTCGAGGGACCGATAGGTACACGCTATGGTACTGAATCCAATGAATTAAATTCTGTCTTTGGTGTGCCTCTTGTGATGAAGAGTGATTTTTATGGCATTGATTCAGTAGTTCTTGATGCAGATTTAGCAACATTTAACAACTTGGTTTTGGCAAACGATGTCGATGGTGACAACCGACTTCGCCCAAATCATCCGACTGAAGGTACAGGCATTGGCGGAGCAATTGTAGATTACGATGGGGATCAATATATAACAGAAATGGATTTGTTCCTTTCTCGATACGATCTTAATGGCGATATTGATGTTGTCTACGATCCGATTCAAGCAGCTGTTGCAGGACATACAGGCTTAACGCAAGAATTTTCACAAGATTTACAGCTTGCGAAGTTGATTGATTTTGCAAAGAGCGATCGAAATGAAGATGGCGTTGTTGATAGCAAAGACCAAGAACTTGGATATAACGATGGAATCATTGATGATCGGGATCGATACGCAAAAGTTGATGGATCAATTGGATTTGCCATTTCTGTTTCAGATTGGGAAACGGCTAGCGGTGGATCTTGGCAGGAAAATGTGCAGGGTGCAATTGATTCCGAATTTAATTCGGCGGCATCTCAGTTCTCGCTGCCAGAGGACAGACTTGCGGAACTTACCACTGATATGTTTGCTGGAGCGCAAACTTGGTTTGAAACAGAATCATTGACTGGAATTGTTTTTGGAGATACTTCTAGTGGTCAAGTCGCATCGAATTTAAGCACTGGTGGCACATTTATTCCCGAGGGACAAAACGGATGGGAAGGCGTACCGTTCCAAGCAGATGGTGCGTACGATTGGTATCAGCGAGCACTCTACAAAGATATGTCTTTTAACAATGTACGTATACCCGTTGGAACTAATGCTGTATTTGAAAACTGCACATTTGTTGGAGTTACGTGGGTTGGAACTACTGAAAGTGTAGACGATCCAAATTGGAACTTCGCCGGAGCAATGCAACCTGATGGAACCGGTGGGTACGAAGAACAATTTAGCGGTCTTACCGCTGAATCTGATGGAATGACATACGGTAATACACGGGAAGAGTCAAACAATATTCGTTTTCATGATTGCACGTTCCTTGGTTCAATTGCGGGTGATGTGCCATCTGAATTTACGCACTGGAGAAACAAAGTTCAAGTCACAGGCGAATCTCGGTTTTTTCTTGATCCAGATGACCCGGACGTTGCAGCACAATCAGATGGAGCAGCGTTGCAGGCAATCTTGAATTCAATTGATCCATCTGATAGGGAAGAGATGTCGCGTAGTTCAGTCTTAATGCCAGGTTGGTCTGTAGAAATCGGTACGTTTCAAAATGATGAGACGGTTGGCGTCAAACTAACGGGTACGATAGTTTCTGGTCTTCTAGATTTGCGAGGTGAAGTTGATGTGCATGGTGCAATTCTCTCAACGTATCGACCTGTAGAAGGCGAAGGCGCATTGTTTTACGGTGGTGAAGCGGATGCTTTTAACACAACACTTGGGTACTTCGGACCAGAAGATGGAGATGAAGAAGGCATTGATGATGCAATGAAAACCTTTAGTGGATACGGTCGAGTCTCACTCCGCGCAAACCCAGACGGGCCGATGCCCGATGGTGTGCCATGGCCAATTACTATCGTGCCTGATGGTACAAGTTATCAGGAAGGCTCTTGATGCGTCGTGGATTTACTGTAATTGAATTATTGATTGGTATGGCAATCGCCGCAATTTTATTGACTGGATTATTTGCATCGATTCATTCCTCGGTAGACGCGTACGAACGGTCTGCGGCGGAGGGTGTTAATAGGTTGACATCAAGATTACTTGTTGAACGCATTGCACTACTTATAAGGACTGGGTCTTCATTTGGTCCGTTACCAGCGAACGCAACAATTAATGAAGTCGAAAGTAATACTCTTGAAATCACCACACAAAATGGTCAGAATGTTACTGTCTCATGGAATAGCACAGATGAAACTTTGGAGATGGGCGTTGATGGAGTGAGCGCAACGGTACTTGGCGGCGTGACTCAACTTGTCGGAGGAACAACAATATCACCGTTTTTATTACAGTATGAAAATGGAAGTACTTTGCAACGAGTTACGATTAATCTTGCAGTTGTTCCTGATCCAGAACACGCAACGAGCATGGACGGAGGAGGAGGAGATACCGTTCGACTGACTGCATCAGTGACGCCCCGCGCGCAGTTGTACTAGCAAAATCACTGTGATTTGCTGTTTAGAGCTTCACACGATTTGCAAGTTTGTACGCAGTTAGTGAATCACTTGCTTCAGCAATGACGCGGGCGATTGGCTCAGTATTGCTCGATCTCACATGTAGCCACCCCTCTTCAAAATCAATTCTCAATCCATCGCTATCGTTAAGTTTGTCGTTCGCATATTCTTTTTTCAGTCTATCGATCTCTTTTTCCATTGCTGGAATACCGCCTAACTCTGCGAGGTCAATTGTTTTTTTAATCATCTCATACTTTGGTACGCTGTTTACGATTGTTGAAAGCTGTTCGTTACGAGAGCACATCAGGTTAAGTACAAGCGCCATACCGGCTAAGCTGTCACGAACCCAACATACCTCTGGAAAAATAACACCACCATTTCCTTCGCCCCCAATGATACATTCACGCTTTTTCATAACTTCAGCAACATTCGCTTCGCCCACAGCGCTTCGGTAAGAGGTACATTTAAATTGCGCTGCGATATCATCAATCATCCTGCTTGTAGACAAGTTTGATGCACACGAACTGTTCGGGTGTTGCGATAGCCATTGCATAGCAGCAAGGACGAGTGTGTACTCTTCGCCAAAGTACCTCCCGTTCTCGTCAACAATGGCGAGCCGGTCTGCGTCAGGATCTTGGGCAAAACCGACATCAGCATCGAATCGGTCAACAGCTTCGCAGAGATCAGTTAAGTTTTCTTCTTTGGGTTCGGGTGTGTGTGCAAAATTGCCAGTTGGCTCACCATTAATATGCAAAATGTCGCATCCAAGTAAGTCCAGAATTTTGTATCCGGCCTCACATCCTGCGCCGTTTATAGAATCAAGAACAACACGGAACCTTTTTTTGCATATTGGTTCAGGGTCGATTACTCCAAGCACCTTCGCGATATGTGTATCGTGCCCGAGTGTATTAGCTTCAATCATTCCGCCGTCCTTCTTGGGCAGTGAAACATTTTCTTTAAAACGACGAATAATTTCTTCAGCGTCTTCTTTTGAGGGAGCAAGTCCGTCACCGTCGAGGCATTTGATTCCATTCCATGGAGTTGGATTGTGTGAAGCGGTCACAATTATTCCACCATCTGCCCTGAGAGTATTAATCATGACACCAGCGGTTGGTGTTGCGACAACTCCAAGATCTGTAACATTACAACCGCACTCTACGAATGCGTCTGCGGCGGACTGCTGTAATTCGGGACCACTTGGTCGGCTGTCACGAGCAACACAGAGTGTTGGGATGCGCCCAAGTTTTGTGTGTAAAAAAGAAGCAAAGGCGTTTGCATATGCATGCGCAACTTCGTTGGTCATCGTTTCGCCAACAATTCCGCGTGCGCCTGAAACGGAAAGCATGAGTGGTGCGTTTGTCATGGTCGGTAGATTGCAATACAGTTAGGGGCTTCGGTGAGTGTTATAGATGCTAAACAAGCAGGAGATTTTACCCTCTTTGCGAGTTCAGTTGCGATGTATTTTGCTACATATTCAGTTGTCGGATTGCTTCCATGTAGAACAGGATTGGTGTTCAAGTTCGTGTCGCGAATCGTTTTGATGACATCCTCAAGATCAGATTGAAGTTGAATAAAATCGACGAGTAGACCATCACGGTCAAGATTTTCACCAGATACTGAAGCAGTTACCTTCCAATTATGATTGTGCGTTTTTTCGTCAACCCCCAAAATAGATATAGCGTGTTGAGCATGAAACGAAGAAGAAACCGAAACTTCAAACATCAGTTGCTTTCCATTCTTCTTTTATTTTCCATGTAAATGGCTCTTGTTGGCAATCGATGTCAATTGCGAAAAAACCACCTCGATGTTGTTTGACGAGTGGCCAGATAATATTTCGATCAGTGTTCGGAATGTTTTTAGCAACAACCTCGTCAACAGGAACCCATTCAAGCGTGCCCTCATCAATATCCATTGTGGTTATCTCGTCAACAGCAATTGTTCTTGTTACTTCATAGAGAAAAATTAACCAATGAGTTTCGCCTTCGTATGCTGTTTCAGCCAACATGCCCGAGAGCCGAATGTCGCATGGGTCAACACCAACGCCGGACTCTTCGTGGATCTCCCTAATTGCGCAAGCATGTGGACTTTCCCCGATAGATGCTTCGAGTTTTCCTCCTATAGGCGAGTATTTTTCTTTATTTGGTTCTTTATTTCGGCGAAGTAAGAGTAATCGATTATCTTCATCGTACAGATAACAAAGCACCGCTATTTTGTAAGGCAGATTTTTAATGGAATAGTTGTCTGTCATGTCGCAACCCTTTGAATTTCCGATTTCATTTCTGCAACAGATTGCCGCATGCCAGTAAAGATACTTCGACTCACTATGGAATGGCCGATGTGTAGTTCTGAAATGCCATCGATAGAAGCGATGCCGCGAACATTTTGATGCGTTAAACCGTGTCCTGCGTTACATTGCATTCCTAGATTCAGAACGTGAGAGACAGCATTTTGAACAAGTTGTTGCTCTTGGATCACCTCGGGATGATTAAGTGAAAAGTCATTCTTAATTATCGATTCCGCATATGGCCCCGTGTGAATTTCGCAAACGGTAAATCCGCAAGCGTTTGCCGCTTCGATTTGATTAAGGTCAGCATCGACAAACGCACTCACAGGCAATGTTTTTGCACCCAATGTTTCAACAAACGAGGAGAGTCTTTCCATATCTCCGCGAACATCGAGCCCACCCTCAGTCGTGATTTCATTTCGTCCTTCAGGAACAACCATAACCATATCCGGAGCCGTATCGAGTGCGAGTTCAAGCATTTCTTGCGTTGCGGCAAGTTCAAGATTAAGAGGAACCTGTAGTACTTCTTTGAGTGTATACAAGTCAGCATCCTGCATATGCCGACGATCTTCGCGAATATGCAACGTGATGCCATCAGCACCGCCAAGTACAGCTTCACCTGCGGCGAGAATTGGGTCGGGTTCGACGGTCATTCTTGCTTGTCGAACAGTGGCTACATGGTCGATGTTGACACAAAGTTTGGTCATGAATTATCTCTATTTGGTGAGCCGAGCATAAGGGTGGCGAGTATACTCCCACAGAGCCGATATGCGGTCGTAAGAGAGCCCTTTAGATGTCAGAGTTTGAAAAAAAATTAGCACAATTGTCAGCAGACTTGTATACACAAGGTGCTCGGATTTCAGACCAGTTATTGAGGGCAGTTGAGTCGAGTTTCGATGGTGATTCAGAGTCAGCGGCCACGGTCGTAAAAAGTGATAAAATTATTGACCGCGTTGATGTAGAAATTGAACGCGCCTGTATTGAATTGTTGCGATTAGGTGCTACGGATGAGCACAGCATTCGAAGTGTTTTAACAATTGTCAAAGTGAATAATGAATTAGAACGAATCGCTGACTGTGCGGTTATTGTTGCCGAATCGGCAATCAACCATACCGAGCTGATTTCTGCCGCTCCGCCCACGTTTCGAGTAATGGCAAATAGTGTTGTAGGAATGGCACGTGATACGAATTCAGCACTTGAGGAAACAAATACTGAAATGGCGGTTCGCGTTCTTTCGTTCGATCACACTGTGGATAGATTTAGAAAAGAAATTGTTCTCGATGTACAACTACGCACAAGCAAGGGAGAACTTGAGCCACTTGTTGCCTTTGAATTACTAGCAGTCACTCGTGCAATGGAACGAATCGCCGATCACTGTACAAACATTTGTGAACAAGTTATCTATCTTGAAACCGGGAAAATTGTTAGGCACTCCTCAGAGGGCTGGACAACGCCGGAAAAACCAGCGTTTTGAGCACGATTCCAAGCAAGCTACAAGAGCAACTTGAGGAGTCCAAACAAGAGCACGTGTTGGCATTTTGGAACGAATTGAACGATAAAGAGCGTTCTGATTTTGTAATACAACTTGATTCAATTGATTTTAAACTTTTCGCCGAACTGCAACAACAAACATCTGGGGAACAGGCGAAGACGATTGAGCCGTGCAATCTTGTTCAACTTGAAGACAAGTTTAGAGAGATTGGAGAGGCATCAATAAGAAATGGAGAGATTGGTGTCCTTACTGTTGCAGGAGGGCAAGGGACGCGACTTGGTTGGAGTGGTCCGAAAGGAACATTTCCAGCAACACCTGTAACGGGGAAGTCGCTCTTTCAGGTAATTGCGGAACAGATTGTGTTTGCTTCCAAAAAATATAACACAACGATTCCTTGGTATATCATGACAAGTGTCGAAAATGATGCTGTAACTCGCGCCTTTTTACTCGACAACAATTGTTTTGGTTTAGATAGAACAGATATATTTATGTTCACGCAAAATGAAATTCCCGCAATTGACAATAAGGGAAAAATGTTGCTTGCTGCAAAGAATAAAATAGCGATGAATCCAGACGGACATGGTGGAGTTATCACCGCATTGCAACAAAGCGGCGGTCTTGACGAAATGACAACTCGAGGGGTTAAATATCTTTCCTATGTCCAAATTGATAATCCACTTGCAAATGTTATTGATCCGAATTTTATTGGTTTACATATAAGCGATCAGTCATCAATTGAGGCATCAAGTAAATGTGTTAAAAAAACAGACCCAAACGAACGTGTTGGCGTTTTTTGCAATGTTAATGGGAACGTTTCAGTTGTGGAATACAGCGATTTGCCTACGGAAAAAGCAAATGAAGTTGATGATGGTGGGCAATTGGTTTACGCTGGTGGCTCTATCGCGTTGCATTTGTTTTCTGTGAATTTCTTGCAACAAACAGCGCATGATTTGCAATGGCATAAAGCACACAAAAAAATTCCATTTGTCGATTTAGCAACGGGTACTGCTGTAAACCCGGAAAAACCAAACGCGTTTAAATACGAAAAATTTGTATTCGACGTTTTGCCGTTAGCCAAAAAATCTCTTGTTGTTGAAACGCAGCGCGAAGAGGAGTTTGCCCCGATAAAAAATGCATCTGGACAAGATTCACCTGATACAAGCCACATCTTGCAACAGCGACGTTCGGAATGTTGGCTCACATCAATGGGCGTACATGTTGCAGCAGGAGCAACTGTTGAGATTAGTCCTCTTTCAGCAAGTTGTGCAGAAGATTTAGATTCGCATTCTCTACCATCGTCAATCGCTGCAGATGAAATAGTGGTGATTTAAATGGAATCGTGGATTAACGATCTCATGGGGATGGTTGATCCAACATGGGGACCATGGGTGATTTTTGGATTGCTTCTTTTATCCGGATTTGGTATCCCACTTGGTGAAGACATCATTATTATTCCCGCCGGAATGCTGGTTCAGCAGGATGCACTGCCGATTTGGCCAACGCTGTTTGCTGCATATTTTGGAGTCGTTTTTGGTGACATATTATGGTTTATAGTTTGTTACAAGTTAGGAACACGGCTTGTACACAAGAAATGGTTTAAGCGACTGGTACATCCTAAACGTATGCTTCAAGTGAAATACCAATTTGATGTTCGTGGGGCTTGGGTTGTTATTCTTTCGCGGTTTATAGCAGCGAGTCTGACAACAACAATTACAGTCGCTGGCATGCTGCACATGCAATTTTGGAAATTT
>PVBE010815622.1_pt1 | contig 19342 bp, 20 predicted proteins | sample 1631181 | NCBI WGS metagenome assembly PVBE01 (sample SAMN08397723, study PRJNA350692) | Marine metagenome, whole genome shotgun sequencing project. | isolation source: water | place: Pacific Ocean | collected 2012-04 | reverse complement strand
TCACGCAAGTGTGCAATTTACAGACATTGGCGGCCTAGTGGAAGGAGCTAGTCAAGGGGAAGGCCTTGGAAATCAATTCTTAGCCAACATTCGAGAGGTGGACGCCATTGTTTATGTCCTTCGCGCATTTCAGGATCCCGACATCCCAGGAGATCCAGATCCGCTAGAGCAATTACGCGTCCTTGAGATCGAGTTGACTCTCGCAGATCTAGAGACGTTAGAAAAACAAGTTGCAAAAAAAGCAAAAATAGCCCGAATAGATAAAACCATCGAAGGTGAAGTAAACGCAATCGAGACCGCGGTAGAACTTCTCTCTGCTGGAATTCCTCTATATCGAAGTTCGCTATCGAAAGAAGAGCTTGACTTCCTAGAGTCCTACTTTCTTCTTACAGCCAAACCTGTTCTCGCAATAGTCAACATTGGTGAAAACCAATTAGCTAATAGCGAAGAACTGACAGAGCCAGTTTCGTTAGAGCTTGAAGAGAAGGCTGACGTCATCAGCGCATGCATCCAATTAGAGGCAGAAGCAGCTGAACTACCTCTAGATGAACAGGCCGACCTTTTGGAAGGCCTAGGGCTTGGAGAAGGAGCTCTACCAAGGTTTGTAAAACAGGCCTACCATATTTTGGGATTAAGGACTTTTTTAACAACAGGGGAGAAGGAAAGCCGAGCATGGACATTCCGAGATGGCTCAACTGCACCAGAAGCGGCTGGAAGGATCCATACAGATTTCCAGAAAGGCTTTATCCGTGCAGAAACCATCAACTGGGAATTACTTCTGGAATGTGGCAGTTGGGTAGAAGCTCGTGAATCCGGAAAGATACGAGTCGAAGGAAAAGATTACATAGTGCAAGACGGGGATGTAATGGAGTTCCGTTTCAACGTCTGACCAGAGACTTCAAAACAATAACTCAGCTACTGTAAACTTACATAGAGTACAAACATTACCTCTATCGTCCACAAGGGCTATTGAGGGATTCCTTACAGGTAGATTCCCTAGGAGGACGATATGAAAAAACCAGGTCTGGTTCTTGTCGGAACTCCTATAGGCAATCTAGATGATCTATCACTTAGGGCTGCTAGAGAATTGAAAGAAGCGGACGCTATTTGTTGTGAAGATACGCGACGGACAGGAAAGTTACTAGCGCATCTTCAATGCAGCCCTCGGCCACCTTTAATTGTTGTAAACGAACACACTGAGAAAGATCAAAGTGAACGGATTGTATCTAAGATCAAAAACGGCGAACGAATAGTAATGGTAACTGATGCTGGCATGCCCGCTATTTCCGATCCGGGTGAATTCATAGTTCACCAAGTCACAGAAGCCGGTCTACCTATCGAAGTAGTACCCGGGCCATCTGCCGGTATTACAGCGCTGGTCGGAAGTGGAATATCGTCAAGGAGGTATTTTTTTGAAGGGTTTCTTCCAAGAAAAGGCGGAGATCGTGCTACCAGACTCCAAGAGATTTCTAGAAGTCGACACACGGTTATTATTTACGAATCTCCTCGTAGGCTCAGTAAGACTCTGCAGGATCTGGCTGAATATCTAGGTGATGACAGAAGGGCAACAATAGCAAGGGAGTTGACAAAAATCCATGAGGAATACTTCCGCAGTACTTTAGGTCAACTAGCACAGTCGCTGTCAGAGAAAGAACTCAAAGGAGAAATCGTAATTATTCTGGAAGGGGCACCGGAAACAGACAAAATGAGCGATAAAGAAGTTCTATCAGCATTAAGCGAGGCAAAAGGGCAAGGCCTATCGACAAGAGACGCAGTTAGAGAAATTGCAGAAATCAGTGGAATCTCAAAAAGGGTTGTCTACGAACTCTATCTTTCTTCATCGAGAAATTAAGGAAGATAACCGACCTCCCACTGTGTACGGTAACCTGCTAGATATGCCTACTCCAGTACTTGTAGCGGTCGCCTGGCCCTACGCATCAGGTTCTCGCCACCTTGGTCATCTAGCCGGAGCGTATTTACCTTCGGATATTTTTGCCCGACAGCAGCGAATCATTGGTAATGAAGTGTTAATGGTAAGCGGGTCTGATGTCCATGGGACTCCGATCACGGTAAGGGCTGATGCGGAAGGAGTAACTCCACAAGATATTGTCGACCGGTATCACAATGAATTTCTCAACCAGTGGGATCAATTAGGAATTTCGTGGGATCTGTACACAACTACCGGCACGGTCAACCATTCTAAAGTAACGCAGGAAATGTTTCTTGCTCAGCTCGAGAGTGGCCACATTGACCGACGAATCAGTAAGCAGCTTTACGATGTCGAGGTAAATAGGTTCCTTCCAGACCGCTATGTCGAAGGAACGTGCCCTCACTGCGGCTCAGACGAAGCACGCGGAGACCAATGTGATAATTGTGGAAAAACTTATGATGCGATTGAGCTGCTTAATCCGAAATCAAAAATGTCATCTTCCACCCCTGTCCTTCGAGAAACCGAGCATTTCTATTTCCGATATTCTGATTTCAACGATTCCCTTGTCACTTTCCTAAATTCCAAAGAAGGATGGAGAAACCATGTAATAAATTTCGCAATGGGATGGCTTCGAGAAGAAGGACTTCTTGATAGGGCAATTACAAGAGATCTTGATTGGGGAGTTGAATTACCAGTTGATGACCTTGGGGAAGGTAAAAGAATTTATGTTTGGTATGACGCGGTCATTGGATATCTCTCAGCGTCTAAAGAATGGGCAGAGCAAGAAGGAACACCAGACCGTTGGAAATATTGGTGGCATAACGATAAAGCCCGCCATGTGTACTTCATAGGGAAGGACAACATTCCATTCCATGCCTTATTCTGGCCAGCGCAACTAATGGCTGTAGGTGACAAGATCGATGGCGAGGAGCTCCACCTCCCTGACGTTATTCCGGCAAATCAATATGTCACATTTAAGGGTGGGAAGGCATCAGCGAGTAGGGGAGTTGGGATGACGATAGAAGAAGGGCTGGAATTCTTCCAGGCGGATGCACTCCGCTACGCCCTGGCAGCCAACTTCCCCGAGCAGGCGGATACCGAAATCTCGCATGAAGAGATAGTAAGACGCGTCAATGAGGAGTTAGTAGCTAACTGGGGGAATCTAGTAAATCGAGTGCTTTCAATGACACATAAGACCTGTGGCGGAGCCGTAGCGGAACCCGGAGACTTCACAGAAGAGGACACGTCTTTGCTTACAGCCATTGATAGCGCTCTCGAAGAATCTGCGGAATTATTTGAAGCAGTTGAGCTTCGAGCGGCATTGCGAAAAGCAATGGAGGCAGCACAAGCAGCAAATAGATATCTCAATGCAACAGAGCCATGGAAACTATCGAAAACTGACCCCGACCGAGCCAAAACCATTCTGTTTGTTGCCTTAAGCGCAATTAATGGAATCCGAGTAATGTTGAGCCCATTTCTGCCGTTCACTTCAGAAAAACTTGACAATCTTCTAGGGCCCTCTCAGGGCTGGGTCAGAGTCCCGTTAACTCCAGGTCTTCCTATACCTAAACCTGAGCCGCTCTTTAGCAAGATTGAGACTTGAATCAAAAATGACATCAGAGCAGAAACAGCCAATTTCAGTGAAATGGGTAGACAACCACTGTCACATAGAAAACAGCCCTGCAGGTAGAAATGCCATAGCGGAAGCGAATCATGCAGGAGTGGAAAAACTAGTTAATGTAGGGACTGATCTAGCAACATCGCAGGAGGCACTTGCAATTGCCCAGGAATTCTCCGGATCCGTATTTTCTACAGCAGGCATTCATCCCCACGAAGCCTCAAAGGGCATTGAGGGCATCAAGGAACTTCTACACACCCCACATGTTGTAGCTGTCGGTGAATGTGGTTTGGATTATCACTACAATCATTCTCCACCTTCCACTCAGCGAGCAGTCTTTGCTGAACATATCGATCTCGCACATGAGCTTGATTTACCTCTTGTTATTCATGCAAGAGAAGCCTGGGATGAAATCTTCACGATCCTAAGGGCAAAGCAACCCCCTTCCAGAACTGTCTTCCACTGCTTCACCGGCGGGCCACAAGAGGCAGAGATAGCACTTGATATGGGTGCGCTACTGTCTTTTTCTGGGATTGTCACCTTCAAAAATGCTCAAGAAAATCGAGAAGCAATGCTCTCCACACCGATCGACCGTCTCATGATCGAAACCGATTCTCCGTACCTTTCGCCAGTGCCACTTCGAGGTAAGGAAAACTCACCATCTAATCTCCCTATTATTGGAGAATATATAGCTGAGCAGCGAGGAGTAGACGTTAAAACGCTTGCTGAACAGATATGGTCGACAACCCATACCTTCTACGACCTACCACCATCTAGTTCCAAAGGAACCAGCTAATTCCTGCTCATATAGTTGTGGGTGTTGCCAATTGTGCGAAAACAACCACATAATATATGGACGAAGCGGCGAGGCGGAGGTTAGGCGCTGGAAGAACAGACGGGGTACCGAATACTGCACGCGTTACGGTTTCCAATAGTGGCGATGTTTATCGTCATTTTATCGGTAGCTTCTGTTGTGGTGTCTCTCACTGGACCCAGTGAACCTCAATCTCTTGAGCCTGCTCGTAGCCAAGAGAATGCTTCTCCTATAGGCCAACTACTCAACGCTGACACAAAGGATGCGGATACTAATAGTCAAGAAGCTCAAGGAGGCCAGCAAAGTGAAACTCAAGTGGATCTAGTCGATCAAGAGAGGGCAACTAGCGATGAAGAAACTATTACCAAGCGGCCAATAGAGAGAGCCCCCGAAGAACTAGCTATCTCTACATCCGGGTTTATACCTAATTATGTCGGGCAGGGTGAAGAAATGAAGCTTTCAGCAAGTTTTACTCCGACTCAGATTACCTCTTCTTTACCTTCGCAGCCTGCCCCTGCACCTCCACAGCCGGCCCCGACATCTCCTCCAGTAACCGAACCGTATGAACCTGAAATAAATGAGACATTCATACCTAACGTAGAGAGATGGCGTGATGACGTAGTAGCAGCAATAGCAGCATATGGTGGGCCTGCAAGTGACGTTGATTTGTTCCTTACCATCATGCATCGCGAAAGCAGGGGGCAACCAGAGGCAACAAATCCTTCAAGCGGAGCTGCCGGCCTAATGCAGCATATGCCCCAGTACTGGGACCAAAGAGCTATTTCTGCTGGTTATGCGGGAGCAAGCCCATATGATCCAATCGCCAATATTAACGTAAGCGCGTGGTTGTTATATCAAGCAGCTGGTGGAGGATGGGTCCACTGGTCTACCTACTAACATGCGTTTAGTTAAAATAATCTGAAACGAAACTATGCCAATACTCCATAGCTCAGGGAACTTTGACAAACCTTCAACAAGAAAATCGAACTGACATGGTAATAGGTGTTCGAGAGGTTCAATCGATTTTAGAGCGGCACTCTATAGTCCCATCACGTTCACTAGGGCAAAATTTTGTCACGGACCCCAACATCATTCGAAAGATAGTTAGACTGGCTGATCTAGGGCCAGAGGATCAAGTGCTAGAGATTGGAGCTGGCTTTGGAGCTCTGACCTGTGAACTGGGCCAAGCAAAGCGGGTAGTAGCTATCGAGTTCGATCGTTATCTTCTTCCAGCGCTAGAGGAAACGCTCGAAGAAACAGGGATGAAAGAGAAAACCGAAATTCTCCATAGGGATGCAATGGAAATCAAATGGGATGAATTCTTTCTAAGGAGACCAGGAAACTGGAAGATGGTTTCAAATTTGCCATACAACATAAGCTCGCCTCTTCTCTTAGATCTTTTAGACCATGCTCCGCAAGTTAAACAAATGCTCGTGATGGTGCAACGCGAGGTGGGGGAGCGTTTTGTCGCGGAAGTTGGATCTTCTAATTACGGGATCCCCTCTGTTAAAGCCCAATACTGGTCAGAGATTTCAATTATCGGACAAGTTCCTCCGAAGGTGTTCTTCCCTGTTCCAAAAGTAGAGTCGGTCTTGCTTAAATTCACTCGGCGAAAGAATATTGAGAAAGTCGATGTAGAAACGATGTGGAAATTATTGAAAGTTGGATATGGCCAAAGAAGAAAAATGCTCCGGAAGTCACTAAAAGGTCTCGTCGGAGCAACTGGCTTTAACTCCGCAGGGCTTGATCCAAAGTCTCGCCCTCAGGACCTAACTGTCAATGATTGGATTTCTTTAGCAGCTGCTGTCGAAGACGAGAGGCATGATGGATTCGAATGAGACTGTAGAAGTTCTTTCTCCTGCAAAATTAACTTTGTCCCTTCGGATCACAGGTCAGAGAGAAGATGGCTACCACTTTATAGAAGCTGAGATGGTGACAATTGACTTGGCTGACTCAATGGTGTTTAGAAAAGGTAGAAGGGGGGTCACTTACCAAGGCGCATACCCGATCCAGCCACCCTCTGAAGAGGACTTAGTCATGAAAGCACTGAACTTTCTCGATGAAGATCTAGCAGTAACTGTTGAGAAAAGAATCCCTCCTCAAGGCGGCTTAGGTGGAGGTTCTGGCAATGCTGCAGCAGTTCTTAGGTACTTTCAATACCGGGATGCTGAAGCAGCGGTTAAGCTCGGAGCAGATGTTCCATTTAATCTTAATGGTGGCAGGGCTCTTGTTAGAGGAGTCGGAGAAGTCGTTGAACCACTTCAATATCAAGAAAAAGTATTTACTCTGCTTACCCCAACTGTCGGCTGCTCAACAGTCGATGTGTATAGGAAATGGGATGAGTTGGGTGGGCCGGCAGGGCCAAATGGAAACGACCTTGAACTAGCTGCACTCAGTGTATGTCCAGAGCTTTCAGTATGGAGAGACGAGCTAGAGAAACACACCGGAGTGAAACCGAAACTGGCTGGAAGCGGCTCGACGTGGTTTGTGGAAGGTCATTTTCCCGGAGAGGGATTTATTACAGCTCAAACCCTTCAATCATTTGCTGAGGATTCCGCCCAAGAGCATAGAACCTAAATTGGATCTAGCAGCGAAGACCTATTTACTTTCCGCGTTGACGCTGAGCACGAGTTCGTTTCAGCATCTTTCGATGCTTCTTCTTCCTCATTCTTTTGCGCCTCTTTTTAATTAATGAACCCATAAGCGGTATAACCTACTGCAAAAACCATAGAAATGCGCGTTTTCGCTAGCTTTCATTACTTCTTGGAAGCGGAATGGCCAATCGACATGCAGCACGTTCTTGAACTTATCGAAATAAATATCAAATAATTTAACTTAGCGAATTGGCAAATACGCGATTGGTCCGGAAATGCGATAAGTTCATTAGACATACAATGGCCCGTAGTTCAACTGGCGGAACGCCTGGTTTTGGTCCAGGAGGTTGCAGGTTCAAGTCCTGCCGGGCCAGCAAAGCATCTTTGGAATAATGCAAAATGCAACTAACGCTTGAAATCATCTGATAGAAATAGTTTTTCGACCTACGATTTAGTTACTGGACCTCGATCCAAAGGAATTACAATATGGAGTTAATAACCAAGAAGCGATTGCATTTGATTTCCGGAAGATCAAATTTGGCTTTAGCTGAAGAAATCGCAGACCATCTTGGTGTCGAGCTTGATGAGCCGAATCTCGCTGAGTTTGCAAATGGTGAGGTTCACTGCAGGTTCAGCGAATCTGTCCGCGGAGGGGATGTCTTCATTATTCAAAGCCATTCCGCTTCACCAGATATGACAATTAATGATTCGATTATGGAACAACTCATAATGGTAGATGCAGCTCGCCGCGCGTCAGCGAAACGGATCACAGTGGTCTGCCCCTTCTTTGGGTATGCAAGACAAGATAGAAAATCAGAAGGAAGAGAGCCTATAACAGCTCGCTTATTAGCCAACCTTTTCATAGCTGCAGGAGTAAGTCGTATGGTTTCAGTGGACCTCCATGCAGGGCAAATACAGGGTTTCTTTGATAAGCCAGTTGACCATCTAACGGCCATGCCAGTTCTCGTAGACTATATGCGGACCCTCGGGGATGATCTTGTTGTTGTTTCCCCAGATACTGGACGAGTAAAGGTCGCAGAGAGATACGCATCTGAGTTAACCGCAGATTTGGCGATAGTTCACAAAAGAAGAATCAAAAGTCAGAAAAATCGTGTTGAAGCTGGAGACGTACTCGGGGATGTAGATGGGCGAGTCTGTGTTCTGATCGATGACATGATCGATACAGGGGGGACTATCGTAGGGGCGGCGGAACAACTCGCCGATAGAGGAGCTAAGGAAGTATATGCGTGCACCTCTCATGGCGTTTTCTCCGACCCTGCTATCGAGCGCCTCGAAAATTCGGTCATTAAGGAAGTTGTTATGACAAACACTTTGCCCCTTCCGGAGGAGAGAAATATCTCGAAAATTAAGGTACTTTCGGTCGCTCCGATAATAGCGAATGCCTTAGATGCTGTTTTCGAGGACACGAGTGTAAGTGAAATATTTGGAGGGAAGCATTTAAGCTAGGTGTCTGTCGAACAACAGAACGATAGACTTTTCATCTGGTAGAAATCTGCAAACCTCAAGAGAGATTATTGCATATAGGGAGTAATTGGCGATGGCTGAACTTGTACTAAATACTGAAGAAGGGCGTGAACTGGGAAGTCGTTCGACTAGGCGTCTACGCCGCGAGGGGCGAGTACCTGGCGTGTTATATGGATTGGGGCAAGACCCCATGCCTTTTAGCGTTAACTATGCAGATCTCCGAGGGTCCCTAACAACAGAAGCTGGCCTAAATGCACTAATCGAAATAGAAATTGGTGGATCGAAGCACTTGTCAATCTTGAAGGACCTTCAACGTCACCCAGTTCGAGATGAAGTTATCCATGTTGACTTTGTAAGAGTGGACCCAAATGTAGAGCTCTCGGTTGATGTCAGACTTACCATGACTGGAGATGCCAAAAAAGTTAGGGATGAGAACGGGATGGTTGATCAAACTATGTTTAGTCTTTCTGTGCTCTCGCTCCCACAATCTATACCAAATGAATTATTTGTAGATGTTTCCGATCTAGAGATCAATTCATCTGTACGTGTTGGGGATATCGCTTTACCAGATGGAGTCCGGACTGAGGTTGACCTCGAAGAAACGGTCGCAGTTGGAACTGTAACTCGATCCACCATGGAAGCTATGGCAGCTGAAGCAATGGCAGAAGCAGCTGGCGAAGAAGGTGAAGAAGGTGCATCCGACGAGGGTGAAGTTTCTACCGACGATGGAGAAACTCCAGCCGAAGATAGCGAATAGATATTTCTGTGCGGCGGAAAAGGCGCACTAAACGATTCTCTGATGCTACCCCTGACTATCTCATCATGGGGCTCGGCAACCCAGGGGAGAAGTATCAAGGGACAAGACACAACGTAGGTGCCGAAGTCGTCTACTTGCTTGAAGAGCACTATGACGTTCGATTACGAAAAAGCAAAGCCTCTGCTCTCTGCGCCGAAGCAAAATCTGGAAATCGTAATGTAGTTATTGCTGTACCTGAAACCTATATGAATGAATCCGGCCTAGCTGCACGAAAGCTGATGAACAGATACAACATCTCAGAACCTGCTCAGCTAATCGTGATTCACGATGAGTTGGATCTTCCAGTCGGGAAGATAAAGATAAAAGTCGGTGGGGGCCTTGCTGGCCATAATGGATTGAGATCCATTGAAAGTCACGTGCATTCGAGAGAGTTCGCTCGGATTCGCATTGGCGTTGGGGCGATTCACGAAGGGCAGAGAGGTCGAGATTATGTCTTGAGCCGCCCTGGCAAAGCTGACAGGCAGGCGTTAGAGCATTCAAAATCTAAGGCAGTAGAAGCTCTTGATTTCATCCAAACTCATGGCCATCAGGCAGCAATGAATAAGTTCAACGCGTGAGTTTCAAATACATCCTAGATGCACTCAGCGAAGAGGAAGCCGTTCTTTCGCTTGCCCGCCCTTCCATTGAGAACGTTGTTGTGCCGGAAAATGCTCAAGCGTGGGCTATCGCATCTTACATTCGTCTAATCGAAGCCAATTCACTTTTTGTGATTACTCCAACAATCGCAGAGGCCTCATCGTTACAGTTTGACCTGCAGACGATTCTTGGTATTGAAGAAGTGGAGATCTTTCCAGCTTGGGAAGTCCTTCCATTTGAGCGTGTCAGTCCAACACTTCAAACTATGGGGCAACGGGCAAAGCTCGCATGGGAACTGCAAAACTCTCAGGGTCCAAAAGTTGTTATTGCACCCATCAGAGCAACGACACAAATTGTTGCTCCGATCAACCAAATTCAACCCGTTGTAGTTTCAAAGAATGAGTTTCTTGACCTTCAAGAATCACTGGAGAAGCTCATTCAGATGGGATACAGGAGAGTGGCACAAGTTGAAAATAGGGGAGAGATTGCAAATCGAGGATCCATACTTGATATATACCCAACTACAGCAGAAGCCCCAATACGAATTGATCTTTGGGGTGATGTGGTCGATCGCCTCGGCCAGTTTGCAGTTTCCGATCAACTAACTACTGCACAAAAGGAACAAGTTCGAATTTTCCCTGCTCGGGAGCTCTTGCCAACAGATCCTATTAGAAACCGAGCAAAGCACCTTATCTCCAGTGCACCCTGGGGGCATGCCCACTGGGAAAGAATAGCTGACGGGGAGCTCTTTGATGGGATGGAGTCGTGGCTTCCTTGGTTAGTGGATAAGGAAGAAACTATTCTCGATTATCTTCCGGAAAATAGTAGGTTAATTTTCATTGATCCGGAGCGGTCAAATCGAAAAGTAGAAGAACTCTCTCGCGATGAGAACCGAATCGTGCCTGTACTGTCCCAAACATGGGAAGTCGAGGAAGAGGCACTAACAAAGCGCCTTCATGTTCCGTTCACAAAAATATTTCATCAAACCCGAGTGCCAGCCACATCGATTAAACCCTTTACTGAAACAGAGGAACAGCCATCTCTTATCAGTCAAGGGTGGCAATCGAAAGGAGTGCGAAGCGTGTTCGGGACAGAGGTGCAGCAGATGCTCGCACAAGATTATTCCATTTTCGCCATAGCGAACTCTAATAAATCCAGACAATCGCTAGTAAACCTAATCGAACGGGAAGGATTAGAAACTGAGGTCTTCAGAGAGGACACAGCCGTCGATTCTGATAATGCGATCTATGTCATGGATGGACCAATCAATCAAGGAGTCGTGTTCCCATCTGTGAAGATTGCTGTTCTATCAGAGGAAGACCTAACTGGCCGAAGGCGCTCTAAGGGGCTTAGAGGCAGAGATGCTAGTGGCCCCAAAGTATTTCATGAGGATCTACAAGTCGGATCCTATGTTGTCCATGACCACCATGGGGTAGCGCTCTATCAAGGCATTGTTACTCGCTCAATAGGATCTACCGAACGGGACTATTTTCTCCTCGAATACAAAAAAGGAGATAAGTTATATGTCCCTGCAGAGCAGATTAATCAGATACGACCATACACAGGGGGAGCCCATCCACCGCTCAGCCGGATGGGTGGAAGCGACTGGCACAAAACAAAAACACGAGTTCGGTCAGAAATTCAGGAAATCGTTCAAGATCTTGTGGCGCTATATCAAAAACGGCTGACAACTGAAGGCTTTGCATACCCACCAGATACACCATGGCAGCAGGAAGTAGAGGATTCCTTTCCTTTTCAAGAGACCCCTGATCAGGTTGTTGCGATACACGAAGTTAAGGAGGATATGGAAAGGCTCCAGCCAATGGATCGGCTTGTATGCGGAGATGTTGGATTTGGTAAAACCGAGATTGCACTCCGGGCAGCTTTCAAGGCGATTCAGAGCAATAAACAAGTAGCCTTACTAGTTCCTACAACCCTGCTCGCCCAACAACACTTCCAAACGTTCTCAACGAGATTAGACGCTTATCCAATCCAAATAGAAGTACTAAGTCGTTTCCTCACCTCGAAAGAAAAAACACGAGTGGTTAATCAGCTATCTTCGGGAGAGGTTGACCTCGTTATAGGTACACACCGGCTATTCTCAGACGATGTTGTCTTTCGCGACTTAGGTCTTTTGATCGTCGACGAGGAACAACGTTTTGGAGTAAGGCATAAAGAAATGCTCAAGGAACTCAAAGCAAGTATTGACGTTCTTACATTATCAGCGACTCCAATCCCCAGAACTCTTGAAATGAGTCTCACTGGAATCAGAGATTTGACAATCTTAAATACCCCACCGTTGGATAGGCAGCCGATCTTAACGTTTGTGGGAGAGTATGAAGAGAAGATTATCGTTGCCGCCATCCGAAGGGAATTACTTCGAGAAGGTCAAGTTTTCTTTGTGCATAATAGGGTTGCAGATATAGAAAAGATGGCTGATACGCTCCGGAGTCTTATACCGGAAGCAAGAATAGCTGTTGCCCACGGACAGATGGATGAGAATAAACTTGAAAAAATCGTGGTTGGCTTCTGGGAAGGAGCCTTCGATGTTCTGGTGTGCACCACCATTATTGAATCCGGTATAGATATGCCGTCGGTAAACACTCTTATAGTGAGTAATGCAGATCGACTTGGTTTAGGCCAGCTCCACCAACTTCGTGGACGTGTCGGAAGATCAGGTTCACGGGCTTACGCCTATCTTCTGACCCCTAAGGGATCTTCCCTGAGTGACATTGCGTATGAAAGGCTCCGTACCGTAGGAGAAGCTACTGAGCTCGGTTCTGGTTTTAGAATTGCAATGAGGGATTTAGAAATACGAGGTTCTGGAAATCTTCTCGGGACAGGACAATCAGGCCATATAGCAGCAGTTGGGTATGACCTATACTGCCAGCTGGTCAATGAAGAAGTCGCAGCGCTTAAGGGAGAACCTCTGGAATCTATGCCAGAAATCTCTATTGAACTCCCAATCCCTGCCCAGATACCAAACAGCTACATTCCGAAGGAGGATTTACGACTCGAAGCTTACCGGAGACTTGCTATCTGTAAGAGATTGGAAGATGTCGCAGAGATTAGCGATGAGTGGACCGACAGGTTCGGTCCAGTTCCCGATGCTGCCAAGAATCTGCTTTCTGTAGCAAACTTGCGATGTGAAGCTAGAAAAATAGGTATTACCGAGATAGCTGGCCGATTAGTTAATGCAAATGGAGAACCACAAATGGCTGTGAAAGTAGCTCCGATTGTTCTACGCCCATCAGAAGTAATAAGGGTAAAGAGGCTCTATCCGGGTTCCGTGTATAAGAGTGAGCCAGACGAATTGCAAATTGTTTTCAACCATTCAAAAACCCCAATTGAAGATCTGGTTAGCTACCTTCGACAGTTAAGCCCCCTAGAAGATGAACCAGCAGAATTCACGAACTGACCTGAACCTGTGACTGGTATCGCAGCACTTTTCGAACAACAAGACCCACGTAAGCCACATCAATAACATTTCGCTACATAAGCGCTAACTTGGAGAGAGGCCTAGAAGTTAATTATTCGAATAAAATTACAATTGAGCAAAGATGCAGAACCCCAATCCATCCCAAATCGAGCAACTAATAGCACGAGAAATTCTCGACTCCAGAGGAAATCCAACTATCGAGGTTGATGTCATTCTAAAAGGAGGCTCTAGCGGAAGAGCAGCAGTTCCTTCAGGGGCATCAACGGGACAGTTCGAAGCGGTAGAACTTCGTGATGGAGACAAAAGATACAAGGGGAAAGGCGTACTCCAAGCAGTAGCGAATGTTAATAATGAAATAGCGAATGAAATTCTAGGAATGGACTCTCTAGACCAGAGAGGAATTGACCAGAAGCTACTCCTTCTCGATGGCACGAACGACAAATCAAATTTAGGCGCAAATGCGATGCTCGGTGTCTCTCTCGCTACTGCCAAAGCTAGTGCTCGTCACCTCGGCCAGCCCCTGTATAGATATCTTGGCGGCGCCACAGCACATGTACTGCCAGTTCCAATGATGAATGTGCTCAACGGCGGTGAACATGCAGATAATAACGTTGACCTTCAGGAATTTATGATTATGCCTGTAGGTGCAGCTTCCTTTTCCGAGGCTTTGCAATGGGGGGCTGAGTGTTACCACACTCTAAAAGAAGTTCTGAAAGACACAGGCTTATCAACGGCAGTCGGAGATGAAGGCGGTTTCGCCCCAGATCTTGAATCAAACGAGGCTGCTATTGAGTTACTTGTAGATGCAATAACTAAAGCCGGATTTGCACTAGGAGACGATATAGCAATAGCGCTAGACCCCGCCAGCACCGAATTCTTTCATGATGGGAAATATGTTCTTGCTGGTGAAGGGAGAGAGTTCTCCCCTGAGGAAATGTGCAATTACTATAAACAGCTAACCGATAAGTATCCCATCCTCTCAATAGAAGACGGGATGGCTGAAGAAGATTGGGAAGGATGGAAAAACTTAACTGACAAGATCGGAGAAGACGTCCAACTCGTTGGCGACGACTTATTTGTTACCAATAAAGAGCGTTTAGCAAAAGGAATAGAACAATCCACAGCTAATTCTATTTTGATCAAAGTGAATCAGATCGGAACTTTAACCGAAACACTCGAAACTGTGGATCTCGCAAATCGACACGGGTATACGTCTGTCATGTCACATCGATCAGGAGAAACAGAAGATACGACTATTGCGGATCTTGCTGTCGCTACAAATTGCGGACAGATAAAAACTGGCGCTCCTGCACGAAGTGACCGAGTCGCAAAATACAATCAGCTGTTACGGATAGAAGAAGAGTTAGGTGATGCCGCATCGTATCGTGGCATCCAAGAACTTCACGGAACTCAGTGATGCCCTCGACAACCGATCACCCCCTCCAGAAAGTACTTGCTTCTGAAAAAACACGACGGTACTTTTTCTGGATCTTCATTTTGGCGGTTGTTGCTGTCATTCTTATCTGGGCTATCCAACCAGTAAGATTATGGCTGGATCAAAGAGACGAGCTATCTACAAAACAGCAAGAACTTATTGATATCGAATTATCCAATTCGGCTTTAGAGCAGAGAGCAGAAGCGCTTCTGACTCCTGAGCAGATTGAATTAATTGCTAGACAGAACTTTGGACTAATCCGAGAAGGCGAAGAGGCTTACGCAGTTTTGCCGGCTGCCCCTGGGCCACTTCGGATACCATCTTCTTGGCCCTTCACCGAACTTGCCGACGCGTTGGGGGGATAAATTGAGCAATCCTATTGAAGTAACTGAGCTCTCGCGCTCATTCGGCAACCTTCGTGCCGTAGACTCGATTAATCTCACAGTCACAAGCGGAGAGGTTTTCGGTTTTCTAGGACCAAATGGAGCTGGAAAATCTACAGCTGTCCGCATGCTTACGACACTTTTGAAACCTACTAGCGGATCTGCCCGAGTAGCAGGCTTTGACGTGGTAGGGGATCCTGCAGCAGTGCGTAAAAAAATAGGAGTGGCTTTACAGGACGCTGCTATCGATCCGTTGATGACCGGTAATGAGCTCTTACGCTTACAATGCGTTTTACATGGACTTCCAAAACGTTCAAGTTTGAAGCGTTGCGGCGACCTCCTTGAGCGGGTAGGTCTTACTGCAGCTGGCGATCGAAGAGTCGGAACTTATTCTGGAGGAATGCGAAGAAGGCTTGATCTAGCCCTTTCCTTAGTTCACGAACCCGAAGTTCTTTTTCTCGATGAGCCAACTACAGGCCTAGACCCTACGAGTCGCATGGCCTTATGGGAAGAAGTTCGGAACCTAAATAAAGACCTAGGGACAACAGTGTTTTTAACTACTCAATACCTTGAAGAAGCAGACCAATTAGCTGAGAGGATCGCGATTATTGATGATGGGAAAATAGTGCGTGAAGGTTCCCCCGCTTCTCTTAAGTCAGCTGTTGGAGCACCCACTTTAAGAGTCGATGTATCAGAGAACGACCTCCCATTAGCTCGAAAGGCTATGAGTCACTTCGGCGAGGAACGTCCTGCCCGAAGAAACCGTATTGCTATTGGCCTTGTGAGTGGCACAACAGGCATCACCGATGTATTGAAAGCCCTTGATGACGCAGGTGTTGAAATCCATCATGTAGAGCTAGATGAACCTAGTCTTGATGATGTGTTTGCTGATGCTACAGGAAGACGTCTTGAGGGCGGGCAGGTGTAGAAACCTTGCAAAAAAACTTTCTCCCTCAAGTAATTAAACTGTCGCATAGAAGTGTTCTTGGAATGCTTCGCCAACCGCAATCTTGGGCTCCAGGTCTTTTTTTCCCACTGCTTCTGGCGGCCGTGTATGCGTCTCAGTTCAGTAGAGCAGTGACAATAGAAGGATTCCCATTTCCTAACGTTTCTTTTCTGGATTTCGTTCTTCCTGCTTGTGTCATTCAGGGCGTCCTATTCGGCTCAACAAATAGTGCTTCTGACTTAGCTGCAGATATTGAAAATTCATTCATGGATAGGCTCCTTGTTTCGCCAGTTTCAAGAGGATCGATATTGTTGTCAAGGCTCGCTAGCGCATTCATCTACGGGGTTGCACAAGCTGCTGTCCTTATAAGTATCTTCGTCTTATTTGGGGCAAATATTGCTGGAGGGTTTTCAAGTGTTATTTCCATAGTTCTGATCGCAGCAATACTTTCAGTTTCGATGGGTAGTTTTGGTATAGCAGTGGCTTTGAGAACAGGGTCTCAAGAAGTCGTACAATCTACATTTCCTCTAATTTTTGTTGCAGTTTTTGTTAGCTCTGCTTTTTTCCCTGTTCAGCTGATGGAAGGATGGTACGGGGCTATCGCTCGCAAAAACCCACTAACCTGGGTCATTGACCCTACACGAAGGATGGCGATTGAAGGTTTCTCATGGGCTGACCTTGGACAGTCGTTAGGAATTGTACTCGTCATAGCTTCGATAGGAATTCTCATCTCAATCCGACAGCTGCGTAGACGCTTGGTGCGTGCCCAATGAGTTCTTTTGATTCACCACAAGTGCCCTCATTCGGAGTGGTCTTTGCTGGAATTCAACGCGGTTTAATTCGATTACAACGGATACCTTCGTTGATCCTACCCGCAGTTCTTATGCCAATTTTCTTCGTCGTGGCGTTTAGTGGCTCCTTCGCTTCGATAGTAGAACTTGAAGGGTATGAGACTGATAAAGCAGTGAACTGGATGACTGCTTGGGCTGTCATGCAGGGAGCTGCCTTTTCTGGAATGGGGGCTGGAGGTCTAGCAGGTACCGATCTTGAGAATGGTTTCTTCGATCGTCTTCGTGTAGCCCCGACCCGACCCATGGCGCTTATTGGCGGCCTCGTAGGTTACTGCATCTGTCGTGCCTTAATACCTATAACGGCAGTACTAATCGTCGCGTTTGCTTTTCTAAATGCTGATATGCCGGGAGGAATACTTGGGGTAGTAATGGTTTATCTCTCCGGCGTAGGGATGTCAGTTGTAATGTCTTTTCTTGTTCTAGGGATTGTCTTTACTTTTAAAACTCTGAAATCTCTAGCAATCGCCCAAATCATTATGTTCAGTTCAATGTTTCTCTCTGTTGGACAAGCACCCATACAGGCCATTGAAGGTTGGTTGCATCATGTAGCTGCCATTAACCCAATTACGAATGTGATTCGGATGTGCAGACAGGGATTTCTTGGAGAAGTTACATGGGCTACAACTCAACCGGGCCTAATTGCCCTATTAGGAATGATGTTAGGGACTGGTATTTGGGCTAGGATCCGATACAAGAAAGTCGACGCATAGTTTATTCGTCAAAACAGCGGATTATGTACTAACGTCGATTGCACGCTTAGAAAGGGGAAGTGTGTGGAAGTAAGTATCAAGATTAATGGTGTAGAACAATCACATGATGTGGAGCCTCGCATGCTGCTTGTGCAATACATCCGTGAAGCTGCTGGCCTAACTGGAACAAATATCGGTTGCGATACTTCCTCATGTGGGGCTTGTACCGTGCTCCTCAATGGTGAATCGGTAAAGTCCTGTACGGTCCTAGCTGCGCAGGTAAATGACATGGAAGTTACAACGATCGAAGGCCTCGCTGATAATGATGGGACTCTACACCCTGTCCAACAAGCATTTCATGAATGCCATGCTCTGCAGTGCGGATATTGCACGCCGGGAATGGTCATGGCTTCTGTTTCAATGATTGAAGAAAACCCTTCAATGACTGAAGACGATGTTCGTGAAGGTTTGGAAGGGAACCTCTGTAGGTGTACCGGATACCACAACATCGTTAAAGCCGTTCTTCAGGCGAGTGAGGTGTCACTATGATTCCGGCAAATTTTGACTATATCCAAGCAGACTCAGTCGATGAAGCGATTCAAGCGCTCGGAGAACATGGAGATGAAGCTAAACTTGTAGCCGGTGGCCACTCGTTAATTCCTTTGATGAAATTTCGTTTGGCAACGCCAGCATATTTAGTGGATATCAACCGTCTTGACGATTTGAAGTATGTTCGTGATGATGGAGAATATCTCGCAGTTGGAGCGCTCACTCGACACTGTGATGTTGAGAAAAACGACCTCATTGTTTCAAATGCTGGAGTACTGGCTCAAGCAACCCATAACGTTGGTGACCCTCAAGTGCGCCATCGTGGAACGATCGGTGGCGCTGTTGCCCATGGAGATCCCGCATCCGATATACCCTCGGCCCTTCTTGCGCTAAAGGCAACTGTTGTTGTTAGAGGACCTGAGGGTGAGCGCGAAATAGGTATAGAAGATTTTTTCACTGGTTTTCTTGAAACCGACTTACATGAAGATGAGATGCTGATCGAAGTCAGAGTTCCTAAGGTCCCTGATGCGAAGTGGTCCTTCCAGAAATTCAACCGACGCGCTCAAGATTGGGCGATTGTGGGGGCATCAATTGTTTGTGGTGATGGGCACGCAGGTGTTGGCCTGGTCAATATGCACTCTGTGCCCTTCAGATCAGAAGCGGTAGAGTCTGCGCTTCTCAACGGGGCAAACGCTGAGGAAGCAGGAGAACTTGCAGCTGAAGGAACAGAAGCTCCCTCGGATTTGAATGCCTCAAAAGACTATCGAGAGCATTTGGCAAGAGTGCTGGTTCGGAGGGGATTACAGGCAGCAGGGAGGTAGCCGAAGATTCGGACTGACTATTCGGATCTGTCTCCCTCAGGTATTGGAGGAGCCATTTCGTTTCCACCTCCTGGCTCTATTTTATATGCAAAAAGATCTGATCCAGTTATCCTCGCAGGGTCACATCCTCGAAACGGTATAACTTGATCAAGATTCCAATCTAGTCCATTCGAAGAGGTGTAACTTCGCATGCCGCTTTTGCTGCATGTAAGTAGTTGGAACTTCCCCTCAAAATGTGAAAGGTCAGGGTCGTCTCGTCGTCTCGTCGTCTCGTCGTCTCGTCGTCTCGTCGTCGTCGTCGTCGTCGTCGTCGTCATCGTCGTCGTCGTCGTCGTCGTCTCCTCGTCTCGTCGTCTCGTCGTCTCGTCGTCGTCGTCGAAAAACGATCGTCAGGG
>PVBE012086361.1_pt1 | contig 19344 bp, 16 predicted proteins | sample 1631181 | NCBI WGS metagenome assembly PVBE01 (sample SAMN08397723, study PRJNA350692) | Marine metagenome, whole genome shotgun sequencing project. | isolation source: water | place: Pacific Ocean | collected 2012-04 | reverse complement strand
TCATTCGGATTGCCAGATTAACAGGGGGTATTCGTAGTATATTGATGGGCAGGCATCAAGAACGTGCAATGCAAGAAGAACTAGATAAATTCAAGAAAAGGGTCGCCCATGTAAGAAGAGTGCTTACCAACCCATCTGTAAGTTCATTTACACTTGTTACTATCCCTGAACAAATGGCCGTTTCGGAAACAAAAAGAGCGGCTGAAACATTAACAGAGTTTGACATCGATGTAAATGGAATTATTGTGAACAGAATCACACCTGATTATGATCATCCATTCATTCAAAAACGCAGAGAAAGTGAACAAAAACATCTCAGCAAATTAAGAGAGGAATTTTCTTCACTGCCTATTGCAGAAGTTCCGTTAGAAGAAAACGATGTTCATGGATTTGATGCATTGAGGAGTATTGGCAATATATTGAATGGGGAACTGGTACAAGCACCAACCGATATGACTGAATCAATCATTGGAAAAAATATTCCATTTTCTATAAGAAAAGGATTGAATGAAAAAAATGATGGGGGTAGATTAGTAGTAAGTCTACACCTTCCAGGAATAAATAGAGAAGAATTGTCTGTAAGCGTTAATAATGGCGAATTAATTATTGGGGCAAATGGTAAAGAATTTCCTGTAAAATTAAATCATCAGATTAAAAGTGACAAACATATGTTTGAATTACATGGAGATATATTAGAAGTAACTATGGAAATATAGGTATTAAACTCCAATCCAACTACGTAATCCAAGGCCGATTAAATAAGAAATCATGCTAACTACGACTAGAATTGATGTCATTTCAAAAAAGCGGTGCCTGAATGATTGGACTTCAACTACAGACACGTAGAAATTGAATACTGCAACTATCAATAGGCCTATTGCAAATGTGCAACAGAGAGCGAATACATGGGGTTCAAGATCAAAATATGTAGGGCTATCAGAATGGATTAATAGATATGGGGAAATCAACAAAATTACTGTCGATAAATAAGCCAACCAAGTGAATAGTGCTGCTATTTTTGCTGAGCTTTCTGCTTCCTCTGCGCGCTTAGATAAAAATTGTGAAGCGCCCATGCTGAATGCTGCTGCAATACCAGTAACTAGTCCAGCTAAGGCAACCAACTTCATTGATTGGAGTGCAAAAGTTAAGCCTGCTAAAGCACCTGTTAATTCAATTAAAGCGTCTGACATACCCAGGACAACACTGCCAGTATAATCCAACCGTTTTTCTGCTAACATGTCTGTCAAACGATTTTCGTGGCTGTCTTCTTCATCAGCCAGATCTGTTAATCCAAGTCGGCGGTATGCCTTCGATATTTCACGTTCAGCCCTCTCCATCAATCGAATTGCAAACGTTAGGCCAAATACCCTAGAAAGAAATATGTGGAATAAAACCATGAATTTGCGGGCTTTAACTTGTTGCCCTGTTATCTCTGCCAATATCTGTTCATGCCGTTCCTCTTCAACTGCTATTTCATTGAGAATATTACGGCTTTTTTCGTCTTTATGGCGTAAGGCCAATCTACGGTAAACTTCTGATTCCGTTGCTTCCATCCGCTGCAACCGCAAATATTCAGGTAAATTTTGGTCGCTCACTAATCTTTGGGAGGTTTATCTTACACATCAAACCTCGCTAACTATTGTCCGACGCGCTCATATTACAGATGACTAACCGATGTCATGATGAGCGAGGTGCTTGAGGCTGAAATTGCTGATGATGTACCTGATGCCAAAAGAGAGCAGAAACAATTGAACATTGCTTTTGGTTCAACTGTTCTTTTTATCGTAGTGATGATGATCTTTGCATCCGTATTCTCCTCAAATATTGCTGATGACTTAATTGATGGGGGAGATGGACATTGGCTACCACCAGTGGAACAGCGTTCTAACTTACAATATCGTAGTGATGATGTATTCAGTCGAGTTTCTTGGAACGGCTCCTTTGGAATTGAAGAAGTACGTTCAATCTATGTCGAAGTAGATACAATCACTGCTGCTGATGGTGGCGCAGGAGTAACGGGGGATGCTGAAGTTCACTTGGGGCTTTGGCTACCTGAAATTGAAGGGTGCGATTGGGATTCTATTGCTAGTAATGACACACTGGCTGCGGATGGGGTGACAGTTTGTGCTGTCCCAATAATTTCTGAAATTGGACCATACTACAATGATGGAGATGTTGACGCCTTAACGCCTGCAGATAGGCTTGGTAGATTCCTAATCGAAAACTACGTCCCGCATGGATTTGGAGTTGCACAAGTTAGTGTATTTGGCACCGGGGAATCAAACCATTGTATGGATTTGATGGGCGACGATGAACAACGAGGAATCCATGCCGCAGTAGAATGGTTAGGCACTCAAGCATGGGCTAATGGAAATGTCGGAATTATTGGCAAATCGTATGATGGTAGCACGCCTTGGGAAGCTGCTGCAATGGGTTCTGAACATCTCAAAACAATCGTGCCAATGTCTGGCCTCATTGGGGTACAGGACTTGATGTGGCGCAATGGAAGCATGGAAGCACGTGGCGCAATTATGCACAATGGTGTGTACGGAAGTTTCGGCCTAGATGGTGATTTAGAAGATGTCGAAAATGCATGTGAAGGATACATGGAGGGATATTATGCTGGAGTCGGCGCATATCTTACAGGTGATGATTTATCTTGGATGGGTAGTGATTATTGGGAAGAAAGAACATTTCTTGACAAGGCCATAGCAAATTATGATGGATCGGTTTACATCATTCACGGGATGCAAGATTGGAATGTAGACCCACACATGGCATTCCCAACACACAACATAATGATTGAAGCGGGTTTTGATACCAAAGGCATGTATGGACAATGGGGCCATGATTACCCGGATAGAAATCAAAGTCATTCTGGATTAAGTTCTGGAAGAGGAGGGGAGGCATTTCCTTTCACTGTGCGCTGGGATTGGGCTGATGATTTGTTAGAATGGTTCAATTATTATCTCTATGATAAAGGCCCACAACCTAGACTGATTGCAGAGATACAAGATAACATGGGAGGATGGAGGGTTGAGGAAATGTATCCACCTGCAGATATAGAGTGGTTGAACTACGGTTTAGACGAGTTCGAAGTGCTTTCTGGAGGCACAACAGTTAATCCAACTTCCCAATTGGTAATTCAATCTCCGCAATTGGAAAATGAAACACGAATCGTGGGAACTCCTACCCTACATATTGATGCCACAACATCCCTCTTATTCTTCGGCACATCGGGCCATCTTGCCGTTGAAATGGTACTAGCTAGTAGTGGATTACATTTGGGACATGCTGTGATGGATTTGAGATTCCATGCTGGTGGTAAAGAAGGGCAACCACTAGTTCCTGGACAAACAGTAAATGCTAAAATGGAATTCTTCGGAATGGATGTGGTAGTTCCTGCTGGAGATGCGATTCAATTGATAATCACTCAAACAAATGAAGATTACATACCTAGTCCAATTAGCACTACACCAATTAGTGTTGATCTATCCGAGAACAGCATACTGGGATTATCTACTGTGCAAAGAGATTGTAATTACCTATTCCTGCCGCCTATGATGCCATCAGATTATCCACAATGTGAAGTAATTGTTGAATAGTTGGGTCCCCTGGTGCCATTATGCAAGGGCAACCACCACAACAGCACGTCATTGGAGGACAAATTAACCCCCCAGCAACTGCAGCCCCATTTGGTGAACCAGTATATGTTATGGGGCCACCTTCTGAAGCGGCAAAAGTAATTGGCATTCTAATCATGGTTTATGGTGGGATTGCAATCCTTGGGGGAATTGTAAACGCATTTGCCGGACCTTTGCTTGGTGCTTGGATGGGGAGTTTAGACCCTGCCGCTGCTGAATATATGACACCTAATTGGGTCTACTATGCACAGGGATTTCTTGGGTTGGTTTCAGGTGTGGCTTATCTATACTCTGGGTGGCTAACTCAAAACTTTGAGCGAAGGGGGATTCATTTTACATGGATAATTCTGGGTATAACTATGATATTAGGGATCATTATAGCAGCAGTAATACCTTATCCAGAGGTAGAAGGAATGGACTCTGGGACAATGAAAATAATCAGTGCTGGGGGCGCTGCATTAGGTGGAATCTGTGGCGCTGGAGTTTGTGGGTTATTGGCCGCAATTCCGCTATTCATTTCCAACAATGGAATGAAATGATTAGTGAAATAATCTCTTCACTAACACCGTTGATGCCATTCGATTATCCACAATGCTCAGAAACAACTGATTACTGATAATCATGAATGTTTTTTTCTTATCTTGTGTGGGGAATCTATATATCAAAAACATGGACAATTATCGTCGCGGGTTGAGTAACATGATGAATGAATGCAGGTTGCGCGCTATTGTTTTGATAGTTGTAATGTGTTCAGCAATTAGTTTACCTGCTACAACTTCTGGTGAATTAACTCAGCCTCCACCACTACCTCCAAATCCAAGTGTCGCACCAATAAATATCACCACACTGGGTTCGCAGGGCTGGATGTATGCTAGGGATAGTATTCCCGATGGACTGGGTGGATTCTATGTTGGGGGTTCGATGAATGGGCCTGTTATCGTTGGCAACACAACCATACCATCATCTAGTCAGAACCGTGCCTATATTGCCCACGTCAATAGTAATGGAGTTTGGGATTGGATTGAAGCACTTAGTGGATCAGAGTGGTCTGAGACGCAGGCACTTGAAATCGGACCTGCTAGTTCTGTTTATGCCATGATAAGAAGTAGAGATACCTTTGTCATCCAAGGTCATACATTTAACAGTACCAATAATGATGATTTTGTTGCTATCGCTCATTTTGATTCTTCTGGAACGCTGAGCGGAAAAGCTGTAATTGCTGATACTTCTGGAAGTAACGGGAGAGTTTATCCTATTGAAATTCAATCCGATGGTTACTATGTTTATGCCATGATATATGGGCATGGTACAATTGGAACGGGTAATGTCTCTGTGACATTATCTAATAATTACGGACTGGGTATATTCAAAATTTCCATGGTAAGTGGAGATGCTGACTGGGGGGCAGCCGTGACTGCCACTTACAGTGTTCAACGAACTTTACCCACTGGGGGGACTGAAAGTCGTAGTAGTCGTGTGGAAGGTTTTTCACTTGGTCTTGATAACAGCAATAATAGATTAACTGTGCATGGTTATATCGAGAGTCATGCTGATTTCTCTAGTACTATATCTAGTTCAACAACAAATGTAGAATATCCTTTGTATTCAGATTTAAGAAGGAATTTTGTGGCCTCTTTAGACACTAACGGAACTTGGGGTTGGGTCACATCTACAACTTATTCAGCACACCAGAATATGACTTATTGGGCTAGTGGGAATATTTGGAATGAACGTGGTTTGAATATGCCAATTAATTCTCAAACCGGAGAATCTTATGTGTTGATGAGACATGCGGATAATCGTAGTTTTGGAGTGCATTGCCATTCTCAAAATGCTGGATGGATTGTGTTCAAATTCAATGATATTGGAGAGTGTAATGGTTATGTGGAAATCAGTACAACAACATCCAATATCAACGTTAAAGCATTTGACTTGTCACAACAAGGTGAAATTATTGTTGGTGGCACGTTTTGGTCCAGTGCTATCACAATTGGAAATGAAACTATTTCTTCGCCTAATAATGGAAATGGAATGTACTACTATTCCAGTAGTTGGGTGGCTAAATTTGACGCCAGTGGGAACACCCAATGGACTACTGCATTGAGTGCTTCAGGATATTTAGAAATTTATGCGGCGCACATCAATCCCGCTAATGACGTTCATCTAATGGGGAGAGTTGATGGGTCCTCCAATATTGGCAATTTACCCATCCCAAGTAACTCATCAACAATATTCATTCTAAAATTAGACATAGATACAGATGGTGATAGTTATGCTGATCTTGTTGATAGTCACCCTCTTGATTCAAGTCAATACAGTGATTCCGATGGAGATGGATACGGGGACAATTCTGAAGGCTATTTACCAGACTCCTGCCCTACAATAAATGGTAATTCGTCAATCGACATGTATGGTTGCGTTGATACCGATGGCGATGGAATGGCTGACGGAATAGATCCATTTCCCCGAGATAGTACACAGTGGTCAGATATTGATGGGGATGGTTACGGTGATAATCTAACAGGATTTAGAGGCGATGAGTGTCCGGAAATACCTGGGTTCTCCTATATTGATAGGCATGGTTGCCCTGATAGTGACCAAGATGGTTGGTCCGATGAAAATGATCTTGCCCCAAATGACCCATACCAATCCGGAGACTCCGATGGAGACGGATACGGAGATAACCCCACCGTTGTTGGAGGGGATGGTTGTCCCTTGACTTATGGAAATTCGACTATAGATAAACTTGGTTGCCCTGATTCTGATGGAGATGGTTGGTCTGACTCTGGCGATGCTTATCCAAATGACCCGAATGCACATGCGGATACAGATGGTGATGGAATTGCCGATTATTATGATGCATTTCCACTTAACCCGACACAATGGTCAGATGTTGATGGAGACGGTTGTGGAGACAACCCAATGGGTTTGAATCCCGATTTATTCATTGATGATGCTGAACGTTGTTACGACATTGACAATGATGGAGTATCTGATTTTGATGACGCATTCCCAAATGACCCCACACAATGGTCAGATGTTGATGGAGATGGATGTGGAGACAATCCTTTGGGTTTGAATCCCGATTTATACATCAACGATGAAGAACGATGTAATGACCTTGACAATGATGGGGTAGCGGATTATGATGACCCATTTCCAAATGACCCCACACAATGGTCAGATGATGATGGGGATGGATATGGAGACAATGCGTTTGGTCGTGACCCAGATGCTTTTACTAATGATTCAACTCAATGGTCTGATATTGATGGAGATGGATTAGGAGACAATATGAATGGAAGTAATCCAGACTGGTGCTTTATTCACTTACTTGATGAATTCGGCCTATGTAGGCTAGATCGTGACAATGATGGATGGACTGATGATGTCGACATGTTTCCCGATGAACCCACACAATGGATTGATGGGGATTTAGATGGTTATGGGGACAACCAATCGGGAAGATTAGGTGACCCATCTAGTAACGACAAAGATAACGATGGTTGTTTCGACCCATCAGACCCAGCACACCCACAACTTCCGGAAGATTACTTTCCAAATGACCCTCGAGAATGTTTCGATACGGATGGAGACGGTATTGGTAATAACGAAGATGATGATGATGATAATGATGGCTTCTCAGACCTAGAAGAAATTGAATATGGTACTGATAGCTTGGACGCAAATAGCAAACCAAGCAAAGAATTTGAAATATTAATTCCTGGGACTTCCGCTACACTAGATATTTATGGATTGATGGGGATTGTTTTACTAATTCCCATTATCCTTTGGCTAATTGTTGGATTTAACAAGAGGGGCACCCGTGCCAAACGTCTTGAAAATGAACTACAATTTGCTCAAGGTAAGTTATCATCTATACAAGATGAATTGAAAGCAACGCAAAATGAACTTGAAAATGCTAATCAATTCAAAGATGATATGGATTCTGATTCAAATATTAATCATGAAATATTAGCGGAAATAAAAGATGAATTGTCTCATGAATATCTCACACCAGTAGCCAGTATACAAGGCGTTGTGGGGGATGATGGATGGGAATGGTTGAATTATCCAATCGGAACAAATCAACAATTTCATCGCCCTGCTGGTTCCAACGAAGAATGGATTCAATGGGAGTCCGAATATTAGTGAAATAATCTCTTTATCAATACAGTTGCATAATCACCGGGTGGAAGGTCGAACTTCAAAGTAATCTGCCACCTCTTACCCTTTCTTTTCTTGTTCAATTCATCTCTCAAAGGTTCACTTGAATCGAGTTCTGAATGTATCATTATCGCCCTTTTGTGGTCTGAAAGATATTGGTCAATCTCGCTCAAATCCAAATCTGAATGGGGTAATTGTATTGTTTCAGGTAATTCTTCCAATGTATCATTAATGTCTGCAATTAAGTGACGTTTCGGAGCGCCCCGTTTGCCTGAAGGCGCTTGAGGAAATAATAGTGGACCACCAATACCAATATTCACTGAATGAAGAAGGTGGACGCTAAAAACATCCCCAAGATTGCTTCTAAGGATGTCATTCCATTCATTTGATTGCCATGCTGAAAGCCACATACCACGGATATCATATGGCAAGGCCATGTAAGCATTAAGCCACATTTCTTCGCCTTCCATTCCTTCCTTTTCCGCTCTTGCAATTGCTTTGAGAGGTTTACGAAATGGCTTATGTTCAACTTTCAAATTAGAAATATTAGGCCAAGATTCTGCCATCTTTTTCTTATCTCGCCGCTTATCTGAGCGGTCTGATTTATTGCGTTCAGTCAAATGAAGACGCATTGCGGCTTCGTATTCACCGGCGATGATATGTGTACCTGGAAGTCTATTTCCAACAGCAGAGCCAAATCGTTGGGTATCAAACCAATTGGGCCAGCCGTGTATTATTGCCTGTTCTAGACGGCGGGGTAGGCCATCCAACTGTTGCTGAGTAATATCTCTGACTGTAATCTCAAAATGATTTGCTGAATGGCTACCGCTCCTAAGTTTCTTTTCACTCCCACCAAGAAGGGTAAGTCGCCACCCTTCACCTGTAAGGCCTACTGATTGATCACCAACTGAGTCACCAATTTCCTCGGGCAAACCATCACCCTTGCCAATTGGTAGTGTTACCTTTTGACTAGTTACGGCATGTCTATCCTTGAATCCTGAAAGACCAAATGAACGCCTTGGTAAATTAAAATGGCGTGATAGACGAGCTAGTAGGGAAATAGTATCAAGATCTCTTTTTTCCAATAAGTAAAGTCTGTGTTCACAATCTAACATCTCTGAACCAACCACTGGTTTAGGTCCACCAAGTTCAGTAACCAAGAAATCTTCTGGCGTCTGTCTTAATTTAACCAAATACAACACCCCTAGTAGATACTATACCTCGGCCGAGCAGCATCAAAGATATGTTATTGATGGAGTAAATTCGTTTTATGGGTTGATTTGTTATTCATTACTAGGATAAGAATTGTAAGTAATTGACATAGCGGGCAGAATATGATGGGGCGTCCTGTTTTACATATGCTGCATACCTGCCCTTTCTGCTGGAAAATTCGTAGCATCGCTGAACATCTAGACATCGATTACCAAAAAGTCCAAGTCAATGCAATGAAGACAAAAAAAGAACTCAGATTCACTAATGGTTGGGAGAAAGTTCCAGTGTGGACTGAAGTAGATGGGACGATTATTGTTGATTCCACCCCTATTATGAAACACATTGATGCAACATATAACAAGGGAAATTTATGGGATTGTAAAGATGAAGAAAGACGTGATGAATGGATTGAATGGGTTGATACAAAATTATCTAAAGCTACAATCCCCATACTCTATGGGGGGTTATTTTCTGCCCTAAAAACAACAACTCGCGTGTCAAAGTTAGAAAAATTTGGGTTCTTTTCTAAGAGAATATATGCATGGATGGGTTTTCCAATCATGTGGGGTTTTATTGCTCGTAGCCGGGTTAAGAAAGACGGTAGGAAACCAAAGCAATTGTGGCATGATTTGCTCAGTGAATTTACTAGTGAATTTGGTGAGGCTCCATTTTTTGGAGGAGAAAAACCTGATTTGGTTGATTTGGCTGCATTCGGATATATGCGCTCAATATCCCCTTTCCCGCAGTTTTCACAACTTGAAGAACATGAGAATGGTATTGCCTGGTATCGCAGAATTGAAGCAACTCTGAAAGTTTGATTACCCAACTAATCAATACGTAGTTTGGGCAAGGCAAATGTTAGAGCAAATGCGAGAAGCCCAAGACAGCAAGCACTAGAATAAGGCCCTTGGGAAAAGAATGCTAGAATAGCAGCCATGCGCAACATTCCGCGGCTGTTTTCTCGCCAACCTAACCATGTAGCACCTAGAGCAATTACAGCCAGACCTGAAAACCCAACACCTACCATGACATACATTCCAGCAGCAGATTCATCATAGAGTTGTGAATTATTTTCCGCCTCTGATGCCACATAACTAATGAATGTCCCATCGCTAGAATCATTAAATTCTTCATTAGTTGGAAAAACTAATTTTAGCGTAGTAAATCCATATGGCTCAAAGGCAAATGGTGGTGGGGCGCTCAATAATATTTCATGCTCCACCAACTGTGCTGTCCCTCTTGAATCATTAGCCATGATTAGAATCTGAAGTCCTGGGTCTAATTCAGTAATCCTGAAATTACCATTCTCGTCTGTGGTGTTTTGCTTTTCAAAAACTGAACCATCATCCCCCCTTACTGTGACTTTGACAGTATGATTGAAAGCCGGCGCTCCATCTTCGTAGACCACTTGGCCGAGTAGTATTGCAGTACCTGGTGCTGCCCTCTCAGCATCTCGATAAATGAAGTTGCGATGGTTGATTATGCCTGAATCTCCATCAACATAATCTGCACCGTTAACAAAACCTAGAAGGGCAGTGAAAACTAATAATATTGCAAGCCAGAACACCATTGGATGGCGTTTTTGATCTGATGGCAATAAGATAGACGCCCCAGACGACGTGAAGAGTGTTGCTTCATGCTCTATTTCGGGTAATTTAGTCAGAATATTATCAACTTTAGAAGAATTAGTTGGCGCCCCCGGCTCCTCGCCCTTAACTCCCATGCAAAGGCGACAGAGGTTACACTTTATCCAACTTTACAACCGGAGATAAGAAGTGCGTACTATCCTTCGAGTGAATTATGGAGATGAGTGCTGTAGTTATTTGGAAGGGGTGTGAAGATGATGCTAAAGCACTATTGCAAGCAATTACTCCCGATGATGGGAGTGCCTTCACTGCAGAAATTCATAAAGTTGATGAAATTGCATTTCTACGAGTAGTGGTAGATGCAAAATCCCTGCGAAGTATGCGAGCTACTGTAGATGACATCTTAGCCTGTCTTTCAGCAGCAGAATCTGCACTAGATGCGGCCTCAGTACAACATTTAGAATGAAAAATTGGAAAAATCTAGCATCAAATCCTTCAAACACGGTGATGATTTCGACAAAGTGATGGAGGTAGCCTAATGCACCACCCAAACCTTCCTCATGACCGTAGTTCTGAGTTGTGGGTTGACCACTTGCCTACTGAAAAATTAGAGGCTAGCATCAAGAGATGGGTTACTACATTGATGCATGATGAGGGAATTACAACACCCTTGGCTAGGGATGAAGATACTATCAATGCAACAATATTCACTAATGAAGAGGGGATTGTTGCAGGAATTACTGCCGCTAATCATCTACTCAAAGAATGGCTTCCAAATACTAAATGGGAATGGACCATTGGTGATGGTGGCGTAGTTAATGCTGGCAAAATATTACTTACAATTGAAGGTGGAAAAGAACAAATATTAGCTGCTGAAAGAATGATTCTCAATATTATTGGTAGGCTTTCTGGGATTGCAACTAATACATCAAAATGGGTTCAACGTGCTCGACCAATGAGGGTGGCTTCGACAAGAAAAGTCCATTGGGGATTGCTAGACAAATGGGCTGTATCTCTTGGAGGGGGGATGACTCATAGATTAACACGAAAAGATGCGAAGATGATTAAGGAAAATGATCTTGCCTCAATGATTAGAGCAGATGAAAAAAGACCTCATGAGGTTTCAAGAATTATCAATGAATTAGATATTGAATCCCTCGGCGCATTTGGAGTTCTAGAAGTTAAAACAATTGATGAAGCACTTGCTGCCGCTGAAACTTGGGATGAGCGAATGAGGTCCGAAAATTGTAATGAGCGTTTGACTGTAATGTTAGACAATATGACTCCTGAAATAGCAAGGGAAGTAGTTCTTGATTTAGACAGTCGTAATTTCCGTAGCCATGTTATTACTGAAGCAAGCGGAGGGATTACCTTTGATGAACTTACAATATGGAATGAAATAGGAGTTGATGTGATTTCATCAAGTGCCCTTCATCGCGGCGTTAAACCCCTAGATATCACGATGCTCTTTGATGGGGCTTAGGTGGCGATTATGGGTGATGTCCCCCGTAGCCACCCCCGCTACAATTCACTGATGGGAAGGAAATTGTTGACAGATGCTGCTGCAGAGGGATTGCTTGCAGACTCTGCATTAATTGCTCATGGCCGTGGAGAGGCTTTCGATTATCTCTTGGGTGAAGCGACTTGTGATAGTGCTTTGAAGGCAATTAAACAAGCAGCGATTGTAATGAATGATGCTAAGAAATGTGTGATTTCAGTAAATGGAAATGCTGTGGCACTTGCTGCCGCTGATTTAATTCGCTGTGCTGCAGTATTACAATGCCCTATTGAAATTAATATTTACTACCGCACACCTGAAAGAATGAAGGCGCTTAATTCCAAACTAGAAAAAATCAAAGAAAAAGTGATGCTATCTGAACCACCTAAGGGGTGGCAAGGTGATTGGAATGCTGCTGTTACTTCAGTCCCCATTCTTGGTTCTGAACCAAATGGTCGCATCCCTAATTTAGAGGGACCACGTGCAAATTGTTGTAAGGAAGGGATTATTGAAGCTGATGTCATTTTCGTGCCATTAGAAGATGGAGATCGATGTGAAGCATTAATGGCAATGGGTAAATCTGTAATCGTAGTAGATTTGAACCCTCTCTCTAGAACGGCAAAGATGGCGACCATCACCATTGTCGACGAATTAATGAGAATGGCCCCCCTCCTACTATCATACCTAATTAAACCCAACAAAAGCAAAACTGATATTGAATGGGATAATCAAAATGCTTTAGATTCTGCATTGCGGGAAATGTTATCTCAGTTCGAATAATGGGGTTTTTGCCCACTGAAATGAAATGCTTCGTGAGAGAATTAGTCAAGCGGAGTGAATGTGGGAACTTTGAAGCAATTTTTCTAACCTTACCACCACGGCTGAGCCGACATCCGAGGTACTAGCAGTGCCACCCAAATCATAAGTTAAACAAGTCCCCTCTGAAATGTGCTCAGATATTGCTTGTTCGATTAATCTAGATGTCTTTAATGCTTCAGAATCATCGTGACGTAAACCAAGCCATTCTACCATCATTTGCACTGAATTAAGGGTTGCAATCGGGTTAACTTCACCCTTTCCTGCATGTTTTGGTGATGAACCGTGTACTGGTTCAAACAAAGCGTGATTATCTCCTATATTAGCACTAGCAGCCATTCCCATACCCCCTTGGAGAACGCTGCCTAAATCTGTCAATATATCACCAAACATATTACTGGTAACAACTACATCAAACCACTCTGGATTTCTTACCATCCACATTGTGAAAGCATCAATGTAGGCTTCGTCCCGCTTAATGTCTGGATAATCTTCACCGATTTCATGGAACACTCTCCTAAATAATTGGCAACCTCGCGTGACGTTGCTCTTATCAACACAAGTTACGCTGGATACACCATCACTTGGCGCTCCATTTCTTCGGCGAGAATATTCAAACCCTAGACGAATTAGCTTCTCTGTTCCGATCCTAGAAATTGGGCGGACATCCCATGCAACTTCCCCCTCTATTCCATCAAAAGTCATGCCATTGATTTCAGGCATTTCTTTTCCCTGTGCACGCAGGGCTGAACGACGGAGTAAACTATGATAGAGGCCTTCTGTATTTTCTCGAAGAACCAAAATATCTACACTATCAGGGTTCCACACTTGAGAAAATTCACTATGAATTTTATGTTTAACACCTGAATAAAGTTTGATGGGGCGGACGTTTGCATACAGATTCAACCCGCTTCTTAATCCAAGGATAACTTGGCCGCCGGCCAAATCTCCATTGGGTAAATTAGCACCAGGCCAACCAATTGCGCCAAGTAATATTGCATCGGAATTATCTCGACAGTGTTCAAATGAACCTGCTGGCCATTCCTCTCCTGTTTCGAGCCAATATTCCCCACCACAAGGTATGATTGTACGATTAAATTTCATATCAGTATTGTTTTCAATACAATCTAGCAGTTTTTCGGCCTCTTTGATGACCTCGGGGCCGGTCCCGTCGCCAGGTAATATGGTGAGACGATAGGTAGCCATACATGGGCCAAGGGCTCTACCTACATGAACGCCACCATTAACATATTTGTATGGTAATCAATGGTATTACTTATCAACCGTCACGATAGGCAACCTTGTAGTGACTACCCGCGGCCCATACGATACCGATGATAGCGCCAAGATTGACGCAAGTACACTTCCAGCGGAAGTTCGTGACTTGTGGGAAACTATGTTGAGATTGAATCCAAATTGGCGGATTGAAGATTGGTTAGCAAATAGGGCGAAGGAAGAATTGAAAATTATTGAGGCGAACTTGGCTAAAGAGCGGATGCGTCTTGAACAACGACTTGGTAGAGTCAATGCTTTGAGTAAACTAATGCGAAAGAAAGGTCTTGATGTTGATGAAATTAAATGGAATGATCCTCATCAAAGAAACCTTTTTGATATATTTTCATCAGAAGCCGAAGCTGTTGATGAAGATGTTTCTAGTGATGAAGAAATCATTGAAGATAACCATCCCGCCACCATACTCCTTGACTACTTGCCCGGTGATGGCGGAGATGATCCGCTCATGGCAATAGTTGCACAGTTAATCCTTCTAAAATTAGATGAGGCTGCATCTGAGGGAAAATTACCTATTAGTCTTGAAGAAATTGGGGGCGAACTTGAAGGACGAGGCGTCCATCCAGACGAAGTTATTGAAGCGTTAGAATGGCTTCTAGAAAAAAGCGAGATTATTGAAATTGAAGAAGATCGCTTCACCCTCAATTAACACCTTATTATGGGGGTTTACAGGAAACCATCAATAAGTACGCGGGACAAAATTAAATCATTGGGATGCCACGAGCTAGGGCGATAATGGGTGGAGCGCTACTTGGATTGTGGTTGTACAACATCATTGGAATTGAAATTGAATTTTCTGTAGCTAGTGGGATTATTGCATCAATTTTATATGACGCACCTCATAATTCTCGTGAAAAGAAGAAATTTGCTAAAATAGCCACTGAGCAGGCTATTCGTATATCATATGGTGAACAACAACTCATGACACTCGTTAACCAATGCGACCAATTACAAATCATGGTTCACAGTCGTGATTCACAACTACGCACCGCCATGTTAGAATTAGAAAGAAGAGATACAGTCGGCGCTCCGGAAGCAAGAAAGTTGATTGAAGAGCAACGCAGTGCTTTGAAAGCTCAGAAAAAATCAATGAAAGATGCTAAACAACTCATAAGTTCTCAACAAAAAATATTGGATAAATTAGAGAACCAAACTAATTCAGGATATGACCGCTGGGAAGAAACACTAGCGACTTTAGAAAGAATCCTAGCCACGCAAGCAAATCATAATAATTCAACTGAACAACACCTCCTAGAAGAAGTAACTAATGGGAATCGTGAATTGCAGAGAACTGTTACTGACCTTCTCCAACAATTAGCAATGGAACCGCGAACCTCACATGTAAATGTACAAGATTCTGTTGTTATGAGAAGTGCTCCTTCCGAAAATGTACGATCTAGAAACAAACCACCAAAAATCCCCACGATAGAGGCGGTCCCTATTGGCGAGCCTCAGAGAACCACTGAAGTGGAGTGGTTGAAAACTCTGCCCACTGATTTAACTTAGGGTGGTTGTGTGGTTTCAGGTCTGCGCAGTGAAATGCGTGCTGCTATTTTCAAAAGTGAAATGATAAATGCAATGCTGCCAAGAATAGTTTTATTTGCTATCTTAATCGTATTATGGAATATAGTTGAGCCTTATGGGATTCAACTTAGTCTATACAGTTGGCTTGCCATTTTTTCGCTATTTGTATTAATATTATTATGGAACGTAAATAAACGAACTCAAATAATAATGGAAAAAATTGATGAAATAATAGAAGGTCGAATGGATGCTACTGAACTTCTAGAGCAATATTCTGGAGGATCGTTTCCTTTGGTTGGATCTTTATTCAATCTTAATGGAACAAGCGATGAATTGGAATTATTATTAGCAATGAATTCTGAAACTGATGGATTAGAAAAAGAGATTGACTGGAAGGGGGGGAGTGTCTACAAGACAAGAGGAAAAGATTCCCAGGGTCCTGCTGAAGGTAATGCCGCAGATACCTTTGGTGAAAAAATCAGTCGGGTTGATGCTATGTCTGAACGATTAGAATTTGAAAATTTAGAAGGTCCGTTAACTAAAGGTGAGGAACTGGTCGCTGAAGCTAATATTATCGCATCTGAAAGAGCCCTTGAAGAATGGAAGAAAGCAGAATCTAATGACCCTGATTTAATTGAAGCGGGGGTTGAAAAATTGGGGGATTTGGTTGCTCAGGGGTACTTCAAAGGGCCAGAAAATGATGTTTGAGTTATTTTTATTCAGCATTAAGCAATTAAAAAGGATAGGATAGCCGACAAGTTGGGGATGACATGGATTTGAAGGCCGTTCTTGTTGCTGGTGGCCATGGTTCACGTTTGCTACCTTTCACAAGATATACTCACAAAACTCTACTCCCACTTCATCGTAGACCTGTGATTGACTACGCGTTAGCAACAATACGTAGAGCCGGTATTACTGATATTACGATTATAGGGAACCGATTCATTGGGCAAATTGCTCAGCATGTTGGTACTGGTTTACCTGGAGAGAATATTCACTATGTAATTGAAGAAGAACCAATGGGTGTACATCACGCACTAAACTTGGCTCGACCACATGTGGAAGGTAGTAGGATTCTCATCTATTTCTCTGACAATATTGTCACTTACGAATTGGAAAAAGACGTTAAAGTTTGGAAAAATTCAGAAGAGCCGCCCGGTTGTTTGTTGCTAGGAAGAACCGTGGATGATCCTGAAAGATTTGGTGTCGCTGTATTTGGAGAAAATGGAGAAATTGTTGATATTATTGAGAAACCAAACGACCCGCCTTCCGCTGTTGCAATTGGGGGGATTTATCTTTATGACGAAAAATTTTGGGAAGTAATGGATAAAAAATATCAGGAAAATAAAGAGGTGTTTACAATCACTGAAGTGAATCGCCATTATCTACAAGATGGAAAGGTTACGCTAGTTGATATCGACGACTATCAATGGTTAGATTGTGGAACACCTGATGCTTTACTTGAAGCTTCACAACTTGCTGCTGCTGGAAAACTATCACCTGAGCCATGCAATAGAAGAACTAACGATTATTGAATATATAATGGGGTTGTTAGTCCATTATATTTCAATTATTTCTGTATCTCCATTATCAAACTTGAATAAATATCGGGTTTTATCATTAGTAATTATTTCAACACCATCTATATTAGTTTCAATATTAATTACGGTATTGAATGTTATATCAGTTCCTTCTTGATGATAAAATAAACTTGTAATCGGACTGATGTTGTTCAATTCAGTCGACTGCCAACCACGAGTCGGATTTAACGAACCATTGTATTGATTAAAATCGGATATTATAGATAATTGTCTTATTGTCATATTAGTTTCATCTTTCTTACTAGATAGTAATAATTCATTCCAATCATCACCAAGAACATTTACATCTTTACCTAAATTAAATATTTGGGAGTATTTATGATTATCATTAGATTCAATATTATCATGAAAATAAACGGCACCTGCGTTGAAAAAAATTGCGGTTCTAGTTATCTTAACTCCATCAAATAATGTATGACTAACTTTTACATAACTATAATTCGATGAAATGAAATGTTTTTCTATTATTGATTTACCAATATTATCCCGTTCATATATACTATACGATGAATCATCTACTGATATTGAATTATGAGCAAACACACTTTTTACATAAGTACGGAAAATATTTTCTTCATGAAAAGCAGAATCTGCGGCATATTTACCTGAATCAACAAAATAATCAGTCTGGTTATACGTCAAAATAAATGATAAATCGTCACTTTGTTTATGTACTAATGAATGAAAGGCATTGAATAATCCAAAATATATTGGGGTATTAATATCCCAATTATTTTTGAATAAGGCCACACCTGCTTCTTGATAAACAATACTATTTTCATCTATTTTTTCACCAAGGTTTCCGTTAGAAACTAAATACAACAAATGTTCATTTGTAATTTCATTTTCTGCGATTTCTAGTAAATTATGAGGGACGGAATCACCCACTAAAGGAGTGGTACCATCGGGTTTAACAATATTAACTAAATATTCTTGCATTTTATATATTGTTAAATCTAATTTATCAAAACTAATATTGTAATTATTATTAAAATCATAAATTGATAATAATATATTCATTACTAAATAATGATATGAAGGACTGTGTTCTTTATGTACCCCCTCAGATGTAACTGCAAAATCAATTTGAGATGACAGTCTAGAAATACTTGTTTCCAACCATTCATTACTATGCTCAAAATTTGGAAATAGTACAGATAATTGTAATAATGAACTATCTTGATATATTCCATGATTATGGCCCCAAATATAATTGGCATCATTAGCAGTATATTCGCCATGATTTCGTAATAAATTAAGGAAATAATTAGCAAATTCCTCATCGAAAACTTCCGATGTGCGGTAATTATCCCAGAAATATATCAGTGTAGTTATTCTATTGGCAGTACTATGATCATCCCATGCAAAAATACTTGACTGTTGGAAACGGCATGGGTTATTTTCATCCCAACTCTCAATGAACCACTGGGCCTTTTGTAAATATACAATATCGCCTTTCAACTCATATGCATTGATTAAATAACTAACCATCCTTAGGCTATGAAAATAAAATTGCCATGTCCAATCACCATATGGGTCTTCAGACCAATCTAATTGATCTTCATCATAAACAAATGGCTCCCAATATCTAAAAAGATATATTTCATTATGTTCAATTAATTTATCTGCTATTTCTATTGATTTATTGTTCGCTGGCGTTCTTTTTGAATAATGATGTTCTTCATATTGATTCCAAATTTTATTGACTTCATCTAATTCATATTGAACATAATCTGTATCACAATTCATATGTATAGATGTGTAAAAGGGACTAACTAATGCTGCGACTACTATGCCTAATAGCAAATATTTACTTAACCCACCATTGTAACTTTTCATTTGAATCACAAATTTATTACATAATTATAAGCATCTATCGCTTCACTAATTACTGCGGCCCATGTGCGATTCTCTTCTACCCATACCTTAGCATTTTGACCAATTTCTAATCGTAATTCATCATTTTCTATCAGAGATTGTATTGCTTCAGAAAGTAATTCAATATT
>PVBE010417500.1_pt1 | contig 19350 bp, 18 predicted proteins | sample 1631181 | NCBI WGS metagenome assembly PVBE01 (sample SAMN08397723, study PRJNA350692) | Marine metagenome, whole genome shotgun sequencing project. | isolation source: water | place: Pacific Ocean | collected 2012-04 | reverse complement strand
TGAGGCGCGCCATTTTGGTATTGATCCCGGTTTTATCAATGAACACGATGTCGCCGATCTTGCTAGGATGAGCTAGAAGCCAGCCCAGACGTTTGCACCAAACCGCCCGTGCCGCCTGCACAGCGGCGCGCTCCTGTTCACTGGCGTGTGGGTTTTTCTCGATTTAACCCGATATCATCTACATTATCTTCGAATTTGCGCAAGTTGTATTCTGCTAATATGAAAGCCTCATGTTCCGGCATCATTTCGTAGCCAAGTCGCAATGAAGACACATAATTTTCGGCATCTCTATCATCGTTATTGATATTGAACTGTTGGTATTTTTTTTAAGATTAGGTTGAAATCAATACGATAATCACAATTATTTTGAAATTGTGGTTAGTCACAACTAAGAGTGTTTTAGCATGTTTTTTCTAGTTTACTGGGAGCCTCTGAGGCTGGTTTATCAGTCGGGCAATGTCATATCTACTCAATGGCGCGGTAGGTGAGGCTGGAATAGCCTTAATAATGCCAAAAAATGGCATCAACATTACCCGACTGGTTTTCCCAATCCGTTTTACGACAATGGGCTTCTAATCAATGCTCCGCAATGGTATCAAATTTAAGGGCAACCGCTGAGGAAAAGTAGCGAAAACGATGCCTAAAAGGAGCACTGGGGGAAATATGACGACCGTGGATATTCACACCCATATGCTTTCCGAAGCATGGATGAGTCTGGTGCAGGAACATGCCGGTCCGGAAATATTTTTCAAACCGGCGCCGGATGGCGGGGATGTCCTGGTGGAAGAGGGCGCGGTAAGCTTTACCACCTGTCCCGAGATGTTCGATTACGCTCTCAGAATCAAAGACATGGATGAGGCCGGCATTGACGTGTCGATAGTCTCCTTGACAGCGCCCAGCGTGTACTGGGGGTCGTCCGAAGTCAGCGCCCAGGCGGCGCGGCAGATTAACGATGATGTGCAACAGGCCCAAACCACTTATCCTGACCGTCTACGGTATTTTGCTACCTTGCCTTGGCAATTTCCGGAACTGGCGGTGGCGGAACTGGCGAGAGCCTGCCAAAACGGCGCCGTTGGGGTCATGGTGCTCGCTACCATCAGGGGCATACCTTTGATCGATCCGTCCCTCGAACCGATCTGGCAGGAGATCGACCGACGTGGCTTGCCCGTGCTTGTCCATCCAGCACCGCCGCCGGGCACGCCGGATATGGATTTGGGCAGGTTGTTGCCTTCGGTGGGTTTTACTTTTGATACCAGTCTCGCCATCAGCCGCATGATATTAGAAGGCTTTCTCGATCGCTATCCCAACCTCTCGATTATCGCCGCTCATGGGGGCGGCACTTTGCCCTACCTGGCCGGCCGGTTGGATCTGTTTTTTGAGAAACGGTTTCGGCCTGAAGATAAAAAAATCGCCGAACCGCCGAGCCAGCATCTTAGCCGCATTTATTACGATTCAATTGTCTATCAGCCCACCTGCCTAAAACTGTGTATCGAGATGGGCGGGCCGGAGCGCGTATTATTCGGCACCGACTATCCGCACCCGGCGGAAATTCCGTTTCTGATGGCGATGGTGGACGATCTGCCCGCCGATCAGACGGCGGCGGTGCGGGGCGGTAATGCTCTGCGTCTGATCAAATTATAACCTAGAAGGAAACAACGAATGTCTGATGATTTTTTAATCGGCAAAGATGGCGATGTCTCGACGATAACCATCAACCGACCCAATGAAGGTAATCGAGTGAGCGACGAAATGGCCATTGAACTGACGGGGATTTTGACAGACGTCTCGCGAGACTCAAGATTAATCGTTTTCCGGGGTGCTGGCGATAATTTTTGCCTCGGACGGGCGGTGATGGGGTCCAGGGGGCCTCTGCCCGAAGCCTATGACGCCCGTGAGAAAAATGACTTGGTTTTCAATTTGTATGGCGCTTTCCGCGATGCGCCGGTGCCGGTGATCGGTGTCATCCAGGGGCGTGCCACCGGCCTCGGCTGCGCTCTGGCGGCCTCGTGCGATATCACCATCGCCGAACATTCAACGGAATTTCAAACCCCCGAGATAAGCCACAACATTATGCCGACCATGCTGATGTCGTCACTTATTGATCGAATGACCATGAAAGGCCTACTCTACCTGATTTACTCCACCAAGGCGATTTCAGCTGAACAGGCAATGGCGTTTGGTATCGTCAGCGAAGTGGCACCCACCGATTTTCTCGACGTTGTTTTGGTGGAACTGCTGGTGAAACTTAAGGCTATGCCTGTTCCGGCGTTGAAAGCGGTTAAGGAATATGCCCAAAATGCAATGAATTTGGACGCCCAGGGCGCGGCGAATTACGCCCGTAATTTACACGCGACACTCAATACTTCGTCCAAATTACGCGGATGAGAAGTCCGGGATAAGGAGATAAAAAAGTGGCCATCGGCGCAATTCCCAAACTGACCCACATGGTGATTTACGTTAAAGACCTAGCGAAAATGGAGAGGTTTTATACCGAAGTTATGGGCTTCATCGTCTCCGACCGGGGGGCCTTCCCCGATCCCGACGCGCCGGAAAATATTGTCTTTCTGACCGGCACCAAAGAAGAACACCATGAGATGGTGCTGTTTCAAAACGATGAAACGGATATGGAAAGCCAGGGCCAGCAAATTTCCTATCTGGTGGAAGATCTGGACCAGCTTCGGGATCTTTACCACCGAGTGCAGGCGGAAGGTATTACGGAAATAGAAACCTGTACCCATGGCAACGCCTGGTCTATTTACTTTCATGAATTGGAAGGCAATCGCCTAGAAATATATGCCCGAACTCCTTGGTACACGCCGCAGCCTTTCAAAGTCGACATTGATCTGGAGGCGACGAACGAGGAGATCAGGCGTTTGACTGAGGAAATGTGCCGGGCGGCGGCGGGTTTCATGCTGCGGGAGGATAGGGAAGCGAAAATCGCCACTTTGTTGCGGGGAAAAGAAAACTCCCGCCGACCTGCCTGATAAATGTTTCCCATAGAGTTTCTCCAACGGACAGTCCGCCGACAACCGGAAGGACTTGCCGTTGACGACGGTACGGTAAGTCTGAGCTATTCTCAACTGGTGATCCAAGCAAATGCATTAGGTGCCGGGTTTCAGCAAACGACTGGGAGCAATCGCCTAAAGGTCGGTCTTTGTGGCTTCAATACGTTGCCGCAACTACTTTCTTACTTCGCTATTCACGCCGCGGGCGGCGTCATGATACCCCTCAATCCCCGCAATTCGAAACAAGATATCGAGCGTCAAATCGAATTGACCGCGCCTGATATAATTGTGGTGGATGAAAATTGCCTGCATTTATTAGCCGACGTGCACGGTCCGAAAATCGTCGTGGGGTCGGGCACCAGCCTTGGCGAAGTCTTTTCCACGCAAGGCCTTATCGAATCCCATTCCGGTAATGCGCCGCAATGGCCTGCTGTTGCTGTCGAAGACATTAATGCCATCAAATTTACTGGTGGTTCTTCCGGAGCGCCCAAGGGAGTCATGCAGACTTTCAGGGTGCTTAATGCCGTCGCCCTCAGTATCTTAATGACCTATCAATTTACCTCTTCCGAGAATTTTCTCTGTGCCGCGCCACTGACCCATGGGTCCGGATCGTTCCTGTTCCCCACCCTTTATCGGGGAGGACGGATTACGCTTTTGGCCCAGCCGACCGGGCTGGGTATGTTCGATGCTTTGGCCCATGGCGGCGCCACGTCAACCTGGCTGCCGCCCACCGTCGCCTATGCCATCATGGATGCGGCCGCCGGGCAGGCGCCGGAATTTCGGCATCTCAACATGGTTATTTATGGCGGCGCAGCCATGCCGGAAGACAAGCTTCGCCGGATGCGAGAACTGTTCAACGGATGCATCGGCACCGATTACGGCCAGACTGAAGTGTCAACCATCGTTACCGGCATGGGACCCGATGAAATGGCTTTTGACGAAAACCTTTTATCGGCAGGGCGGACCACGCCGTTGACCGGCACGGCGATCATTGACGATAGGGGCAATCATTTGCCGCCTGATGAGATGGGCGAGATCATCGTCAGTGGTGATCTGCTGATGAAGGGCTACTACAAGATGCCCGAGGAGACTGCCAAAACCATCAAGGACGGCTGGCTGTACACGGGCGATATCGGATATTTTGACGAGCGCGGCTATCTTTTTATCAAGGACCGGCTGCGGGATGTGGTTATATCCGGCGGGTTTAACGTGTATCCGTCTGATGTGGAAAATGGCCTGTGCGAGCATCCGGATATTTATGAGTGCGTCGTCTTCGGCATTGCAGATGCCAAATGGGGAGAGCGCGTCGAAGCAGCCGTGCAATTGCGTGATGGTGCCTCGACACCACCGACGGCGATCATCGAATTCGCCAAGACGCGCCTGGGATCGACAAAAGCACCCAAAGCAGTTCATATTTTGGCAGACCTGCCCCGGAGCCCGGTGGGAAAAGTACAAAGGCGGGAAGTCAAAGCCATGTTCGAGCAGCGGGAAGTGGACGAATGATGGGAGTTACCCATGCGCTCCTTTAGCGGTCAGAAATATATCGGCATAATTGCCGTCCTGCTGTTTCTGATGATGGCGGCGGTCGGCGTTTCCGTGAAACTTATCGTCAACGTCGCCGAGGAAGTAGAAGCCGTCGCCGGTGAACAATTACCGATCGCCGAGAACATTTTCAAGGTTGCGGCGTTAACGTTGCATCAAAGGATATTGTTGCAGAAGCTGGATATCCCGCTGGAACAAAGGGAGGCCAGCCAAAAGGAGTTAAGCGGTTACCGCCAAAATATTTCCCTGTTTGGTCATGAGGCCCTCGCAGCCTTTTCCGCAATTCACAAAGAAATCAATGACGGCGGTAAACCGTCGGTGCCCGAACTTCATAGAAATCTGGCGCTGATCGAAAAACTATACCGGAAATACAATGATGAGGCTGGTCTGCTGGCGGTAACACTGGAAGCCGGGGATCGAGATTCCTTTGCCGCCTTGCTGCCTGATCTAGACGATATCCAAAATGAAATCGCCTTGGAAGTTGAGGATTTCCAACGTAATTTGAAAAAATTGTCCGAAAAATCCATAGCCCTGGCCGGAGAGAAGAAACGTCGTGCCTGGCGGGCCAATACGGTCCTCATGGGGGCGGCGATTATTTTCGGAATTGGAATGCTCCTTGTGGCTTTCCACTCCAAAGATTGAGGGTCAAATAATAAACTGCACTTTTCAAAAGTGAAAAGGCACGCCGTATTTTATTGTATTTTATTTCAATTTTGAAATAATTATTTCTAGGATCACTCAGAAAATCGCGAGATTTAGCTACTGCCTAGTCTGGCATGGTCTGTGCTTTTAATTGAAATCAATTGGCGTAATACAGAATTTTTTTTCGGGTGTTTTTGATCAAGGCGAATTAAGTGGTATCGTAAAAAAAGTCTTCGCCTTAAAAATGTTAGAGCACGTCAAGGGAGATAACATGAAAAAAATCGTTGTGGGGATGACTGGTGCGACCGGTGCCATTTTCGGCATCCGCCTATTGGAAGTTCTGAAGGAAACGGATGTAGAAACTCATCTGGTGGTCAGCAAATGGGCGCACCAGACCCTGGAGCACGAAACCGGTTATACCCTCGAGCAATTAAAAGATTTAGCCGATGCACATTATGGATCGGGAGATATGGGCGCGGCGGTTTCGTCGGGCTCCTTCCGGACGGATGGAATGGTGATCGCACCCTGTTCCATGCGTAGTGTTGCCTCGATCGCCCAGGGGGCAGGCGATCATCTGGTCCATCGGGCGGCGGATGTGGTTCTCAAGGAAGAGCGCAAATTGGTTCTGATCGCCCGAGAAACACCTCTCAGCACCATTCACCTGGAGAATTTGCTCAAGCTTTCCCATATGGGCGTGACCATCCTGCCGCCCATGCCTGCCTTCTATAACCACCCCAAGAATCTTGACGATATGGTAAATCACATCGTCATGCGGATTTTGGATCAATTTGATGTTGAAACCGATATCGTCAAACGATGGACGGGGGATATGAAAAACCGTACGCCCAAAAATTAGCGTACGGATAAGTTTTAATCACCATCGGAGAGAGTAACGAAAATGGATAAGAACGTAAGTGCATCGACGAAATCAGCAACCAGCCTGAGGGAAGCCATCGAATGGCTGCGTGCCGAGGGGGACCTTATTGAGACCGATAAGGAAGTTAATCCCGATCTGGAAATCACCGGATTGCAAAAACATTTGGACGGTGGCCCACCTATTCTTTTCGAAAACGTCAAAGGCAAACCTCACGCGCGGGCCATCACCAATCTGTTTTCCGATTACGGCGTTATCGAAAAAATGTTCGGTTGGGATGGTCCTACGGATCGGACCAAGAAGCTGGCTCATGCCTTAACCCATCCCATCGCGCCGGTAGAAATCTCGCAAGACGAAGCGCCGGTGCAAGAACATGTCATCACCGATGATCTGGACGTTAATAAATGGATCACGGCCATCCGACACACGGCCCTGGAGCCCGAATTGACCATTGGGTCCGGCATTTCATGTGTTATCGGCGATTATTTCGATGGCGGCACCCATATCGGCTACAACCGGATGAACTTCCGTTGGGGCAATGTAGGTACGTTCCAGATTTCTCCGGGCTCTCATATGTGGCAGATTCAGACCGCCCATTATAATGATGATAAGCCCATTCCTTTGACCATGTGCTTTGGCGTTCCGCCTTCGTGCACCCTGGCCGCCGGTGGTGGTTTTGATTACGCTATTCTGCCCAAAGGGTGCGATGAAATCGGTATTGCCGGCGCTGTCCAAGACAGCCCGGTTAGGATTGTTAAATGTCAAACAATTGACTCCTACACGTTGGCTGATGCGGAATATGTCCTGGAAGGTCATCTCCATCCCCGGGACAAGCGCTATGAGACGGCTGAGGCCGAGCAGCAGGGCGTTCAGGGAAAGACCTTCTTCCACCCGGAATGGGCGGGTTATATGGGTAAGGCCTATAAAGCGCCGACCTTCCATGTTTCCGCCATCACCATGCGGAAGCCGGAAAGCAAGCCGGTTATCTTCCCGCTGGGTGTTCACACCTCCGACGACGCCAGCATCGATACCACGGTGCGTGAATCGGCGATATTTGAGCTTTGTAACCGCCTGCAGCCCGGCATCGTCCAGGATGTGCATATTCCGTACTGCATGACCGATTGGGGCGGCTGCATCATTCAGGTAAAAAAGCGCAACAAGATCGAAGAAGGCTGGCAGCGTAATTTCCTGACCGCCATTCTGGCGTGTTCCCAGGGCATGCGTCTGGCCATTGCCGTCAGCCAGGACGTCGATATATACGACATGGACGACATCATGTGGAACCTGACCACCCGCGTTAATCCTCAGACGGATATACTCAATCCGCATCCGGGTGGCATCGGCCAGACCTTTATGCCGGCTGAACGGATGACGGCGGGAAGCGCCGCTTGGACAGCGTCCAATACCAAGTTCGAAGGTGGTATGGGTATTGATGCGACGGTGCCTTACGGCTTCGAGCAGGATTTCCATCGTCCGGTCTATCCGGTTGATCAAGTCGATCCGAAAAAATTCCTGTCCGACGAGCAGATTACCCACGCCAAGAGCTATATGAACGGCTGGCATCACTCCTTGGCCAAAACGGGCAGGTAAAAAAGTCTGTGTATCAATCGGGCGGTTCAGTAATTTGAGCCGCCCCGCTGACACGGGATGATAATAAAATGGATTCCAGCACTATCACCAATAATCAGATTTTTGATTGGCTGGAGAGAAACAATCGTTTATTTCCGGACAAGATTTTTATCCACTCTATCGATCAGGAAAAGTCAATTACCTATGGCGCAGCCTACGATTGTTGCCACAGGATCGCCGCCTATCTGAACAATCTCGGATTGCGGGCTAACGACCGCGTGGCACTTTTGTCCAATAATTCGCTTGAACATTTGATGACCTATTTCGGGGTGATGGTCTATGGGGCCACCATCTGCACTATTCATGTGGAAATGAACTCGCTCTATCTCGGCGACATTTTACGGCAAATTAATCCCAAACTTGTGTTGGTAGAAGATAGCATTTGTCTTGATCCGTTGGAGGAAATGCCGACGGCAGATATTTTGCCGCTGGGTGAGTGGGCAGAAACCGGCGGTTCCGGATTTTTCGGTGAATTGTGCGGCGGAGAAAAAGGGAAAGCTCTCCGGCCCGTCAATGCTCCATCCGACATTGCGGAAATATTCTATACATCCGGCACGACTTCGACGCCCAAAGGTGTGATGTGCACCTTTGAGCAGCTTTGTGAAAACACTGACAGCGTCATGGACGGCTTCGCCATATCAAATGAGGACCGCGTACTGGATTTCCGCTCCTTCAACTGGCTGTCGGCTCAGATTCTGAGCGCCACAGGTCCACTGAGCCGGGGGGCGACAATTTTGCTCGGGCGAAAATTTTCTGCCAGTAGATTCTTCGACTGGGTTAGGAATTATAGGGCGACCATCGCCACCGGTAATCCGACGATTATCAACATGCTGATTAATCGCCCAGCGGATATCGATAAATTTGATATTCCTGATTTCCGCTACATCACGTCGAGTTCCGCACCACTTCTGGCACAGGACTGGAAAAAATTCGAAGACATGTATAACATTCCCATTGCCCAGGGGTTCGGTGCCAGTGAAGCCGGCTGGCTGGCGGCCAGCAACGAAGAAAACCGGCGAATCGGTTCTGTCGGCAAGCCGCTGCCATACCACAAAATCAGAATAGTAGATGAGCAAGGTAATGAGATGCCGCCTAACGAAACCGGCCGGATTGAACTGGGCCGCGACCCTGAAACGGCATACCGGTATATAGAAAACAATGCACCCGCTCAATTGGCGGAAAGTGGGTTTATTCAAACCGGCGATATCGGATACCTCGATGAAGATGGATTCCTTTTCGTCACGGGGCGGGAAAGGGATTTAATCATCCGGGGCGGGGTCAATATATCCCCCGTGGAAATTGAAAACGTTGCCTTGGAACTTGCCAATATCAGCCAGGCGGCGGCAATCGGCGTGCCGGATGAAATTTATGGCGAAGAAATTGTTCTGTTTATTGTTCCGGCGGATGGCAGCGCTATCAACATCGAAACCGTACGCCAGCATTGCCAAAGCAGGTTAAATAAAGTCAAAATACCGAAATACATAGAAATCTATGAAGATTTGCCAAAAACGGATCGCGGTAAATTGGACCGGAGAAGTCTGCGAGGATTTTGCTCCAATCCAAAAGAAGAGACTTAATCATTGAATTAATATTTTAAATCCAATAGGAGGTAATAGTATGAGACATAAAATATTTTTGTTTAGTTTAATCGCCGCCGGGGCCTTTGTCGCTGCGTCGGCCGTGCCGGCGCAGGCGCAGAAATACAATCTAACCCTTAGTGGCGCCAGCCCAGGCGGTTTGTGGTCACGTATCGGCGGCGGCATCGATGCGGCCATCGCCAAGGCATATCCCGGCTCAACCGTAAGCTATCAGACATCTTCGGGAGGCCTGGCCAACGTGCCGTTGGTTTCACGTGGTAAAGTGCCAATGGGACTGGCAACGGATGGTGAGTTGAATGCGATCGTCAAAGGTTACCAAGGCAGAAAAAGCATCAGTAATGTGCGCGTATTATTCCGGGTCTATACGCCGGCTTCGCGCTTTCAACAAAGCTTCTTTGCAGTGGCCGGTTCATTTGCCGGCAAGCATGGCATCAAATCATTTGCCGATATTGTTAAAAAGAAACTGCCGATCCGGATTGCTATAAACCGACGCGGAAATTTTGATGCCGATGTAGGAGAAGCGGCTCTGAATTTATTGGGTGCCTCCAAGGCAAATATTAAATCCTGGGGCGGCCAAGTTGTTCATGCTGCATCCAAAGAAATTGTTTCTTTGATATCGGACCGCCGCCTTGATGTAGTGAATTTCGGTATCTCTTATAATCACCCACGCGTTCGAGAAATTGCCAAAGCTGCCGCACCGGTATTGTTGAGCTATGGCGAAGAAATTGCCGCTCGGGTTTCTAAACAATTTGGTGGTGAAGTTTGCCGGGTTAAGCCAGGTGAATATAAATGGACGCCGAACGGCGCAGTGTCCGTTTGCATGGGTGCGGTTATTGTCGCCAATGCAAATATGGATGCTAAGCTTGCTTATAACATCACCAAAGCCATGGTTGAGCAAATAGAGACTTTCAAAAATAAATCTCATCGGCTGATCAAAAAGACAGCAACCACAGCAGTTCTGGCTCAGGCGAGTAATGCACCGCATCATCCAGGCTCGCTTAAATACTTTGAAGAAAAAGGTTTAAAGTAGCCGGTCAAAATTACCTCAGCAGAAAGGCGTGCGGCTTTTAGCCGCATGTCTTTTCTGTTGGTAAATAGACATGAATTTAGCCGAACTTGCATCTTTAAAGACATGGTTCTCTGTGGGCGCTCGTCGGCGCCCACACGGACTCTATGAATGGATTTTTACGCCCTTCGCGGCGGCAGTGGGTGCCTATGTCATTGTTGCCGCGACGATCGTCATTATCGCACCCTGGACATTAACCGTTTTGTTTTTTTCAGGCGTGGGTGCCTTGGCATTCCTGACCACCGGCGCCTTTGAAGATTCAAAAATTGAAAAACCGTCTATTGTCGATATGGGTTTGGCTTTGGCGAGTATAGCGGTCGGTGTTTATTTTGCCATTCAGGCGCCGACGATTTTAAATCGTATTGTTCTCTTAGACGAATTGACTCAACTAGACGTCATATTCGGTACTCTGGTTTTTATCATTACGCTCGAAATCACGCGGCGAACCACTGGGCTCGGCTTGACGACTCTGGTATTAATTTTCGCCGTCTATAATTTGTGGGGCCATAATTTAAGTGGAGTTCTCCAACATGGTAAAATCGATTACCTGCATTTTATCGAAATTACGGTCTTTACTACAGATGGCATATTTGGTCTGCCGCTTCGCGTGGCAGCGACTTATGCCTTCATGTTTGTGATGTTTGGCACGATTCTTCATGCCTGTGGTGGTGGCGATTTCTTTTTCAATTTCGCTGCCGCGATTAGTGGCAAACGGCCAGGCGGTCCTGCAAAAGTCGCGGTAATTTCATCCGGTATGTACGGCATGCTCTCGGGTAGTCCGACCTCCGACGTGGTGACAACGGGTTCAATTACTATTCCCATTATGAAGCGTCTCGGCTACCGGGGGGCTCATGCCGGCGCCATTGAGGTGGCGGCTTCGACGGGAGGCAGTCTGGTGCCGCCGGTACTAGGCACTGCTGCATTTTTAATGGTTGATTTTGCCGGTGTCGAATATCGCCAGATAGCGATTGCCGCCTTTTTGCCGGCCATCCTGTATTATGTCTCGATTTATGCCCAAGTTCATTATTCATCTCTGCGTTTAGGGTTTGGGCGCTTGGACGATAGCCTCATTCCTTCCATGCGAGAGACCATGAAAGGCGGTGGCTTGTTCATCGTACCATTGGCTATTTTAACCGGGGCGCTCTTAATGGGTTTTACGCCGACCATGGTTGGGATCATGGGAACGGTGGCGGTATTTGTAGTGTCCTTATTTAAGGCGAGTTCTAGGATCGGGCCAATTGCTTTGGCAAAAGTCCTCAGTGAAACCTGCTATCGTATGGTGCCGGTTGGAGGGGCCTGTGCCGCTGCTGGTCTGATTATGGGCGGCATTACCATGACCGGTTTGGTTGGCAAAATATCTCATTTGGTGAATGCAATTACCGACTCGCAGACATTTTTTACCTTGCTGGTGACTGCAGCTGTAACGGTTGTTTTGGGCCTCGGTATGCCGACACCTGCGGCCTACATCATTGCTGCTTCTCTAATGTCACCGATCCTGACCGAGATTGGTGTGCCGGTCCTAACCGCCAATATGTTTGTGCTCTATTATGCAGTCATGTCGGCTATCACTCCGCCGGTAGCGGTGGCGGCATACGCGGCCTCCTCGATCGCCGAAGACAATCCGCTTTTAATTGCAGTGATGGCGGTTAAGTTTGCTCTGGCTGCCTTTATCGTACCGTTTGCTTTTGTCTATGGCCCTGAATTATTGATGATTGGTCCGTGGTATGTGATCGCCATTTCACTCGTTACCGCAATCATCGGCTTGATCCTTATAGCGGCAGCTCTTGAATCCTATTTCCAAGACCATCTGGCACTCCGGGAGCGCCTCCTGCTCGGCCTCGCCGGCTTTGGCTTAGTGGTACCGAATTTGTACACCAGTGCCGCGGCTCTGATTCTTTTCGCCCTTTATTTCGTGCTGCGTTATATCCGCAAAAATCCAAAGTTTGATTTGGAATAGTAATTCTTAGCCGCTAAGCTCTCTTTTCAAATTTGAATATCTTTAGCCATGGTGGATAATCCCCCGCTGATTGCCGTGCTAGCGCCTCATGCTGTGCCTAAACTAAGGAACCGGGCCGGTTAGTCAGACCGGTGCGAAAATTTCGTCTGCCGTGAAAAGTTTTTTAGCCAGGCCCTGTTCATAGGAATAGCGGCACATGGTTTCAATTACCTTGCGGTTTTTGGCGATGCCGTAGGTCCAGTAGTCCTCGCCCATGAAATCTTTTGTTTCCTTCATATGATCGACCAGCCACGGCAGCATGACGTAAAAATACGCGACCTGGTTGAGTTCCTGTACGGCATGTTGCCGTGCTTTCTCAAATGCTCCGTATAGAATACCAGCGAGGTTCGGGTTTTCTGCCAGCAGGGTATTTCGGATGCCCACCAGATGCATAATAGGAAAAATGCCAGTTTTCTTGAAGTAGTCCTGTTCGGCGGATTTTGTATCCGGGAACAGGCGCTCGATTCCAGGGTCACCCTCGGTAAAAGCTTTCGGTGCCCGTGGGGCGATGATGGCGTCGATTTCGCCCCGCTGCATGAGGCCCCACAGGGTTTCCTCCATCCCCATGAACTTGAGGTTAAACTTGGAGGGGAGATCGGCGGACACTTTTTCCACCCGCCCTTTTTCGTCAATATCGCACGCCAACCACTTGATGTCCTCCGAGCGTACACCGTACTCATCCGACAGGATGCCGCGCGCCCAAACATTTGCCGTCAACTGGTATTCTGGTACGCCGATGCGCCGGCCCTGCAAGTCTTCCGGTTTCTCTATAGCAGCGCCGGTGCGGATATAAATTGCCGAGTGCCTAAAGGCGCGGGAGGCGAAGACCGGAATGGCAGTGTAGGCGTTTTCGCCGCGAGACAGCTGCAAAAGATAAGTGCTAAACGACATTTCGGTGAGATCGAATTCATGGTGGACCATGCCCTTTAGAAACGCTTCTTCCGGTGGCATGATCTCCCAATTGAGTTTGAATTCGTCGGTTTGAATCTTGTTGGCAATTAGAGGCCAGGTTCGGTCATAAGCACCGCAACCAATGGTTAGATTCGTCATGTCAATTTCAGCCTTTTTTTGAGTTATGATTATTCCGTTGTCGCCATGAAGCTAGATTTTTAATTATAAATTGTGAATACGAAAAGAGATGAGCGGATCGTTCTAAATTTTAATCAAAATTGCCGGTGGATACTACGATCGAATTCAAGGCGTGAAAACCGAAGAAACGCCGATCGAAGGCTGCCGGGTTGAGTATTTGAACCTGGCGCTACCGGTGACTTTCAAACGGCTGTTTGACGATCAGGAATTCGACGTTTCGGAAATATCTTTCAGCACCCACCTGATAGCGCGCCTGCAGGGCGATTGGCCTTATATCACTGTGCCGGTATTTCTATCCCATGTTTTTCCAAATTTTTCGATTTATATCAGAACAGACCGCGGTATTGAGAAACCAAATGATCTGGCGGGAAAAACCATCGGTATTCCCAATTATCACTTTATCTACGGGTCTTGTGTGCGGGGGATGTTGTCTGATGGCAAAGTTTAACAGCGCGCGGCTTATTTCCAAATAACAATTTCGTACATTTAACGGCATTGACTGCGATACATTTGACCAGTTGGTCAAATGTATCCGGCCCCATTGGCAAGAGTGGGTCGTGGCATCAAAGAAGCGCTCCGGTCGTCCTTGGGGTGTAGGCGGAGTTGAGGAGACCATTGCCTTAATGGGAGAATATTTTTGGCCCTGCTGTTTAGAAAAAAACAAACCTACCCTGGAAAAGCAAATTCGGTGGTCCCATGAACAAAGGATCATTGACCGCCGACCGAGTATCGAAGAGCTATTTCTGGATCCTGCAAGGTGAGATAATTTTAAGGCAGTCTTGCTATATATTTTCATTTTTGAAAATATATAGCAATGAGTGAGAAGTATATTAGTCTTGAAATGGTATATTTGGCCTTACCTTTTATCGCCCGGACGACGGGGGGTGTGGCTAAGGTAACCGATCAGGAAGGTGTCTGCCTCTATGCCGTGGGGCCCGATGGCGAGCGGCGTGAAAATATTGAGGGTACTCTCAGTGAAATATGCAAGAGGGCAGCCAAAGAGGGAAAGCCTCAGGGGCGCGGTGAAGGTCAAATCCGGCGGGAGATTTTCGCCATGCCATTGGGCGACTACGTACTTGCGGCATCCAACGAAGATCGGGCTGATCGTCAAAGTCAGTTGCTAGATACCTTGACGGAGACCCTGCCGCTCATCGCCGCCGTCGCCGAAGGGGAAGCTATTCTCTTCGACCAAGTCGGACGGCGTATGTTGACGGCCGGTCCGAAAAAACCGGAGCCCGTCAAAGGTGATGAGAGCATTTCTGAAAAATGCCAGGAAGTCATGCAGACAGGACGGCCCAATATCGGTCGCTCCAGAACCGATCCTGAGGCGACGGCCGTTCGCATTCCCATATGTTCGGCTTTTGGGTTTGGTTTCAACAATGCGGATTCGGTTCGAAAAAGGCGCAAACTGTTGGATCAGGTGCGGCGTAACCGGACGGCAAAATATACCTGGGACGATATTGTCTCCAAGGGTCCCCGCCTAAAGGAGGCCTTGGCGCAGGCGTCGCGGGCCTCGGAGAATTCCAGCTCGGTGGTTATCCTCGGTGAAAGCGGGACAGGCAAGGAATTGTTCGCCCAGGCCATCCATAATGCCTCCTGTCGGGCCGACAAGCCGTTTGTCGCCATCAATTGCGCCGCTTTACCCGAAAATCTGGTGGAAAGCACGTTCTTCGGCTATGCCGACGGCGCCTTTACGGGCGCGCGTAAAAACGGCCAGACGGGATTATTTGAAGAGGCCGACGGCGGCACGCTACTCTTGGACGAAATTAGTGAAATGCCGTTTGAATTGCAGGCAAAGTTGCTACGTGTTTTGCAGGAAGGAGAAATATCGCGCATCGGTTCCAGCAAAGCAATATCAGTCGACGTTCGAATTATCTGCACCTGTAACCGCAATCTGTTGTCATGTGTGGATGAAGGAAAATTTCGGGCGGATTTGTTTTACCGGCTGAACGTTATCGATATTAATTTGCCGCCTCTGCGCGAAGGCAAGGGGGATATTCCTTCATTGATCAGCAATTTTTTGCTTAGCATAGCCGTGCGCGAAGATAGCCCGTCCATGGTAGTTGCCGAGGATACCATGGATCTGCTGCTGGCTTATGACTGGCCGGGAAATGTGCGCGAGCTCAACAATGTATTGGAACGCGCCGTTAGCCTAGCCGATCAGGAAAAGATAAAACCGATCCATCTGCCGCCCGGTGTGAGCGGTGCCAATATTACCGCTATCCAGGACCACCTGGATGGGTTGATGCCGAAAGAGGCGGCGGCACACAACTTGCAGTCCAGTTTGGCGGATGCGGAATTTGAACTGATTCATCAGACCTTGGTTCGCCACAATGGAAACCGAACCCGCACTGCGGAGGAACTTGGGATAAGCGTCACCACTTTGTGGCGGAGACTTCAGAGGGGGAAGAGATTTTCCCGTGCATAGAATTAGAAAATCAAAAAACTAGGTAAGGGGGCAATATGCCGAAAGTTAAAGAAGCAATCGATCTGCTGGTGGCGGCCAATCATATTTTGGCTCATGAAAATGTGGTCGATGCTTTTGGCCATGTTAGTATTCGCCATCCGGAAATTCCTAATCACTATTTTATTTCTTGCTCGCGCAGTCCTCAGTTGGTGACTCCCGATGACATTATGGAGTTTGATTTGGAGGGGAATTCGGTGGATGGCTCAAAATTGCGGCCCTACGCGGAACGCCACATCCACGGTGCCATCATGGAAGCCCGCCCCGAAATTAATTCTGTCGTTCACAATCATTCCTATTCGGTGATTCCCTTCGGACTGACGGGAGTGAAGCTGCGGCCGGCCATTCATGTCGGCGCGGGGGTCGGCGAAGATATCGGCGTTTGGGATATTCACGATAAATTCGGCGACACTGATCTGCTGGTCAGGAATATGGAACACGGGCGCGATCTCGCCAGTTTTCTGGGGCAGTCGACCGTCGTCCTGATGCGCGGCCATGGCAGTACAGTTGCCGGCCAAGGTCTGAAAGGGACGGTTTTGACTGCCATCTATCTGCAGGTGTCGGCAACTATACAATTGCAGGCTATGCAGCTGGGCGACATCAAGTTTTTGTCCCCGGGTGAACTGGAAAAATGTCAAGAAATGTTTTTTAGTGACTTGTCCCAAGACCGTGCCTGGGAGCATTACGTCATGTGTGCAGAAGAGGAGCGTTGAAGTGGAGGCGGTGGCGACTAGGGCGGGATAGAAATTTTCTGATTGGGGGTAGTAAGACAAAAAGCAGGTAAAGGGAACAAAAATGAAGACCAAGGAATTTGCTGAAAAGATACAGCCTCACGGCGTTTTTCCAGTGGTTGAAGGTGACGGCAAAACGATCATTGGCGACGAAACCTTAAAGTGGAATGAAAGCTACGTGTTTGTTGTGCCGAATTGGAGGCCGTACCGCCATATTGCGGGTCCGAAATCGGTTCTTTACAGCTTCACCGACGAAGCAGCCTTGAAGAATCTGAACCTCTAGCGGGAAAGCCGGCTAGGTTAATAAGTCGGCATCGAACAGAAGGAGAAATAAGTGAAAATCTGCCGCTACGATAACGACCGGCTTGGCCTTGTTTTGGGCGATGAGGCCCGCGATGTAACAGCCGCCTTGGCAGTGCTTCCTTCGGTCAGTTGGCCGGTGCCGCTGGGCGATCTCATGATAGCCAATCTAGGGGCGATTATGACGGCGGTGGAAAAGCTCATATCGGAGGCACCGGTTAAAGAAATTTCCGACGTTCAGCTGAGAAGTCCCGTTGCAAATCCCAGTAAAATCATCGGCGCCCCCATCAACTATCAAACACATATCGACGAATCGATAATCGACGACGGTATCGTTTCCCAACGGAAGATCACCCATATTTCTGATTGGGGATTGTTTCTAAAGGCCAATACTTCTTTGGTGGGTCCAGGCGACGGCGTTGCCGTGCAGTTCATCGAAGCCCGCAATGACCACGAAGTTGAACTGGCTGTTGTGATCGGCAAGGCATGCACACATGTATCAGGGGAAAATGCCTTAGACTATGTGGCCGGCTACGCCATCGGTCTCGACATGACAACCCGGGGTAAAGAACTTCAAAGTTTCCGAAAATCCAGTGACAGCTACGCTGTAATTGGACCCTGGCTGGTAACGGCCGATGAAATCAATGATCCCAACAATTTGGATTTGCGGATTTCCGTCAATGGCGAGGTGCGTCAGGACTCGAATACACGGGATCTTGTTTATGATGTTGGCAGGCTGATCGAGTATGCGTCTGAAAGATATACGCTCCTGCCCGGCGATATCATTATGACGGGCACGCCAGACGGCGTTGGCCCAGTTGAGCCCGGCGACGTCATGACGGCTGAAATCGAGAATATCGGCGTTATGGAGGTCGCGGTCAGGGCAGCCTGACTTTTTGGCCGCTATTTCCCAGGCGGTTGACTGCCCGCCTGTCTGAAGAACAGATAGAAGCGTTGTTAGTATACTACGCCGATTTACCGTGCCGTATTCCCGATAAACTCAACAGTGCGTTGCCTATCCCCAAAGTCCGTAATTGCCTGGCTTGCTACGGGGAGAACGGCATACCTCACAAGCCCTGGACACCCAAACTGTCCAGTCAGAATAAGATTTATCTGATCAATCAGATTTATATTTTGCAGATCGCAGCTTCGGGTCGGCAGTCCCTGATACCGCTGCTGCGCTCTCCCCCGATCATGGAAGATAAAGTAAAAGGGCTCTAGCTAAAAGAAGTCGAGGCCGTTGCCGATTATTTCTCTGCCCGCAGCTTTTGTTGGCCTTCCCTGCGCTCGCGGCGGGCGATGTAGATGATCGATCCCAATACGACGGCGCTGCCCAGGATGGTGAAGAGGTGGGGGACTTCGTCGAAAAATAGGAAACCGAGCATTGCGCCCCATACCAGTCTCATGAACGTCGTCGGCTCTACAGCGCCCACATCCGACAAACGTAATGCCCAGGCCAAAGTGTAGTGACTGAGAATGGCGAGCCCGGCGATAAACAATATCAATAAACCTTGAGTGAATGTCGGCGTCGTCCAAACATATAACGCAGCAGGAAAAGAAAAAACAGTTGCCCATATCGCCTGCCAGACGACGGAGGCAGCGGGGTTATTTCTGGTGGCGATTACTTTGATAATTAACCTGTTGGTTGAATATAAGACGGCGGTAAAAACAACCACGATGACCCCGGCTGACATTTCGGTGAAACCCGGACGAAGGATAATCATGGCGCCGATAAATCCGACCGACAGCGCCGCCCACCGCCAGGGTTTTGATTTCTCACCGAGAAAAATAATGGCGCCCAGGATGGCGTAAAGCTGGCTGGTGAAGCCGATGGCAGCCACCATATCCAGCGGCACACGCGGCAAGGCCCAGAACCATCCGAGCGTTGCTACCGTGAATACCAGGCCATTGACGATCATGATCCCATGGCCGGCGGGCCTGATCCGGGCGTAGCCGTTTCTGGCGAATATCGGAAACAAAAAAGTCGCCATGATCAAGGAGCGGAGGAAAACAAGGATAAAGGGGTGCAGTTCACCACCCAGTTGCTTGGCCACGGCGCCGTTGGCCATCAGGGCGAGCCCTGAGAATATCGCTAGACACACGCCAACAAAATTTCCGGGTTCGACGCCGATTCGATCAGCCACTCTTTCGGCAAGTCGAAGGATTACATTGGGCATAAATTATGGGGACGAAAGTTTAAAGTGTGTCATTGTAGGCTCTGTCCGCATTTTGAAAAGCTCTGTCATGGAACCTACTTAGCAAATTAAGGCGAATGAAGTAGGATTTTAAAAAAAATATCAGAACAATGAACTTAGGGAGAGTTCTATGATTGTCAAATCTGTTATTGCGGTTGCTTTTTCAGCCCTTTAAATATTCTCGACTAATAATGCGATCGCGCAGAAAAAGTTGATTCT
>PVBE010355928.1_pt1 | contig 19351 bp, 13 predicted proteins | sample 1631181 | NCBI WGS metagenome assembly PVBE01 (sample SAMN08397723, study PRJNA350692) | Marine metagenome, whole genome shotgun sequencing project. | isolation source: water | place: Pacific Ocean | collected 2012-04 | reverse complement strand
TAAAGCAACTACTATGGAGAGAAAGGGTTTTAAAAAGCTCTATGAAAAAGGACGAACCCAAGGAAATTATTTTAGAAAAAGAGATAGCCTCAATGATAGATCTATTATCTCAAACCGGCTGAATGGCTAAAGTCGAGTAAATGAAAATCATACTTCAACTCAAATTACAAAGCAATTAACAAATAACTATTACTAATTTTTTATTTTAAATAATATTCTATTTACTACTATTAAAAGAATAAGACTTTAATTTTTCTTGAATATTGATATCTATTTATATATTGAACTATTTATAATCGTTGATTTGAGAGAACTTTTTCATGAATCAAAAATCAATTCTTGAATCATGAGAGATATACTTCGGTATAAATCAATACACTCAGCCTAGACAAATATTGTTTGAGGGCTCAAAATAAGAGCTTTAAAACAAAAAAGTTTATGTATGGCTGAATATCACTCTCACGAAGAATTTCAAAACCGCTCTCAAAAGCTAAAAGAAATCCGTGCTTTGGGGATAGATCCCTATCCTCATAAATTTTCTCCTGAAAAAGATTTAGGCAATCTTCAAGAAGAATTTAAAGATCAAGAGCCTGGAAATTTTGATGAAGCTTCCTCAGGATCTACTCATCAAGTCTCTTTAGCAGGTCGATTGATACTTTTTCGAGCGATGGGAAAAAATGCCTTTGCTCAGATTCAAGACGAAACAGGGCGTATGCAGTTGATGTTTAATAGGGATTTGACTGCAGTAGATGGTTTTGATGCTGAAAAAGCTGAAATGAAGCCGATAAAATTCATCGAAAAAAAATTGGATTTGGGCGATATCATTGGAGTAGAAGGAAATCTTTTTCGTACACAAAAAGGAGAACTGACTCTTTTTGTAAAAAAAGTGACTCTCCTTTGTAAATCGCTTCTTCCTCTCCCAGATAAACATAGCGGCCTTCAAGATAAAGGTGTACGCTACCGTAAGCGCTGGCTTGACTTAATCTCAAATCCTCAATGCTTAAAAATTTTTAAAATCCGATCTCATATTCTTCGTCTTCTTCGTAATTATTTTGAAGAGTCTGATTTTATGGAGGTAGAAACCCCTATTTTACAAAACATCTATGGAGGAGCACAGGCAAGACCTTTTGAAACAGAGCTTCATGCACTTCACCAAGATATGTATCTTCGTATTGCGATTGAGATTTCTTTGAAAAAACTGATTGTAGGTGGTTTTCACCGCATTTATGAAATTGCAAAGGTATTTCGGAATGAAGGTCTTGACAAAACGCATAACCCTGAATTTACCATGTTAGAGGCTTATGCTGCTTATTGGGATTACAATGACATGATGGTGTTTGTCGAAAATCTTTTTGAGCATATTGCCTTAGAACTTTTCCAAGATACAAAAGTACAATTCCTCTCAGAAGAAGAAGCCTCATCTATTGTAATCGATTTTAAAACACCTTGGAAAAGACTTTCGATGAAAGATGCAATTCATGAATATGCGAACATCAAAGTCGATAATCTATCAGATGATGAAATTAAAAAAGTCCTTAAAGAAAAAACGGATCTAGACCCAAAGGAAATCGAAAAAGCTACAAAGGGCACGCTCATTGCACATCTTTTTGAAGAGCTTGCAGAATCTTCTTTAATTCAACCTACTCATATCATTGATCATCCTATTGAAACCACTCCCCTTTGCAAGTTACACCGCAATCCCAAAGAACGTGAGGAAAGAATAGTCGAAAGATTTGAGACCTTTATTATGGGAACTGAGATGACGAATGCTTACACCGAACTTAACGACCCAGAACTACAACGAGAGCTTTTAGAAGATCAAGCTGCAAAAAGAGACAAAGGAGATCTAGAAGCTCACCCTATTGATGAAGAGTTTCTTGAAGCCATCTGCCAAGGCATGCCCCCTACAAGTGGAGTGGGTATTGGCATTGATCGCCTTGTGATGCTGTTTACAAAAGCTTCCACCATTCGAGATGTTCTTTTCTTCCCTATCATGAAGCCTGAAGATTAAAATAATTTATTTGATATAAGCCCAAACTCAGGTTATTACTGCATTAGTTAGTTTCAGAAAACCGTCCTTACAAACCATTCTTTATGGGACTGTTGCGAACTAAGAGCAGATTGATTGAACTCTTGCCACGTAACATCAGCTCTTAACTCGCAACAGTCCCTTTATCATCTCATCACCAAATAAAGATAGAAATAATAAATATTTTAAATATATAAATAATTGCTTTTTTTGTTTGTTTGTTTTACAATCAATACCATATTAATTAATTTTTAATAATAAACAGGAGGAATAATAAATATGATACCAATAACAGATCAAGAAAAGTCTATTCTTGCAGGAGTTGCAGGCTATGCTGCAGCCTCTATCGCTGCTAATACAGTGGGTTTTTTAGCAGGAAAAGTCACCAAGTGTTTGAATGAAGATCGTTTGAAAGCAGGAATCGCAGGAGCTCTTGCTACAACAGCAACTAGCGCCCTGAAAGGTGTAGAGGTTGTAGATAACCTTAAAAATATAAAAGGTTTCAAATTAGGTTTTGTTATTGGGGGCTTATTTCAAGGCTTTCAAGCAGGATCTCAAGTTAAAGGTTTAGCAGGACATCCACTCGTGTCTGCTGGGCTAACTGCTATTACCGCCTATTATTTTGGAGCTAGACTCTCGAAACATATTTAATAACTTTAAATTCGGGTGTAATAAATAACATTACAACGAGAGCTTTTAGAAGATCAAGCTGCAAAAAGAGACAAAGGAGATCTAGAAGCTCACCCTATTGATGAAGAGTTTCTTGAAGCCATCTGCCAAGGCATGCCCCCTACAAGTGGAGTGGGTATTGGTATTGATCGCCTTGTGATGCTGTTTACAAAAGCTTCTACCATTCGAGATGTTCTTTTCTTCCCTATCATGAAGCCTGAAGATTGAAATAATTTATCTGTGACACCTCAAAACTCAGGTAAAACCTTTTACTGAGGTTGTGGGCTTCGAATATAATAGACAACTTGAGCTGGCTGTGTTGAAGGTTGAGGCATTTGTGTATTCCCTCCTTGTTGCTGACTTGGAGGTAACAATAACTGAATCTGTTGCTGACTTTTATCTGGAGCCCCTTGGCATATAACGGTATAAGTTACTCCCGGTGGTAAACAAATACAAGGACGACCATCTACTACAGCAAACCATCCCTGAAAACCATCACGAACATCTCTAAGCCGCCCGTATGCTTGCTCAATATTAAAAAAACATGCATTAGCAACATCTTGAGGTATAGGAAGCGGTACATTCTCTAGCCTTTCTAATTCCCCGTTAACAGCATTACGTAATGCATATAAGCTACCCACAAAAGAATTTGGTCCTACTGTAACAGCCATCTTTTCCTCTTTAGTTAATTTTTGGGAAAATATACTTCGTGCAAAGATTTTTGTATAGAATATTTATAAAAATCAGGAAAACTTTTTTTGCCAATAAGAAAGCGTTAATTTTTCAAGGTTATATTTTCCTAACCTCATTTTTGCATAAGCTTTTTGCAAAAAGTTTTGTGAAATTGTATCGAAATTATCAACAATAAGTATCGGAAGGTCTTTATAAAGAGAATCTTTATGAGAGCTCTTTATAATAGGAAAAGATCCTAAGTACAAACAAAGCCAAATCTTATAAGAATCAAGGTGTTTTCCCTTAGGACAAAGAACAAACTTTGACTGAAGAAGATCGTCTAAGTATTCTGTGAAATACTTTCTTTTTGAAGTCTTGGCATAGGATGCATTCGAAAATTTTTGCCACAGTTTTTCTCTTTCTTCATTATTTTGAGGATCAAAATTTAAATAAAGAAGATGTACTCGGGCCATTTTTTTCTTTCTTTTGTAATTCAAAACTTCAACATCACCTTGGTTGATATGACAATTCTGAATTCCCCGAGGTAATAATTCTACTTTCGAATGTGCGTAGCACACATTAGAAGCAAAGATCTTTTCAATTTTCTGATCCTTTAAAAAAGGTGCTAGAGTAAGAGTTTTTTCTGAGTTATGTACCACCAATCGATATTTTTTAGAAATAATAGGGTGCACTTTTTGAAAAAATTGCTCCAAATTATTTCCTGATACAAAAATACGATCTTTTTCTTGCACAAGGTGAGGGTCAAAAATAGACTCTTCATCATATACCCAATCACAAAAAGAACGAAACCCATCCCCTGTTATATAGGGATCTGATGAACTTCTAGGAATGTTTCTTTTAAAAAGATAAAACTCTTGCATAATCACATCATCGTAAAAATCCCTATATAGAAAAATTTTTAGAATTAAGTCCAGAAAGAATTCTTTTTCTTAACTCGACTGCCTGTTGGCGTGTCATCGATAATGTAGCCTTCCGAGAGAATTAGGTCACGGTACTGGTCTGCTTCTTGCCATTTTTTTTCGAGGCGTGCTTTTTGTCTTTTTTCTAAAGCTTCTAAAATCATTTCAGGAATTTTTTCCTCTTCAACACTCAAAATCCCTAAAACCGTATCCATTTTACGTAAAATATCGAGAACAAAAAGAGCCTCTTCTTTTCCTATTTTATTTTGATCTGCTAAAATATTAATATCTCGGATTAAATCAAATAGTGAAGAAAGAGCGACAGAAATATTTAAATCATCCGCCATGGCATCAGTGAAGTGTTTGAGAGCGTCTAAAGCAAGGTCTTGCGCATCGTTACCCTTTTCTTTTTGCTCTATTTGCTTTAAGCGATAGACGAAATCATGAATACGTGAAAGAGAAGATCTTGCAGACACCAAACCTTCCAAAGTAAAATTAAGCTTGGTACGGTAATGTACCTGCATTAGCATATAGCGCATTTCTAAAGGGGTATATTTTTTTTCCAACAAGTCTCTTAGTGTGTAAAAATTACCTAAAGACTTAGACATTTTTTTGCCATCTACAACTAAATGTTCTGCGTGCGCCCAATGTTTTACAAAAACATCCCCACTACAACACTCTGATTGTGCAATCTCATTTTCATGATGAGGAAAGATATTATCAACGCCGCCTACATGAAGATCGATTGTTTTTCCCAAAAGATTCATTGCCATAGCAGAGCACTCAATATGCCAACCGGGCCTTCCTTTACCAAAAGGGCTTTCCCAAAAAATAGAACCATCTCTTTTTTCATCATAGCTTTTCCACAAAACAAAATCAGATGCATTTTCTTTATCATATTCATCTTGAGTCAAACGATCTCTTTCTGAGGCTCCTTTTTTTAACTCATCTAAGTGAAAATGAGATAATTTGCCGTAATCTGAAAATTTGTGAATAGAAAAATAGATGCTTTGATCAGATCCTATATAGGCATAGCCTTTGTCTAAAAGAGTTTGGATCATTTGGATCATCTCTTCTATATATTCAGTCGCTCGTGGATAATGATCTGCCTTTAAAATATTGAGAGTTTCAATATCTTTAAAAAAAGCATCGATGTAAGGCTTTGTGTACTCAGATAAATGTAATTTTTTTGCAAGAGCTCCTCGAATGGTTTTATCATCGATATCGGTTAAGTTCATCACATGTTTGACCGAAAACCCTAAAAACAAAAAAGTTCTTTTTAAAAGATCTTCAAAGACATAAGTGCGAAGATTTCCAATATGGGCAAAATCATAAACCGTCGGGCCACAAGTATAAAAAAGTACCGTTTCATTAAGCGGTATAATTTTTTCTTTTCTTCTCGTTTGTGTATTGTAAAGAGAAAGCTTTTTCATTTAATCATGGTTTGTAAAAGACGGTAATCTGTTTTTCCCGTACCTGTTAAAGGAATTTCATTTAATTTTTGAATATCAGCAATTTTGATAAGACGGCTAAATCCTGCATTTAGAAGCGTATCGTTTACTTGTTGGGTATTGATTTCTAAAGTGGTAAAAAGAATAAGAGCTGATTTTGCTTCCTCTTTCTCTTTTGTACAAACAGCTAAATAAGGAAGCTCTTCATTTGCTTTGGGACGAAAAGCTTTAGAAATGATCTCTTCAATACTTCCTAAACTCACCATTTCACCACCAATTTTAGCAAAACGCTTTAATCTACCTGATAAAATAACATTGCCCCTTTGATCCATATAGCCAAGATCCCCTGTACGATACCATTTTTTACCATGAATTTCAATAAAGGGTGATTTAGGATTATTGAGATATCCAGCAAATACATTCGGCCCCCGAACACAAATTTCTCCTTCACTATGTGAATCGAGTAATTCTGAAGTTTCATGATGAATAGTACAAAACTCTACGCCAGGTACAAGTTGCCCTACCCCTACAGCAGGGAGGTTCGGGCGATTCAAGGTTAAAATAGGAGAACATTCTGTGATTCCATATCCTTCAACCAAAATCTTATTTTTTCCTAATTTTTTGACTTTTTCAAAAAGCTCTTCAGATGCTTTTTCTGCACCTGTTATAAAAAGACGCACTGTAGCAAGTTGATTTTTACTAGCCGCATGTAAAAGTCCCTTTAAAAAACTGGGAGCTGCACAAAAAAGAGTGATTTTCCAACGCTCAATCTCTTTAGCTAAAGCAAAACCATCTGTGGGATCAGGGTAATAAGCTACTTTAATGCCCGCTAAAAGCGGAAAAAGCCCCGCTACAGAAAAGCCAAAAGAGTGAAAAGGAGGCAATACCCCAAATAAAATATCTTTTTCCGTTAAATGGATGCACTGCATAGCTGAATATTCATTGGATATAATATTTTTATGAGATAAAGGTACCCCTTTAGGCATAGCCTCTGTACCACTAGTAAAAAGGATTACAGCAATCGAATCTTCTTTTTTCTTATTGAGATGAAAGCTTTTTAAAACTTTATGGTAAGATCGGTAGGATCGAAAAAGAGAGGTAAGTTTTATTTTTAAGGAAATCTCTTTTCGAATATCTTCTAAAAGTTTGATTTTCTTAATTAAATCTCCAAATTGGACATAGGCAAGCCTTTCCAAAAATCTCCAAGAGCTGATCACTACCTTTGTTCCTGTCTGACTAACAGTATCGTTAAGGTATTTAGGCCCTAAAGTCCAATTGAGCATAACAGGGATCTTATTCGCAAATAGGATTGCTAAAATTACGATATATGCTCCACATGATGCAGGCAATAAAACTCCAATATGTTTTCCAGGAAACTTTTGAAAATGTAATGCTAAGGCAAAAACTGCTTTTTTTAACTTAGGATATGCCAATACTCCTACAAGATCATCCGCACAAGCAGAAGAAGATCCCATCCTATCTGAGGTTCTTAAAAAAGCTTCCATGATCGTTTTTCCGCAAGGAACTTCTGGAGAAAAGCGAAATTTTTCTTTCGGCCAGACTAAAGATTTTTTAACTTCTTCTTTATTCGCTGCCCATTTATGTCCTTCAGACATCTCTAAAATATCTCTTACCGTCTCAATATCTTCAGGATGAATTTCTTCTATATTAAATTTACTTGAAATGAACGTAACTACATTGGCGATATCTAAAGAATCTAGTCCTAAATCTAAAGCAAGATTCATGTCCTCATGAATCTTTTTGATATCCATTTGTGCAATCTGTGAAAGTTCTTTATAAATAGCTTCTCGATTTTTTTCTGAAATTTTGCTTTGTTTATGCCTTTTTTGTTTTGCCGTTTCTCCTTGAATTCTAGGATATACTTTTCGAAAAAAACTATAAGAGACTAGTCTAAGAGGTTCTTCATCTAAAACCTTATTTTTTACAGAATAGCGGTTATACCACCTTTCCAAATAACGGTTAAAATCGATGCGGTTTGCTTTTTGGGGAAAGTCTTTGGGATTCGGCTCAATTTCAATCAATATCCTTCTTCTTTTGCAAAAGAAAATACAATTTTTCAGAAGAATTTTAGCGCCTTGCAAAAAAGTACTTTTAATATCGGGCGTTCTTTTAGTAAGCGCCCTTGAAAACATGCTTCCCCAGAATCCTGTTGTTCGGATCAAGACAATATTCGTATCAGGACATTTTTCTAAGATGTTATGAACAGCAGAAGAACCTCCTAAAATTTCTTTTCCTGTATGTTTTAGCTTTCCTGATGGATACAATAAAAAAGGTTTTTTCTGTTTCAGACCTTTAACAATAGAAGATAAAGCCTCTTCTGCTTTTTGCATTTTTATTTCATTAATCGAAGTCTCAAAGTTAGGAATCGGCAAAGCTTTTACGACTTTCATGAAAAAATGGACAAAAGTTTGTCTATATACATATTCGATTACAAGAGGTCTCATCCTAAATTTGAACCAAAAATGCAAAATAATCAATATCGGATCTAAATGAGCTGGATGATTGGGAAGAAAAAGAATTCCTCCCTTTTTATTCAAGTTTTTAGGAGTTAAAAGATCCTCACCTCGAATTTCAACTTTATAACGAAGAGAAAGACAAACCCTTCCTAAGAAAAAAAGTAATTTAAAAAAAAGCTCTTTCATTCATCCGTTCTATAGACATTTAGGATAAATATACAGAATTTTTCTTTTGAAGAGTAGGCTGATTTTATATCTATCATGATTCAAGAATCGATTTTCGAGTGATTTTCTTGGAAATTTTTTATTCTATTTTTAATGTTTCTAAATAACTTTCATCCATTTTTTGTGACCAATACTCATGTATTAAATCAAAAGAAGCGTCTCCAAAAGCTTTCTCTTCTTGCTTTCTTTTTTTTCGAAATTCCACCCAAAATAGTCTTTTTTCTTCTGCACCTTTTTGGGAAAAAAATTCCATTGCCTCTATTATATTCGCCGGAATCGTATATTCTTCATTAAGAGAACAAAACAAATCCATTTCTGAAAGATTAAGAGAAGAGTGGCCTTCTCCTGAAAGAACAGAAAAAGCTGTTGGTTGTTGTAAAGCTAATTGAACATACTTACTTAATTCGTTTAATTCTCTACGCGCCCTTGTAAATTCAGATGCTCCCGAAGAATTTAAATGTGAAGCTCTCTGAGGCGGCTGAGCTCTGAAATGTTCATCTCTTTGTTCCCTAGATCTTTGAGAGGCTCTCTCTGCAGCTTGTTTTACTTGTAAAACTTTGTCCTTCATTTCCTCAAATGCTTCTTGAACAGGCTGCGTTTGACCAATAGTACTTTTTAAAATCTCTTCTTTACATTGTTGGTAGAATTTTAAGGTTTCTTGTAGCTTAAGAGAATAGGTTTGAACATTTTCAAAAATCCCCTTTTGACTCATCTGTAATTGATCAAAATGACTTATTAAACGATCCCATGTGATTTTATAAGATTCTTGCATTTTTTGAAAAAGCGTTAATAAATCTGTTCGAACACAAAAATTTTGATATTTAGCATCGATTTCTTGAGAGTTTTCTTGTAGATATAAATTATATTCTTTAAGAGTTTTTTTAGGAATTTCATTCATTGTATCTAAAATCGCTTGCTGATGTATTTCGAGTTCTTGCTTTAAAAAGCTAGATAATCGCTTGTATAAAAAAAATATCTTATCCTTTTTCTGCAATAATGTAGGCCAATCTAAAGAATCATTTTTTTCAAATTTCCCCCACTCTTTAGCTATGTGCAATTGATCCCATTGACTGATCTGTAGTATCAACTTTGAGTGTAGTGTTACATATTCATTACCTTTTTGAGGCTTTGCTGTTTTCCAAAACTCTAGTAAATGACGTCGCTTGTTTTCCCAAGATTCAGGTTGAATTTCTTCACATTTTCTTTCAAATTCTTGAGTTAAAGTAAGCGATCTTTCCTGAGGCGCTTCAACTACAGCTCTAGCATTAGATGCCTTAGCTCTTCGAGATCTTCTTGCTATGGAGGCTCTCTGAGGGCTCCCCACCTCTTTTTCTTCTTTTTCTGTTTGAATCATTCCTTCAAGAAAAGCTAACATTTTATCTTCTTTTTCTTTGGCTGTTTCTGGTTGCCGCATCAACTCTTGTTTATGTTCCTCCATTTTTTGAGCAATTTTTCTTTCTAAAGGCTCTGGACAGCCTTGAGAATCTTGGGATAAGTCCCAAGCGGGCTCGGTGCTTTTCACCAAAAATATATAAACATCCCTATTAGCAGCTTTTTTTATAAATTCAAAAGTATGCATTAGAAATTTTAAAATTATAAATGCTTGTTTGTGCATGTGTTGATAATTACAATCAGAAGGTCCTAAACGATCTGAAAAAAATAATTGATAAAAGTGAACACATTTTATCAAAATATCTGAAAAAGACTCTACTAATTGCGTAGATCCTTCAAAAGAAATGTGGCCGTTAAATACATAACGCATACAGGTTAAATAATGAAAACTTTGTGCAAGAATAAACCTAATTCGGTTATCAAGACATATACGTTTTTTTGAAAGCTCTTCTGCAGATAGGTGTTGTGAAGTAAGTTTACGTTTTTCTTCTATTGAATTCATTAAAAGAGGAAAAGTTTTTGTTAAAAAAGCCCTACAATGAAAAATGCAACACGTTCCCCATACCTGAAGATTTTTTGGTTCCACCCTACTAATCTCAGTAATAATTTCAGTACAAAATGCTTTACCTATAAGAGACTCGAAATGTAAATAAGGAGGAATATCTTTATCTTGTTTAAAAAAAACTAAAGTATCAATTACGTTCCCATTCCATTGGCTTATATTTGCTTCAAGCTTTCTTTGTATACTAGCAGTCATTTGTAATGGTTCTATGGATACTCCATTTGGATATTGAATTTGAAAGTTTTGAAATTTTAATAGATAACAAATGAGTTGATCAAATGCATATTGCACTTGTGCATATTTTAAGTACCTTTGTCCATTAAACGCATTTGCTATAAATTGATAGCATGAAAAAAGATATTGTCTGGAACGAGAATACTCTTCAGAATTTTGAGAAAATAATTTTTCATAAACATGAAATAAATGATAAATAAGTAATATGTAATCGTTAAAACCTTTCTTTTGAAACTCTAAATGAGGATCTGTACTTGAGTATTTTTGTAAATATTCTGAAAAATGATGTCTATATAAGATAAGCATCTGAATACATATTTTTGAAATCAAAAAATTATTTCCCTTTATTTCTTCAAAAACACTGTTAGCAAATTTATAAGTCACACCCTCTTTTACAAACATAAAAGTTACAATACTTTTCTCAGTTCCTATAAAAAACAAAATATGTTTAAGGAATTCAAAAATTGTCACCACTTTCAAAAATAGCTTTTCCCTATCAGTGAGCTCTTGTTCAATGATCTTTTCTCTTGTAGATATAATTTCGCTTAAATGACTCTCTAAATAACCAGAAATTCTTTGATTTATTTTTGGAAATTTTTCTTCAGCTTCCGCTCTTTGTTGTAATCCAAAATCCTGCCTTTGAGCTAACTCTAATTGTTGTTGTAATTGCTCTTCAGGAGTAGGATAAGGATTATGTTGACGACTTGGAGGAAGACTCGCTCCCCACTCACGTTGATATACTTTATCAGCTTGCAAAGGAGGCATTTGAGCAAACTGAAGAAGCCCAGAAAAACCACCTTCATTACCAGAAAAATGACTAGGAACTACCATATAGATCTTTTTTGTTGAAATATTTTTTTTACACTTAAAGGAAGTTATCTTGAAAACCTTATGATCCCTTTTCTAAACTTTTCTGATAATCTTGATTCATTTTATTTTCAAAATATTTATATATTCGATCAAAAACATCGTCTCCAAAAGCCTCACTTCCGTGTGCTAATTTTTCTTGAAATTCATCTAATAATCGTTTTTTTTCCTCTCCACTTCTTTGAGAAAAAGCTTCCATTGCCTCTATTACATCCGCTGGAATCGTATATTTATCATTGAGAAAATGAAATAGGCTTTCTTCATAAACATAAAAAGAAACTTGTGTCTTTTCAGAAAAAGGGAGCAAAGGATCTACAGGCATTAAGGATCTCTCAATGCCACTACACAATTTTTCTAATTCTTCACGAGCCTTTGTAAAACCAGATTTTTCTGAAGAATGCGTACGTAAAGAATGCTGTGGCTTCTCTGTTTTACAATATACATTTCTTTGTTGCTTAGATCTTTCAACTGCATTCTCTGCAGCTTGTTTTACCGTCCCCATTTTGCCTTCCATTTCTTGAAGAGCTTCTTGAATAGGCTGTTCTTGAGCAATAGAATTTTTTAAAATTTCTTCTTTAAATTGTTGGTAACATCTTAAAGTTTTTTGTAATTTATCAGAATGTGTTCTAACGGTTTCAGAAACACCCCATTGATCCACCTGTAATTGTTTAAAACACTGCATTAAAGAATCCCATGTAATTGTATAAATTTTCTGCGTCCTTTTAAAAAGAACGGGCAAACTTGTTTGAGCACAAAAATCTTGATATTTGCCCTCAATTTCTTGAGAGTTTCTTTGTAAATCTGAATTGGATTCTTTAAGATGTTTTTTAGAGATTTCACACATTGTAATCAAAGTCATTCGTTGATGTGCTTCGAGCTCTTGTTCTAAAAAATCAGATAATTTCTTATATAAAAAGACCGTTTTATTCTTTTGTTTTAACACTATATCCCAATCTAAATACTCACTTTTTTCAAATTTTCTGAACTCTTCAGCTATCTGTAATTGATAGCATTGACTGACCTGTAATATCCATTTTGAGTGTACTATTATATATTCATTTCCATTTTGAGGTTTTTCTGTTTTCCAAAACTCCATTAAAAGACGTCGCTTTTCTTCCCAAGATTGAAATTGAATTTCTTCACATTTTCGCTCAAATTTTTGAGTTAAAGTAATAGATCTTTCCTGAGGCGCTTCAACTACAGATCTAGAGGAGCGCGCCCTACTTTTTCGAGACCTTCTTGCTACAGGAGCTCTTTGAGGACTTTCATCTTTATCTAGAACTAGCCCTTTAAGCAAGACACTCATTTGTTCTTTTTCTTTTCGGCTGCTTCTGGTTGTTGAAGAAAATTTTGTTTATGTTCTTCTCTTTGTTGATTCATTTTTTCCTTTAAAGAAATTGTACAACCTTGAAAATCAGTAGCCTCACTCCAAGCAAATTTTATTCTTTCTAAAAGTACTATTTGAATCTTTTTATTATCAGATTTTTCTATAAATTCAATAGCATTTAATAAAAAATTCATTACTATAAAAGCTCGCTGTTGTATACACTGATAATTAGGGTTAGAAGGTGGTATAGAACTCTGAACTATTAACTGATACAGAAGAATAGCGTGTATTAAAATGCCTGTAAAATCCTCTACTAATTGCGTAGACATTTCAAGAGACATTTGACTATTAAATAGAAGACGAATATTTCCTAAATAACCAAATCCTTTTGCAAAAATGAATCTAATTCGATCTTTAAGGCACAGCTGTCTTAGTAAAGACTCTGCACGAGCTGAATGTTGTGAAGAAAGATGATATTTTTCTTTGAAAACTTGTACTAAAAGGGGGAGATTTTTTTGAAAAAAAAGATTACAATGAAAAAAGCAACATTTTCCCCATACTTGAAAATTTTCAGATTCCAATTTATGCATTTCTTCGAAAGTATCATAACAAAACTCTTTACCTATACGAAATTGGCCCCGCAAATGTGGAGGGACACCTTCTGTACTTCTTGCGGACATTAAAGCATCAATGACTTCTCCATTCCATTGATTTATATTTCCTTGAAGTCGTTTTTGTATACTAGAAACCTTTTGTAATAACTCTGTATCTGCTCCACTAGGATATTCAATTGATGAACCTGATGATTTTAACAGACAATCAATGAGTTGATCAAATTCATATCGAACTTGATCATAGTTCACGTGATTTTGTGCATTAAATGCCTTTACTACGAAATTATAATGCATCATAAGATATTGTTTAGAGTGAAGACATTCTTCAGGATTTTGAAAAAATAATTCTTCATAAACACGAAATAAATGATAAATAAGTGATATATAAGAATTAAAAATTTCCCCTTGAAATCCTGGGGAAGAACCTAAAGTCGCATATTTTTCTAAATATTCTGAAAAAAGCTTCTTATAGGAAAAAAGCATCTGATTACATATTTTTGAAATTAAAAACTCATTTGCCTTTGTTTCTTCAAAAATATTTTCAGCAAGTTTTAAAGTAGCCTCGATTTTTACAAGCATAAAAGTCATAATGCCTTTTTCATTTCCCATGAAAAACAAAAGCCTTTTAAGAAATTCAAAATGAGTTGTTATTTCCAAAGTTAATTTTTTTGCATCAGTGATCTCTCGCGTTCTAGGTGTGCTCTCATCTAACTGCTGACTGAAGTAAGTAGAAACCCTGCTGTTTACTTCTTCAATTTTTTCTTCCGCTTCCGCCTTTTTTTGTAATATGTGTGATTGTCGTTGCTCTTGTTCTGCTCGTTCTCGCAATACCTGTAACGCTTGTAGCTCTGCAGGCGTATCATAACCGGGATTATGCTGATAATTCCCTGCTGTTTCATCTTGTCCCTGACTAGGCAGGGTTCTCTTAAGTTGAAAAAACACACCTTCTGAAGAAACCTTCGTTACCATATAGATCTCTTTTTTCTTAAAAAATTCTAAGAAATTATTTTTGATGCATTAAGTTTATATCAAGGATCATTTATTTTGTTTCTAATGTTTGCAAATGAATTTGACTTATTGTACTTGAAAAATATTTACATATTTGGTCAAAAGCATCGTCTCCTAAAGCATTTCTTCCTTGCTCTTGGTTTCTTTGAAAATCTCTTAACATTTGCTCTTTTTCTCCTTGATCTCTTTGAGCAAAAGAATCTATTGCATCTATTATATCTCTCGGAATCGTATATCGATCATTGAGAGAACGAAATAATTCTTTGTCGGGAACATGAAAAGGAAGTTGTTTTTTTTCCTGAAAAGGAGAAGCAGCAGATGAAGAACTTAAGGATCTCTCAATAGAATCACTCAGTTCCTTTAATTGTTCACGAGCCATTGTAAATTCAGATTTTACTAAAGGCTGTGCACCTGGAGCTCTCTGTAATTTTTGCGCCTGACAATGTCTGTCTCTATGTTGTCTAGATCTTTTAAGAGCATTATCTGCAGCTTGTTGCACTTCTACAATTTTATCCTTCATTCTTTGAAAAGATTCCAGAACAGACTGTTCTTGATTAATATCACTTTTCAAAATTTCTTCTTTAAATATTAAGTAAAGCTTTAAATTTTCCTGTAGCTGATCAGAATGCGCTTTAATATGTTCCAAAATACCGTATTGATCTATTTGTAATTGGGCAAAATAATGAATTAAACTATCCCATTGAGCTGTATAGGATTCTTGCATTTTTTGAAAAAGAGCTAATAACTCTGCTCGATTACAAAAATCTTGATATTTCTCTTCAATTTCTTGTGAATTTTTTTGTAAATCTAAATTAGATTCTCTAAGGTGTCTTTTATAAATTTCATGCGCTTTTTCCAAAATCATTTGTTGATGAGCTGCGAGCTCTCGTTTTAAAAAAACATGTAGTTCTTTATATAAATAAAAAATGATATCCTTTTGTCTTAATACCTTAGACCAATTTAAAACAGTCTTTTGCTTAAACTCTGCCAGTTCTTCAATTATCTGTAATTGATAGCATTGACTGATTTGTAGTACATATTTTGAGTGTAGTATTGCATATTCATTTCCATTTTGAGGCTTTGCTGTTTTCCAAAACTCTAATAAATGACGCCGCTTGTTTTCCCAAGATTCAGATTGAATTTCTGCACATTTGCGTTCAAACCTTTGCATTAAAGTAAGCGGTTTTGCTGGAGATATTTCAACTTCAGGTATAGCTTTACGCAATTGAGCTCCTCTTCTTTTTCTTCTTACCGGAAGAGCTGCTAGCTCTCTTTGGGGACTGGCCCTCGCCTCTTCTTCTTTTTTAATCATTACGCTAAGTAAATCGAACATTTTTTCTTTTTTTTCTGCGCTTGTTTCTAATATTTGACTCAAAACTTCTTCATGTTCACGTATTTTTTGAAAAATCTTTTCCTTTAAAGAGTCCATACAGTCTTGAGAATTATTATATTGATCCCAAATAACTTCCATTTTTTTAAAAATAAATAAATAAATCTCTCTAGAATTAGATATTTCTATATAATTAATAGAAGCTATTAAAAATTTTAAAATTATGAATGATTTCTCGTGTATCCATAGATACCGAGGGTTAGAGGAATCTACACCATGCAACATTAACAATTCATAAAAGCGAATACAATTAGTAAAAATAGTTATAATATTTTCTACTAATTGCGTAGATTCTTCAAGTGCTCTTTGACTATTAAATGGATCATTAACACCTTTTAAATAATCCTCTCTAAATAAATAACGAATACCTGCTAAATAATCCACACCCTGTTCAATAATAAAAATAGCTCGTTGATCAACAGATCGCCATTCATCTTTTGCCCTTATTAATTTGTCTAAAATGGGAAAATTTTTCTCCCCAAAAAAACTACAATGAAAAGTACAATTCTCACCCCATAATTGAAACCTTAGCTTTTCTAATGCTTTCTCTTTTGATGCTTCCTCTTCCGATGTTGTCTTTTTCTTTTCTACGTATTCCAATGAATTAACTTTTTCAAAAGCTTCATACATAAATGCGCGCCCTATGATACCTGCTAATTCTAAATATGGAGGGATCTGTTGAGAATGTTTTTCTGATTTCATTTTCAAATACACTAAATAAGAAACGACCTCCTCACTCCATTGATTCATATTCACTTCAACAGTTCTGTGTATACTAGCAACCTTTTGTAATAAATCTTTAGGCGCGTTATCTGGATATTGTAAAGGTTCTTCATTGGGATATTGAATTCGAAATTTTAATAAACAGCAAATAAGTGGATTAAATTCACATTGAACATCTTCATATTTCAATATCTTTTTCTGATTAAACATATTTACTATGAGTGTATAGCATTTCAAAAGAGATTCTTGAGACTGAAACTTTTTTTCAGGATTTTGAGAGAAAATTTTTCCATAAATACGGAACAAATGATAAATGACTGCTATGTTATTTTTAAAGCTCCTCACTTGAAAGCTCAAAGGAGCTTCCTCTGGGTAGTCCCGTAAATACACTCCAAAAATCGCCCTATAGGACATGCTCACATAATTACATATTTTTGAGATCAAAAAATTGTTTTCTTGAATTTCTTCAAAAATACCCTTAGAAAATGTATCCCCAGCATCCCATTGTACATCCATAAAAGTTATAATATTTTCTCTATCTCCCACAAAAAATAAAATCTGTTTAAGAAACTCAAAAGTACTCACTATTTCTAAAAATGATCTTTCTTCCTCAGGGAGTTCTCGTTGCGTACTTTGTGCTACTACACCTATAGCTTCTTTTTGTTTACCCTTTAAATACTCAACAATCCTTTTCCTTATTTCATTAAACTTTTTTTCAGCTTCCTCTTTTTGATGTAATATAGAAGGTTGTCTTTCTACTGGTACTACAGAACTTTGCCTTACTACTTCAAAGGAAGCCTCCCTTCCATAAGGGTTATTCCGTCTCATTTTTTGCATTTGTGTTACAACCTTATCTCCTAGATCTTGATCTCTTAGATCTAGCCCTCCTTCTCCCCTCTTTTCTATAGTGGGAGAGCAAAGGCCGCTGCCTTGGAGCATAGAAACTGCTACCATAAGAATCTCTTTTTTAAAAAAAATTAAAGAAATATTTTGTCTTTTTAAGGCTTTATGTCAAGATTTTTTAAATATTTTTAGTTCGAATATCTTTTATCTCCCTCATGATTCAAAAATTTCTTTTTGATCCATGATAGCCATGTTCTAGATAAGTGTATTTGAGAAAAAAATTCTTAGGATTTTTAATAGATAATTTTTTAATCACTAAGCCTTACTTATTTAATATATTTAAAAAAATAAATTCTGAATTTATTTAGAGTAAAAAACAACCAAGACATAAGTCTTTAATAATTAATTACCCTTAGTTTTGTTTTAATTAAATTAAAATAGTTTTTACATACGTTTATTTGACAATATAAACAAAAAGTGAGAAAATTAAAAAAGAACTTACAAAAATAAAAAGACTATCACAGTCTGAAAATTTAGTGGAATAATTTCATAGTTCGATAAAAGTGGAGGCAATCATGACAGTTCATAATGAAGGTAACAGCAATCGCATACCTCCAGCTGCTCAAAGCCAAAAATCAGCCAACAATGAAAATAGTCAAGATTGGTCAGCTTTGGCCAATATTCTTCGTAGAGCAAAAGCAGAAGAGCCACAAAATCCAAAATCTTTAAAAGGCCGCGTATCTTATTAACCCGCCCAATGCTCCACCAAAACCCAAGTTATGAAATATTAATTTTTTTTTAGGAAATGTTGAAATTTTCTTAAAAAATATTTTTGATATTTAATCCTTTTTTTCATAAGCTTTCGATTGACCCAGAAAACCTATAAGAGAAGGAGACGAAATTATGAGTGGACCCCAAGGAATAGGCCCTACATCAAGATCCCAGCAACCACATTCAACAGGAGCACAACAACCATCAGAAGCTCTTACAAAAGGTGCAAGTAAAATTGCGGAAGTCGGGAAGAACAAAATTGCAGCAGCAGTTCAGCAAGCTGAAGAAAGCAATAATCCTCAGTACCCAACTAATCACACATACACTCGAGGCTCAGAAGACCCAAACGTTAAAACCGTTGCTAGTTTTTTAAGAGGATAAAATCAAAGTAAACTGGGTTTTAAAAAAACCCAGTTTGAAAATTTTAACGATTCCATTTCAGTAATTTTATACTTAAAAAAATCTTAAGAAGATCTCCTGCAATAAAAGGAAGCACACCTAGAAGAAGGGCTCCTTTCACACCTAAGAAAAAACTGAGATGAAAGGCTCCGCATAAAAGGATAAGACATGTTCCCGCTCCCAATGCATAAAAAGCCTGAAGATTTGTTTTTCGAGACCGTTCCATCAACCATCCTGTCAGATACGAGGCGAAAAGATACCCGATAAGATACCCTCCGGTAGGGCCTAAAAATACAGCAATAGATCCGGCTCCCTTTGCAAAGACAGGAAATCCCATAGCTCCTTCTAATAAAAAAGCAAGTGTTACACAAAATCCTCTTTTACTCCCTAAAAGGGCTGCCATCAGCAAAATAACAGAAGATTGCAAGCAGACAGGTACAGGAGTAAACGGCAAAGGTAAGGCCACCTGGCCGCTTAGCACGATGATCAAATTTGCCATAAGACAAATAAGCATCTGTTTAGACAGTGACGATTGTTTTTGTTCGACCGAGCCTATGCATACGCTCATAAAATAGCTCCTTTTAAAATAATTTTTCCCCAATCTCTACAAGAAGACTTAAATCCAGGTTCCATGTGAGTTGAGTAACTAGGTATAGAAGATATCAAACTTGTCCCTCTTTGGTAAAGCATACAAAATTTTTCATGGTCTTTTTTAAAGATCATGAGAGTCTACAAAATGAATTGTTTGTTGAAGAATTTTTTTGCTTTGCTCATAAGT
>PVBE010742322.1_pt1 | contig 19355 bp, 20 predicted proteins | sample 1631181 | NCBI WGS metagenome assembly PVBE01 (sample SAMN08397723, study PRJNA350692) | Marine metagenome, whole genome shotgun sequencing project. | isolation source: water | place: Pacific Ocean | collected 2012-04 | reverse complement strand
GACCGGACCAAGAGAAACCACCAAGTCAACTGAAGAACCTTCTGCCACTGATATGCCTGCTTGAGGATTTTGACTAATAACATTACCTGCCGGTACGGTTGCGCTGTTTGCGTTTGTAATTGTACCCACTGCCAGACTGGCAGAGATAATAGTTGATTCAGCCACAGATTGTACCAATCCCACTACATCCGGCACGGCAATCATAACCGGACCAAGAGAAACCACCAAGTCAACTGAAGAACCTTCTGCCACTGATATGCCTGCTTGAGGATTTTGACTAATAACATTACCTGTTGGTACAGTGGCGCTGTTTGCGGTTGTGATTGCCCCAACACTCAGGTTGGCTCCTACAATGGACGCTTCGGCATTTGACCGGGGCATGCCCACCACGTCTGGTACCGTCGTTAACCGCTGAAGTGCTATTATGTTTACTGTATCGGGGGCGCTGCTGAACTCACCATCATTGACAAACAATTGAATGATGTATGTGCCTGCAAGATCAGGCGTTATGGTTGGCATTACAGATGCGGGATTGCTTAAAGCAGCGCTGCTGCCAACAGGGGCAGAGGCAGTCCATTGATAAGTTAGCGGGTCCCCATCCGGATCAGATGATCCGCTGCCATTGAGGGTGACTGTGGTTCCCGCATAAACTGTTTGGTCCGGGCCTGCATTGGCTGTTGGGGGATTGTTTTGGGAATCCTCACAACATATACTTATAGTAATTTGTGATTTAGGTTTCCCTTTTAGAATTACTTTTAAAACATTATTGTTTTGGAGTTGAACATCTTTTGTGATGACTTTTACGTGCTTTTTAAAATCAGAGGATTTTGCTATTAGGTTCCCGTTTAGCCATATTTTTGCGCTGGTAACGCGGTGCTTTTTGTGGTGTTTATCTTTTTTATCTTTATGCTTTTTCCCCTTTTTATGTTTATTTTTATCATCATGGTCAGAGTCATCATCATCTTCATGATCAGAATCGTTATTATGTTTGGGCTTGCCATTGATTATCGTTAGACTGTATACACCCGAAGGGTTGTTTACTTGAAACTCCCGGACCTCTTTTTTGGGTTTCCCTTTTTCTCTTTTAAAGGTCTCCGGTCCGAATATCAGCTTTTCTTCTGTGTGTGCCGCGCTGAATATACCAAGAGAGCAGGTAAGAAAAAAGAGTGAGAAAATAGTTTTTTTCAGCATATCAATTCCTTATGAGATTTTTCGCATCGTTTAAGAATGACAGTAGGCAAAGGTTGCTCCACTTCTTGTTAAGCATTTTGATTAATAAATACCGTACATAAAGCAAAACCTTAGACGGGATAATAGGATGAACATGATAGTTCAAAAAATTTCTTTTTCATTTGCCTCGTCCAGTAATACATTTGCGTTGCATGAAATATCACTATTGATACTCTTACATGGACAATGATATTACCCAAAATGAGTTTATTTGTAAAGCAAGAATGTTACATTTTTTTGTAACATAGGTTACAAAAAAATACTTAACACCATACAAAAGCGCTATAAAAGCAGATTTTCATATTTGTTCCGGCGAAGTCGGGCTCAGTCTTATTAGTGAAAAAAAATTCGCTCGATTTGTGAGCTATGGCTGAAGCTCCCTGTATGCCGGGTGAAATGGCCAGCAACAATTGTACCCGGTTTTAATAATGTCTCGGTAGGTTGAAGACCCATTCTGATGACAGGAATAGAATGAGACTGATAAAGCAATAGCATTTTTTTACAGATGCTGATGGCCTGGTTGAGTGTCAGGGGGCTATAGTCTCCCTTGCAATAGAGCTTTTCAAGCAAGGTGTTTTTAATAACCACCGTGGGATAAACTCGTAAAAAACCCGGCTTGATTTTACATACCCGGTAAGATCTGTTCATAATTTTTTCTTCTGTATCACCGGGCAGTGCCGCCATAAAACGCTACCTGTACTGCATGTTTGTAAAATCGTGTTTTTTTAGCACAATTTTTGTTAGCAAATTGGGCGGCAGCCCTTTTGATTTCTGCCATCCATGGCCTCAACCCTTCGGAAAGAATGAGTTTGCTAAACATTTTCAAAAAAAAACTTTTTTTCTATCATTATGTCTAAATAAGTAAAAGATTTTATTAAAGGGGTTCTTATGGTAAAAGAAGGTAATAAAGCGCCTGATTTTCGATTAAAAGGTGTTGACGAAAAAGGGAAAGAAGGAGAGTTTTCTTTAAACGATTTCAGGGGAAAGAAGATCATCCTTTATTTTTATCCGATGGAACTGTTGTTGTGGGAGTCAGTCCAGACAGCATCAACTCTCATTTAAAGTTCAGGAAAAACTAGGGGTTAAATTTTATTCTTTTGAGTGACCCTGATAAAAAAGTGGCGGAAAAGTACAGGGCTTTTGGAGAAAAGAAGATGTACGGAGAAGTAACAAAAGGTATCATAAGATCAACCTTTTTCATAAATGAAAGCGGAAAGATAGAAAAAAAATGGAGCAATGTAAAGGCTAAAGGACATGTGGAAAAGGTTCTTGAGGCTTTATAATAAGGACTTATTAATTATCTTATTTATCCTGTTATCCTGCAAAGCTGAGCTTAGCTCATGTCAAAGACTCTAAAAAACTTCGCTATTTCAGCAGATGTGTTATAAAGATGGGGAGAGAGGCGAATTCCATCCGCCCGTAAAGACACAATAATTTTTTTTTTTATAAGATGGTTTACCAGTGCTTTATCCTTTTTTTTATTGCCTGTTGTGAAAGAAATAATTGAAGACCTGTCTTGCGGTACTGTGGAACTCAAAATCCGGCCCCCCCTATCCTTCAGCCCTTTTAGCAGCAAATCCGTGAGATGGAGGTTCCATTGTTCAATCCTTTCAATCCCTATAGATAGCAACAATCTGATAGAGGCTCTAAGGGCATGAACACCTAATAGATTTTGACTCCCCTCCTCAAACCGGCTTGCGTCTTGTTTAAGTTGAAAATTAATTTTATGATAGCTGGAAGCGTTCTTTACTGACTTCCACCCTATTAAAACCGGGTTTAACTTTTTTATCAAAGACTTGCGGCAAAAAAATATCCCTATCCCTTCCGGAGCTACGAGCCATTTATGTCCATCCGCAGCAAGAAAATCTATTTTATTTTTTTTTACATCCATAGGGATTGCCCCCAGGCCCTGGATAGCGTCCACACAAAAAAGAATGCTTTTCTTTTGGCAGATTCTGCCTATTGCCGCAATATCATTCCGAAAACCAGTGGCATACTCCACTGAGCTGATAGAGATAAGTTTTGTTTTGGAAGTAACAGCACTTGCAAAATCATCAACAAGCAGCCTTCTCTTTTTGCTCCTAACAGTTTTGACTTTTACACCCTGCCTCTTCAGATTTTGCCAGGGATATACATTTGCGGGAAATTCCTGATCAGAAATGATAATTTCATCACCGGGCCGCCAGTTGATACCTCCGGCAACCAGGGACAATCCATGAGAAGTATTTTTGACAAACGCAATTTCATCAGGGGAGGAGTTGATCAAAGCCGCGGCGTCTTTCCTTGCCTTTTCAGTCTCAAGGTACCAGTCTTCAAGCTTTAGATAGCCAACATCGCAAATATCCTTTGCTATAGTATTGACTATTTTCATTGCCGGCAGACTGATCGGCGCCACACCTGCATTGTCGAAGTATATATATTTTTTTGTAATTGGGAAGTTTCGGCGTATTTCCTGATGTTCCGACTTACTAAAGACCATGTTTTTTACCGTAGAGTGGCCAGGGATCGCCGAAATCAAAAATGAATTTACAAAGAAGACACAAAGAAAAAAAGAAAGGATTTATTTTAATCCAAGCACATCCATCATATCGTATAAACCCGGTTTTTTATGAGACAGCCAGAGAGCTGCCCGTACCGCGCCACGAGCAAAATTATCCCGGTTATGCGCAACATGGCTGAGTTGAACCCTCTCTCCCATTCCACAGAAGGTTACAGTATGGTCGCCGGCGATATCCCCACCCCGGATAACATGAATCCCAATTTCCTGATCCGTGCGCTCTCCGATCATTCCTTTCCTGCCATAAACACCGACCTTATTAATATCCCTCTTTGTTGCTTTTGCAAGGATGTCCGCGATTTTTACCGCAGTACCGCTTGGGGCGTCTTTTTTAAACCTGTGATGCGCTTCTGTAATTTCAATATCATACCCATCTTTCAAAGATGCTGCCGCTTCTTTAACCAGTTTGAATAAAACATTGACACCCGCGCTCATATTCGGCGCCTGAACTATCCGTATTTTTTTGGAAGCTTTATTTATTTCACTTAAATGTTCCTTTGATAAACCGGTTGAGCCGATTATTATATCCTTTTTATATGACACCGCTATTTTAAGATTTTCCATCGTAGCTTCCGGCGAGGTGAAATCTATGATGACATCTCCGTTATTTATGATTTCTTCCATCCTGTTGCTGATGTTGATATTGTTATTCCCTGTTCCTGTAACATGTCCAAGGTCTTTTCCAACCAAAACAGAGCCTTTAAGTTCAGTACCGCCTTTGAGGGTTATACCGCGTGTTTCAGAAATAATCTGAGCGATTCTCTTTCCCATGCGGCCACCTGCACCAGCTACTATTGCTTTAATGGACATAATTTTCTCCTGAAAAATATTTTGCGGCAGGGCCGCAACCAAATGGGCTTCCGCCCAATTGCCTAACAAAATTTTGCTAAGCCTTGCATAAGGCGCTATAAAAAAACAAGAACAAAACAGCGCCTAAAAAAACACACTTTTACAGATTTGCAGTGCAGAAAAGATTGCGTGTCATTCCCGCAAAAGTGGGAATATATTTATTTGTCTCTGCTCACTCCGAGTTTTCTGCGGTTAATTTTATACAACACCAAATAGCGTTTCATTCTCTATACGAGAAAAGCGTACCGGAATGATTTGATTGACTAAATCATCCGCGCTATCTATATTCGCAAAGATGTAATTCCCTGTATGTCCTTTTAGATATCCGGTTTTCGGATCACGGTTCTGTTCTATTAACACATATTGATCTTTCCCAAGAAATCTTTCTCTAAATTTTTCGGATTTTTGCCGGGCTAATTCCTTTAAATCAAAAACCCTTTGTTTCCTTACCCTGCCGGGAACCTGATCCGGCAGATCATAAGCCGCGGTATTTTTTCTGCGAGAAAAATTAAAGACATGAAGATAGGAAAAAGGAAGTTCCCTGACAACCCCCAATGTTTCCTCAAACTCCTGGTCCGTTTCTCCCGGAAAACCGGCTATCAGATCAGCGCCAATACCAATATCCGGTATTCTGCCTGAAAGTTTGTCCATTAATTCATAAATATTTTCCATTTGATAATTTCTTTTCATTAACCGAAGTATTCTGTCTGATCCGCTTTGTAATGAAATATGCAAATGATTACAAATCTTTGGGGATGCAGCTATCAGGCCTATAAGCTCATCGCTGATGTCCTTCGGTCCAAGAGAGCTTAACCGTATTCTGAAATTTCCCTCAATTTTTATCAGATCCCTCAAAAGTTCGACAAGGCTGGTTTGAGAAGACAAATCTTTTCCAAAACTACCTAAATGAATACCGGATAAGGTAATTTCCCTGAAATTATTTTGTAAAAGCCTGCTAAACTGTCGGACTACTGTCGCTGTCTCGGCACTTCTGCTTTGTCCGCGAGCCAAAGTAATAACGCAAAATGTGCATTTGTAATTACAACCTGTTTGAATTTTTAAAAACGCCTTGGTCTTTCCCGCGAAATGACTCACCTCTTCCGCTCGAAAAGTGGTACCATTGCTAGAATTCCCTACTAATACTTTAGGCTCTGTCTTATTTTTTTGAATTTTTTGCTCAGTTGTCTTCCCATCAGAAAGCTTTCCTTGCTCATTAACATTTAAATCTCTCAGATGTTTAATGATATCCAGTTTTTCATCATTACCGAGAATAAGGTCCACTCCGCGCAAAGACCTTACAGCATTCGTGTCTAACTGTGGATAACATCCAACAACCACAACAAAGCTATCCGGGTTGGAGTCCACTGTTTTTCGTATTATTTGTCTACACCGGTAATTACTTTTTTCCGTGACCGAGCAGGTATTAATCACACAAATATCTGCTCTGCTATCAGAGGGGACAGGTTGAAATCCTTCTTTTTCAAAGCTTGCGCGGACTTCAGCGCTTTCATACTGGTTATTACGACATCCTAAAGTCGCGATTTTAAATTTCATAGCCGTTTATTATAACATAAAGCGGCCAAGGGGCCGCAACCACAATTCGGCAAGAAAGCCGAATTGGACGGATTCCAAAGGAAGGTCGCCCAGAGGGTTGAGGCCAAGGATGGCAGAGCTAAGCTCAGCTTTGCCACGCTCAGCGGGGCTTTGCCGAAAATCACAATTCGTCAGAACAGACGAATTTAAGTCTTCACAGCTATTCTTCTATGAACGAATCTGCGATGCAAATTGAATAGGATACTTTGGTAGATTACCCGGAGGGTTGAGACCAAGAATGGCCGAAATCACAATTTTATCACGATGCTAAAATTGGACGGTTTCCGAAGGAAAACCGCCCGAAGGGTTGAGGCCAAGGATGGCCGAAATCAATTAGAAGCATCATTATAAAGATGGCGAAGTTCATTCTTGTCATTAATCATCCAGACATCCATAAAAGGATCTTTATCGAGATTTCCAACGGCCATGCAAACAAAGGTATTTGCTGATACCATGGGTTTTACCGAATAGGGCCAGTCGGTACCCGGCTTTGGATGCCCCTTCGCCACTGACGAAGAACGAACATTATCTCCGCAGTAATATGAGTAATAAAGCTTGCCGGAGGGAAACCATTCCATATCATCAAAAGCTTCGCTCTCCTTTTCTATTCCGGCATAGACACTGTGCTCGGCGCGATAGGATTTTTGTAAGGTATAAATACTATTAAGATTGTTGTTTACCTCTATAAATGTATGCTGAGGCATTTTAGTCACTAAATTAGGAACCGTGTTAACAATTATCATCGTTAATACAAAAAAAACTATTGAAACGCTTATGAAAATGGTAAGAAAAGACGGTTTTTTTCTGCTGTTGCCGGTTTTTCGAGATTTGTAAATTTGACCTAATATCGTATTGATAGGTACGCTAAAAGCCAGCCCCGCAGCGATAAGAATCAAAACAAAGCCAAAAAATGAAAGCATATGCTATATCTAAAATGTTTAGCGAGCGCAGTCGCAGCTTGCTGCGGGGAGCTTCAATTAATCCTCAAGTTAAATGTTCATTTCACTCACACTAACTGAACGATCAATCTCCAAGGCGAACTGCCCGCACACCTCCGTCACCGCAGGTGCGACGCAGGCCAGAGCCGACTTTGCCGTTGTCAAAGATAATACCGCGGGCGCAGCAGGGGCCAACAGTATTTGAAACCCAATACCACCATGCGCCACGAGGAGCAAATATCGGGTCAAGTCGGCTGGGGGCGCCACGATAATTTGTGTTCGATTTAGATTTCTCAAAAATCGTTTTTAATTCTTCAACGGTGGGCATACGCCAATCGGTATACCCTCCTGTTTTTAACTTACTCACATATTTTTCTGATTTGTACCAATTCCGGCATTCCCCCAAATCCGCATAACTGTCCTTTTGCGTCCACATTAATTCAGTCCGGTAGTCTGTAACCGTGCCATCACCATTGTCAACATAACGACCATCTTGGGAGCTTTTACCTTTTACTGCTTCACCGGAAAAACTTAAAGATAGAAAAAGAATCGAAATCAGCGGAATAAATAATGCGTAAGAACATTTACTTTTCATATTAATCACCCATATTAATATAGGTGTTCGTTTCACTCACACGAACTTATTGCTCCGATTATGTATAGAATTGAAATTTCTATGCATAAACATAGCACAAATTAAATCATAATCAGTGCTACAGTACAATGTATAATGTTGTTAGTAATTTGAGTAACAAGAGAGGGACCAGGGAAGCAACAGATCCTGTCGCTTACAACTACCTCCCCTTTTTACGTTTGCAATTTAAGCTATCCCTTTGATATTATACATCCATGAATCCTGTTAAAAAAGCCCTCGCACATGCTTGTGATAATTGCCCTTTGTGTAATTACGCCCGCAATAACCCTGAAACCACTGTAGGAAAGATCATGGAGTGGCATGGTAAGTTCTGCCCTATGTGGCAAGGACAAAAGGAACTGGAAGAAGATAGAAAACAGAAATCAGGGGATAAAAGGCAGGAATAAGGGACAGGGACTAACAAACAATTAGCGGTCAGCAATTATCAATTAACTATAAACAGTTAATAGTTGGCAGTTAAGGGAATGTATGAAAATTATGGTAACGGGGGCAGCCGGTCTTTACGGTGTGCACCTGGTTGATCAATTGGTTCGAAGAAAAGATGTTTTTAAAGTCATAGGCGTGGATGATTTTTCAAGAAATTTTTTTGAAAAAGACCCCTTTATAAAATCTCCTGAATTTTCTAAAAAGTTTGAGTTAATTAAAAAAAAATTCTTTGACTTTACGGTGGAGGAATTAGACAAGTTAAAGTTATCGTCTGTTATCCATTTGGCGGCTTTTATTTCTATTCCAGAATCGATGGAAAGGCAGGATGATTATTTCCAAAATAATGAGTACGGAACATTTCGCCTGATGCAAACCCTGGTGAAAACAAAAGACTGGCCCATGATGATTTACGCTTCTTCCCCTGAAGTTTATGGAAATCCCATTTATACCCCTATGGATACTAACCACCCTATGCTCCCTAGAAGTGTTTACGCGGTAACAAAGTTAGCAGCGGAAAAACATTGCAGGGCTATGTTTGAATGGTACAAGTACCCGGTAGTTATTATCCGCAATTTTAATACTTATGGTGAGAACCAGGATATATGGGGAAACGCAGGTGTGGTTTCTAATTTTATTGTTAAGGCTTTAAAAAATGAGCCTATTATTATTCATGATAACGGAGATCAGACAAGAGATTTTCAATATGTGAAGGACGCTGTCAGCGCTTATACTCTGGTTGCAGTTGAGGGCAACGGAATGGCAGGAGATGTTTTTAATATCGGTACCCGCAAGCAGACTTCTATAAAAAATCTTGCGGAAATGATAAAAAAATTATCGGGGTCCACTTCGGACATTCATTTTGAAAAGGGACGCTCTGCGGATTTAATGTCCCTTGAGGCTGATTATTCTGAAATTAATAAGAAAACCGGCTGGGAGCCAAAATTTGACATGAAAGAAGGTCTGAAACGTACAATTGCATGGTATAAAAAGTTTTATTGATTTTTTTTACTGCTATGCCCACTAAATACACAAAAAAAACGAAAAAAATATTTAGGTGTTATTTTGCGTTTCTCGCAGGCAAATTATTTTCACTGCGTTTAAACATATTTTAAAGAAGGAGTTATAAATGAAGGTTGCAATTGTTATGGGAAGTGATTCTGATTTGCCGGTAATGCAGAAGGCCGCAGAGAGGTTAAAGAAGTTTAAAATTGAATTTGATATGACGGTTGCTTCCGCCCACCGCTCTCCTGACAGAACACGATCTCTCATTAAGGAATTCGAGAACAAGGGAGTTAAAGTGATCATTGCCGGGGCCGGAGGTGCTGCCCATCTTGCGGGCGTAATAGCCGCAGAGACTGTTTTACCTGTTATCGGTGTTCCTATTAATTCTTCTCCCTTACAGGGTTTTGACGCCCTTCTTGCCACAGTCCAGATGCCGGGTGGAATACCTGTTGCCACCATGGCTGTTGGAGAAGCTGGCGCAAAAAACGCCGCTGTCCTTGCCGCACAAATATTGGCTTTATCCGATAAAGAAATAAACAACCGCCTTACTGAATTCAAAAAAGAAATGGCGCTTGAGGTTCAAAAAAAGGCGGATAAGATTAAATAATTATGCGGACAATTAGCAAAAGCCTCTTTCTTCTATCCTTAATTTTACTGACGTCTTCTTCGTGGTATTACGAAAATAATTTTTGGCCCCAAAAAGCTGCTGCTAAAGAAGTCAAAAAACCTCTACATCCATTACCGGATATGGCTTTTGTTAAGGGTGCTTGTTTCAAAATGGGAAATTTTTTTGAAACTGGGAACTCCGATGAGCTTCCTGTTCATGACGTATGTTTAGATAATTTCTTTATTGCTAAGTATGAAGTAACGATTGGAGATTTTCGCAGATTTGTCGATGCAACAGCCTATGTAACAGAAGTAGAGAAGGAAGGCAAAGGATGGATATTAAATAAAACCGGGGATAATTGGGAGGAGCAAGAAGGTATAAGCTGGCGAAATCCGGGATTTGACCAAGAAGAGAACCACCCTGTTACCATGGTTTCCTGGAATGATGCTATGGCATATATCAACTGGCTTAATAAAGAACGCGGCATGAAGTACCGTCTTCCAACAGAAGCAGAATGGGAATTTGCGGCACGCGATGGAGGAAAGTTTATTGAATACTCATGGGGCAATGAATGGCCTGATGGCAATATAGCGGGAGACGAGTCATGGAATCATTTTCCCAAACGACCATGGCCTGTATGGGAAGATTATGATGACAGTTATGTTTATACTTCCCCGAGAGGAAGTTTTAAGCCTAATAGTTTTGGCCTTTATGATATGACAGGCAATGTATGGGAATGGTGCGCGGACTGGTATAAAGGAGATTACTATGAAAAGAGCCCCCGTAAAAATCCGAAAGGACCTGTAACCGGTACCCACCGTGCGCGTCGGGGAGGTAGCTGGTTTAGCTCTCCTAAGAGCATTCGCACAACTCTTCGCGACAGTGGCACACCTAATGAAATGGACTTTTACCTTGGGTTTCGCCTTGCGAGAAGTGCTGAGGCGGAGGTAAAAAATGCCACTCAGTGAACATCCAAAAAGTTCGTACCGATTGAAATATTGGACTGATAGAACAGTAGGCTTTGAGAAGTCTTAATTCCGTGTAATTTCCGAGATATTTTATGGCCGAGATCGTAAAGATAGACTTTGACCATCCTGATCTGGCTTTAAAAAACGCCCTTGATACGTTGATGAGTGGAGGGATAGTCTCACTCCCTACTGAGACTTTTTACGGGTTGGGAGTAAATGCTCTTGATGAACAAGCTGTTAATAAAGTTTTTCGTGTTAAAGAAAGAGATATTAACAAACCTCTGCTGATTTTTATTGCTTCAAAAGATCGGCTTTCGGATTTGACCACAAGTGTTAATGCAACTGCAAAGAAACTTATTGATTGTTTTTGGCCCGGTCCGCTGACCTTAGTTTTTGAGGCATCCTCCAAAGTGCCTGAAGTATTGACAGGAAACACCGGGAAGATTGGCGTACGGGTTTCCGGAAGCAGTTTTGTGCGGCGATTATGTGAATTGTCCGAATTCCCGATTACAGGGTCCAGCGCAAATATATCAAATAATCCTGAACCTGCTTCTGCAGTAGAGGTCATGGAAGCTCTGGGAGATAAAATAGATTTACTTCTCGATGGCGGAAAGGCAACCGGCACTCAAAGTTCAACTGTTCTTGATGTCTGCGATACCCTTCCTAAACTTCTCAGGGAGGGTATTATTGGAAAAGATGCCATTGAGAGTGTTTTAGATATGCGACTTAAATACTGATTAGCTGTTAGCTTTACAATAGAATTGATATTTTCACGGATATTTGATATCGTAAAATGCCGAAAATGCAAAGTGGACTAAAAATGCCTGGTTTTAGTTCATTTCCCCATATTTCCTGAGAAAAAATGGATTACAAAGTACAACTTGATGTTTTTGAAGGTCCGCTTGATTTACTGCTTCATTTAATCAAAGAACAGAAACTTGATATATATGACATCCCGATTTCTGATATCACCAAACAATACCTCGCCTACATTGATCTGATGAAAGAACTGAATCTTTCTGTTGCCGGAGACTACCTGGTAATGGCAGCGGAGCTGGCAAGGATTAAATCAAAAATGCTGCTCCCACAACAGGAACAGGAAGATGAGGAAGAACCAGGTGAAGATCCGAGAGAGAAGTTAGTCAGACAACTTCTGGAGTATAAGAAGTATAAGGAAGCGGCCGGAAAACTACGGGTCATGGAGTTTCATCAAAATAAAGTTTTTACTCGAAATGTTCCAGCGCAATTAGAAGAGGGAGATGATGATGTAAAGTATGATGTCACTGTTTTCGATCTGATGGTTGCTTTTAAACATGTTATGAAAGAACTTTCATTCAGAGATGATTATGATATAAGCGTTGATGAAATCTCGGTTACTGATAAAATTAATTATATAATGGAAAAGTTAAGTAGTGTGGCAAGTATCACTTTTGATGATTTATTGCATTCTTTTAAGTCCAAAATAGAAGTTATAGCTACTTTTTTAGGTCTACTTGAATTGATGAAATTAAATATGGTAAAAATTCAGCAAATGAAGCAGTTTGGTCCTATTAGAATTTTTAAGGCCCCTGAGGAAGATGTCAATGAAAGAGATTAATCTGAAAGCGATAATTGAAAATCTTTTACTGATATCGGACAAACCTCTCGTTGCGGATAAACTGCGCGAGCTTTTTGAAGGAAAATTCGACCGGGAAGCATTAAACACAGTTTTTGAAGAACTGAAGCAAGAGTACGAAAGCCGCAATTTGCAGATTCAGGAGGTTGCGGGCGGATATCAATTAGCTACAAGGCATGAATACTCGGATTGGATTAGAAAATTTCATAAGGCAGATAGAGCAGCCCGTCTTTCAAAGCAAGCTCTCGACAGCCTTTCTATAATTTCTTATAAACAACCGATCACCCGCCTTGAAATTGACAATATCAGAGGGGTGGATTCAGCTGGAGTAATTAAAACGCTCCTGGAGAGAAACCTGATCCGCATCATGGGAAGACGAGAAGTCCCGGGAAGACCTATCATGTATGGTACGTCCAGAAAATTCCTGGAATATTTTGGATTGAAAAGCATTGCTGACATGCCTTCCCTAGAGGATTTTAAAGAACAGGACATGGTAATTGAAGGGTCAATGCCTCCTGAGCTATCCCAACCTGACCTTCCATTTGAGCAAAAAAACCAAGCCGATAAAAGTAACGGTTCAAACCCTGAAGCGGAAAAACTAAAAGGTTCTGCCTGATAAATCCCTTGCGTATATAGTTCTGATTGCATCAACCATATCGTATGGATAAGTACCTATGCGTAGCGAAATCCGGCTGCAAAAAATTTTAGCCATTGCGGGTATCGCCTCCAGAAGAAAAGCAGAGAGGATTATAATGGAAGGCCGAGTAACACTTAACGGCGCTGTTGTAACACAACTGGGGGCCAAAGCAGATCCGACAGAAGACCATATAAAAATAGACGGTAAATTGATTTTAAAAAAAGAAAAACCAGTCTATCTGATTTTAAACAAACCGAGGGGATATGTGACCACATTGAATGATGATAAAGACCGTCCTACCGTCCGCATCTTGATCAAAAATGTTAAAGAAAGGATTTTCCCTGTGGGACGTCTGGATATTAATACCGAAGGTCTTTTGCTACTGACCAATGACGGAATACTTGCCCATGGATTGTCTCATCCATCAAAGCAGATACCAAAAGTTTACCTTGCCCGAGTGCGAGGTATCCCTGACGAAAAAAAAATAAGGAGGCTGAGCAAAGGCATAAAAATTAGTGGAATCCCCGCCCCCCCTTTAAGAGTAAGTATAGAAAGGACAACCGGAAATAACTGCTGGTTAAGGTTTGTTCTTATTGAAGGAAGAAAAAGGCAGGTCAGGATATTATGCGAAGCGATTGGGCATCCTGTTTCAAAGTTAAGAAGAATTAAATATGCTTTCCTGAATCTGAAAGAATTAAGTCTCGGGGAATTTCGTCACCTTGATTCCGATGAAGTTGCCCATCTAAAAAAACTAATTAAAAAGTAAAACTTGTTTAACCAATTGAAGCTCCCTGCGGTAAGCCGCAGGAAATCTTGAGTGGAGATTATAATTTTTTAAAGTTCGCTCTCTAACCCCGCCACAAGCAGCAGCGAATGCGTTCGCTAAACACTTTCAGGCAATTGAGTGGCTTTCGATTTTTGCAGGTTTAAAAATATTGCCTTTCAGTTTAATTTCTCTAAATTTATTTTCTTTAGAATGAATATAAACGCAGTTTCTACCATTATTTTTTGCTTGGTATAAAGCATTATCTGCCATTTTTACCAAGTCATTTTTATCTTCTACTGAAGAAAAAGGATAACAGGCAATTCCCACACTTGAAGTTGCGTTAATTTTCCCCTCTTGGACATTAATAGGCTTATTTTGAATAGCAATTCGAATTCTTTCTGCCAAAATACCTGCTTTTTCAATTCCAGTTTGAGGAAGAATAGCGACAAACTCCTCGCCTCCGTAACGAGCAAAAATATCCGATTCTCTAAGACAATTATGCACAACTTCCGATACTTCCTTTAAAACTGTATCACCGGCCTGATGCCCCCAACTGTCATTTATCTTTTTAAAATGATCCAAATCAAACATTATTACTGAGAGCGGGGTTTTGTACCGAACAGATCGGTTAAATTCCCTCTCAATAATATCATCGAAGGCCCTGCGATTGAGAGCATTAGTTAAAGAATCATGAGACGCTAGGTCAAGATATTTTTTATGCTCGAGAGCATTATTCAAAAACAGGGCAAGCTGGTTGGATACTGTGGATAAGAGGCACTTCTGGTCTTCGCTAAAAGGTTCTCCGGAAAACCGGATAATTTTCAACACACCTAATTTTTTGCCAGCCACCTGTAAATTAAAATCTAATTCCGAATCCTGATGGATGCTAATAACTTTTCTTGATTTACCCTCCACTTTTTCAGGCAGTTTATTGAAAGATTCAGTCTTCCCTACATACCTGGTAAAACTCTTATGGACATTTCTATTTATCTCATCTAATAATCCCTTTCCCAATGGGTTGTTGGAATGAACCTTCAGGAAAATTTCTTTACCGTCCAACATCATGACTGAAAAAATATCAAAATGGACAGTATCTCTTAAGTTTTGCGCAAGGCCATCAATAATTACTTCCGGATTCAAGGATGAACTCATCAGGAAACTGAGATTATTAAGTAATTTTAGTTCTTCAACTTTACTTTTTAACAGCTTTTGATCATTTTCCAAATGCTTTTTTTTGTCTTGCAAGTTGCTGTTAACTTTCACAAGGTTGCCAGAAAGTTGAAGTATCTCTAAAAATGCGCTTCTATTTTTAAAGCCTTTAATCACCATTTCTTTGAGTTGTTCCATTTTATAAGGCATCATTAAGATACTGTAAGCTCCTTCCTGCATAATATCTACGGCCTGCCTAATATCCAAAGAATCCGCCATGATAATAAAAGAGCTCTTTGACCCTGCTTTTTGAAGTTGCTGCAGAACGGACAACCCGTCACAGCCTGTCACATTTTGTTTTATAAAAACTAAATCAAAATCTTCTTTTAACAATCGATTTAAGGCTTTCTTTGAGTTCGACTCGGTTGCCACATCAAAGCCTTCATTAACCAGATACCCGGATATTTTTTTAAGATGATCTAAATCATCGTCTACAATCATTAATCGTTCTGCTCTCATTTTCCTACCCCGTTTACAAAGTTGATTATTTGACGCTTTTATCTTCTTTAACCTATTTATTGGCAATTTTTATGCCATAGATTAGGTTATTTCAAGAAGTGCAAAACATCATAATCTCCGTCATGGAAAGATAACTCAAGGAAGCCTTCTTTTTATGATAAATTGTTTAAAATCAATTACTTTCTATAAAATCCGTGCACTGATGATAGAATTAGATGGTAAGACTATCTTTCCGGGAAAGCCAAAACAACAGGAAAATGGTCTAAAAGGAATGAAAATATTTCCTTTTTTTGTACATTGACCGTGAGAAATCATAAGGTTAAAATCGTTCCATGACTAAACATAGAAACCCCATACCAACGGTGGACATAATTATTGAACTTGAAAATCAGGGGATAATCCTGATTGAACGAAAAAATCCCCCTTATGGATGGGCGATTCCAGGAGGATATGTTAATCATGGAGAGTCACTTGAAGATGCTGCTACCAGGGAAGCTGAGGAAGAAACCACTTTAAAAGTCATGCTGTTAAGACAATTCCATACCTATTCTGATCCTGATAGAGACCCGAGACAGCATAATGTCAGCACGGTTTTTATCGCAAAAACACTGGAGGGGAAACCCCAGGCAGCCTCAGACGCCAGGGGAATAGGAATTTTTACAGCAGGTAATTTACCTGACAATCTTTATTTTGATCACAGGCAAATTCTTTTAGATTATTTTAATAGTAAATATTAACTACTTTTTCTTTTTTTTTGGAAAAAGTTTGTCAAACTCGGTTTTGCAAAGTAAATTCTGAGTTAAGCGGATTACTTTAGTTTCATTTGCGTAAAAATTGGGAATATTGTTCGAGTGAAAATAATGGGAAAATGCAGACCAAACGCTTTTGGCGTCATGAAATTCATTGTAAACGGATAATATATTTGTCATGTTCAGTATGCTTCTCTGATCCGCCATTCCATAAGTAATAAACAACTTCATTGAATTATCGTAGAGCAACTGGCAAAGGTCTTCCAGTGCGCCCTTTAAAAAAGGGAACTTATTTATATTTTCTTTAAGCGACTCATGGTCTGATCCAAGAACAGCCAGGTTCCTTTTCACCTTCATCAGTCTTGAAGAAGCCTCATCCCAGGCCTCTTTATCCATAAGCCGGCTGTTTAACTTTTCCCTTACTTTCTTAATAGAGAATATTTTAGAAAAATCTTTAACAATGGCATTGGCCAATTTGATCTGGTCTTGATAAAGTTTTCTGTACTTTTCATTAATTTCCTTATTAAAGTCCTGCATCATAGTCATAAATTCTTTATTATCTATTGGCTCATCCGCCTGAATTTTTTGTGTTACTTTTGATATCTCTTCAAACAGCTGCTGCTTGCTTTCGTAAGGGAACCAGAAGTCAATTTCCAAAATAATAATATTAATTCTTTTTAAATTATCTTCTCCGAATTTTTTAGCAAGATGAGGAGTTATTTGAATTGTCAGGTCACCGGCCTCTTTTTCCAAAATCACGATATTAAAATCTTTTTTAGCAAGCTTTTTAAATACCATATCAATACGATCAAACGGCAGTGTTTTCTCCTCCATATATCTTTTTACTTCACTAATAATCCGATCAAACATCGCCTTTTGGTGTTCGTCAGCAAATAATTTCGTAAATTTTTCTTCATGTGTTTTAAACATTTCCAAGTTATAAGAAATAACAGGTTTTTTTAGATTGTTAAATTCTTCGATTTTGGCTTTGGAATTCTTATATTCATCTCGGTAAGAAAATTTTTTCCCCACCTTAGTAACCATTGAACGGAATAAGGCGCTAAGTTCAAAAATATCCTTCATTATCTCAACGTTTCGCCCCAGCCTCGGGTTTGCAGCCTTTCGATTAATTTCCTCTATGTGAGAAAACAACTTCGCAAACTCCGGTTCGGTTCTTTGTTCTGATAAAAAAGGCATGATGGCCCGGCAAATATTCAGAATACATGAATTAATTTCATCATAAGCTCCGGGGTTGTTTTCATAGGACTGGTACCTTGAAAATACATTGTTTTTCACTCTTAAAGTATCGAAACCTTCAATATTTTTCTTTCCGCGAGTATACCCTTGAAAGAACTCTTTTAACGAGATTTTATGATTTCCAAGGTTATACATCAGATCTTCAAGTTCAGGAAGGATTGTGTTACCCGCATTAGATGGAATTCGATAAAATTTCTTAAAATAAGTTATTTCATTTTTAATGTTGGGGATTAAGAAGTCAAAGAGTCCCAGAATCGAACGAGCGGATTTATGTACTTCGCGTTTATAATTTTCAAGCTTGCAATATATCTGCTCTTTTGTAACGATTTCAACATCTTCTATTATTTTGTTTAAAATTTCATCTATAGTTTGAAGTCTTATAATAAAATCAGTAGTTTTAATACCCTTTAAATCTTCTTTAGTCTTAATATCCTGTACTTGTTGAGTTATTTTTGGAAGTTGTGCTATATGGGAGTCAAGCAAGGCTACGATGCGGGATTTCTCTTCTTCTGGCGAGTTGTCTTTAGCTTCAATTTTTTTTTCCTCACTAAGTTTTTTCTTGAAAAATCCAATCTGATTTTTCAAAAATTCAACATTCTGATCAACATAGCCGACTTTTCTAGGTTCTATCATTTTTATGTGATTACGTATAATGGAGTAGATATACGGTATAAAATTATTAGATAAATCACCTTCTTTTTATAAAGTGTTTTACCCTACTAATTAACCCGATTTTGTATTAATATATCATAAATCGCTAATGATTGGAAACCGTTAAATAAATGCAATTCTTTGAAATTCAGTGCCCCTGTTGCAACACAATATTGGTTATTGACCGTAAAGACGGGAAGGTTGTTGAGGAAAGAAGGCCTATTCTTGAACAATCTACCGGTGACCGCTTCAAAGACGCATTAATCAAATCCAAGCAGCAGAAAGTTACGATAGAAAAAAAATTTAAGAATTCAGAAAATGACCATAAAAAGAGATCGGAGTCTTTACAAAATATTTTTGATGAATCTCTAAAAAAAATCAAAGAAAGTGACGACAAATCAAAACCATTAACTCCGTTTGATTACGATTGATTAAATCAGAAAATCGAGGTCAAATTAATCTTTACTCTTCTGCTTCCAGTCCCTCATTTCCATCATAAAATTGAGGTTAGATTTTTTTGCACACCCAGGGCAAATACAGTGGCTTAATTCCACTTCGGAGCGATCTTTAGCATAGCTTTATATTTGACTCCATTAACCCTCATCGTCCTGTACCTTTTTTGACAAAAAGCACAAACAGAAAGCATTCTCCTAAAGACCGGTCAATTTTACCTTGATATTTAATAACCAAATCCATATCCTGAAACATTCACAGTCTGAAATCTGTTTTTTAATGGGGGTTAATGTTTTGAAAAAAAGAGTATATCTATCTTTGTCTATCTTTATAAGTATATCTCTTTTAATGTCGTGTAGCGCTTTCCGCAATAAAAAGGAAGTAAATGAAGAAAAAAGGTCCACTCCTCAAATTGAAACCAGCGCAACAAATGAATCAGACTCTATTCCCCTGAATTCAAAAAAAACAGAACAAACAGAAAAAGACAAACCTAAATTAGAGAAGGTTGAGATAAAAGCTCCTTCGATCAGAAAGCATTCGCGAGCAAAAGAAATATATATTATAAATAGAGTTAATGCAATTTCCTTAGAATCTTCTTCAATTATAAATATCAGTTATAATGGAGGAGCGAAGTATACTGCCTTTTTTCTCGATAGTCCATTAAGGTTTGTTATAGATTTTGAAAAAACTACGCTAATGGCTAACAAACCTTCTATTTCAAGACACGATCCATT
>PVBE011133572.1_pt1 | contig 19357 bp, 18 predicted proteins | sample 1631181 | NCBI WGS metagenome assembly PVBE01 (sample SAMN08397723, study PRJNA350692) | Marine metagenome, whole genome shotgun sequencing project. | isolation source: water | place: Pacific Ocean | collected 2012-04 | reverse complement strand
TCCTTCTGCTCGTCGATGACGACCCCCATCAAGCCCATGCGTTCCCGAATGCCGGTGCCACGCGCGTAACTGATAGTCGCCCCCTGCGCACCGCAGTTTGTAGCCGCCTCCAGGACTTCCTCTGCAAGACCTGTTTGCAAGACGCAGGTTATCAGGTTGGTTTCCAACAGGTAGGTGATATTTCTTTCAGCCATTCGATTTACCCTTGTTTACAGCAATAAGTTAAGCCGCTTTTAGCGCCATTTTCTGCCTGAACTGAATTGCCAAACCCATGCTGAGAACAGCAACGATCGGACAAATACTGGCGAGAGACAGAATGCCAAAGCCCTCGACGGCAGAGACCGCGTTGCCTAACCCGAGGCCCATCGCCAGCACCAGAGGAACCGTTACAGGTCCAGTGGTAACGCCGGCGCTATCCCAGGCAACGTTGACAAACTCTTCTGTTGACACGACGGTCATCGCGATGCCGATAAGGTAAAGAGGCAGCAACATGGTCATAAGATCAAGCGTGAACACCAATTTGGCAACACCAAGAGCGATGCCGACAGAGACCCCGCCAGCAACGCTGTACATCAACATCGATTTCTTAAAAGCACCGTTGGTCAGACTCTGAACCGTAAGCCCCAGCGCATTGAGCGCCGGTTCCGCCAGCGTCGCCCCGAAGCCCAGCAACCAGGCAAAGCCGATCACCAACACAACACCGACGGCTTCCGGATAGATAGGTGAAAATTGGCTTATGGGAAGTTCCATGAAAGCTGCGGGCAGGGCGCTTCCCGTCTGGGCGCCAATCGCGCCAAGGCCGTAGGTCAGACCAATATTGAAAATACACATGCCGAGAATTGACAAAGTCAGCCCGTAGGTTGTGATCATTTTATTGGGTAGGGTCGAGCGCAACACGATGAATAGAACAAACATCAAGAAAAGAACCAACGGCAGGATGGCGCGCACGCCAAGGACTATTTCTACCAAAGGCGTCTGATCCCAGGCACTGGTCTCGACGGTTGCCTGGCTTGCGATCAATGCCTTGCCTGCCGATGCAGCAGTGATAATTTGCTCGGGGCTGATTGTAAGGGAGACAAAAATTGCCAGACAGAGAACGGCCAGAATCGGAAACAGCGAGGCCACGGTGACGACGCCAAAACCTGACAGGGACGAATCTCCCTTCCCGGCGGCATTAGCAATGCCTATACCTAACGAAAGCACAAGTGGAACCGTCACCGGGCCTGTCGTCACAGCCCCACAATCCCATGCAAGGCCGAGAATACTTCTGAGATTGGGGTCAAGCCAACAATAGGCCGAGAGGGCTACAATGGGTACGAAAGTAATGTAGATTATTGGTTTGAGAGACCACCCCTTGACAAAGCGTAGAGTTCCAAGAATGGCTGCCAGCCCGACGCCACCGCCAACAATAAGCACAAGTGGTAGGGTCCAGTTGTTTAGCAGCTCGTATAGATAGGGAGCCAAGTTGACATCAACCGATCCGCCAAATGCCTGCAATGCGCCAATCGCCGGTTCGGCGAAGGTCACGCCAATACCCAAAATACCGATGATGGTCAGGACCACTGGCATTGAGGCTTTTCTAGGCAGATTATTGCCGATAATCGTGCCAAAAGGCATCAGGCCAGTGTTCAGCCCTTCCATGAATACGGCAAGCCCTACAATCACGGCAACCAAACCGATAGCCAGTGAAACCGCCGCATCAATAGGCTGACGCAACACCAAGACCTGAAAAAGCACAAGATACACGGACAGCGGAACAACTGCCTTAACTTGTTCTATAATGCGCACTAATGCGAACGGCCCCATAAGCTCTGCAGCTTGGCGGGGTGTGATTTTGATTTTTTTAGGCTTCAGTGCATCTGGGTCGCCCTCAACAAATTTAGGTGTTAGTAGATTATAACTTATCGTCTGACTTCCGACATTGGTTTCAGAAATAAACTGAGAATAGCGCATCAAAATCTCCAAATTGTATAACTCCGATTCGCACGCGAATACCCGAGTTCCACCAATTTATCCCTCAAAGCTGATTCGTAATACAAAGGCGAGGGTATCAAAAAGATCAGATCCACTCAAACACTTTCGGATTAGGCTCTAAGGCGCTCAGCACCGCCACGGGATCGTTACGGCTACGTTTTCAAAAAACTAGATGGAACATCCTGGCTGGACTACCAACCAAACCCAGCCAGTAAGACATTAAATAAAGCTCTTAAACAGGCTTGCGCGGTCATGGGTGTCGAGCCTCTTCGAGTCCATGATCTGCGGCACACATTCGCCTATCAAGCCACTGTTCATGGTACAGACCTCGGAGCCTTAAAGAAACTTCTTGGCCACTCAGACATCAGCCAGACCATGCAGTATCGTGGATGGATTGCGCGTAGAGTGCGGAACGTGATCGAATTGTTCGGTTGACATGACATTGACCCACTTTACACCCAGTTAGTCCCTTCCGTAACGCACCGACATAGGCTATAACCCATCCCTGCCAGACGGTCGGATGGCTGCTGTCTGCGCTTTCGGGCGTGGATGGAGGAAAGTCCGGGCTCCACGGAGACACGGTGCCGGGTAACACCCGGCGGGGGCGACCCCAGGGATAGTGCCACAGAAAGCAAACCGCCCATTTGCTTTGACAATTGGGTAAGGGTGAAAGGGTGCGGTAAGAGCGCACCGCGCGGCTGGTGACAGACGCGGCAAGGTAAACCCCACCGGGAGCAAGACCAAATAGGGACGGCACGCCTGTTGGATTTCGGTCCAGTGGCAGGCGGGTTTTCGCGCTGCCGTCCGGGTAGGTTGCACGAGACGTCCGGTAACGGGCGTCCCAGATGAATGGCCATCATCCCGAGGATAATAGATCTTAGGGATACAGAACCCGGCTTACAGACCGTCTGGCCCTAATATTCTCGCACAGTTTGTCGAACGGGTGCCGGAAGTGACGTTGAAATCTGCTCACACGGCAGAACTGGGATTGGATATGGCTCGAGAGATTACACCAATTAAACTTAGGTACTTAACACTATGACTTTATCTCTCAAAGGAAGACTGGAACGCTCGGATATCGTTATCGCCCCGGGGGCTTATGACGCCCTGTCCGCCAGAATTGCCGCTCAAAGTGGCGCGGAGCAGGTTTGACCGGTGCGGATTTCAAAGGTGCAAATTTTATCAGCACCGATATTTGTGGCGCCGAATTGCCCGGTGTAAACCTGATCCAGAAGCAAATCGACAAGGCGCCAGGTGACGCGTAAACGAAATTCCCGCCGGGAATTCGATTGCCGGAATGGATCAATGCCATCGAAGCTATCGGTTTAGGCGACTGCCGTCGCCAGGGGGGTCGGATCCTGATGTTCGATAATCAACCGCATCAGTTGATCCATCAAATCTGCCTTGATCTCTTTGGCGCCTTCGTCATCCCATAGATTGTTCACTTCGTCCGGATCCGCTTTAAGATCGTAAAGTTCATCGGGGGCGTCAGGATGGCCTACCGTCAGCCGGTACCGGTCATTGACGATGGAGCGCAGGCTTTGGAACCGGGTAAAGCCGAGATTGATCCGTTGGCGATCATCTTCTATCAGCAGTGCCTTGCGGTCTAAAGGATCATCACCCGAGATATCGCCCATCAGCGACTTCCCTTGAATGCCGTAATAGGGTTTGACGCCAGCGCGGTCCAGAATTGAAGCGGATATGTCCGTCGTCTGGCCAAGGCTCCTGGTGACTGATGCCTCGTCTATACCCGGGTCCTGCCAGATGAACGGCACATTGATCATGCCGTGCAAGTGCAGGGGACCTTTCAACATCAGTCCGTGATCGCCCATATAGTCGCCGTGGTCCGAAGTGAATATCACCACCGTATTTTCCGCTAGTCCCATTTCCTCCAGGCCGGCCAGAAGGCGTCCGATCTGGTCGTCGATCATGGTGATCATGCCGAAGGTCAGCGCCATGGCTTCCCGTGCTTCTCGTTCGTTGACGGCGTAAGGCATCTGGGTTTTACGGTTGGCTTCATCTTTTTCCAGCTGGTCTCGCAGGAATAATTCCATAGAGGAATTACCCTGTCCCAGGGAAGACGGCGTCGGCATATCCGCGGGATCATACATGTCCCAATACTTGCCCGGGGGCGTAAAAGGGTGATGCGGATCGGGGAATGACGCCTGCAGGAAAAACGGCTGGTCGTCGCCGGCAGCGGTATGGTTCTTTAAATAGTCGAGACATTGTTCGCCGATATAGGTGGTGGGATAAAGTTCCTCTGGCAATTTGGTGCGCCAGCCCTGGGGCGTGGTAATCCGGTTGTCCGGTTGGGCGTTCTCCTCACCGCGCAGCTCGTTGCCGTCTTCCCTTTGTTCCAGCAGCCAGCGTTCATAGTCGCCGCCGACTTCATCGGAATGGCCCGAACATAGCTTAACCTCATCGAAGCCGTAGAAAGGCGTCATCACCTGGTGTTTGTCATCGAGCCAGTTTTTTGGGTTCTCGTTCTCGTAAGCGTCGCCGTGAAGGCCCCAATCATAGGCCTGCACCGGCGCACCATTTTCGTCAAAGGAGAAATCGTTCGACGAGGGCGACCACATTGGCGTTTTGCCGGTCATGTTCTGCAAATGGGATTTGCCAATCAAGGCCGTCCGGTACCCTTCCTCCTTGAGCCGTTGCACATAGGTCCGGGACCTTTCCGACAGAGGTGTACCGTTGCAGCGTACGCCATGGAGGGACGGCATCCTACCCGTCATCAGCGATGCTCGGTTGGGCATACACAGAGGATTGGCGACATAAAATTTTTCGAACCGTGTGCCATTGCTTGCCAGTGAATCAATATGCGGCGTCTGTACAATCTCGTTGCCGTAACAACCAAGATGGTCGGCCCGGTGCTGATCGGTGATTATAAAAAGGAAGTTTGGTCGTGCCATGTTCGTTCCCGCCCCTAGATTTACGTCATTATAACGAATTTTTTTCCAACTTTATCACCCACCAATTAGGTTCTGTCAAAACAATCTACTTGTCCCCGCGTCTGATCCAACTTACCAATAGAGGCAAACGAACAGGGAATATCCGTCTTTAACGTTGGGAGATGGCGAGCGTGAATTTGCGCCGCGAAGATATCGAAACCGGCCTCTTTGAGGAAATGATCCAGGAAGGCGAAAAAGCGGGCCTGTTCCAACGCTTGCCCGTGGCCGAGCGCGAAAAATCCCGGCGGGATATCATAGCGCAGCTTCCTGAAGGTGAGGATATTTGGTTGTTTGCCTATGGCTCCCTTATCTGGAGCCCGATGATCGATTTCTCGGAAAAAAGATTGGCGACCTTGTATGGCTATCATCGGCGTTTCTGTCTGAGTACCAAGATTGGCCGCGGCACACCTGAGAAACCGGGTCTGGTGCTCGGGTTGGAAAGCGGCGGGTCCTGTCATGGTCTCGCCTTTAGAATTACTGCCGATGATACAGAGCGGGAACTAAAGCTGATCTGGAACCGCGAGATGATCGGCGGCAGCTACACGCCAAAGGTGGTTAAGCTCAAAACCGAAGACGGAACCATTCAAGCCATCACCTTCGTCATTAATCGCACCCACGAAAATTATGCCGGTCGTCTTTCCACCGAAGCCGTTGCGGAAATAATTGCCACGGCAGCTGGACCGCTGGGGGCCTGCGCCGACTATTTGTTCAGCACCGTCGAACATATGAAAGAACTCAACCTGCATGACCGGCACATGTTCCATCTTGGCGAAATTGTGAGGGAGCGGATGCAGAAATGATGAGCCAGTGGATTTCAGGGGAAGCTGTTAAATGACAACTAATCCTATTCTTGGCTTTACTGTCGACCCAGATTCTCTTTCCTATATCGGTGAAGATTTGCAGCGGCCCGAATGTATTCTGGCCCGGCCAGACGGCTCGCTATGGGCCGCTGATGCCAGGGGTGGCGTTGTTAAAATCGAGCCTGACGGCTCACAAAGCATCATCAGCCAGAATTTTGAGGACCGGTTTTCCAGCGCCGATGACGATGCCCAGCGCTTTACCAAAGGGACCTTGCCCAACGGTCTCGCCTTCAGCCCAGACGGCAGAATTTACATTTCAAATTTCGGTACGGACGTTTTGGAAATCATGGATATGGCAGGCGACACTAATCTGATCTATGACACCATTGATGGTGAGCCCATCGGCAAGGTTAATTTTGTGCTGCGTGATTCCAAAGGTCGGTTGTGGCTAACGGTGTCGACCCGCACCAAAAACTGGATGTCGGCTATGAGCCCTAATATCGCCGACGGTTACGTAGCGCTGGCCGATGAGAAGGGGTTGCGCATCGTCGCTGACGGTTTTGCCTTTACCAATGAAGTCAGGCTGGATGCCAGGGGAGAATATATTTATATCGTTGAAACCTGCGGCCAGTGTGTCAGCCGCATGAAGGTGGCGGCGGATGGATCCTTGTCTAACCGCGAAATTTTTGGCCCGACCAAACTCAGCCCCAAAGGATTTGATGGAGGGTTTCCCGACGGTATTACCTTCGATGCTTACGGTAATCTATGGGGTACGCTGGTGATGTCGGATCAAATATTCGCCATTACACCAGAAGGCGACTATCATATTATCCTTGATGACGGCAATGAGGCGGCAACCCGGGCTTTGGAAGAGGCATTTCAAAAGGATGAAGTAACGCCGGAGCTGATGCTGGCGGCGGGCGGCAAAACTGCATCCTGGTTTGCCAGCGTAACCTTCGGTGGCCCCGATTTAAAAACGGCCTATATCGGCAGCCTACGGGGAACGAAAATACCGTATTTCACATCGCCGGTGGCGGGCCAGCCCATGGCCCACTGGGAAGATTAGGCGGGGGATTAGAAAGGATAAATGGCGGACCAACTGCATCAAATGACGGCGGAATATGTGCCCGCGCAGGACCGGATACTGTTTCGCGTCAATACGGTTGAACTGGTGGAGTTCAGAGTCTGGCTGACCCGGCGGCTAGTCAAAGCCGTTTGGGGCGCGGCCGTCAAATCATTTGAAATTCAGCCAGAGGTTCAGGAGCAAACCCGGCCTCAGGTCAAAAAGGCGGTCATGTCCATGCAGCACCAGAAGGCTGTCCAGTCCGGCGATTTTTCTTCCAAGCATGACAAGCGTGCCAAACCGGCGCCCGAGATGAAGAACGGTCTGCTAGCTATTGGTGCCGATATCGGAAAATCGGTAACCGGTAATGTCGTATTGGTGTTTCGTACAGTGGAAAAGAAAGACGTGACGTTGAATTTGAATGATGAAATGCTGCACGCCATCTGCCACCTGCTGCAGAAATCCGCCGACCGGGCGGGCTGGGACTTACAGCTCGGGGTGGGCGATGCCGCTGGCGTCGTCGCCAATTCCGGTCAGCAAGTTCATTGAAAATTTTAAGGTAAAATGTTGATCAGACTTCCTGATTGAATGAATTCGGGGACCTAAAATTTTAATAACCATGTTTAAGTTTAAAACCTCCGTCTTGAGACGGATAGCTTCAGCTTCATGATCTCAATCTCCGTAAAATGAAGGTTCCGAAGGGTTGTAACCTTCATTTTAAGAGAATTGAGACCATGCATTACGATAAAGGAAAGCACACGGTTTATCACCATCGGTATCATATTTTCTGGATTACTAAATATCGCTTTAAGGAATTGACAGGAGCTGTTTGGACACGAGTTAGAGAAATCACCCGACAAGTGTGCGAAGAACTTGACGTGAAGATTATCAGCGGTGTTTTGATCTACGGATCATGTACATGTGTTTGTATCCATTCCACCTTATCAGGTGGCGAGTGACGTAATAAAACGTATCAAGGGACGCAACCGGGTCGTTTCGGAAAACGAAATCGAAGTAAAGAATTCCGTTGCCGGTGAATAACTTGACGTCCAACGGAAATTGGCCCGCAACCACACTCACAACAGTTTGATATCGAACACCTGAATGCTGGCTTTTGCCGTGAAAAAGGTATATTTCTTAATCAGTTACAATAATTTGGCTGAACCAGAATGGCCCGGCAGCGACTCAGACCCAGTCGTGTACTCATGCGGCTGCGGCAGATTATTCAAAACGACCAGTTGATCCTGTCGATTCTGGCTGTTGTTGTTGGCGCCGTTGCCGGGGGTGGTGCCGTCGCCATCCGCGAAGGCATTGACTTGGTTCAAGGCGTTTTCCTAGCTGGTAAATCTGAGGCGCTAGTCAACGTCACCAAGACTCTCCCCTGGTGGCAGATTCTATTTGCGCCGACAATCGGCGGGCTGATGGTTGGTCTTTTTATCTATTACTTTATGCCAGGACGCCAACCGCACGGCATCGCCAAGGTCATCGAAGCCAGCGCCCTGCAGGGCGGACGGATGTCGTTAAAAGCGGGCATCGGCGCGGCCATCGCCAGCGCTACCTCTATCGGTGTCGGAGCTTCGGTAGGCCGTGAAGGTCCAGCGGTTCATCTCGGTGCTACATTAGGGGCCTGGGTCGCGGAGAAACTGCATCTCACCCGTTCCCTGTCACGGGCGCTGTTGGGGTGCGGTGCTGCGGGGGCAGTCGCGGCCTCTTTTAACGCACCCATCGCCGGCGCATTGTTCGCCCACGAAGTGGTGCTCGGCCATTTCGCCTTCTCGGCCTTCGCCCCGATCGTTATCGCCAGCGTCGTCGGCACCATCGTAACAAGAAATTATTTCGGCGATTTTCCTGCCTTCAGCATTTATGAACACTCCGCCGTTTCTTTCATTGAATTTCCGGCGGTTATTGGATTGGGCATATTATCCGGAGCCATTGCCGTCATTTTCATGCGATCGACCATGTTTGCCGAAGACACCATGAATAAAGTTCCAGGGCCGCAATGGATCAAGCCGGCCATTGGCGGATTGATATTGGGTTTCCTGGCGTTGACCTTTCCCCAGGTACTGGGTGTCGGGTATGACGCCACCGATATGGCACTAAAAGTACAGCTGTCTCTCGCCCTTCTGATAACCCTGGTTGTGATGAAAACGGTGGCCACCGCCATTTGCATCGGCAGTGGATTCAGCGGCGGCGTTTTTACGCCGTCTTTGATGATCGGCGCCATGCTAGGAGGTGCCTACGGTATAATCGCCACTAGCATATTTCCGGATTTTTCGTCCGGACCTGGCGCCTACACAATCGTCGGCATGGGGGCCGTCGCCGCGGCCGTTTTGGGCGCACCCATTTCAACGACATTAATTGTGTTTGAGCTAACTGACGACTACCCACTGACCATTGCAGTGATGGTGGCTGTTGTCATTTCCACGACCATCGCCCAACAGTTTCAGGGCAAGTCCTTCTTCGGCTGGCAGTTGGAACGGATGGGTCTGGATTTGAAAGACGGCTTCGAGGCGGCTCTTCTGCGTGGCATCAAGGTCCGTAAAGTGGTCAACCGCGACAGCGAAACCATTGACATTGCCACCCCCCTGCAGGAAGTACGCACGAAGCTGCAAGCCTCTCATACCGGAGAGCTATTTGTTCTGAAAGAAACCGGCGAACTGTTCGGCACGATTACGCTGGCCGATTTGAGCGACATCGCCTTCGACCACGATGTCGATAATCTAATTAATGCCGGTGATGTGGCCCGCGTGCACCCGCCCATATTGGATATCGAAGACGATCTGCAGACTGCCTATAAAGTCATCCGCAACAGCAACGAGCACTACATTGCCGTGGTGGAAAATCACGGAAACATGATATTCATCGGCACCCTGCACGAAACCGACGTGATGGCCGTTTACAACCGGGCGCTCATCGAGGCCCGCCACGAGGAAAAAGCCGGACCGGCATAGTTTATGCCCCCTCAGACGCCGGGCGCCTCCTCCGGAGGCTTGACTTGCAGCGCAGGGGCGACGGCATTTTGGGCGCACCGCATCGCCAACCAAAAGGGACCCAATAGCCAACAGCTTAACGTCTTCGCCGACCAAAGCCGCGCCACTGTGAAAACTATTTGGTGGCACTGTAAAGATGGCCCGGTCCAGCATGTATTCCCAATAACCGGTAAAATACCCGGCGGCTTACAACCCGGGCTGCAATACCGGTTGATGGTAGCCACGGCTGGCCACCAACATCGTACCCTGAAGGCCGACCCGGCTGGAATTGCCGAGATGCATGGGCGTGACGGTGGTTTTTTTGCTCATGCGCAGCAAGCCAAAGCCGGTTTTATGAACATAGGCGACAACATTGACCGGAATTTCATCACCGTTCTGCGCCGTAACAATTGCGCCGTCGGCTTCCAGAATCAGATATCCGATGGTACGGACCAAACCTTAATTGTCGATGATTACCCCGCTGCCCTGACGGTAGGTGCCAAGAAATCGCGCCGTACGGGCGTCCTCTGGAACGGTTGCCCGAATATGAACGACGGCTTCGAGCAAATTTTTTTCGATACCAAAAACGGGAGAAGCGGGAAAAACGAATGCAGCGAAAATTCCTACCAAAAAAATAGACCCAGGTTCGAAATTTGCTTGGCTGTTTTCAATCGACCACCCACCTTGCTGCAAGATTTCAAAAAGATTGGAATAAAGCCTGAAGTTTCCTCTCTAATGTGCCAAAGATAAAGTGGCGCACACACGAAAATTTGCAGAGATGTAGCTTTTTCTGGGCCAGTCGTAATGGTGTGATATAATGACCCCATGCCAGACCAATTCGAATTATCCGATGATCCCGAAACGCCGCCTAATATCCCTTCGGGACCTACGCCTACCGCTCCCGAAACGAGATATATTGAAGGACTAAACGAGGATCAGCGAAGCGCTGTCGACGCTGTCGAGGGTCCCGTGCTCGTTCTGGCCGGGGCAGGAACAGGAAAGACCAAAGTCCTGACCACCCGGCTCGCCAATATCCTGGTTCAGGGCAAGGCGCGCCCGTGGGATATCATGGCGGTGACCTTCACCAACAAAGCCGCCAATGAAATGAAGGAACGGGTGGCGGCCATGACGGGGCGGCCGGTGGAAGGCTGGTGGCTCGGCACCTTTCATGCGCTGGGCGCCCGCATCTTACGCAGTCATGCAGATGCGGTCGGGTTGAAAAGCAACTTCACCATTCTTGACGCCGACGATCAGGTGCGCTTGCTCAAACAGCTGATGGACGGCCACCAGATTGACGACAAAAAGTGGCCGGCGCGCGCGCTGATGGCGGTTATCCAGCGCTGGAAAGACCGCGGACTGACGCCGGCGAAAGTATCCGGCGAGGAAGACGTAGATATGGCCGAAGGCGTGTTGACCGGCCTGTACCAGGAATATCAGGATCGTCTCAAGCAGCTCAACGCCGCCGACTTCGGTGATCTACTGCTTCACTGCCTGACTTTATTCACCGAGTATCCGGATATCCTTCACGACTACCAAATAAAATTCCGCTACCTACTGGTGGACGAATATCAGGACACCAACGTGGCCCAGTATCTGTGGCTGCGACTTCTGGCGCAGGAGTACAAAAACATTTGTTGTGTCGGTGACGACGATCAATCGATCTATTCCTGGCGCGGCGCCGAAGTCGGAAATATTCTCCGTTTTGAAAAAGATTTTCCTGGGGCACAAGTGATCAGACTGGAGCAAAACTACCGCTCGACGCCCCACATCCTTGCCGCTGCATCCGGATTGATCGCCCACAACGAAGGCCGCCTGGGCAAAACCCTGTGGACCGATCTGGATGCGGGCGAAAAGGTAAAGCTTCGCGGTGTCTGGGACGGTGAGGAAGAAGCCAGGGTGGTCGGCGAGGAAATCGAGGAGAGACAGGCCAAGGGCCAATCGCTGGAGGAAATAGCCGTATTGATCCGCGCCGGATTTCAGACCCGCGAATTCGAAGAACGGTTGATTACCCTGGGCGTGCCCTATCGGGTGATCGGCGGCCCCAGGTTTTATGAGCGCCAAGAAACCCGTGACGCCATCGCCTATCTCCGGGTGGTCATCAGTCCCGATGACGATCTTGCCTTCGAACGGATCATCAATGTCCCGAAACGTGGTCTCGGTAAAGCGACCGTTCAATCCATCCATCACCTGGCCCGGGCCGAAGGCATGCCCATGTATGAAGCTGCTCGCCTGATCACCGAGACGGACGAAATAAAACCGAAAGCCCGCTCGACGATTATCGGTCTCATTCAGGATTTCGAACGCTGGCGGGCCAATATGGAAAACCTGCCCCATGATGAGTTGGCGGCCATCATCTTGGACGAATCGGGCTATACGGAAATGTGGATGCGAGACAAAACCCCTGAAGCACCGGGCCGGTTGGAAAACTTGAAAGAGCTGGTTGCCGGTTTGGGCGAATTTGAAAATTTACAGGATTTTCTCGAGCATGTCAGTTTGGTGATGGAGAATCAGGAAAACAAAACCGAGGACAAGGTCAGCCTGATGACTCTCCATGCGGCCAAAGGGCTGGAATTCGATACCGTATTCCTGCCAGGTTGGGAGGAAGGGGTGTTCCCGCATCAACGGAGCCTCGATGAGGAAGGCCTGAAGGGTCTGGAGGAAGAGCGCCGCCTGGCCTATGTCGGTGTCACCCGCGCCCGCAAGGAAGCCAGCATCCTCTACGCAGCCAATCGGCGGATTTACAATCAATGGCAAAATTTCCTGCCGTCGCGTTTCATTGAAGAATTGCCGGATGAACATGTGGAGCATGCTTCGGATCAGGGTCTCTACGGCGGCATCGGGGCACAATCGAGCTTGCGGGAAACGATCCGTTCTTTTGAATATGAATCGCCCAAAAGCCGCGGTCATGCCATGGATGGGACGGTTATCGAGGGCGAGGTCTGGCTCGCACCGTCGAAAAAAGACAGCGGAAAGCTTGCCGTTGGAAATCGTATTTTCCATCAAAAATTCGGCTACGGAAAGGTGGTTTCCGCCGACGGCAATAAACTTGAAGTCGCCTTTGAAAAGGCCAGCACCAAAAAAATAATCGATAGTTTCGTTGAGCCGGCCTGATAAAACACCTGTAATTTTCCCCGCCAGGAGCCAGTAAATCGACGCCCAGATTCTTTATCAAATTAACCTGGCCACAGCGAAAGAAAACGCCGGGGTGTTCGCTGGTTTATTGGAACTTTACTGCCAGTCCGTTGGCTGGACGGCACGGGAAGAAGATCACGACGCGGACATTAATGGTTTTGCGCAACACGCGCCGGACGAAACCACTTTGAAGGCCGCCCTCACGGAGATAGCGCAGGCCATCAATACTAAACCGCCGGAATTTAAAATCATCCCCATCGCCAACCGCAACTGGGTGGCGGAAAATATCAAAAATTTTCCACCGCTGACCGCTGGCCAGTTTTTCATATGCGGGACAGAGTATGACGGCAATACACCGGCCGGAAAAACTGTCTTGCAGGTGCCTGCTGGTATCGCGTTTGGATCGGGCAATCACGGTTCGACCAAGGGGTGCCTGCTGGCAATCGACCGCATCAAGGACAGATCAATCAATCGTGCACTCGATATGGGTTGCGGTTCGGGTATTCTTTCCCTGGCCATCGCCAAACGCTGGCCGGCCAGAATTGTGGCTTCGGACATCGATTCGGACGCGGTCGATGTAACTCAGGAAAATGCTATCCGAAACGCGACCGGTAGAGCCATCCTCGCCGTGAGGGCCGCTGGCTATGATCATCCCGACGTGCGAGGCCATCGTTATGATCTAATTGTCAGCAATATCCTCGTCCGCACCCTGACCCGTCAGTCAAAGGACCTGGCACGTTATTTACGCCCCGGCGGCACGGCAATACTTTCTGGCTTGTTGTTGAAAGATGGCGTCCGGGTTGTGGCCGCGCACCGGCGGCAGGGACTTTATTTGCACCGCCGGATTATCGTCGATGGCTGGCTAACATTGGTCATGAGAAAACGCTCTACCTAGCGGAAAAATACGACCGTCGCTGCTAAGCCGATAAATGTTGCAGAAATCGATGATGCCCAGCGTAACTCCATGGGCATTACTGTTCGACCAACGAGATTGACCCCCGTACCGGCCGCCATCGCCAACAACGGCCACCACCAACTGTCGAAGAAAAATCCGGCGACCAGCATAGCCAAAGTTCCAACGCCGCCCAGCCAGCCCGCAGCGTCAAACATGACAGGCAACAGTCCGATACCAGGATAGGGGAATTTTGCAATCAGGACGGACCGGTGTTGATCGAAACCAAGAGAAAAGCCAATAACGGCGAGAACGTACCACTCAAGCAAGGCGCCAGCCCTTTGTGCTTACTGTCAATCGTCCAGTACCGTCAGAACTTCGCTTAGCCGAGTGAATTTTTCTTGCGGATGACCATCCGTGGCCCGCTCAATTTCGGCTGTGCGAATTTTTTTGGCATCTTCAAAATCAATGACCCGGATATTACGCTCCGACAACAGGGAATCGATAACCTCTCCGCCCAGCTTCACCACCCGATCAACGTCGGCGATAAGAAGATCAACGACGCTTCTGGAATCGGGACCGTTAGTAGGTATAGTTCCGGATGATCCTCTCTTGGCCCAACCGACGACATAGACGCCTTCTCTGACGCGGCCGTAAACGTTATCAATGGTGGCGCCATCCAAGGGCAGCGTTTTGGGGGGGGCGGTAAAATAGCCGATCGCCGTAACAACGGAACAGCACGGCACTTCGAAAGTTTCGCCAGTGCTGACGGCGCGCCCGTCAACGACGGCGGTACGCTCCATCAAAATAGCCTCAACCCGGTCGGCGCCCAATATTTCCTTAGGCGACGCATAAAACTGAACGTGCATTTTTACCGGCTTTTCAGGTTTTTCCTGGGCCGCCAATTGGCGCAGAACTTCAAGATTTTTTTCTTTGCGGGACTTTTTTCGGCCGTCAAAATCGCCGCTCACCTCATCCGGGATTTGCCCCCCATCCACTTTAACGGCGCAGCGTTCAAGATCGAGTATTTCCACCAGTTCCTTGGTCGTAAAACCCGCTTCAACCGCTCCTCTCCGGCCGAAGATATGAATGTCCTTTACCGGCATGTTTTGGATTAGATCAAGCGCATGAGCGCAGATATCCGTATTGCGCATCTCTTCCCGGGTTTTGGCGATGACGCGGGCGACATCCAGGGCGACATTACCAATGCCGATAACAGCCATACCTTCACCATCGAGCAGCGGATCCAGATCCCGATAGTCGAAATGTCCGTTATACCAGCCAACAAAAGCGCACGCGCCATAAACGCCGGGCAGATCTTCGCCCGGTATGCCGAGCTTGCGGTCATTGTAAGCGCCGATGGCCATCACCACCGCATCGTAATTATCCTCGAGTTCCTTCATGGACAGGTCACGGCCAATACTTACATTGCCGAGAAACCGCACATTATCCAGTTCCAAGGTCCGGGCATATCGGCGGGCGGTATTCTTGGTCCGAAAATGATCCGGCGCGACGCCGAAACGAATCAATCCGAACGGCATGGCGCATTTGTCAAATACGTCCACCCGGCAATCGGGAAAATGTTTGATCAGAGCATCGGCGGTATACATTCCGGAAGGACCGGACCCGACAATAGCGAACAACGCACTCATATTGGCGTTTCTTACCCCTTATTGTTCCAGTTCAAGAAATTGGCTCTTGGGAGCTTCTTATTCAGCATTTAAATATCGCTGAACGATTGTCAGACCTCGACTGGAAGTATTCGCGAACATAACTATTTTTAAAATATTATCGTACTTACAGTGTGATAAATCCTGTCCGGCGTCAAGCCGTCAATCTTTATATGGAAACTGGATTTCCGACCTTTAATACCGGTTTAGACGCGGATTTATAGACCTTCTTTTTTACAGTCTCAAACCGCTTCGAGTACCAGGGAAGCGCCTTGACCGACACCGACACACAAGGTGCATAATGCTAACTTTCCGCCGCTTCTTTTGAGCTGGTACATCGCCGTGGTTGCCAATCTCGCACCGGTGGCGCCAAGCGGATGGCCGAGGGCGATTGCACCGCCCTGAGGATTCACTCTTTCATCGTCATCGGCAACGCCGAAATCACGGAGTACAGCCAAAGACTGAGCGGCAAAAGCTTCGTTGAGTTCGATTAGATCCATATCTAAAATCTTGAGGCCCAAACGGTCCAGCAGTTTTTTAGTCGATGGTACCGGACCAATTCCCATGACCCGCGGCGCTACGCCGGCTACCGCCATTCCTAGAATTCTGGCTTTTGGTTCCAGGCCGTTTTCCTTGGCCGCTTTCTCCGAAGCAATTATCGTTGCGCAAGCGCCGTCATTCACGCCCGACGCATTGCCGGCCGTTACCGAACCACCTTCCCGGAAGGCCGGGCGTAATTTGGCCAACCCAGCCATGTCAGATCCGGCGCGGGGATGTTCGTCCCGGTCAACAACGATGTCATCACCCCGGCGTTGTGGAATAGTGACAGGCAGGATTTCATCATTAAACAATCCGTCATTCTGCGCCGCTTCGGTTTTTTGCTGGCTCCGGAGCGCGAAGGCGTCCTGATCCTCCCGGGATATATGATACTCCTCGGCCACATTTTCCGCCGTCTCACCCATGGAATCGACACCGTATTGGTCCTTCATTTTGGCATTAACAAACCGCCAGCCGATGGTGGTGTCATAAATTTCAGCCTGACGGGAAAAGCCGGAGGTGGCCTTCGGCATGACAAAGGGCGATCTGGACATGCTTTCCACGCCCCCGGCGATCAGCAAATCCGCTTCATTGGATTTGATGGCCCGGGCCGCACTGCCGACAGCTTGTAATCCGGATGCGCACAAACGGTTGACGGTAACGCCTGGAACTATTTCCGGCAAACCGGACAGCAGCAATGCCATGCGCGCGACGTTGCGGTTATCTTCGCCGGCCTGGTTGACGCAGCCGTAGATAACATCATCCACTTTCTCCCAATTGACATGTGGATTGCGGTCCTTGATGGCGATCAGGGGAAGAGCCGCCAAATTGTCGGCACGGAGGGAGGAAAGAGCGCCAGCGTAACGACCAATGGGCGTGCGGATAGCGTCACAAATAAATGCTTCGGTCATAATATTCTGGGGCTAACTAAAGCCTTCTCCTTGCAACAGAAGTAAATAGAATTTTATCGCCCGCAACATAAAGAATCAAAGGCCGAGGCGCAAACGGTTGAAACCAGCGAATGGCTGCAAAAGCCTGCACGCCTTGCTAAGGCGATATTCCCTAATGGGCCCGAAGGAAGGTGATGCTTACGCCACTAAAACACCAGGTTGAGACTTGAAAAACGATGGCGAAAGAATTGAACGGCGTTTCGAATTCGGTAATTTCCAACAAGCGCTTAACTTCGTCAACCAGTCCGAAGCCATCGCCGAAGCCGAAGGTCATCACCCTGATATCAAGTTCGGCTGGGGATACTGCGCCATTTCCGTTTACACCCACAAGATTAACGGTTTACATGAAAATGACTTTATCCTGGCTGCTAAAATCAATGTATTGACGGTCTGAAGCCTAGTAAATCCAAATTCGGTAATCCCAGGTTATACATACGGTGCGATATTTCATGGAGACCGGGCGATCGCTTTGTTGCTGCCTGGCTGGGGTTCATTTATTGTTCAGTCACGCAATTTAAGGGAGCAAGACCTAAATGGCATCGAAATCCATTCTGACCTGCGCGCTAACCGGATCGGTCACACCGCCGACCAAACATCCCGGCCTGCCCATTACGCCCGCTGAAATCGCCCAATCGGGTATCGATGCGGCGAAAGCCGGCGCCGCCGTTGTTCATATTCACGTCCGCGACCCCAAGACTGGCGCCCCCCGCATGGACGCCGAACTCTATAAGGAAGTGGTGGGCCGCATTCGCGAGGACGGCACCGACGTCGTCATCAACTTGACCTGCGGCCATGGCGCCCGCTACACGCCGAGCGAACCCGACGATGAGGACGCCACCGGCACTTCGGTGGTGCAGTCGCCGGATGTCCGCATGCAACATATCATCGAAAACAAGCCGGAACTCTGTACCCTGGATTTCGGCAGCATGAATTTTGGCGACTTCGTCATTCTCAATACACCCGAGCATTTGAAAAAAATGGCTGAAGTGGCGAAAGAAGTCGGATCGAAACCGGAAATCGAAGTATTTGACACCGGCCATCTGCGGCTAGCAAAAAAATTCGTGGCGGACGGTATTATCGAAGAGCCTGCGCTCTTCCAGATTTGCCTCGGTATTCCCTGGGGACTGGAACAAACATCGGAATCCATGATGTTTATGCGTGATCACCTACCGCCGGATGCCATGTGGGCATCTTTCGGGATTGGACCCGGCGAATTTCCCATGCTGGCGCAGGCGGCATTGTTAGGCGGTCAAGTGCGGGTCGGATTGGAAGACAATCTTTATCTGGAAAAAGGCGTTCCGGCACCAAGCAATGCGGCATTGGTAAAAAAAGGCGTGCAGATTCTCCGAACTCTCGGCAAGGAACCGGCCACGCCCGCTGAAGCGAGAAAAATCCTAGGGGTCAAAAAACTCGTCTAACCGAATTGGGGAATAATAATGATCCAACTTTATGATTACTTCCGGTCGGGCGCGGCCTACCGGACCCGCATCGCCTTGAACCTTAAGAACCTTGACTATGAGCAAATACCGGTAAATCTTGTCCGGGACGGCGGCGAACAGTTTAATGCCGACTACGCAGCTCTCAATCCACAGATGCTGGTGCCGACCTTGATCGACGGTGATGTCAAGCTTACCCAGTCCATGGCGATTTTTGAGCATCTCAACGAGAACTATCGTGAACCGCCGCTATTGCCGTCGGATGCTGCCGGTCGCGCCCGGGTTCGCTCACTCGCCTTTCTTATTGCTTGCGATGTCCACCCCCTGAACAATCTCAGCGTCCGGTTGTATCTGGTGGACAAGATGGGGGTTACGGAGGACAACCGGAAAATCTGGATCGAGCATTGGATACACCGTGCCTTTACGGCCTACGAAAAACATCTGGTTGATGGTCCTGAGACCGGATCCTATAGCTATGGTGATCAGCCAACCATGGCTGACGCCTGTCTTATTCCGCAAATCGCCAATGCGCGGCTCAATAAATGCGATCTAACCGAGTTCCCCAATATTTTGCGCATTGAGGAGACCTGTCAGACCCACCCGGCATTTGAACGGGCCCTGCCGGGGAACCAGCCAGATTCTGAATAGCCCTTATAATAGAAACACTTGACCAAATTCCATCACAGCCTAGACTTGGGTCTGGACTTTATAAAAATAAAGACACAACCAGTTCTATTGGATAAAGGGGCCGAATATGACGGTGCAGGATGACAAGCTGGCGGTTTCTTCCGGGTCGGTCGAATATGAACGGGATTTGTTGGCCCGCGTGGTGCAAAGCTCCTTAAACGGCATCATGGCGCTCAAGGCGATCCGAAGTGACGGTGGCGAAATTATTGATTTTGAATGGCTTTTAGTTAATTTCATGGCCGAACAGATGCTGGGCCGGTCACAACAGGAATTGTTGGGCGCGCGCCTTTTGGAAG
>PVBE010754239.1_pt1 | contig 19359 bp, 12 predicted proteins | sample 1631181 | NCBI WGS metagenome assembly PVBE01 (sample SAMN08397723, study PRJNA350692) | Marine metagenome, whole genome shotgun sequencing project. | isolation source: water | place: Pacific Ocean | collected 2012-04 | reverse complement strand
CTCGGTGGTCGCCGTCTCATTAAAAAAAAAAATCTTTATTTGGGCCCCGATCACCTGTGGGCTCGCCGCCAAGCGGAGTCGCGGCACCTCACAATCGGGCACGCGCAGGCGGGAGTTGCGGAGGCCGTCGACCCAGCGCCGGAGGGGGTTTTCGGGGTCTTCGAACCATCGATCTGCGTCGGGGTCGTAGAATTTGTACGCGTGATCTCCCGGGGCCAAGTCCAACTCGATGGAGAAGCGCCCATCGGGCCCTTTTACGAGGGGGTCGGCGGCGGTGTCCCATTGATTGAAGTCACCGGCGATGAAGACCCGGGACTCGCCCTGAGGGCTGTAGGACACCCGCGTCGTGCAGCTCCGCGCCGTGATGAGGGCCACCCCGTCATCGTCGTCACACGGCTGCCCGACCCATTCCGGGGGGAGCGCATCGCAGCCGGGCATACACACGCCGTCTCCGTCCCCGTCCTGGGCGCCTTCGTCGCACTCGCAGAGATGCCCGTCATCGGTGACCACACACCGGCCTCGGTGGGGGTCAGTACAGGGCCGCATCAAACAGGGATCGACCACACACGCCTCGCCCCGGGACACATAATCTTCAGCGCATTGGGTGCAGTCCTCGCCCATATGACCGGAATCACAGGCACAGACCGCGCGACCGAGGGTGATGGTGCACACCCCATGGTCACCGCAGTGGAGGGCGCACGCCTGGGCGGGCGGGGGCGCCGCAGTTTGACAGCCGACCTGTACGCCCAAGGCGCCCAAGGCGAGCAAAAGAATGGTGCCGCGAACCATGAAGGTCTCCGGTGTCGGCCGCATCTGACGGGCCCGCTTCGGGGGCATCAATACCACCATGCTCGGGTCTCGGGCCACGGACCGCCTCGACACCGCTCACTGCCGTGTATGGCGCCTAGACCCCCGCGTGGACGAGCGCGTCGGAGACGGCACCGTCACAGTCTAGTAACTCTAAACTGAGTTACTATATCTTTTCGGGGTGAGACGGGCAAGGGGTTGGCGGCTCCCGGTCACCCGCAGAGATGAAGAAGAGAGGGGGATGGCGTGTTGGTTAGGGGTCGCCCAGGACCGATTGGATGGCCGCGTCCAGGTGCGCCGTGAGTCGCTCGGGCACCGTAGAGGCGATCCCTGACTCCACCCAGCGCACCTTGCCCTGAGCGTCGATGATGATGGTGGTGGGGATGGAGCGCACCGCATAGCGACGGGAGATGTTCGTGTCGGGCCCTTCCAGGAGCACGGGAAAACCGTAGCCTCGTCGCTGGAGGAACGCCTTGACCCCAGGTATGCGGCCCGGTCCCTGATCGGTGTTGACCGTGGCGATGTGGACCCGATCGTCGTCGGCGTAGCGGGTGTGCAAGGCCTGGACCGACGGGAGGCCTTTGCGACAGGCCGGACACCAGGTGGCCCAGAAGTCCAAGAGCACCACCTGACCGCGATGCGCTTCGAGACTAAAGGGCTTGGGTCCCAGCGTCGGGACGCTGAAGCCGGGCGCGTCGGTTCCCACCTCCAATCCGCTCTCCGGCTCAGCCAAATGCATGGCGATGGCCACCACAAAAACGAAGAGGCCGAGACCCCGGACAAAGGGCCAGGCGAGGGCGAAGAGTCGAGCCACCCTGCCGCTCAGAGGAACATCGTCAGGCCGAGCCCGAAGACATAGCGTTTGTTGTCCTCGAGGTTGTGGCGGTAGGACACCGAGAATTGGCCTTTCTTGGCGGAGCCGCCCGTCATGAAGCCCACGCCGCCGGACATCCATTTGGTCTGCTCGGCGCCGTCGTGCTCGTAGCCCAGGCGAATCGGCACGGCCTCACCGAGCAGGATCTCCAACCCGGCGTTGACCACCGCCTTGGGGCCGTCCTCGTGAGTGTCCAGATCCGCCAATACGTCCACCGCCAGCACGAAGAGGCCCGTGTAAGAGAGACCGCCGCCCACCCGTCGAGGCAGGGTCGGCTCGTCCATGTCCAGAAGGTTGTGCCCCATCCCGGCCAGGTGAAACTCGGGGGAGAGGGAGAGCAGGAAGCCGACGTCGAGGGTGAAGCCGTCGAGGGCAGGCGTCTCTTTCCCGCGGTCGATGCTGAGATAGTGGAGGCCGACCCCCACGCTCAGTTGGTCGGGGATGGCCGGGTGGGCCGCAGCCAGCCGTACGTCGTGACCTTCGCTCGCGACATCTCCATCAGCGAACTGATAACCGTAAGACACCCCCACCGCCATGGTGGGTTGGGTCTTGGAGTCCACCACGTTGATGGCCGCCGCGTTAATCTTGTCGGACCCGCGAAAGAACTGGCCCTCGGCAGCATAGGTGGACCCCCGCGCCATCCCGGCGGGGTTTCGAATGACGGCGCTGCTGCCGACGGGGTCACTCCCGGTCCCGCCCATGGCCAAGCTGCGGGGGCTGTCGGTGAGTTGAGCGTGCGCCGGCGCGACGGTCAGGAGCGAGAAGAGCGTGATGAGCGACAATCGGTGAGGCACGGAGCCCTCCATGGGTGCTGAGGCCCAGGATATTACTCGGTTCGCGATGGTATGCCACCGCAAGACCGCGGGACGAGGTGAATCCCGAGCACAAACCGGCTAGAGTCGGCGTTCTATTCGTCCCATGCACGAAGCAGGAACTTTTGTCATGGACCCAAAGACCGACCCGGGTGCGATCCTCGTCATCGACGACGAGACAAATATTCGACGAACGCTCGCTCTGGTGCTCGAGGGGGAGGGCTTCGAGGTGGTGGGCGCGCCCTCTGCGGAGGACGGCCTGGCCTTATTGGCGCGGCGGCGGTTCGACGCCGTGATGCTCGATGTGTGCCTGCCGGGGATGGACGGGTTAGCGGCTCTCGAGGCGATCCTGGCCGACGACGCCGACCTCCCCGTGGTGATGATCAGCGGTCACGCGTCCATTCGCGACGCGGTTCGGGCCACGCGACTGGGCGCCTTCGACTTCTTGGAGAAGCCCCTCAGCCGAGAGCGCGTCTTGGTGAGCCTCCGCAACTGTGTGAGACGGGCCAAGGAGTTGGACGAGCTCGCTACCTTGCGAGCGGAGCGCCAACAGCGCACCTCGATTCTCTTGGGGGACTCTCCCGCCATGGTGAGTCTCCGAGCCCGGATCGCCAAGGTGGCCCCCACCAAGGGGCGCGTTCTGATCACCGGTGAGTCGGGTACGGGTAAGGAGTTGGTGGCTCGGGAGATTCACGAGCAATCGGACAGCGCGAGTCGGCCTTTCATCAAGGTCAATTGCGCGGCCATCCCGGGCGAGTTGATCGAGTCCTCGCTCTTCGGCCACGAACGCGGCGCCTTCACCAGCGCAGTGGGCCGACGGCGGGGTCACTTCGAGCAGGCGGATCGGGGGACCTTATTCCTCGACGAGATCGGCGATATGAGCCTCTCCGCGCAGTCCAAGCTGCTCCGGGTGCTCCAGACGGGAGAGTTGACGCGGGTGGGAGGCGAGCAGCCCATCAAGGTGGAGGTCCGGGTCTTGGCGGCCACCAATCGAGATCTGGAGACGGCCTGCAAGGCGGGGCAGTTTAGAGAGGACCTCTATTTCCGTTTGAACGTGATCCCCCTCCACTCCCCTCCCCTGAATCAGAGGAAGACCGATATTCCCCTCTTGGTGAGCCACTTCTTGGGCCAGGTCTGCGCCGAGAACGGGTTTCGAGAAAGGCCCATCGACGACGCCGTGGTCACTCGTCTTCAGACCCGGGATTGGCCGGGCAACGTTCGCGAGCTGCGCAATGTAGTGGAGCGGCTCGTGATTTTGTCTGACGAGCGCATCACGGTCCGGGACCTGCCCGGCGACACGGGGGCGCCCTTGGGCGGTTTTACGGGGGACCTGGCCTCCCTGTTCGCCGAGGGCACCCTGAAGCGTTTCCGCGACGCGGCGGAGCGCCAATTGGTGCGCACGCGCCTCGAAGAGAACGCGTGGAACATCAGCCGCACCGCCGACACTCTGGGCCTCGAGCGGACCAACCTACACAAGAAGATGAAGGCCCTCGACATCGTCCGTCCCGCCGGCGAGTCCTGAGCCCTCTTCGACCCATCATCGACGGTGCGGTGTTTCGCCGCGGCCGTGCTTCTGCTAAAGCGAGCCCATGAGCAAGAACCAAGATCGTCTGCCGCGAGAGTTCGAGGGGCCGGAGGTGCTCGGAGAGCTGCTGACGGCCTCGGGCTGTGAATTAACCGTCGAAGAGGTGGTCGACGAGTTCGAATGCGCCGTGGAAGAGGGCACGCCGGGTCACGAGATCATCGGCCTGCTGTGGGAGCTCGAGCCGGTGTTCGAAAACCCGGCCGCTGCCCGGCGCACCTTCAGCAACCTCTTCGGCCTCTGGGATCGGGTGGCGGCGGGCGCCGTGGCCGACCTGATTCAGTTGCCCGAGTTGGCCGCCTCGGGCCCCATCAGCCCCGCGCACGCGGAGCACGCTTGGCGCGCCTTCGACCGCCTTTCGGATCGAGACCAAGCCAGCGCTCGCGACCAATTCGAGAACGGGCAAGACGCGGTGGTGACCTTCGTGATGGAGCACCTCGGCGGCGCCAGTGAGAGCGCCCTCTCCACGGCCCTCGAGTTGGCCTTCGAGACTTGGTGGATCATCTACCGACTGCGCGAAGGGACGGGCCGGACCAGCCGCGCTGAGTTGACGACGCTATTGGAGGCGGAGACGCCGCCATCGGAGCCCGAACCGGCCCTGGCGGGTCTCACGGTGGTGTCGCTCTGGGAGCGGGCCGCCGACGAGGAGGCGCCCCTGCCCGAAGACGAGATCCCCCTCATCGAGTCAGTCGTCCGCGCCGTGCGGCTCGCGCTGATCCCCGCCGGTCGCTGAGAGACGGCCGAGCCGGGTGACACAGCTCCCCGCCATTCTCGCCGCCTCCCTCGGAGCGGCGCTGGTCTTCTTGGTGCAGCCCATCATGGGGCGCGTCCTTCTGCCGTGGTTCGGCGGAACAGCGGCCGTATGGACCGCCTGCCTGCTCTTCTTTCAGGTCTGCCTATTGGCGGGCTATCTATACGCCCATTGGGTGGTGCGACTCGCCCGGAGCGGCCTCTGCCATGGGGTGGTGCTCGTGGCGTCCCTGGCCCTGCTCCCCATCACCCCCGACGCGGGCTGGCGACCCACCCCGGGCGCGGCGCCCCTGGGGCCGCTCCTCGGAGCCCTCTTCGCCTCGGTCGGGATCCCGTATATCGCCCTCACAGCGACGGCCCCCTTGCTCCAGGCGCGGGTGGCGCGACATGGGGCTTCACGTCCCTACCGGCTATACGCTTGGTCAAACGCGGGCTCCATCCTCGGGCTCCTGCTGCACCCCTTCGTCTTCGAGCTGCGATGGGGCGCCGTGGAACAAACGTCGGTGTGGACCGGCGCCTATCTCCTGTTCATCCCCTTGATGCTCCTCACCCTGGCGCTGTCGGGTCCTCGGCCGTCTGTGCGGCTCGATCCGGGGCCGAGGCCCGATCCATGGACGCGTCTCCTCTGGGTGGCCTTGCCCGCCACGGGGGTGGTGCTGCTGATCGCCGTCACCGACGCCCTCAGCTTCGACCTGCCCGTACACCCCCTCCTCTGGGTAGGCCCGCTCCTCTTGTACCTCTTGTCCTACGTCATCGGGTTCGCCGGCGATGGGTGGACGCCGCGGGCGCTGATGGTGCCGGCGCTCCTCACGGCGCTGTGCACCCTCGGCTGGGTCTCGGGGGCGGGGTGGCGCGCCTCGTGGGCCTGGCAAATGGGTGGATACGGAGTCGGCCTCTTCCTCGCCTGCTACGCGCTCCATGGAGAGGTGGCCCGCCTCAAGCCCGCGCCCGGTCGCCTCACGTCCTTCTACCTCCACCTTTCATTGGGCGGCGCCCTGGGCGGCGTCTTCACCGGCCTCGTCGCCCCCGCGCTCTTTCCCATGCACCTCGAACTCCATTTGGGCCTGCTCGCGGCGTGGGGCGGGTGCAGCGTCGCCTGGCTCCGCGCGCGCCGACGCCGCCATCCGTTAGCCAACCCACGTCCGGTCCAGGTGCTGGCCGGCCTGGTGCTCTTCGCTTTGGTCGGCGTGTTTGGAGACCACATCCATCGCCGCACCCGGGGCGACGTCAGCCTCTATCGAAGCTTTTACGGAGCGCTCCAGGTGAAGCGCTACCGCCCCGCCGACCCGTCCAAAGCGGTGACCAACCTGCTCGATGGGCGCATCAGTCACGGCTTCCAATACACGGCCCAAAACCGCCGGCGCGAGCCCACGGCGTACTTCGCGCGGCACAGCGGGATCGGGCGGCTCCTTTCGCGGGACGGCCCACCTCGGCGAGTGGGAATCGTAGGCTTGGGACCCGGCAGCCTGGCGGCGTACGCGAGGCCCGGCGACACCTATCACTTCTATGAGATCAACCCCGACGTGGTGACGGTGGCCCGAGAGGACTTCACCTTCTTGGCAGACACGGAGGCCGCTGTGGAAGTGATCGTGGGCGACGGTCGACAATCCCTCGCCCTCAGGCCGCCGCAGACCTACGACGTCTTGGTCTTGGACGCCTTCAGCGGCGACGCTCTCCCCGCCCACCTCTTGACCGCTGAAGCGATGACGCTCTACGAAGGGCACCTCGCACCCGGCGGCCACCTGGCCGTAAACGTCTCCAATTGGCATCTAGCCCTGGATCGAGTGGTCCGTGGCCACGCCGAGACCCACAACTGGCGATGGCGCCGGATCCGAGCCAAGGCCGCGTCGCCCTTCGGCCCGTTCTTGAGCGATTGGATGATCTTGGGCCCCGATGACCGGAGCCTGGCCGACTTGGGCCCGGCGCCCCCTCAGTCAACGGCACCCGTCGTTCGCTGGCGAGACGACGCGACGCCCTTGCTGCCCTTGCTCAAGTAGCGCGGGCGGAGACGTAGCGAACAGAGTCGCCCAGGTGGAGGCCCAGAGCCAAGGCCACATCCCGGGGAAGACCGATCCCGCCTTCGGGGGACACGTCCACGACTCCCATGGTGGCGCGAAAGTCGATGGCATCGTTGGACACGAGCATGGTGGGCGCCCCGGTGGATGCGTCCGCGATGTGGTCGAAGATCCCGACTCGACTCTCCCGCAAGGTCCGCACTTGAGCGAGCTCACTCCGATAGGTGGGCCCCGCGTCGAAGATGTCCACCTCGCCGCCGAAGGTGAACCCCTCCTGTTGAAGAAGTCGCAGCGCCGGCTCCGTGTCCGAGTGGACCTCGCCCACCACCTTCTGCGCAGATTCGGGCAGCAAGGGCAGATAGATCGGATGCTCAGCCATGAGCTCGGCGATGAACTCTTTGTTGCCCGCGCTGCGGCGGTCGGCGGTGACGAAGTCGATCTCGAAGAAGTGCCGACCCACGGCGTTCCAAAAAGGCGACTCTTGCTGCTCATCCAACACGCCGCGCATCTCGGCGATGACCTCGTCGGCGAAGCGTTGGGGGAAGGCCGCCATAAAGAGAAACCGGGACAGCGACACCAGGCGTCCGTTTCCGCCGCCACGGGCGTCGGGGTGCAAGTATAGAGAGCCGATCTCGCTGGGCCCGGTGTGGTTGGCCACCAAGTGGAGAGACTGGACCTCTTTGCGCACGCCGAGCGCCTTGGATTCGTGCACCCGGCTGCGGATCACATAGGAGTAGAAGGGGTCGAAGCCGCCCACCCGAGACAAGATGCCGGAGCACCCCACCACCTGGGCGGTCAGGAGATCCTCCATGACCAGCATATAGAGCTCACCGCGGGGACGCACGACCGGCTTGGCGTAGGCCTGCTCCGACTCCAAGAGCCGTGAGCCGATGACGTCCTCGCTGGGGGGCAAGGTGGTCAACCCGGGCCCCGCCGAGTGGGCGAGGCGCATCAGGCTGTCGAGATCGCTGACGCGACCGGGGCGAATAACCTTCATGGGCTCCCTTTACCCGGCTTGTCGGCTCAGAACAAGGCGTCCAAGACCTGGACGACCGTGGAAACACCCACCACCTCGATGCCGTCGGTGTCTTCGAGGTTGTCTCGGTTGCCGGCGGGCATGATCACTCGGCGAAAGCCCAGTTGGCGCGCTTCGGCCACGCGGGCCGGCGCCCCCACCACGGCCCGCACCTCGCCGCCGAGACCCACCTCACCAAAGACCAAGGTCTCGGCGTCGACGGCCCGGTCTAGGTGGCTCGAGGCCAAGGCGGCGATGACCGCCAGATCCACCGCGGGCTCTTGTAGACGCAGCCCGCCGGCCACGTTCAAGAAGACGTCGCAGCCCGTGATCTGCAGCTCGGCCTTCTTCTCCAAGACCGCCAAGAGCAAGGCGACTCGATTGGCGTCTACCCCGATCGCCGTCCGCCGAGGCGTCCCGTAGGCGGTGGGGGTCACCAACGCCTGCACCTCCACCAGCAGGGTGCGGGTCCCCTCGAAGCTCGCCGTCACCACTGAGCCCGAGGAGTCCACGGCCCGCTCGGCGAGGAACATCGCCGACGGATTGGCCACCTCCCGCAGTCCGTCTCCCATCATCTCGAAGGCGCCGATCTCGTCCGTAGACCCGAACCGATTCTTCACCGCCCGCAGCAGGCGAAAGGGCTGGCCGTGCTGACCCTGTAGATAGAGCACGGTGTCCACCATATGTTCGAGGACGCGTGGCCCGGCCAAGGCCCCCTCCTTGGTGACGTGCCCCACCAGGAAGGTGACGATCTCTTTGCCCTTGGCCAAAGCCATCAGCCGGCCGGTGATGGCCCGCAGCTGGGCCACGCTGCCCGGGCTCGACTGCACATCGTCGCTGTACAGCGTCTGGACCGAGTCGATGACCAAGACCTTGGGGGCCAGCTTCTCCACATGGGCCTCGATGCGAGTCAGGGCCGTCTCGGCCACCAACCAAATGGACTCCGCCTTGGCGCCGATCCGGTCGAACCGCATTCTGGTTTGCCGCGGGGACTCCTCACCGGTCACATAGAGGACCTCGACGCCGAAGTCTGCGATCCGCGCGCCGGCCTGGAGCAAGAGGGTGGACTTCCCGATCCCGGGGTCGCCGCCCACGAGAACGAGGGCGCCGGGCACCAACCCCCCCCCCAAGACCCGATCCAGCTCGCCGATGCCCGAACTGGCCCGCGCCAATTGGGCCCCCTCCACGTCCCGTAGACGCTGGGGCGGCGAACCCGAGGCGCCGCCCAGGTCGACGGCCCCCTTGGGAGGCGCCGCCGCGATGACCTCCTCTTCGATGGTGCCCCAGTCCTTGCAGCTGGTGCAGCGACCCACCCACTTGGCGTACCGCTGTCCACAAGATTGGCAGACATACTGAGATTTCTTCTTGGCCAACTGATGTTCTCCTCAGTACGTGAAACCCACGCCCGTATTGAGCCCGGCGGACAGCCCGGTTCGGCCGGCGCCTCCGTGCACCCGCCCCGCGGCGTCCAAGCGAAGGAAGAGCCCGTGGGTGAGCATCACGTCTATTCCTGTGCCCAGGGTCAAGCTGAGCCCGGCGGACGCGCCGTTGTCTTCGTTGAAGTACCCGTCCGATCCGAGGTCCGCTTGTGCACCCTCCAGATCGAGCCCGACCCCCAAAGCGAAACGACCGAAAGGACGGACGGTCCCCTGAGCCCAGAGTCGCTCTACGCTCAAGAAGTCGATGTGGATGAAGGTCAAGGGGCCGTCGGCGTAGGCGTCGGTGATCCACTGCGCCCGCCACGCCAATCGCGCCTGTCCGATCCGGTGGCCATAACCGAGGGCGAGGGATACGGGCGCGAAGTCTGCGAGGGGCTCACGATTGGTCAGCCACTGCGTCGCGCCGGCCTCCACCCAAAATACGCTCTCGCCGTCGGCCAACTCGGGGTAGGTGGGCTGCGCCGCCGCGGCGCCGTCGGCCAAGATCAGCGCGAGACAAAACCCGACGATTTGACCAGGTCGAACGCTCATTGCCCGCCGTGGGCCAGAAAATAGTATGCGGCGAAGCCCCCGCCCCCCAAGACGAGGGTGACCGCCACCGCGATCAACCAGGCGCGGCGCCCAGCACCGGACGAAGAGGTCTCGGGGGTCGCTGCGGCCGTTTTTATCATCGGCACCGGGCTGCTCAGGCCCGCTGTAGAGATGGGAATGGTCGGCTTCTCGTCCTCCGCGGACAACTCCATGGCCAGTTGTACCGCTTCGCGGAAAGCGGCAACGCTGGGGTGGCGTTCATCGGGGTCTTTGGCCAACGCTTTGAGCACCTCTACCTCTAAGACCGCAGGGATGGATGGGTTAATCCCACGGGGCGGCGGCGGCAAATGATTGAGGTGTTTGAGCATGACCTTGGCGGCGTTGGCGTCACGGAAGGGGGGCTGCCCGGTCAGCATCTCATAGAACATCACCGCCAACCCGTAGAGGTCGCTCCGCGGATCGTCTCGAAGCGTGCCCGATGCGCGCTCGGGGGCCAAATACTCCGCTGTGCCCACCACCATTCCGGCGGCGGTCATGGCCTTGTCACCCACGTGCCGAGCGATGCCGAAGTCCGTGAGCTTGATCACCCCGTCCTCGGTGATCATGACGTTGGCGGGCTTGAGATCCCGGTGGAGGATATTTTTCTCTTCGTGAACCCAGGACAGCCCCGCGCAAAGCTGGTCGAACATCGCCACCGCGGTGTCGAGGTCGGGTCTGCCCTCCCTCGACAAGAGATCCTCGAGGGTCTCACCGTCGATGAATGGCAAGACGATGAAGATCCCGCCAGGCCGTTCGATAAAACCGAGGAGCGGGACGAGGTTTCGATGGTCGAGCTGGGCGACGACGCGCGCTTCATTGAGGAACCGATGACGCTCCTTGGGGGCGTCGTTCTTCTCTTGGTGGAGCATTTTGAGCGCCACCTCTTGTCCGGTGATCTCGTGGACGGCGCGAAAGACCTGGCCCATCCCGCCGCTCCCGAGCACGGACTCGATACGATAATGATCGACCACATCCCCAACGTCGTACTGGCCCACCCCCGTGATAGAGCCGTGGCGCGCCGAAGCCGCCATGTCCACCGACGCGCGACCGACCTCTCCCAACGCCACGGGATCCTTGAAAGTGTCCCGATTGCTGTCTGCGAGCATGGGCGCGGACGCTGAGGGCGGGGAGACGAGGAGGGTGGCCCCGAGATCGACCTCTTCGACGGGGACGGAGGCGCTCGGCGGCGGTGCGCTCGGCCCCTCGGCGGTGTCGTGGAGCACAGCTTGCTCAGCCCCGCAATACGCACAAAAGCGGCCGCTGTCCTCGATGTAATCGCCGCAGCTTTGACAGGGAACCATGGCGGTGGGCTTTCTTACTCGCGTCAGAGGGCTGGACTGCACTATGACACGGGGATGAGCCCTGGAGAACCATGTCCGGCCCCCCGCGGAGTGATGACTCGACCGTCTTCGAACAGCCCGCTCGGATCACCTGAGTTCGGTGTACCCGAGAGCGTGCCGAAGGACCGACGACGGGCGCCGATAACGTGGGGGCTTTCCTGGTGCGTCGCGGGATGCCGTAAGAGAGACACCGCTCTCGCTGGAGGCCGGAACCGATGATCGTTTTCGCCCTGCTGATGGGTCTCCTCTCACCATCGACCCTCGGCGGGGACGAGGTGGCTCGAGAGGCTGACCGGCTCGTCCAAGGGGCCGCTCGCCGTGGCGCCGTGGCGGGCGGGGCTGTGGAGTTGATGCGGCTCGCGGGGCTGTCGGAGTGGCTGCCCGACGGCCTCATCGACAAGTCTCTGAGAGACGCGGGCGAGGACCTGCGGCGAGCCCCCCTGGTCCGCGCAGTCGCCTGGTATCTGCTGCGCGCGCGGGCCCTGTCCCAGCTGGACATGGCCACAGCCCGCACGGCCCAATCGCGCTTGGGTCTCTTAGACGGGTTCGTCATGCGCTCGGGGCCGGCACCCAAGCCGCTCTCCCCGCTCACGTCCGATGGATGGCGCCCCTATCCCCGGGGGGTCGGGACCGGTGTCCTTTGGCTGGAAGCGTTCCTCCGGCCCGCTCGAGAGACCCGCGCCACCTTGGTGACGGACGTGAGCGGCGCAGAGGGGTTGGCCGTGCTTCGACTCGGCTATGACGACGCCGTCACCGTCTGGCTCAACGGTGACCAGGTCTATGAAAGCGAAGCGCCCCATCGGGCCTGGCTCGACCAAGGGGCCGCGCTGGTGCGCCTACGCCCCGGAAAGAACCGGCTGATGGTGGAGGTTCGCCAGCGTGACGGTGCGTGGCGCTTCATGGCGCGACTCACGGACCTCGGGGGCGAACCGCTCTTGATCACCGCAGAGTCCACCCCCTGGGGCGCCCCCCCCGAGCCCGCCGATGGGCCCTTGGTGGAGGACTTTGAACACCTCTGGAGCACCCTGTCCGCGGCCATCGATGCCGATCCGCCCGTGGCTCAAGATCTGCGGGACATGGCCGAGTATGCCCGGTGGACAGGGCTACCGAACGAGGACCAAACGCTGCTGCGCGTCGCGATGTTGGGGGCCTGGGAAGACGACGAGAGTCCGGAGACATTGTGGAGTTGGCTTCAGCTCCTCGACGACGAGGAGCGCGCAGGGGTGCGGAGCGGGAAGACGTTCCGCCGGCCCCTGACCGCCGCCGGCCACTTCGCCGCCCTACGCATGGCGTTGGAGGCGGCTTGGGCGCACTTCTACGCGGGGCGCACGGGCGCGGGCGCCGTCGCGCTCGAGACGTTGATGGTCGAGGCGCCCGGCTACCTCCCATCGGTGCAATTGTCCGCGGCCATCGACCATGATTTGGGCCTGGCGCACACCGCCCTGGGCCGCGTCGCCTCGGCTCGGCGTCAATGGGGACCTCGGCCGGGGCTCACCAGCAGTGTCCTGACGGCGCTGAGGTCGGCGGGGATGGTGACGGCTCTCCACGAGGCCCTCGACGCCTTGACGAAGGGCCCGAGGGCTGACCCGTCGTATATGTTTCAACTCGCAATCCTGAACGCCGCCCGCGACCGGCCGGATCCCGCCGTGAGGCTCTTGGACCGAGTGGTCGCCGCCCGACCGGAACTTTGGCGATACGGTTTGGAGGCCGCCGACGTGTTGCGGGTCGCGGGACGCCCGGAGGCGGCGCTGAAACGGCTCGAGACGCTGTGGAGCGCGCGCCCTGGAGACCCCGCAGTCGCCCTCTCGTTGGCTCAGATCCACGAGGCGTTGGGACAGCCGGCGCAGGGTGTCGCGCCCCTGAAGGCCGCCCTCGCCGCGCACCCCGGAGACCCCGAGCTCGAGGGGCATTTGGAGATCTTGACCGCGCCCGCTCGAAGAAAGCCGCTGGGACCGAGCGTAGCCACCCTGGCTGAGCGGCCGTCTCCGGCGGGCGCCATGGCCCACGTCCTCTACCACCACGCGTGGGCCGAGCTTCGAGCGGATGGTCGCGCTGAGCGTCGGGTTCGTCGCGTGGTTCGCCTCCTGACGGAGGAAGGGGCCCGGCGTTACGGGGTGGTGGAGTTGACCTACGCTCCGAGCACTCAAATGCTCCGCCTGAACACCGCGCGGCTCGTGCGCGCGGGTCGAGCGCCCGCCTCACCGGTGCGCACCGAGCGGGCGCTGTCGGAGCCGGAGTATCGCCTCTACTACGACCTGAGGGCCGAGATCTTGTCCTTCGCTCGACCCCGCCCGGGGGACATCATCGAGCTGGAGTGGACCGTAGAGGACACCGATCCCGACCCTTCGTTTCCCGGCTATTACGGCGAGCTGGCTTATCTCCAAGAGGCGCTGCCACGGGCCCACTCCATCGTCGAGATCAAAGGCCCCGGGGCCGAGGCGCTCCACGCGACGGTGACGCCCCATGGCGTCGATGTCTCCCGAGACGGCTTTCGATTCGAAGCCCACGACGTGCCCGGGGTCGCACACGAGCCCGATATGCCGGGCCCGTCGGGCAGCCGCGCCCATGTTCACCTGAGCACGATCGGAACCTGGCCTGATTTGGACCGCATCTATGGAGACCTTCTCGCCGGACGGGACGCGCCCACGCCGGCTCTGGTGGCCCAGGCCAAAGAGTGGGTCGGCGACGCCCGAGACCCGGAGACCGCCTTCCGCCGGCTCTACGCCGCCGTCTCGGGTCGTCTCCGATATGTGGGCCTGGAGTTCGGGATCCACAGCTTTCGACCGGCGCTGCCCTCGGTCACCCTGGCCCGGGGCTATGGCGACTGTAAGGACAAGGCGACGGTCCTCATCGCTGCGGCCCGGGCCTTGGGTCACGAGGCCCACTTGACCCTGGTGCGCACCCGCGCCGCCGGCCGCATCGCGGCCACGCCCCCGAGCTTCGCCGTCTTTGATCACGCCATCGTTTACGTCCCCGCCCTCCACCGATTCATGGATCCCACGGTGGATCGAAATGACCCTTGGACGCTGCCCCCGTCAGATCACGGAGCTGTCGCCTTCGTCATCGGCGCCCCCGACGCACCTCGCGAGATCCCGCCGATGGTCGCGGCCGACAACCTGGATCGCCGGGATTTACAGCTGCGCATCAACCCGGAAGGCCGCTACGTGGGGCGCGCCGAGTGGGTGGTCCGTGGACAACCCGCCAGCGAGACTCGCCGCCTGCTGGAACCCGAAGGGACTCGTACGGCGCGGGTGATCCGAGCGTGGTCAGACATGTTCTCGGGGATCGGGCTTACGGACATCGAGGTCGCGGGCATCACGCCCGCCTTCGATCCGGTGAGCGCCGTCGGGGCCGTTGACCTGGGACCGGTTCGACCCCTCCCGGCAGGCGGCGCGTCGTGGAGACTCCTCCGAAGATTCGCCCAAAGCGGCGCCCGCAAGACCCCCCTGGAGCTCCAATATCGGCGCACAGAGGAGGTGGTTGTCTCCCTCGAAGCCCCACCCGGAGGCCAGATAAAGGGACCCCAGAGCGGCACCTTGACCAGCCCCTTCGGCACCTTCGCTTTGACCTCCACGATGGGTCCCGACGGCGGCCGGTTTCACAGCCGTTTTACCCTCGATGTCCTTCGGGTAGAGCCTCGGGATTACAGCGCCTTCCGCGCTTGGCTCGGTGAGGTTGAGCGACGGCTCAGCGCCCCGGTGGAGGTGATCTATCCGTAGCCCACACCGAGATCGCGTCCACGGCCGGGGCGAGGGCCGGCACCTCGGCATCGGCCTGGTGCTCATGGCCCTGTGCTATGGCTGCGGCGCCCACCAACCGCCGACGCTGACCGCGCTGCGAGGGACCCTCGACGCCGTGGAGACGAAGACCGCCGAACAATGGGCGCGTTTGGGTTGGCTCCACTATCTCGAAGGCGCTCCAACGAAGGCCGAAACCGCCTTCTATCGGGCGCCTGCTCATCCCCTGGCCGCCCTCGGCAGGGCGCGCTTGAGCCAAGACCAACTCAAGCCGAGAATCACCTTGGCCGAGGCCGCCGTCGCGGCCCGCGCGACCGGTCGAGTGGGGCTCATCGGACGCCTTTGGGCCGAGGACGCTGCGGAGAAGGTCCGAGACGGCGAGACCCTCCTCGGGACGGCCCTCGGGCCCATGGGAACGCGGCGAAAGGCAACACCGGCCTTGGGCTCCACGGCCGTCATATCCTACTTGCCTCATCTGGATCTGGTCCGCCTGCGCGACCATCCACCGGAGGTCATCGGCCCGCGACGGATCCACGCGCTGGGGCGTGAGTGGCCGATGAACGCGGCGCCCAAACCGAACCCGGGTCGATTGGTGTTGAGTCGCTGGGACGTCCCGGACGGCCCGATCCACCTCGAGGTGCGTGGCGGCGGCGCGATGATCGCCTGGCGGGGTGACCGACTGATCGCGTCCACCGCGCGAACCCGGTTCCCTGCTCGGCGAGCCCGGTTCTCTGCCGAAGGCGGCGGCCCCCTCATCTTGGCCTGGGCCGGCGACACCCACCCTAAGGTGTGGCTATGGACCGAACCTGCGCCGCCCCTCCTTTTGGATCAGGACCCGCTCAACGCCTTCTTGGCCATCGAGCACGCGCTCCTGGATGGGGACGCCGAGTGGGCAAACCGAGCCCTGGCGTCCACCCCGGCCACGGCGGCTTTTGCCGTTCAGCGAGCCCGCGCGAAGCGCATTTCGCCGGGCATTCCACGACGCCAAAGATGGGACGAAGCCCATGGTGAGTGGCTCGAGGCCCAATCCATCAGCCCTGCCCGCGCGGCCCTGGCCTTGGCCCAAATCGAACAGCTTCGCGGAACCCACCAAAAGGCGAGGGAGAGGCTCTCGACCCTGGCGGCGCTCACCCCCACCTCGGCGGCAGTGCACCGCGCGCTGGGTCAATCGTTTGCAGCCATCGGCGCCACGGACAACGCCCTCGCCGCCTTGGAGACCGCCGCCCTCCACAGCCGTAACCCGTGCGGCCTTTTGGATGAACGGGTCCAGCTGGTGGGCAATGGGACCCGGCGGGCACGCGAGGCGCTCATCGGCGACTTGATCAAGTGCGGACGCCACGAAGACGCCGCCGCCCAGTACCTCGACCAGGACCGCCCGATGCGCGCGGCCGAGGTGCTCGCTGACGCCGGCAAAGGGCCCGCCTTGGAGCGCCTCCGAGCCAAAGTGGACATCGCGCTGGGCGCCGTCGACGCCGGTCGCGCGCGTCTGAGTCTTTTGGGCACCGCCGCGACCCCCCAAGACCGCCTCCTCTCGACCGATCTCCGCTTGGCCGAGGGGGACGCTGCGCGGGCCGACGTGGTGGAGGCCTATATCGACGCCGAACCCACGGCCCGCGAAGCGCTGCGGTTCGCCGCCACCCACCCCGAATGGTCGGCCTTTGCGACCCTGCGCTTGGACACCGACACCGCCATCGCCGGCTACGAAGCAGAGACCCCCATGAAGGGCTCGGCGGTGCGGGTCTTGGACCACAGCGCGCTCATATTCTTAGGGGGGGACGAGAGCCTGCGCTGGGTGCACGAGATCCTGGCCATCCGCTCCCGAGAGGCGGCCGAGAACTTTGGAGAGCTGGGCCTCCCGGCCGAGGCCCACCCCATCGCCGTCTTCACCCGAAAGGCCGACGGCCGTCGCCTCTACGCCGAAGACTCACCGGAGAAAGACACCCTCTCCCTGCCGGATTTGGCCGTGGGCGACTACGTGGTGGCCGTGTACTTGGAGCCTGGGGACAACGGCTATCTCTACGACACGGGCATGGTGAGCCCGCGCGTCTTCTTTCGCGGGGTCGACCTGCCCATCTTCCACCAGAGATTCGAGGTCTACGGACCCGACGAGGCGCCCTTGATCGTAGAGACCAAGAACCTGGCGCCGGTGCCGCAAGCCGTCCAGTTGGAGGGCCGCAGCGGCTGGCGGTTCGACGCCCGATCCGTACCGCTGAGGGACGCCGAGCCTCGGCCGGTGCCTCCCTCACATTGGCTCCCGTGGGCGCGCGTGGGCCGAGGGGTGGACTTCTACGAAGGGCTACGATTTCTCCGAAACCAGCACGCCGGCGCCCGCCTGTGGACCGACCGATTCGAAGAGTGGGTTCGCCCCCATTGGCGAGGCAATGATCTGGCTACGCGTCTCGACACCCTCGCGAGCGCGGTCTTGGGCGCGGTGGACGGCGCCGACGGCATCGCCGGCCGTGACGCCACCTTCGCGGTGGAGTCCGGCGTGGGCAATCGCGCCTTGGTCACCAGCGTGGCGCTGGAGGCCATGGGCGTCCCTCATCGACTGGTGCTGGCGCGACCGCGAGTCCATGACGGTGGGGGCACATTCAGCCAACCCACGGACTTCGTCTACCCCTTGATCCAAATGGCGGACGGCGCCTGGGTCGACCCCTCCCAGCCGGGCGCCACGATGGGCTTTATCCCGTTCATCTTCCTGGGCGGTGACGCCGTCTCTCTATGGCCCACAGACGATAGGGACGAGCCCATCGCCCTCCCCACCCGACGGCCGTCCGGTGACGCCCGGGAGATCGAGGTCGACGCCCATTGGCGAGCCGACGGCGTCATCGAGGGGCGCGTGCACGACACGCTCTGGGGCCAAGAGGCCATCGTCATCGGTCGCTATCTGTCCCGCCTCGAAGAGGAGGTGAAGCCCCGCCTGGTGGAGCGGCTCATCTCCGGCGTCTTCGGCGGCGCGCGGGTCGATGAGCTGGAGATCACCCGTCGAGGCGGTCGACTGACCCTCGAGTACACCTTCGAAGCCCAAGGCGGAGAGGAGATGACCGTGGGGCTCTTCCCCGTGCGGCCCGGTCAGCGCTTCGCCCCCCTGGCTCAACGCACATTGCCCCTCTATGTAGATCTCCCCGTGGCGCAGACGCTCCGCCTGAGGCTGACGAGCGCACGGGATTTCCACACTGACGGGGGCGCCGTTCGGCACGCCCACGAGGGCGACGCCTACCTCTTTGTGCGCGACATAGACGCGGATGACGACGAGGTGGAGGTGGAGAGCGCGCTGCACATTCGGGGCGGCGTGATCGAGCCCCGGTTCTATGACGCCTTCGGCCGATGGGCACGACGCGTGGATGGGGCCGAACAGCTCCGGTTGACGCGCCGACCCTGAAGCGGCGGGCTCAAGGCGCCTCGAGGGCGGCCAACGCCGGGCCTGCGAGCCGCCACGACCCCCAGTCTTCGAGGGGGATCGCCCTCAAACCTCGGTAGAAGTCCAAGGCCAGCGTGTTCCAGTGGAGCACCTTCCAGTCCAAGCGTCCGCAACCTCGCTGCCCGGCGATGGCGGCCAAGCGCTGGAAGAGCGCTCGGCCCACGCCTCGCGTGCGATGGGTCGGCTGCACGAAGAGGTCTTCGAGGTAGAGTCCGGGTCGGCCTTGCCAGGTGGAGTAATTGGAGAAGAAAAGGGCGAAACCAACGGCCTCCCCCTCCACCTCCGCCAACAGACACTCGAAGGGCGGCGACTCGGCGCTCAGCTGCCGTCGATAGTCCTCGGGGCGCGCCTCTACGGCGTCCGGGGCCTTCTCATAGGTGGCCAAGGCGACCACCAAGGCGTGCAAAACCCCCGCGTCTTCGGGGCCGGCGTGGCGTATGTGAATGCTCATGGAGATGAGGGTACTGTCGTCCACCACCGCTGTCACATGCTTGCGATCGGACCCGCGCCTCACGCACCATCGAAGCGCCCCGACGGCCCGGAGAGTTCCATGAACGACGTCTTCTTGGTGGGAGACCGCAGGATGACCGCCCACGATCCGGGCCTCGGCCACCCCGAGTCGCCGGCCCGTCTGGACGCCGTGCTCGACGCGCTGGTGGACAAACCCGTCGAGGCCGCCCTGCCGGCGCCGCGGGCAGCCCTGGAGCGCATCCATCCAGCCCGATACGTGGACGCCCTCGACGCGCTGCGGGGTCGTCAAATGGCCGTAGACGCCGACACCATCGTCTCAGAGCACTCCGTCGACGCCGCGTTCTTGGCCGCCGGCGCTGCCATCCAAGCGGTGGAGGCCGTGACCATCGGGACCCACCGCCGCGCCTTCGCTTTCACCCGACCCCCGGGACACCACGCCGAACCCGACCTGCCCATGGGTTTCTGCCTTCTGAGCAACGTGGCCGTCGCCGCAGCACACGCGCGGGCCGCGCTGGGGTGTGAGCGG
>PVBE010465764.1_pt1 | contig 19361 bp, 14 predicted proteins | sample 1631181 | NCBI WGS metagenome assembly PVBE01 (sample SAMN08397723, study PRJNA350692) | Marine metagenome, whole genome shotgun sequencing project. | isolation source: water | place: Pacific Ocean | collected 2012-04 | reverse complement strand
CAATTATGGAGAATAACATGCCCATTTTGGCTGAGTCTATGTCTCCAGTCGCTGACATCGGTGACTGAACCTGAACCCCAGGGTGGTAAACCGGTTGTTCTACTTGGGCTACATCTTGCTGAATGTTTCTGAACCTAGAACGCTCTTGAGAATCCTCTTGCATGAAGATTGACGGTAACAGTCGATTGATAATGTATTACCCGACATCTATGATGTCGTTGAGAATTGTGACTCATTTTGATTAATCCATCATTCCCATAACCGCGTCAACCGTTTCTCCCTTCGATTCCATAATATCAGAGGATTCGTTGCCACCCTCGTCGCCATTGCCGCCTCGAGCAAATCCAACACAACCTACAATGATTAATAACATTGAAACAAAATAAATCAAGACCGTTATCTGGTCGATGAAGAAAGAGCTAGCGCCAGTGTCAAAGTTGGTCCAATAGGTGAGTTGTTTCTGATTATCTATGATTCCACTTTGCATCTGGTCAACAGTATCTTGGTCTGCAGCCCCACTGGTCTCAATCTTGAACACCGGCTGCAAGTCATCTATTTCTGGAGGAGAAAGGGCCTGCTCAGTCATCCGCCTCGTATCGAGGTAAAAGTAACTGGTAGACTCGCCTGATACTATCACCCGGGCAGTACACTGTACTTTGAGTTCCACATCTGCACTGAAGTAGATAGGAACTGCGCCAGGGAAGATATCCACTATCGATTGTTGATTGGTCAACTTCGCCTGAATTGAACGCTCACCTGGTTCTACAGAGGCAGCCCATACCTCAACCGGCATTCCTAGGTGTTCACCATCCGCTTGTTGAGTCGGTTCTACAATTGCATAGTCACCTAGGTTGAGAAGATCTCCTTCACCAGTAAGGAAACCACCAGAAGTACCTACCAATGACTCAGCACCTACACCACCGAAGGTAGATGCCTCCATCTCAGGTGAACGCCAGAAAAGATAGGTGCTACCGTCCTGTAATAATGTCTCACCCGTATCACAAGTAGGGTTCTCTCCTGTACAAACAGTGTATGTAGTGGCATTACCTGTAGAAATATTTGGAGAACCATAGTAGGTCTTGTTGGTCTCTAGAGATTGCCAACCAAATTCGATATTTGTGGGGTCTCCTGCTAACTGCGCCATTAATGGATCTCTCCAGCCAAACAACCACTCACTTACAGAATGAGTGACATATTTAGTAGCGCCAGGATATCCGGTTGCCGCCTCACCAAACATGCCTTCTAGCATATTAGGAACTTGATCCTTGAACATAACTTGGTTAACAAAATAACGCAATGCTGCTGCTGCGTTGGCATCAATTCCGTACAATGCTGCCACTGTTGAATCATTCCATGTTAATTCAACTCCTGTAGCGCTTGGTGCCATAGTAACAGGATCTAGTGGAATCGAATGACCCGAAATCTCCCCATAAAGGAACATTACGCAGGCATCACCAGTCAATCCAAGAGGACCAAATAAAATATTTTCAGATTGCTCCATAGTCAAATTTACTGGACCCGGATTGCTACTATGGTAGGCAGATAACCAACTACCCCACAATCCACCAACATTGAGTGATGCTAATTGATAGCCTCCATTGACTGGGTCCTCTGCTCCAAATGATGTCAGAGCCTTTGCTGTAGCATTCTCAGTGCCATTGAAAGCCTCAATCAATTGACTGTAGGCTGATTCTAGTGCTAACGAAGTTGCTCCAATACGTTGTGGTTCGAACAGAATATTGAGGGCTGTGATTGGAGTATCTGGAGAGACTCCACTCTTCCACTCAAAGGAATTAATCTCGGAGTAAGTGATAGTGCCCGCTTCAGAGTCGTGGCCTATCAAAGTCCTTTCAGTTGTGATTTCATAGGTGACAGGCCCGATCTCTTGGTAAGAACCATTTACACTTGGGTCGGCCATTATTTCATCTACATTTGTCAAGTTCCACGCATAGAAATCTCGCTCACTAGTAGATATAAGCCAATCATCATCCAATTCAGTACAATCATCATCCTCACAAATTGAATCTTTCGTATAAGTTTGAAACATTTCCTGTACAGCCCCTTCTACTGCACCAGTAGCAACCGTCCCAACTACTGCCATATTGAATGCAACAAGCACTAAACCTGCCACAACAAAAATCACATTTCTATCAGCCATCTTACTCCCCTCAAACCCCGGTAATCAATTCATGAGATGAACCTTGCCACGACTAAATATTCAGATAAAATAGGGAATAACATATCTCTTGGCAACGCACCCGAGATAATAGGAGGAAGGGTTGAAGTGAGTGCAAAACCATCTTTCGCATACCGCATTATTCGTTGGCTTTGCAGGCAAATCAGTGCAACTTGGTTCCGTGAGCACGGTATTGTAGATGAGGAATGGATACCTGAAGAGGGGGGCGTCCTCTATGCTGCTTGGCACCCCGGTTCACTGATAGATCCTTTACTGATGCTTTCACTGTTACCTGGACAATTAACATTCGTAGCTAAACACACCCTATTCAAAACACCTTTACTTGGTAGGTTCATGAGGGCTGCTGGGGCAAAACCAGTCTATAGAAGAGTTGACTCCGAATCATTGGAGGGTGGTAGTAAAAATGCTAATAAGGGTAATTCAGCACTAATTGATACTCTTTCAGAAGTACTTTCTGAAGGTGGCAGATGCGCAATATATCCTGAAGGGATCTCTCACTTGATGAGTAAGCCTCAGAAGACAAAAACTGGCCCCGCACGTATTATGCTACAAGCAATTAGAGAAGCAGATAATACTGGAAGTAAGCGCCCAGCACTGGTCCCCGTGGGACTCCATTATTCAGATGCAAACAGATTCAGAGAGCGAGCACTGGTTACTGTTCACCCGCCAATGAACCTTCCTGCTTTGCCTGGAGAAGAGGGCGCCCCTGCCCCAAGTAAGGAATTACTTGCTGAGTTTGATGCTGAAACCGCTGCTGATAGAGCATGGGTGCAAGCAGTTACAAATGCACTAAGCACAGAACTACAACGTACCAGCCAAGGACTTGATTCTTGGGAAGATAAAAAACTTCTATGGAGGGCAAGAGGATTACTATCTGTACATCGAAACCGTGCTACTGGGAGGAAAAGTCGTGCTAGCTACGCTGAAGCCGTTGTGGGTGCACGAAGGGCACGCGCAGCTTGGCTTTGGATATCAGATAATGATCCGGGGAGAGCGGCGAAACTGAAAGTCGGAGTTAGCAAACATTCTGAAAAGATGGATAAATATAATCTCAAAGAATATGAATTGTATGACCGTGATAAAACACCAGGCCCTCTAGATTTGATCAAAGCAGTAGGGCAAATCATCTGGTCATGGATGTGGATGGCTGGACTCATCACATGGGGGGCAATGATAGGTTCATGGCCACCTTATCGAATATCAGGACCTATCGCTCAACGAATGTCTATTGATGAAAAGCACGCTTTAGGGACATACAAAATAGCTCTAGGATTCATGCTGTTGCCCCTGTGGTGGTTCATCATATCATTCCCTGTGGCATTCTTGCTTGCAGCTCCTTCAAGCCCACTTTGGAATCTCAACCTGTATGGTTTATTGCCTCTAATTAAGCCATATTTGATGCAAATAAATTGGGTATTGCTGGCATTCGTATTGATGCCTCTGTGGTCAGTTGCAGCCCGTTTACACCTACAATTGTGGCGTCGTTCAATGCGTGCTCTTGCCACCCTCAAAAGGTGGTTGCGCCTAAGGCAGGGGGAAGTGCCTTGGGACGAATTGGCAGATGAGCAACTAGCATTGGCCAAAGAACTCGATGAAATCGGACAGGCCTTGATCCTCCCCGGAGACAAAGAGTGGACTGCACCTGCTACTGGAATAGATGACTACCAATGTGTTGTTTTGCGATAATCAACAATACATTACACGTCCAAACCTACCAAATTGAAATTACGTTATTGTGCGAACTATCAAAGACGGGGGCTACCTCGTCAGTCTGCCCACATAGTGGGCACGGGGAGTATCTATGCCTAATTCCAAACGCACTCCTATGCTACCTCAAGCAGAAAAAGTAGGTTGGTCAGCATCTGTAAATGGCAGAGCAATCTCTGAAACTGTAGAAAGCAACTCGGTCTTGCTAGATGTCCTTCGTGACAATGTGGGTACTTTAGGTGTCAAGCGTGGATGTGACATGGGTACTTGTGGCTGCTGTGCAGTTCTAGTGGATGGAAAACCGCGACTCTCTTGTCTGACTCTTGCTCAAGAAGTAGATGGGGCAATAATTACCACAGTAGAAGGACTTGCAGATGGCGCCCACCTTGCACCTTTACAGGAAACCTTCACCACCCATGGTGGAAGTCAATGTGGGTTTTGTACCCCTGGTTTTCTAGTCGTGGCTGAGGCATTACTACAAAGCAATTCAAATCCAACTGATGAGGAAATTAAATCAGCAATAGAAGGCAACCTATGTCGATGTACTGGATACCAACCAATAGTGGATTCAATTCAAGCTGCTGCAGAAATTCTACGTTTAGGTGATTCAACTTCTGATTCAAATCTACCCCAAAGTGACCCAAACCCGGGATTCAAGGAAGAGTCATAGACAGAAGGTGCTTACATGAGTGATGAAAAGGAAATGGTCGGCTATCGCCAACAGCCTGGCAAGTTGCCATTTTCACGCCCTGGAAGTGGAGGCAAGGACCAATTCAGTGATCTTAGGGATGAGGATTTGATTCCCGAAAGTCAAGGTGGAAACCAACATCAAAAGTGGGGGAAACATCGTCATGATGAGTTAGTCACAAGTGCAGCTATTGGTAAGAGAACACCCCTAATTGATGGCAAGTGGAAAGTAACAGGTCAGGCCAAATATGGGGATGATATACGATTAGCAAACGAACTTGTAGGCAAGATATTACGTTCACCTCATCACTTTGCTCGAATTAAATCGATTGATACCTCTGCTGCTGAAGCACTTGATGGGGTTGTTGCAATCGCCACTGGTGCGGATGCAACTGCCAAATTTGGAGTACTCCCCGTCACCAAAGATGAGCACGCTTTGGCAGTCAACTTGGTCCGACACGTAGGAGATCTTGTGGCCTGTGTTGCCGCAGAAAATGAGGCCACTGCCCTACAGGCACTGCAACTAATTGAAGTGGATTATGAGGTATTAGAAAGTATTCACGACATGAAAGAAGGGCTAGAAGATAGTGAGACCCCTATCCATGATCGAGGGAAATACCACATCGGTGAAGCAAATATCCAGAAACGTGTTTTCCAAGAATTTGGGGAAGTTACAACGATGGAGGAAAAAGCAGTAGCATCTCACAAATCAAACTGGACCTTTGGAGGCGTAAACCATGGTTTTACTGAACCTCATGCTGTTACTGCAAACTGGGACCCTAGAGGTCGCTTGACTATCTACACCCCCCAGCAAGTACCACATTATCTACATCGTTCACTTGCTGATGTATTGGATGTCCCTATGCATCAAATAAATGTCTATAGAACGTTTGTTGGCGGCGGATTTGGTGGAAAATCAGACCCCTTCCCTCACGAGATGTGTGCGGCCATATTAGCTCGTAAATCTGGACGGCCTGTGAGAATAACCTTCGATAGAGAGGAGGTATTCTTGACTAACCGTGGAAGGCATCCTTCGAAAATTGAAATGAATCTCCATGCTGATTCAGAAGGTCGACTCTGTGGAGTCGCTACTGACGCATTGATTGATGGGGGTTCATTCGCCTCTTTTGGCCACGTCACCACATACTACAATGGAGTTCTACATACCGCTCCATACGAAATTGGAGGGTTCCACTATACCGGGGCTAGAGTTTGGACGAACAAACCTGCATCTGGTGCCATGCGTGGCCACGGAGCAGTAAATTCTCGCTGTGCTGTAGAAGTAGGAATTGATGACTTATCTTCTCAACTGGGGGTTGACCCTATGACATTCAGGCTTGCCAATCTCCTTCCACCACTTAGTGCGACCATCACAGGTTTCAGAATTACTAGTACCGGAATGAGAGAGTGCTTAGAGAAAGTGAGAGAAGCCTCGGGATGGGATGAAAAATTCAGAAATCTGCCACTCGGCCACGGTATTGGTGTTGGTTGTGGCTTCTTCATTTCAGGTAGCGGGCTACCTATTCATTGGGACCCAAACAAGTACCCACACGCCACTGTACACTTGAAAATAGACATGGATGGTGGCGTAACCATCCACACAGGAGCAGCAGATATTGGGCAAGGTTCTGATACAGTAGTGGCACAATCAGTGGCCGAAGTGTTGGGTCTCCCTCTAGATATGATTCGTGTACGCTCTCAAGAATCCGATACATCCCCCGTAGACCTAGGTTCCTACTCAAGTAGAGTCACTTTCATGAATGCAAATGCAGCAATTTCAGCGGCGATGAAGATTCGTGAAGAACTACTTGCTGCTACAACTGAAATCACTGGAGCAGATGGCACTCGATTAGTAATAGGTGACAGAAGAATCTACGACAAAAAGGATCCAGCAGTTGGCATTTCTTACCTTGAAGCGCTACACAAGGCCCTAGAGGACAGGGGCGCCTTAGTGGCTTCTGGAGCTTATCGTACTCCACCAATGGGAAGAGCACACAAGGGCGCTGCAGCAGGGTTAGCACCCGCTTACTCATTCTCAGCATATGTCGCTGAAGTCAAGGTAGATGTTGAAACTGGGCAAACTAAAGTGCTCAATGTTTGGGCCGCTCATGATTGTGGAAAAGCCCTCAATCCACTATCTGTAGAAGGACAAATTATTGGTAGTTGTCACATGGGAATGGGCCAAGTACTCTCAGAAGAAATGTCCTATACTAGAAGTGGCCACTTGATGAATCCAAATCTCCTTGAATACAAGATTCCAAGCATCCATGAAATGCCAAATGTTGTGCCAATCATCGTTGAAAGCAATGACCCAGAAGGTCCTTTTGGGGCTAAGGAGGCCGGCGAAGGCCCGCTTCTTCCAATGCTACCAGCAGTCTGCAACGCCGTATATGATGCCATAGGTGTGCGAGTTGACGAGCTGCCTCTAACCCCAGATAGGATGCATAAGAACATAGAGAAGTTGTGCAAAGAGCAAGGTGTAGATGATCCACTGAACCTAACACCACCTGCTCTAGATTACTCACCCCTACAGGAGATTCTAGCAAAGAGAGCAGATTCACATGAACAGCGTGACATTGAAAGACGAAATTCTGACGAAATTGAGCCGTACCATAATGGTGCCCTGTTTGGATATGACGCGACTATTCCCGCTGATGAGCAATCTGACCAATGGGCCGTATCAGTCACCCCAACTCAAGAATACCTAGACAACCCCCGTTTAGCAGGTAGCGCATGGAAACATGTAGAACGCAGACACAGAGGTGATTCCTAATGCGTACACCTCCTTACACTCTGCATTCACCTGATTCCCTTGATTCTGCTTTTGACATCGCCCATAGCCTATTAGAAGCAGGCGAGGAATTTGATTGGATTGCTGGAGGCACTGATTTGTTGCCTAATTACAAGTGGCATATTAATACAAAAAAACATGTTATTTCCCTTGCTAATGTTACAGAATTGCACACATTGAGTAATACTCATATCGGCGCAATGGTACGTCTACATGATTTGAGTGAAAGTAAAGTAACGCACCCCCTGATTCGGAAAGCCGCTGCTAGCGTTGCTTCAGTCTTGATTCGACGCTCAGCAACTGTTGGTGGGAACATCTGTTTGGACACGCGTTGCTTTTGGTACAATCAATCAGAAGAATGGAGAAATTCAATTGATTGGTGCCATAAATGTGATTGTGGGACCGGGGCTGATTGCCGCGTCATTGCAAATCAAAATGAACTCTGTGTGGCAACTTACCAGGCCGATCTCGCTCCAAGTCTAATGTGCTTGGATGCTACAATCCATCTTGCATCCCCTCAAGGAAAAAGAGAGATGGCTCTCGCTGATTTCTTCTCACTTGATGGAATTACCCGAAATCTCCTTTGCCCTGGTGAATTAATTACTCACCTCAGTCTACCAGAAAATACTGGTGATTTTAATGGAGATTACCTAAAACTTGCTCAAAGAGAATCTTGGGATTTCCCCGAAGCAGGAATTGCCGCTGCTTGGAAAATAGATGGGGAGAGCATTTCAGAATTGCGCATTGCCTCCACCGGCTTAGAGTCAATCCCGCGACTACACAGTGAAGAAACCAATGCCGCACTATCGGACTGGAATGGTGAAGAAAGTGTGAATAGCCTTGCAGAATCTGTTAGAAAGGCGATTAAACCAGTCAATAATACCCACTTTAAGCCAAATTATCGAAGAAAAATGGTGCGCGTGCTGACTCAGAGGTGTCTCAAACCACTCAAAGATTTTTAGCGGCGGATTGAACAATGAGAGGCGAGTCGAGATGAATGTGCGAGCCAAACTCCTCACCCTGATGTTGCTCTTTGCAGCACTACCTATGACAATTAATGCTCAGATTCCAGAATTCCCAATGGGATGGGATTTAGGAATTGAAACTGAAACAGATACTGCGCCTACATTTGACCTCGACTTAGATGGTGAAGCCGTGTTGAAATTTTGGATTGATAATCAAAACACTCACTCGCTCACTCTAGATGTTGAATATGATATACCATTTGATGGATCTGTAAATGGACCTGATTCAGTTGAAGTCAGTGCTTCATCGAATGAATCGTTTGAATTCACTGTTAAGGGCATAGATGTCGCATCCTTTGCAGCAGATCTCTCTGATCGTTTCATTGTCGATGCAACGGTTACAGCTTACGGAGCAAGCCCTAACCCCACCCCAGGTAGCGACTCTAAGGATGCTGAAGGAAACCTCACTATTCCAATGGTTGTCGATCTAACTGTAGACTTAGCAGAACCCAGCGGCCCAATGAATGCAGGGACCACCACTTCTCTTGCAGTAACTGCCTCCAACGCAGGGAATGCTGCAGATTCGGTCTACAAAGCAACTCTGACTGATTCCTGCCCCCTACTAGAAATAACTGGTGAAGATGATCTTGAAAACACTGCAATTGAACCTAACAATAATTTAACCATTTTTCTTAATGTCTCATCCTCAGCAAGCCACCCAACAAAAAATTGCGTAATTGAAATAGCAATACAATCCAAGGGTGATTTTAATGCCGGTCGTTCTATTACTGCTGACTCTGCAGAAACCACGCTCAGAGTTGTCGAAGATCGTGGAGGTAGCAGTGATGATGATGACAATTTACCATCTAATAATGATGACTCTGATGAAGATGGTGATGTGGTTTCACAGAATTGGACGCCAATTTGGCCGGGTGCTGTAATTATTGCACTTCTATGGGCTGCTTTTACCAGAAGAAGATTGTGATTTAGTCGCGACTGCGGATAATTTTTGCTCGATTTTTGACCATATTCACCTTATTGAGTTGAACTGTTTGATTGCACACTATTGAGATGATACTCAACGCGCGGGTTTGAAACTCTTACAAAGCACCTACTCTAATAGCCCCAACATATATTTGCGCAACATTATTCCAAGAGATAGTACCTGTATGTGCGAATGGACTTACAGGTAAGGAAGTGATTGGTAAATGGCGAAAGATGATGATGGCCCGAAGCACTTCGGAACTATCATTGGAGCCACCTTTGCAACCCTCATTGTAGTAATGATGTTGTCAATGACTCTAGTTGCTGCCAACAAGGAAACTTACTACTCTGCATATGTCACCGAAGCAACTGATGACAAAACCCAGTTAGCTCAAGTCACGGACATGAGAGAGGGTCTTGGTAGTGGCTCCGGCGGCGAAGGATATAAGATTCGAAATACTCTTTCAACACCTATGCTTGTCAATGATTGGGAAGAACCCCACCGTACCATGTTAGTTATAGCAGGGACTGAAAAGCCAATCGATGAGACTGAAGCCACAGCAATCCATGAATTCGTAACTGAACTTGGAGGGAAAGTGATTGTGGCCACTGACGGCACAAATGCAAATCGATTAGCTGCAAAATTTGGAGTCACCTATTTTGGAGACCCACTTCTTGATGAGTTTCAGAATTGGAGAACCTATGACAGCGAAGGAGTTGCTGGAAATGAAAACCCAACTAATGTTTGGGGTGTCGCTGGCCTACGTAACGATGTCATCGCTAGTGAGCAACTTGGAGTAAATCCAGTAGGTTGCACTGATGAAATGCTAAATGAAGCAGGTGATGAACTTGACCAATGTCGCCTCCCTGTGATGTTCAAAGCACCAACCGCTATGCGCTGGGAAGCATTGCCAACAGATGATCCTGCAAATAAGGACTATCAGAAGAGAGAAATCAATGTACTCGCAATGGCTAGTGAAAGTGCTTGTATTGACAAAGAGGGCACAAGCAGTTGTGACGATGTTGGCAACCCCCTCAGTAACCTCTCCCTAATTCTTAGAATCGACTACCCTAGCATTGAAGTTCTTGATGAAAGAAGGATTCCTGGTGAGGAGGGTGATTCATTTGGAAGTTTAGATGCTACTGGATCAATTGTTTTCATTGCAGATGATGAAGCAATTTCAAACCGCTTCTGGACTACTGAGAGGGCTGCAGAAACAGATGTAATGCAAGACTGTGACTTAGAAGCACCATCTTGCTGGCAACGCCACCTAAGTGGCAATAATGCATGGAGGGGCAACGAAGTTTACTTCACAGCCTTAATTCAAGACATGATGGAATTCGACAACGAGATGCTACCTTACAGTATCCGCCTCAAATTCGAGGAGTTTAGAATCGTCTTTGATGAAAGCCGCCACGTAACAGGTGCACTATCCAACCCATTCACTGAGACGATGAGTACAATCGTCCTTCTAACATCAGATAACTTCCTGAAGTGGCTAATTGTACTCAACTTGTTGCTACTCCTTTTGGTTGCAATCATGGTTGTACCCGAAAAAGAAAATTGGCGGCATGTGTTTGATCTGACTAGATTCAGAGAACGGCCGGAGAAAATAGACCCGAGTACCTACAAACAACGGATGCGCGAGGCGCTGATGACGAAGGTCAGAGTTTTCTACGATTTAACTCGTGACGAGATGGCTATCAAAACACCAGCAGAAATTCAATCTATGATAGGAGACCCACGATTAGTGGAGTTAGCCTATTCACAAAATGTATCATATTCCCCTGAAAAACAGCGCGAGTTGCTTCAGACAATTCGCCGATGGGGTAAAAAGTAAAACACAATTGAGACGAAAATGGAGAGATGAAAATATGCAAGCACCACCACCCCCACCCGGAACGACACCAGCCGTAGGAGGCGCAGCCGCGCCACCGCCCCCAGCAGCAGCAATGCCAGCCGCACCAGCGGTTCAAGCAGCTGCAGCACCAGCGGCTCCAAGACACCAAAGTAGCCCAGAAGTAAAGGAACGACTAGCGGCTGTAGGCGCCATTGGACAAGCCATCGCTGCAGAGGTCCAAAAAGTGATTATTGGTAAGGCACATGTGATTGACAACGTGTTGGTAAACATCCTTGCTAACGGTAACTTACTGTTCGAAGATTATCCAGGTCTAGCTAAGACTTTGATGACTAATACATTCGCTGACGCACTAGGTTGTGACTTCAAGCGTGTTCAGTTTACGCCTGATTTGCTACCTGCAGATATTACAGGAACGAACATTTACGATGCAAAGAAGGGAGAGTTTACTTTCAAGCCAGGACCTATCTTCTGTAACTTGTTGCTTTCTGACGAAATTAACCGTGCTCCACCTAAGACTCAAGCTGCTCTGCTTGAGGCTATGCAGGAGAAGCAAGTGACCATTGGTACAGTCACACACAAACTACCAGCACCTTTCCTAACCATGGCAACACAGAACCCTGTGGAGCAAGAAGGAACTTACCCTCTACCTGAAGCACAACTTGACCGATTTATGTTCAAGATGAGTGTTGGTTACCCAGACCGTGCTGACGAAGATGAAATCTTATCCCGACGTATCACCCGAAAGAAGGATGCTGTAGATGTTGAAGTCATTACTGACCCACAGCGAGTTATCGCCATGCAGCAAGCAATTGAGGATGTCTATGTTGATCCAGCAATTAGAATGTACATGGTTGAACTTGTCGCGCGCACCCGTGAAGACCCAAGAGTTCTCGTTGGTTCCTCTCCAAGAGGTTCGCAAGCACTCCTCAAGACTGGTCGTGCCGCTGCAGCAATGCGCGGCCGAGACTTCGTGACACCTGATGATGTGAAATCGGTTGCAGTTCTTGCAATAGCACACAGATTGATCCTAAAGCCTGAGCACCAGATTAAGGGTCTTGAAAATGATGAGGTTATTCAGACGATTCTCGGACAAGTTCCTGTCCCTACAGTCTGAGACTGTAAATAGAATCTATGCGGAAATAGGGGTGAAGATTGGATGGCATGGAGCCGCAAATCTGCTATGTTTGGCAGCCTTGCAATTGCTCTATATCTACTAGGCCTGACCCTGAGAAACCACCAACTCGTTACCGTTGCTGTGGTTTTACTCTCATTCCTTACTTGGGCGGCGCTTCGAGCATCTCACGCTGACGTATCTGCAAGTGGGCGGAGAATGGATGAACGTACTGATGAAGAAGCAGGAGTTTCACTCAGCCGTTTAGAGGCAATGAGGAAACTTAGTACAGCCCGTGTTTTCGAAGATGGGACAGTAGATGTAACCTTGAAAATTCAGAATATGTCTCCTCTCTCTAAAGTCCTAGAAGTTAGAGATAGTTTGCCAGAAGTAATGCGTATCAAGCAAGGAGCAAACTACATCTTGATGGAATTAGGACCTCGCAGAGAAACTGTCATTGAATACACAGCAGAATGCCCACTAAGGGGATTCTACACCGTTGGCCCTGTATGCATTCGAATTCAGGATTCATTTGGATTATTCCACAAGGAAAAGGAATTACATGTCTATGATGACTTCTTGGTATTCCCCAAGACTGAAGATCTAAAAGACGCATTTGTCAAGAGCAAGGTTCCAAAGATTTTCACTGGAGCAGTTAACATCCGCCAACCTGGACCTGGTTCTGAGTTCTACAACCTACGAGAATACATTGCTGGAGACCCCATGAAGTCCATCAATTGGTCAGCATATGCACGAGCAGGGAAACTCATGGTTAACGAGCGTGAGCGTGACGCAGTCAGTGATATCATACTGATTCTTGACAGTCGTGCTGTTGCTGAAACTGGACCAGTAAGCCGTAACTCACTTGTTTATGGGACTAGAGGAGCTGCATCCTTGGCTTCATTCTTCCTTGCAAGAAGAGACTCCGTTGGACTTGTATCATACTCTGATGAGATTTTATCTGTCGACCGAGATACTGGAAAGAAACAACTCTATGTTATTCTCACAAAGTTGGCAGGTGCAATGGCTCGTGGCTCCACACCGCTGCAAGTTGTTACCAACCGTATTCTTCCCCACATCAACAAAGGAAGCCCCATAATTATCCTATCATGTCTTGAGGACGACCCTACCATTGTTGCTGCTGTACGTGATCTACGTGCCAGAGATTTCGATACAACCATTCTATCTCCTTCAAGCCTTGAATTTGAATTCGATGCTCGACGCCTTGACAGGACTGGTTACGAAGTACTCAAGACTGAGCGTGATATTCTAATCAGTGAGTTGCGAGGGCTTGGGGCGTTTGTGATGGACTGGGAACCTGACATGATGCTCTCAACAGCATTAGCAGGTGCAAGAGGATTCTAGGGAGGTTTTGAAATGGCACAAGGAGTAAGTAAGGATACCAGCCACCTCTATGATGGTAAGGTTGTACGCTCTTCAGCGCCAAGCAGAAAAGCACTGGCTGCTAAAATGTCTGGTAGTTCATCAGATATCCCCAAGGACGCTATCCCAGATGTACATATTCCCTCTTTCGTTGAGAGTCTTTTTGGTGGCCCACTAGTTCCAAAAATGAAGTTCCTACCTGCTGATAAGATGGTTCAAACCTTGCAGATGTGGTCAGGAGCAGTCATGATAATGCTAGGTGTGCTAACCTACATCGTTACACCTGTATCTGGAACTGCTTGGTTTTCTTTTGGAGAAATGATTGGTGTCGAAGTACTAGGACTTGCCATCCATCTTCTGCTTGTACTATCTGCAATTGGCTGTGGATTTTGGGGGATATTCTCTCGAGATTCTCGATTCATCTTGATATCCTATGTACTGTTTATTGTGGTCTCATTCCGCTTCGCAGCAAGTAAAGTCAGTTTTGAGTGGCTTACATTCGAAGATGAACTAATTCAGAAGGTTGCACTTGTTGCATATGCGGTTCTTCTTGTGATGTACATTGAATTAACCAACGGTGTTATTCGATTCTCAATGTTGGATACCAGTATACGTACTGGAGAAGTATATGTGATGAATGTCAAGAAAGTGTTGACAAAATACCACATCAGCCTAGTTATTACTCCGTTAATTGCTGCAGTTGTAGCAACTATCACTCTGCTTTTCAAAGATGTAATCTCTGGAGTTGTAGGTATCTTCTCTAAAATTACTGCCTTACGGCTTGAAGAAAGTGTGGAGCTAGAAAGTGTCTATGGGGTAGCACTTGGGACCATGATTGTCTTCTTGCTAGTCGCTGTAGTATTCGTTGCTGACATCCCCGGTCGTTACCAAAAGATGCGTGAAGGCGTCGGTAGTGAATGAGAATGACCACTTCTCCATTACGAGACAAGAAGGTCTAATTTTTCAGCCAAGGACATTAGTGCCACTTGTGTGTGGCTATCTAGAACAGTATAATGTAGGGCATGGTCCCTTTTTCCTTCATCTAAGGATGTAAATTCAAGATCTGAGTGGCTTGCAAAAATTTCAATTTCGCGGGCTATATCACCACTAATACCAATCGACTCGCCCACAAAACAAAGAATTGCTATCGATTCACCTCTATGAGGAGTTGGCAAACTAGGACTTTCTGAAAGTAATCGTATTGCCTTTGATACAAAGCGTTCAGAAACCAAGAAACGAGCTTCACTAGGTCGTGCCTGTAGGGACCAAACACGTATTCGGGAGCGCTCTAACAGAGATGTTGCATCGCCAACTAATTTGGCTACAGAAATTACCCCAGATAGTTTCAGAGTGAGGGGCACCAAGTGAGGAAGACACCCTACTGCCCTTACTTGAGGAGGACCTGTTGCAATATATGGCCCTATACAACTCCCTACCTTACTAGGATCATGAAGTGGTCTAAGGTGGAGGGGTATGCCTTCTTCCCGTAGTGGCTCAACTGCAAAAGGGTGTAGCATTGGTTCACTGAATAAGGCTAACTCTTGAGCCTCTGTATATGACAAATAGGGTAGGTTACGAGAAGGTATTGACCAACGGGGCGCAAGTGCCAATACACCAGGCACATCTCGCCAAATTGTTACATCGGAAGCGGCAAGAACTGCTGAAAGTGATGTTGCTGTAAGATCAGAACCGCCACGGGCAAGTAAAGCCAATTCATCTCCATCTACGCCATACCATCCAGTAACTACTGGGACCTTAACATCTGGGAGATTCAAACACTTTTCTGTTGCTTCAATATCAATTACTGTAGATCCTCTGATGGTTCTTATTTGAATTCCCACCTCGTCAGCCCATGCAGGGGCACTGTCTATTCCTGACTCTGCTAGAGATGAGGCAACAACTACACTGCTCATCCTCTCACCAGCAATCAACGCCTTAGTCCTAAAATCCTCAATTGGATTGCCACAATGGGCTTTTAGAGCATCTGCTAAACCTTCTACTGCATCAAGGAAAATTGGATAAAATTGAGCATTTACCAGTGTTGGTGAAATTTCAAGATGGAACAACTCGATTGAGGCAACGAAGGCTGAGATTGTGTCTCTCTCATTTCGCTCCAACCTCTCAATAATTCGATCTGTAATGCCATGTAGTGCTGAAACAACAACAATTGTCCTCTCACTTTCTGACTCTTTGACGCGCTGAATAATAGCATCAATGTCATGACTTTCTTTGAGGCAAGAGCCACCGAACTTGAAAACTCTATGATTATTCATCTTGTGACCAGCCCCCCTTCACTGATAAATCAGATAACACAAGTCTTGCAACTGACTCCACCACCGCCACAGCACGTGGCGCTATTACTGGGTCGTGCCGCCCAGTGACGAATAGCGTTTCGACTTCACCTGAATCAATATTGAGTGTGTCCTGTTCTTGCGATATACTGCTTGGTGGCTTGAAATGAAGTTTCACAATTATGTCAGCCCCAGTGGCCATCCCACCAAGTGCCCCATCTGCCTTTTCCCCTACTGGAATTGGACCATCTGATGTAGCATGCCATGAATCATTGTGCTCACTCCCACGCATTTTACTAGCATTAGTGCCTCTTCCAAATTCAATAGCCCTAGCAGCAGGAATAGCCATCAAAGCATTGGCAAGAGCGGGTTCAAGTCCCTCAAACCAAGGTTCACCAAAACCTAGAGGCAAGCCTGATATTCTAAGTTCAACAGTACTGCCAATGGAATCTTTCGCGTTCTTCATCTGCTCTAAAAGTTCAATCATTTTAGCGCCTGCTTCTACATCGCGGCAACGGATTCTGTCCCATGCTTCACCTTCACCAAAAGGTAGTGTTTCAATGCCTGTAGATACAACATCACCTATCGAATGAACATGCGCCTCAACCTGCCAACTAGATGTCTGCTCGATTGGCCGGCATAGATTAGATGCGGCAACCAAGCCGGCAGTCAAACGTGCACTATTAGCCCCACCACCACGTAAATCAGAGTAGCCACTTGTGCGAGCAAGTTCAGGTAAATCGGCATGTCCCGGCCTAGGGTGGTTAGGTAGAAATGAATAATCTGAAGAGTGAGCGTCTTTGTTTGCAATTATCAAAAGAATAGGCCATCCAGTTGTGAAGCCTTCATTGACTCCCGACAAAATATGACAAGCATCATCCTCTCTACGCTTGGAAGCAAATTCACCACCAGGTTTTCTTTGCGAGAGGTCTTTTGCAAGTGATTCTGCATCAACAGCAACCCCTGCAGGAATTCCTTCGACCAACGCACCTACAACTGCGCCATGACTTTCACCAAAGAGAGTGACTGCGATATCTTCGCCTAGGCGCATGGACAAGGTTTCACCACCATTCTAAGCAGTCCAGAAATCTGTCACGATGGTACTATGCCCTCGTTGTTCTGCTAACTGTTCTATTCTCCTCAATACTGATTCATTGAAAGATGGAACAAGAGCAGCAATTGCTGGCCCAGAGCCACTGATTCCTGCGGATCTAGCACCCCATACAAGCAGGTCATTTGCTAAACGACGCCCTTTGCCATCGCCAAGAGCATTTGAGGTAGCCCTACCATTTTCTGTTAGAGCAACAGTAAAGGCACCTTGTTCCATTGCTACAATGGCCTTCTCAAACTGCGGTGCCACCTGTGCGAATCGCTGTGCATCAGGTAATAATTCACGCTCACCGCGCAAGACTATCAAGACCTTCCAATCTTCTGGCTTTGGGAAATCCCCTTCCATGAGGACTCCCTCTGCAGCAGGTAAATTTGGATTGACAATTTTCCACCCTGGCTCAACAGCGGCCCAAGCATCATCAACGCTACCGGTCATTGAAACGCCAGCAGCAATCTGTGCATTAGCAGAAATATCTACAATTTGAGCATTGGTCAATTCTACATCACTAGCCTCACAAAGAGCTTTGATAGCGGCTACTGATAATGCAGCGGAACTCTTCAGCCCCTGACCTATAGGAACCGTACTCCTAACTTGCCAGAATAATTCTTCAGCGGGTTTCTCTAATCCAGATTCAACCCAAGTATCAACAACTGCGGCCAAAACACCGTTAGGATCATCGGCACTATTTTTTGGCTCATTGTCTCTCAATCTAACTTTGACTGACAAATCTAAGCCAATTGAACAACCATAACCGGCACCGAGAGCATGGAGGAGGGAAAAACCCCCGTGACCTTCTCCTTCACCTATTACTGCCATTCATTTTTCCTCCACATCACTACTGATTACATTGCCAATATGTCTTCCTGCTCCGGCCGCTGCGCCGAGAATTTTCATCCCCGCTTCAATATGCGTGACAGCGGTGGGGTTTTCAAGGTTTGATACAAATCTTACTGTCTCTGCTTGTTGCAAAAATACCTGTCCCGACCGACCAATATCGTCCCCATAGCGCACCAATAGTAGTGGACGAGGCTCAATCTTCAACCTACCTACAGAAACCACTCGTGAACTTGTTGGAGAGACCACCAACACCTCATCACCAGCAACTAACTCTGAAAGATATTTGGTAGAACCATCTGCCATCATGACGTAAGAGTGGACTGGTCCTGCATTAACTCTGAATGGTCGAGGCGGTACGAATTGCGATTTCAGAGTTTCACCATGCACCAAAACCAGAAGGGATGCACTAGAACCTACAAGAAGCCCTTCTCCTACTTCCAGCATCTGCACTAGGTCAATACAAACACGGTCACCCATGCCACCTGGTTCAATCCCTAGAACCTCAAGGGGGTACAACTCAATCTGTTGGTCAATTACCATAGCACTCGCTTCGCTTGCCCCAGTAGTGTCTGCAAGCCGCTGAGCCGCAAGTTCCTGCGCAACCGCCCACATCTCGGCGTCATCGGGAAGAAGAAGGGCATCTACACCCCTCTGTAGAGCAAAAGCAGCACCTTGCAGTTGATCGGAATTAGAAATTGAGGCAGCAATCTTTGTGGCAGTACCATCGGCGGCTGCAACTAGGTTTTCTAAGGGAATCATTCTCCAATCCGCACAGTCAACAACCAGCCATTCGGCTAATCCTATGAATTCCAGTGCTGCTTCTTGCCCTTCTTCATTTTCAATGTGAATGAAAGCCCCTACTGCTCTACCTGAACTATCCACAACCCCCCCTTCTTCAAGAGCATAAGTTCTCAATAAATCATCATTTGTTGCCCATTCAGGAAGGATTGAGCCGTCAGCATATACCAAGGCATCCGCCGGTTTTGAGGCAGAACCATCTTGATATAATAGCCAAAGTTCCATTTTATCACCTTAATTTCCAAATTGATCTAGCCTATCACGGAAGGATTCGTACAAATCCTCCATATCATCTGCATCTTCTGAATCGAACTTGAAGCGCCCATCCGCATCCCAAGGAATACCATGGACCACTTCGATAATCTCAGCAATTCTCGCTACTGGGTCATCATCTGCAAAAATTTGTCGACCCATGCAAACTCCTGCGCCACCAGCAGCCATCGATGCTCTGACCATTCTAATCACATCTCTGAAATCGTCCCCTTTTGGACCCCCTGAAACAAGTACTGGAATTGGGACTGCTGAAGTTACCTGTTGAAAAGTTTCGACATCTCCAGTCCATGGCACCTTCACCACATCACAACCCAATTCCCATCCAATACGGGCAGCATGAGCAACAGCACGAGTATCGTCTCCT
>PVBE010030991.1_pt1 | contig 19362 bp, 14 predicted proteins | sample 1631181 | NCBI WGS metagenome assembly PVBE01 (sample SAMN08397723, study PRJNA350692) | Marine metagenome, whole genome shotgun sequencing project. | isolation source: water | place: Pacific Ocean | collected 2012-04 | reverse complement strand
CTTCCTCTTCCTCTCTGTAGCTTTTAAAATAAGAAGCAGTCTTATTCACAGCTTCCGCCTGTTCAGGGCGCATACTAAAACTATTTGGGCGCCCTTCGATACTTAAATCTCCTGTCTTAATTGCTGTTTTCAGTTGTCGGCTCAGGTCCATATCTAATTCCTCCATTCTCCACTATTGCTTCTCATGGTTGAATATTATTCATTCTCAGGGATGTAGAACAATTCCACACTACCAGTTCCAAGGGCGATTGGTTGTCCAACGATGATGTTCTCAGCAACACCAGTGAGATTGTCGCGCTCCCCAATAATTCCTGCTTTCAGCAAGTGATTAACAGTAACTTCGAAGGCTGCACGAGCAAGAATACTGTGCTTGGTACCAGATACACCATGACGACCGATGGCACGGACTTCGCCTTCACTGGTCATTACATCTGCAACCATTAGTAGATGGCGGACATCAACGTCAAGACGGGCCCCCTCAAGGGTTAGAATCATCTCATTGATGATTGCTTGACGAGCTGCTTCGATCCCCAAGTAATCATGAATTTCCATGATGTTATTTGTATAGGTTCGACCACGGTCTACTCCTGCAAAGTCCGATACCTTGGACAAATTAGACCCAATGGTTGAGATGTAAAACTCACCATCGGAACTCTTCTGCACATTGGCACGGTCAATGTCCTTAACGCCCTTAAGGCGAAGTGACTTGATTTTCTCTTCGAGTTGTAGAAGTTCAGTGTAAGTAGGTGGGTTTTCATTTACATCCTTCAAATCGTCCTCTTTAGCCACACCTGGAATAATCTTCAGAATCTTGGGTTTTGATTCAGAACCATCTTCGATTGCGATGAATAAACGAAGTGCACGAGACAACTTATCCCTAACTTCAGCACCAGTCATGTTCTTCAACTTCAGATGAGAATTGTTGAGTTTTAGCATGATATAGCGTTGAGCGACTTCAACATCGATGTCTGCGATATCTTGGGTTGTGGTCGTTTCTAGTGAGGCTGCGAGTTTTTGTACTGCACTTTCATTGGTTGCGAGTGGTTTCCCTTTAGCATCGAGTTCCTCAGCATAGATGTTCATGGTAGCTGTACTGGGTACTTTTCTTGCATCAACAATTTCGATGATTCGAGGTAGACCTTGAGTCACGTTCACTGTCGCCACACCTGCATAGTGGAAAGTACGCATGGTCATCTGCGTCCCTGGTTCTCCAATTGATTGGGCCGTTACAATTCCAACTGCTTCAAACGGATCAACCCAGGCACGGATGTATTGATCTCCGGCCTCAGTAACGATTTTCTTCGCTTGTGTGGGTGTTAATTTCTCCTTCCCACGGTTTCGAATTCCATCAGCGAGGTTCTGGAAAAGCCTTTCAGTGAGTTTGACACCTTCCTTTTCTGCTGCTTTTTCGAGTGCTTGGAAAATAGGATCTTCACGGTGTATATCCCGACCAATTGTCTCAATCTTTGAATCAACATCGTAATGCTGTAGGGCAAGATCCCTTTTGGCACCTCGACGAATGAGCTTTTTCCGCCTAACAACGGTTGTAGTTGCAGAATTAGAATCTGAACCACCTGACTTTCCAAATGCAATCAAAGTGTTGTGGATTGCTGTAGCCTCATCGGAAGCAAGACCACAAATTTGTGCAATTTCACCAGGTGTGAGGATCTTGACGTCGTCCCACTTTCGGTCATCAGCTAGTTTGTGGGAGAATTCCTCTTGCACTCCCATATCCATGAGTTTCTTCTTTGTTGCTGACTTGACTACCATCAGTTACCACCTCCGATAATATCATCCAAAATTTGGTCAACATTGACGGGGTCGCCTTTCAATGAACGACAAGGGTCGACACCATCCTCACCATATTGGAATTGAATGATTCGGTTTGCTGTGTTGCGGACCGAATTTTGACCATCGTTCCACACCTTAAGGTCGTCCATAGCGTTAATCAGACGGCGTTGCATGTAACCTGATTTGCTGGTTCTGACAGCAGTATCGACGAGTGATTCGCGGCCAGATACAGAGAGCATGAAGAACTCTGTGGGTTCAAGACCACGCTTGAAAGAAGATGCGACGAAGCCCTTCTCTTTGGCACCCCTTGCACCACGACGGAAATGCGACAAAACACGATCATTGTAACCACGTTCAAGGCGCTTTCCACGAACCTTTGGTTGACCGATGGAACCGGCCATCATGGCCAGATTGTCCATTGAACCACGAGCACCAGATACGGCCATCATTACAGCAGGGTTGTTGTCAGCAAGATGTTCCTTGGCGACTGTTCCTGTCTCTGCCTTACACTGATCTAGAATTTGTAGGATGTTTTCTTCCAAAGTTTCCAAAGGTGTACGACCTGGTCGGGTCTCATACTTTCGACCATCCTTTCCGAACTTCTCCAATTCTGCATCTACGGCATCACTAGCCTCAGCATTGCGCAAAGTAATCAAATCACGAGCTTCTGCTGGAAGATCTTCATCATCAATTCCAGTGGTGAAGCCCATGGCTGTACAAATGCCAATGGTGAGTTTGGTCATATCATTGAGGAATTTTGCACCTACTGCTGTTCCGTGTGTTTGGACTACGGCATCAAGAAGACGGCCATCTTCTGCACCAATAGCACGCTTATCGAGAGTACCTGTTTGAACATGACCGGATTCAATGACAACTTCATCCATACTGCGGCTTGTATATCGTAGGTTGAATCCACCTGGGATAATCAGACTGAACAACTCTAGTCCGTAATAGCCTGATACCCCGTCTACCTTGCTCTCTTTGGGCAATTCTCCAGACCAACCAATTTGACCAAGTACATCCAAAGCGATGGCCTTGGAGATAAATGGGTTGTTGTGACTAAGTAGATAGGCACCTGAGATGTGATCGTGGATACCACCAATCACTGAACCACCATATCTAGGTGTGATGATGTGTTCCTGCACACGCATGAGAATCTTAGCCTCAGCACGAGCTTCTTCAGATTGAATCACGTGCAGATTCATCTCATCCCCATCAAAATCAGCGTTATAAGGTGTACAAACGGCTAGATTGAATCGGAAGGTCTTACCTTCCATCACGCGAACCTCATGGACCATCATTGACATTCTGTGTAGAGAGGGTTGCCGGTTGAAAATTGCCACATCGCCATCAATCAAGTGGCGCTCAACAATCATACCTGGTTTAGGATTACCATCAAGGTCAACTGTTGCCAATCGATCTTCTACCTTGCTACGACTATCTTCCGAGATTTCGGGACTTCCACAGTGAGGACATCGTACCTCAAGTTCAGTAGGGAAGGGTTGTCCGGGGTTTTCACGTTCAAATGCCCATCTCTGATAGATTATGGCCCGGGGGTCACCGTACTCTAGTGGCTTCCCATTCGCATCTTCACCACGTAGGTTTGCAATGGTGGCCTCAACAGAGGGGACCCACTTGGTCATTGCATCGCCATCCACGCGCATGATTTCTTCTTCGATTTCCATCCCAGGTAGGAAATTGGGGGCAGGGAGGACTTCGTTTAGATCAGAGCGGAGGCCTGGGTAAGGTTCCCCTCGTTCAACATCACCAGAATGACATTCTGGGTTGTGACAACGGAATCCAGACCACATGAATTTGGTCCTGTCTGTAATTCGAACGCGATGAGTGTCCCCGCGCACAATGTAATTGACACCAGGGTGGATGTCTGGGCCGCGTAGGATCATCTGTCGCAACTGCTCTCTGTTTCGACCTGTAACTCGAATGGGAACAGTCAGTTCTTTGGCAGATTGAACCGGAACACCAACTGCATTGATTCCAAGGTTTGGATCAGGGCTGATGACAGTTCGAGCACAGAAGTTAACGCGCTTTCCAGAAAGGTTACTGCGGAAACGACCCTCCTTTCCTTTGAGACGTTGTGTAAGTGTCTTCAATGGACGTCCTGAACGGTGCCGAGCAGGTGGGATTCCAGCTGTTTGGTTATCGAAATATGTGGTGATGTGGTATTGTAACAATTCCCACAAATCCTCAACAATCAGTTGTGGTGCACCCGCATCCCGATTTTCACGGAGGCGTTGATTGATTCGTAGTACGTCAACAAGTTTGTGTGTAAGATCATCCTCACTTCGATCACCACTATCCAATGTAATTGAAGGTCTTACTGTGATCGGAGGCACGGGTAGAACTCGCATTATCGTCCATTCAGGACGACTGGCCTTACTATCCATTCCAACGAAAATCAAATCATCATCTGGAATTCTTTCTAGCCACTCACGGATGTCTCGGGCGTTCAATTTGTGTTCGCCTTTGTCCATCTTCTTCTCCTTGAATGTGGTGGGTTTGTCGAGTTGTATTTTTCCTTGCTCTGAACCACAGTGCATACATACAGCGCGCTTGGCACCAGAACAAATTTTGACGATTTCTTTGATGATCTTACTGAATTCGGTTGAACCGACTCCGTGCTTTTGGATAACATCGTAAACACGTGAACGGTAATAGTCCTGTTCAGACTTTTCAGGGTCGATTGGATGTGTCCCTTCTCGCTCGTGTAGAAGTACTCGACTACAAGTGTTGCATGTTGCCTTAAGTGAGGTCTTCAAAAGATTGGTAAATCCGATGTGTATCACGGGAAGTTCAAGCTGTATATGGCCGAAGTGGCTTGGACAAACATCGTGTTTGTTACCACATGTTTCGCAACGGACACCTGGTTCAATGACACCCATGCGGTTGTCCATCAAACCTTGCCTGTACGCGTGCCCGTCATCCTTGTAGGTATCCGCAGTCTTGACTTCGACCGCTGACATCTTGCGAATTTCGTTCGGGTCCATCAAGCTGAACTTGATGGAAGCAATGCGCTTCGGAATGGTTGCGACGTCTCGGTTCATCTTCGGTCCTCCAGTTCAAGTCTCATAGCCACTCCAAGAGATTTCATCTCATCGAGCAGCAGTTTGAATGCATAAGATGTTGACACGGGGAAGACTTCCGCCTTATCCCCGTGTATCGGACTAACGTAACATCGTTTACGCCAATCCCAGAAAGCAATATGTCCACTCTCAGCACATACGTATAGTTCCCAACCATCGGATTCATCCAATAGACGATCCTTGATGACCATTGAAGCACCATGTGCAATCAGGCAGTCACGTTCCATTTCACCGAATCGCAAACCACCCTGTCGTGCACGACCTTCAGTAGGTTGTCGAGTTAGGATTTGGACACGGCCACGGCTTCGAGCGTGAATCTTACCACTGACCATGTGGTGTAGTTTCTGATAGTAAATTACGCCGACGAAAATCTGGGCAGGGAATTCTTCTCCAGTCTCACCATTGACCATCGATTCACGACCCGTGTGAGCAAATCCGTGGCGAAGCATGCCTTCTCGGAGGCTGTCTTCCTTCTCACCACTGAATGCAGTTCCATCGATGAGGCGACCCTCCATGGCACCGACCTTGCCGCCAATCATCTCTAGAATGTGGGCGACCGTCATGCGCGAAGGAATCGCGTGTGGATTAATCAGTAGATCTGGTACCACACCATCAACTGTGAATGGCATGTCTTCTGGGTCGACCAAACGACCGATGACACCTTTCTGTCCGTGTCGACTGGAGAACTTGTCCCCCAATTCAGGGACCCTGTTAGTTCGAAGAGTAATTCTTACCAAACGACCTGAGTCAAGTGATTCTGTAATGAATACGTTGTCAACGAAACCACCTTCACCGTGTCGAGCGTTCATACTTGATTCACGACGTTCTTGGGCCTGAAGGAAAGCACCATGAGTTTCTTCCAAGAAGCGGGGGGGGCTGGTCTTTCCAACCAAAACCTGAGGGACTCGGTCACGATCATCAGGCTTACTGCTGATTTCGGTTTCAGGAGTTGGCAATCCATCGGTTTCAAGATGAGCATATGATTCAGGGGCCTTCAATCCCTTGACTTCATCAAGACCGGTGCCCGGGATTTCGATTTCATCCACTTGACCACCTGGGAATCGCTTGCGTTCAGCATTGTATGTTCTAATGAATGTTGAACGGCCTAGTGCACGTTCAACACTACCTCGATTCATAACTACAGCGTCCTGCATATTGTATCCATGATGACTGAGAATGGCGACAACAAAGTTCTGACCTGCAGGTCTGCGAAGGAAGTTTGTAGCATCCATTGCGCGAGTACCAGTCATCGAGTTCTGAGTGTAGTGCAGAATGTGTTGTCGTGTATCTGGGCGCAATCGGCCGTTGGAGGAAGGGAGTCCAAGGGATTGCTTGACCATGGCTGTACCACCAGTAACACGAGGTGTTGAATTGTGCTCAGGGTATGGAACAAGAGACGCACATACACCCAAGATTAGTTGTGGGTCAATCTCTACGTGCGTGTAAATCAAAACTTGACCTGTCTTCTTTTCCTTACGACGAAGTTTGTCGAGGTCTTCTTGATAGTAGTTGAGAGGAACGCTAAACTTCTCCTCAATTTTTGTACCATTGGGCATGATAATTTTAGCGCAAAGTTTCGCCTTCTTGATTCCTTCTTCACCCATGTTCAACCATTCAACATTAGCTGGACTTAGTGGCCGGCCATTCTTGGGGCTGACTTGGGGCAAATCGAATGGTCGTGGAGCGACGAGTAAATCTTCCTCTTCTTCAGCGTCGACCCATTCGACGATGCCGCTGTTAACCAAATCAGCAAACGACATCTCTCTGTTACGAAGCAGATCCAATTTCTCCTTGGAAAGAACCAAACTACCGCCATCTAGGACGAGTAGAGGTCGGAGGATTCGGCCCTTGTCCGTATTGATGAAAATATCACGATTGGGGGCATCGTGGCGAATGCTAACTTCTGGTCTGATGCTACCTCTACGTCGACCTCGCTTGAAATGCTCAACGAGTTTGTGGGGGTTCATGTGGAGCCCGAAAATGTCACCGTTAACGTGAACACGTGCACCTTCTGACCATCCCTTTGGATTGGGTTCAACATCTGCTTCCTCAAGTAGAAGTTTGACTTCATCCTCGTTAACGGCTTCAGAAATGTCAATCATTTGTGCTGCATTCTTCACCAACCCACAATTCTGACCTTCTGGAGTTTCGTTAGGGCAAAGACGACCCCATTGCGTGGGGTGCAAATCTCGAGCTTCGAAGTGAGGTTGACTTCGTACAAGCGGACTTGTGACACGGCGCATATGTGACAATGCTGCTAGGAATGTTGTTCGGTCAAGTAATTGGCTGACACCGCTTCGTCCACCGACCCAGTTTCCTGTTGCCAACGCGTGCATAACCTTGGAGGTCAAAACATCAGGTCGCAAACAAGAGGTGATTTTGAGGTCACGCTTACGATTGTGGTGTCGCTCAAGTTGATACTTCAAGTCACGAGCGAGTTGTTGTAGTGATACACGGAATAAATCCTCAATCAAATCGCCTGCCAATCGGACACGCTTGTTAGCATAGTGGTCCTTGTCATTGGGCTCCTTGTTGTTGATTGCCATCTCTAGAACTTGGCGTACAATACGACCAAGGAAAATAGCCTTCTTCTTTCTGTTTTCTTCGACGTTACCAAGGTGCGGTAATAGTTCCTTGTCCAGCAGATTCTGAATTCGCTGTTCACGATATTCCTTCTGTTGTCCTGCAGCGAATTTCTTTTCGAGCCACTGCATTGCTTCCTCTTGATTCTCAACATTGTACTCGTCATTGTCTTTGACCTCGTTAAGGTTGGCAACGATGAACTTGAATGTTTCAGTTGGTCCTGCAATTGCTTGGAAAATTTCCTGATCATTGTCGATTCCAAGTGCGCGCATTAGAAGAACCACAGGGATAGGAGTTGTACCGGCACTGCTAATTTTCACCATTAGCATTCCATCCTTTCTCTTTTCAACAGTCAGGGGCTTCCGAACACCATCCTTCTGTGAGAAAATCTTAGCGACTTCTGTTTTTCTTGCATACCGCTTGTTCATCTCAACAGTGACTCGATTAGGTGCCAAATCTTCCATTGAGATTAGAACACGTTCAGTTCCGTTGATGATGAAATAACCACCAGGGTCGTGTGGGTCCTCTCCCTTCCCTTCCAAAAGGTGGTGGTAATGTTCCTTGTCTTCTTCACTCTGTGAGGGTGATAAATTTCGGTTGGAGTCAATGTGAGATGGGTTGAGATTGCATCGGCGGCTTCGAACCATGATTGGGACGCTGCCAATTTGTACCTTCTCCTCAACAATGGGCTGAGGAAGGTCATCTCTATGGATTGTGAAGTCGAGATAGATGGGGGACATGTAAGTCAACTTTCGAAGTCTGCATTCAAGTGGGTGGGATGGATGCTCGGAACCATTCGCTTCTCGAATAGTAGGTGGCCCAAGTGTCATGTTCTTCATTCGCACCTGTATATCGTGATCAAGTACGTCAAGTTTGATAATTCCACCCTCTTCATCATCGATTAAATCATCAGTTCCGATGCGAATGTTTCGTACGATTTTCTCAAATCGACTATTTTGTGAATCCGAAGTAGGGATACAATCGTTGTATGATGCAAGTTGGTGGTTGACCAAACTGCGTTCTCTGAAGTAGCTCTCAATAATTTCCTTCATGGTATCTCCTCCTCAGTTTTCCTCCACGATCAGTCGGTATGCGACTGTCGTTCCAGATGACCTGCTGTATCTCTTGACACGTACAACACGGTTCGTGAGCCAGCCAGCGGGCAATTCGTCATTCTCAATCTCAGCGACTTCCTTGAGAACCTGCACTGCAGGGTCTGTAATCAGAATCTTGGGCAAAAGTTCCTTTGCCAAACGAGTGCCATCGCCAGATATATCTGGATATTCAAGTTTCCAGGGTGAAAGAGCTGATGCCTCATCTTCTGCAGGCAACAGTTCGTGGTGTGGGACCAAATTATGATTTAGGATGTTGAATCGATCACTGCCAAGAGGAATGTCATCATCGTCCAAAGCCTTCTGGGAAATAGTGATACGTCGTGAGCGGGTTCGTTTCCTAGTCCCTTGCTCACGGATGATGCCCATTACCTTCTCAAGTTCTGCACTATCTGAATCGATACCGATTTTCTTGGCCACTTGTTCGACACTCATCTGCTTGATGGCATCCATATTGGCGTCATCTGCTAATTTGTGAGCATGTTCCTCTTGTACACCTAACTCAACCAAACGCTTCTTTGTTGAACTCTTGACTACCAATTGACTCCCCCCGGCTCGCCCATTCGGCCAAAAAACCCGCAACCCAGCCAGATAGAGCGGGCCTGAAGGGATTCGAACCCTTGGCCATCCGGTTAAAAGCCGGACGCTCTACCTGGCTAAGCTACAGGCCCATGGCTATCTCTGGGCCACCCGCGGACCGAGGGGGTGTTCAAAAGCCTTACGCCATAGGCTATGCCTGTGGCTGGGTCAAAACTGTCAGTTCCGGGGAGGAACCGCCCATTATCCCGTGGATTAATTTTGACATAAAGGTTTGCAGAATATTCATCAAATTGACTGCGTGTGGATAGCCATATCAGGGGAGGTGTGCCACGGTTGTCGATTGAAAGAGAAATTGAATTATCTAGACAGGCGGGGAAGGAAGTGAAATGGAAAGCCAATGGGTTGGATGAAATTGCACTCCACATCCCACCAACTGTATACCCTCCCAGAGAAGATACATTACTACTCGACCGAGCTCTTGCCGAACTAGGTTCTGGCCAAGGGAAGCGCTTGCTAGAAATTGGTTGTGGAAGTGGAGCGATTTCAATTTCTGCAGCGATGAGAGGATGGGAGGTGAGTGCCTGTGACATCAACCCTCTAGCGATTGCAGCAACTCGTGGAAATGCAACCAAACTGGGCTTGGATTTGGATTCCAGGGTCCAAGAAGGGGGACCAGGGGATCTTGGTGGCTGGCAACCAATAACTGGCGTGGATGTGATTGCCTGGAACCTACCATACATTGAACCACAACAAGGGGAGAAATTAGGGCCAATGGAAGAATCATCACTAACTGGGAGTGATGAGGCTGAACAATTGCTCAATTCAATTACAAAAAATCCATTGATGCTGAATGAGGGGGGCATTATTCTATTGTTGCACTCATCCAATCAAATTGGTTTAGAACTGACACGAAAATGGCGAAAGGCAGGATGGGCCACCCGAAATACATCTCAAATGGTAATTGGTGATGAACGTCTAACTGTGGTTGCTTGTTGGCGACCTTTTGAAACAGCGCAAATTAATCGAATGAAAAGCTGCAAATCTACCAACGACGAATTACTCAACAATGAAAATTCTATTCAAGGTACATTTGTGAGTACTGAGAAACAAGTTTCAGGCCGTGGATACTCAGATAGGGAGTGGTACGATTCGAAAGATGGTTTTATGGGGAGTTGGTTACTCTCAAATAAATCTATAAATAGGGGCCCTGAGACTTTGCAAATGGCAGCTAATGTTGCGTTATTAGACACTTTTTCCACCCTACTCAATCTTGGCTTACCAAGCCATTCTTGGGCTAACGGTTCAAGTCTAGAAGAAATTGGATTTAGAATCAAATGGCCCAATGACATTTGGTTTCGAACGAAGAGTGGGGCTGGCAAACTTTGTGGGATTCTAATCGAAGGCCTAACTCAGGGTGATGATGTACGAATCGTTTTGGGGATTGGGATCAATCGTACCCGAGTTATTGATTTTGAAAAATCAATCGGATGGGATCAATTCTTCGAAGGTAGTTTTGAAGAAATTCAACCTATTGTCCATGCATCTATAGCCTCGGCGTTGGAAATTCACCCACTAATCCCGGATGTTTCAAATGATGATGTGTTGAGGTCGATGTACAGTGTAATGCGGAATACTCTTTCAGAGGGTATGCCTGAGGCCTTTGGCCTTGACCCAAAGGGTGGTTTAATCACTTCAAATAGAGTCATCTATTCAACCGGTGAAATTGAATGGATTTGGAGTTAATCCGCACCTTCTTGCTGTTTTCTCCAAACACCCCAAACTATGAGCATTGCACCGATAATAGCAGGGATATATTCGTGGGGTAAGTTCCGGTGAACAGTTGCCTCAAATGTGTAATTTCCTTCTCCATCTAAGATTATCCTATACTCACCTTTAGATAATGGCTCGTTCAAACTCTCTTCTGATTCTGATGTGTTGGAATTAAGGATTATCATTTCAACACCGCCTGAACGATCACCATTCCAACTTTCTTGACCGTCGTGGGGTATGACCCATATTGAGAGGGGGGTGCAAGGGTCGTCCAAACATACTGCCTCAAATGAAAGGGAAGCTTCAGAAAGGCCTGTGTTGACAACGAGGATTTCTGTGGGTTCGCCCTCCAAATCGTATGACACGGGTTGGGTCCAGGTCAAAATGACAATTGTGGATATGAGGATTGTTGCCCCCGCCAATACTGCCATGTCCCAAATGGGGACGTTGGGCGCATCACCACCACCTGCCATACATTACCCGAAACAAGTTAAGCACATCAATTTGGCTGATGCATCACAAATTGAAAAATGGGTTAATAATTCTATAAATCGTCTAATTGATGTCTTTTTTTATTCGTTCCCTCACCAATCGAATTTTTCCAGAAGTTGTTATTGAATGGATGTCTTTTGCAGGGTTATTGAGTATATTCCTCCACTCCACTTGATCTTTGAGCAAGATTTGCAAGATTGCTTTATCCCCATTATAATCCATCAATCTCCATTCATTAACAGGGGCCAAATCTGTAATCTTAGATTCCAAATCTTGACGGGATTTGCAATTGGAGACGTGTAAACCTACCCACCGCCTCTTATCTCGAAGTGCCTTGGTCAAACGCTTCGCCATGGTGCTCCGACAGTCGTCGGACTTAACAGGCCTCGCACTCTCGGAGGGGGTGATGGATGAATCGGTAGAGGGGGTTACCGTTGCACCGACGGTCTCCGACCTTGTTCGCAATCTCCTCAGCCCATCGACATTGCCTCATGTTCTGTTACTGATTTTCTCTGGTGTTGGGCTGTATTTTCTTTCGGCTTCTGGCTCCGATGTATTATTTGCAATCGGGATTGCTGGATACATCGGGCTCTCGATTGGATACGCACTTACTGCTTGGATGCAAGAAATGAACATCATACACAAATTCAGTCATTTCCAACCATTACCCAAAGGAATACCATTTTCTGAGAAATTAATGCTATACTTCATCCGCATTATATCATCATGGATATCCCCACTTATGCTCGGGATGATACCATTTTCACTCATTTCTATATTCTTGATTTCAGATTCAGGCCAGGCGCACATAAACTACTGGGGGATGGCTTTGGGTGGATTGTTTGTAGTTTGGTCTTTGGCGCAAGGCAGAGCATTGGCGACCAGTTTGAGGATTTTTGTTGAAGGGCGTGCCATTAAAATCGCTTCAATCCAGAGGGAATCATCCCGAATCACTTCGAATACGATACATTTTTCCATCATTGGGATTTTTGCAGCCATCTCCTACTGGGCCCTCGTACTAGGCGGTGAAGATTCTTCAGAAATGGGTTTTATCGATAAATCCGGACCCTTTATCTTTGCTATTTTTGCAATTTCTGTACAAGCCATTCTATTCTGGTACACCTCTGAAAGGAGGATTGTTGATTCCAAACGAAAAGATACTGCTGCATTCGGATTTTCTTGGGGCCTGTTTATGCAATTGTTCGTCACATGGCACCTCTTGAGTGCATATCGCAGGTTTTTTCCCACCGAAGACGGATGGGGGATTTTCCTAATCATTGAAGAATTCATATTAATGATCATTACAGTGATTGCAGCGATTTGGAGTTTGGCAAAGGACACGCATCATCGCGGATTTAAATTATTCACACAACAAAACGCAATCTTTTGGGGGTTGTCATTTGGTGTTGCTTATTCCGGTTCAATTGCGATGATTTCAGTATTGGGTTCAAAGATGAGTGATGGTGTTATCGATTCTATCGGAATGTCTGCCACAATTGGAATTGGACACCTAATTACGGCCATCACCATGATGTGGATCCATGCATGGAGAATCGGTCAACTTTCACGCTGGTTAGATAACGCTCGAGATGAACATGATAATGAGGAGCTGGCTCCCCCTGAAGAAGATGATGCTGTTGAATCAGAATCCGAAGAAACTGAAGAAGATATCAACCTAGACATTCCCCCTCCAATCACCACTGAAGATGATATTGTCGAACTTGTCGATTAGTCAAACCAATCCTTCAGATGTTCCGCGGGGCAAGCCACTGACCACTGCAACAACTCGCATTCTTTCTCCGAGGTCAGGCGAAACCCTAGCCCCAATAATCACTTGTGCATCAATGGATAGTCCTTCAGTAAATGCATCAGCAACCGCTTCAACTTGTTTCAAAGTCATATGTGCTCCCCCCTCGACCTGTAATAGGCAACCAGTAGCACCGCCAACTGACATTGCAGCAAGGGGTGAAGAACGTGCACGTTGATACAACTCAAGGGCTTCATCACAATGTCCTTCTGCTACGAGAAGAGTTGAGGCACCAGATTTTGATACGATGGCTCGTAAATCCATTAAATCCAAATTAATCAAACCAACATTCGCAAGGGTGCGCATCAACCCTTCAGCAAGTTCCTGAACCCAAGCAGAACCTTGCTGCCAATCCACACCCCGTTCGCGTGACTGCCATGCCATTCGATCAAGACTTAACTCAACGCAAACATGGCTTACTTTAGCCAACCTTGAAAGGGCATCTTCTGCAATTTTTTGGCGTTCACTTTGAGCTTCAAAGGGCATGGCCGCAACTGAAATTACCAAACAACCAGATTGTGCTGCTTGTCTGGCGAATTCGATTGATGCACCCGATCCAGAACCTCCACCCAAACCTGTGAGGAGGAGGACCAACTCTGCTTTTTCTAAAAAATGAGAGGCGATTGGTTGCAAGGAACGCATCCGCGCCTCTGCAAGTTGAGGCATTCCTGCACACCCTACTTCAGAAGGTGTGTCTCCCAATAACAAACAATTCGCATGCTGACCATCATCCATTGAAGAATTATCTGCGTCCACAAGAGCAAGGTCAACCCAATTTGAAACACGTGATTGGGCCGCTTTAGCCCAATTGCAACCTAAACTGCCGATACCGGCAATCAGTAGTTCACCCTCTTCCACGAGGGGCCCTTGAACCCGAGGGGTCATGATGCTTGTGCGAATCAATCTCGACCGATGTATCGGGAATACCGTCTTCGGGCATCACGTGCCCAAGCATTGTCAGGTTCAATTTCTAGAACACGGTCATAATACTCAACTGCCACCTCAAATTCAGAAAGGTGCTTGCCATAAAGGTGGCCGAGATTAGAAAGTACGGGGATACAATTGTTATTGGCATCAAGCATTGCCAGTAAAACTCTCTCGGCGCCAGATAAATCCATCCGCTCCATCATAGACTCAGCATCTTCCAGTTGCTCCAATTGTTCATCAGTAAGTTCGTATGTATTCTCCCATGTACGCTCCGACATGGGCCTTGGGAGGCGACCTAGGCTATTCAGAACTGCGCACTGTTGCTCGCGTCGCGGGCGCGCGAGATTCGATGTACTGCGGGGTCTTTCCGTCGTGTAATGCAGGGAACGTTTATGGAGGGTATTCAATTCGACCGCTCACCATAGGTGAGTCAATACAATGCAAACATCAACTCACCGAGCCCGACGCATCCTCATCGGGCTGCTCATCGTGTTGCTCGTTGCTGGCTCAACCCAAGCACGACCAACAGGAATTACTGGGGACGAAGCGGAGGGAGATACTGATGTCGCAAAGACTGGATGTACTTGCCACTCTGGCAACGAAATTGCCCCTGATGATTCAGTGACAGTGATGGTTGTCGATGTACCCTACAATTATTCAGGAGATGTGCAATATACCTTGCAAATCGAAATTATTGGTGGACCTGATATTGGGGGCGCTGCATCAGCTGGATTCTCAATGAGAGTCTCCCAAGGAGTTCTTTCTGCTGGGCCCGGTTACGAAGACATGGTCGAAAATGGAGATGATGCCACCACCCTTACCCACACTGAAGCGGGTAACAATCCAACCGACAGGGCATGGACCATCATTTGGACTGCGCCAGCAACAAATAGTGGAGATGTGACATTCTGGTTGGCTGGCAACAGTGTCGATGGAGATGGTACCTCTGTTGGCGATGCTTGGAATCGCCTCTCATTTTCATTGGGAGAGGGCATGGATGATGGTGCCTCACGCACCATATTTGCAGGTAATGGGGATGTAGCACCCCCTGCTGCGGAAGATGGACATGTTGACCTTCACCATTTGGGAGCACCATTCCGAGCACACTGGCTTGGACTTCTCGGATTTGGCGCAGTTGTGACTGTAATCCTATTCTGTGGCTTTTTCCTACGATATGGATTTAGTCGACATTACCAAGGGCGTTCAAATTTAGTTCGACTACGGATGAAACACCTTCGAAGAGGTGATCAACTTTGAGTGATGACATCGTTATGCGCCTGCTCAAACAGGTCAAATCTGGTGAAGTAAGCCTTGACGATGCTAGGACGGCATTAGACGGCGTTAACCTCACTGAAGAGGAATACATTACCGCTGTTGACCATGGTGTGTTTAACTCCCCCGAACCTGGGACCATTGTTCGCTCAAGCATTTCCCCTAGTGCCACGTCTTGGCTGGTTACAATTGTCTTCGTCTGGGGACTGTTTTGGACTATCTACTGGTCCGGTGGTTTGGCCTACGGACTTTTCAATCACTGGGACCAGCAATTACTTTCTTTCTTCATGGCAATGATGTTGACAACACTCATCATCATGGGCATTGTTTACCTGAAGTGGGTTATGCCTGATACAATCATTGTAAAACATCGTCGAAACAAGTACATTGGACCAAAGGACCCCGAAAGTTGGGTCGAATATGAGGTGTGAAAATGGCTAGACAGTTCAGATTACGCCCCGCCCCTGGTTCAAAGGGCGATTCATCGAATCACCCTGAGGTGACAACTCTGGATCGTCGCAGATTCATGAAATATACATTCAACGCTGCAGGAGGCGTCATCGCAATGGCCAGTTTGGGCGCCGTTGGTTTTGCTTCTTTCCTAATGGGTCAAGCAAGTACTGGAGGGGAAGATACAGGTGTCAAATATTGGGTCCCGAAAGGTCAAGAAGACACAGTTTGGTATGGTGCCATGCATGAACAAATCATGAAGAAATCCGACCTCGTTACAGAAGCCGCAAAGTCCGATACTGGGATGGCTGGAGCACAGGGTGTATGGAGCGGGTTGCCAGTTAACATCATCTATGTCCCCCATGCTGAAAATGAATCAAAACCACCCATGGAGGGCGTTCCACGAATTCAGTTTGGCGAGGGATACAATTCAGCAGGGGCATTTATCGGCCACGGACGTGAGATTTTTGACATGACACTTGAGGATGGGAGTCCCGATTTGGCATTACAGCCCCACGACAACATCCTCCTATTGTTCAGTCGATGCCCTCACCTTTGTTGTATTCCAGGTTGGCAATTGGTAGCCAATGACTTCACATCAGATACTTGGTTACCTGGTGGCGTAGATGCTGGTGGGAACAAATTATTCTGTATTTGTCACTCTTCCAGATATGACCCTACAATGCTTGAAAAGAATTCTAATCGTAATCGAAATGATGGTTCAACCTTCGAATACTTCGGTTGCCGCCTAACCGGTGGCCCCGCTCCAGTGGGACTTCCACTCATCCCGTTCCTCGTCACTGACGATGTGATTGAAGGATTAGACACATACCAGGAATGGTACACATTCTGCGATTGAGGCGAAAATAATGTTACAAGTATGGTTGTTGGGACTCTTCATTGCTGTGATTACGGTCATCGTTGCTTTCACCCTTCGCAAGGAAAACGAGGAAATGCCACGCAAGGAAATTCTCCGTGCAGTCGAATCGACTGGTAAACTGGGATTGGTTGAGAAAACATTCCTGTGGGTGTTCTCATGGTTAGATACTCGATTCAGAGTTCAGGATTATTGGGCCATGTCCAGAGATGCATACCATAGTATGCATCGCCAGATGCCACTCACGCATGCTGAGAAATACAAATTGCGTATTATTTGGTACTGGTATCCATTGTATTGTTTGGGTGGCATTTCCTTCCTCGCATTCATTGTCTTAGTCATCACTGGTACCATCCTCGGAATCTACTACGTACCAGGTGGACTGGGCGACCCTACCCCGGCTTACTCAAGTATGGAATTCATCATGACGCAATTGCCGTTTGGCTACATCATCCGTTCAATTCACCATTGGGCAACACACTTCATGGTGGCAGCTGTATTCTTACACATGTGTAGGGTTTACTTCACAGGTGCTTATCGAAACCCACGTGAACTAAATTGGTTGATTGGAGTTGGACTCATGTTCTTTACAATCTTCTTTGGATATTCGGGTTATCTATTACCATGGGATAGTCTCGCATTTGGGGCAGCAACAATCGGCATCAACATGGCCAATAGTACGCCTTTGATTGGATCGTGGGTCGCGAGTGCCATGTTTGGAGGGACCAGTCTGTCCTATCAGACTGTGACTCGGATGTATTTCCTTCACGTGTTCATCCTTCCAGTAATTGTAACTGGACTGATTATTGTCCACTTGTTTATTGTCTGGGTACAAGGGATTGCGGAACCGCATTGATAGGAGGTGGAAATAATGGGACTCATTGAGAATCTTGGTAGAATTGCAGACACCTACGTTCGAGAAAAGGACAGTCTGCAGTCTGTGGAAAATGAACGTAGAAGAGTGTTTGTGGGGCACGCATTCTGGCCACATGAAGTACTTCGAGACGCCATTATTTTCGCTGCAATGGCAGCTGTCCTCTGTTTTTACTCATGGTTAATTCCTCCACCCTTACACGGCGCGGCTGACCCTTATGCCCAAGCAGGATTCGTATTCCCAGATTGGTATGTTTTGTTCAGTTACGGTTACTTGCGCTGGGGTGAATACCTGCCTCAATTCGACATTCCAGCGGGACCCATTGGTGCATTCTTTGGGCAACCTGTTATCTCATGGAATGCAGCATGGTGGGGTGCTGCAATTACAGGGCTCCCCGTCATGATTCTCACCTTGCCCCCATTCCTAGGTGGACGTTCTAAGCGTGGAGTGGAAGACCCCTGGTTTGCCACATGGGGTGCTGTTTATCTCGCTCACGTTTGGTTTATTAGCGTATTTTCAATCAACATCTTCTTAGAATTATATGCGAAAAATCGAATGGACTTTTGTCAATTAAATTCGCATGCAGGTTTGAATTGTGGTACAAGGGAGCCATGGGTTGCTGAAATTTTCAATACGATCCCATGGGTCCTCACTGGGATTTTCATATGGATTGCCCTATACTTGGGCATTCGGTGGTTTTTGGTCAAATCTATTGGTGCCAGAACAACACCACAACTGGGCAAACAAGTGTCATTTGGCGCCCTTATCGTTGCCGTCCTTCTCTGTTCTGTATCTTGGCCTGTTTACGACAACGGATTTTGGAACCAGGGTGGATTGGGAGCCATGGACGATGTCGAGGCTTTGGAAGAACTACGCGGGCAACCAGTGGATACACTGGTAGATATCAATGAAGGACACCATTGGGAAACCATCGAAGAAGAATGTCTTACCTATGAGCAAAGTATTGCCAATGAGGCCTGGGTAGATGAAAAATTCGAAGGTGAGGATGCATATAGTCGCTCAGATTTCTGTTTGGTAACAGCAAGCCAGTTCATCAATTGGGGAATTTATCAACCCACTCAACAGAATCTCATTGATTTCACTGGAGCAAATCACCACACTGACAATTCCCTTGGTCGAAATGGTATCGCGCATGAGTGGAACATTACAGGAAACGACGGTGATGGAGAAATACCAATTTCCGACTCTTGGTCAATGTATATCGAAGATTTCGGATTTGAAACTGTATACGTAGATCTGGCCTGTGGAGAACGTTCTAGCGAATGGGGCATTGGAGAAGGTTCAGGCACCTTAACAATCGCTGATTCCTCTGATTCAATTATCAGCGAGGGGGCCTGTCAAAACAGTATGTTGAAACTTGCACCCGGTGATTACAATGTATCATTTACTACACTTTGGACGGGGGTAAATTCATCCTACACTGTGTTTGCTGGCGTCAATGTTGTAGCCTATCAGCCTCTGTTGATTGGAGACAATGGACAGGCATTGAATCGCAACGACCCTACGAATCTGACTCGAGCAGATATAGGATTGGATATTGCTAGTCTTTCAGAGTATACTGTAACAAATCCCACCTATCATAAGAATCCAAAAAGTTTGGATGCAAAACTAATCTATTCACTATTCATCCCTTGCTTGGGTGTTGGTGCTATTGTTTTCATGCTCATGCGCAGTATGGCAAGAGGCTATGAGTATGAGATGAACAAATGCTACGGGTGTGATCTATGTGATGATGCTTGTCCAGT